>Ga0105049_10007998_pt1 | contig 12266 bp, 14 predicted proteins | sample MAT06_FD_78087 | JGI IMG/M metagenome (GOLD analysis project Ga0105049, IMG submission 78087) | Freshwater microbial communities from Lake Fryxell liftoff mats and glacier meltwater in Antarctica - MAT-06 | ecosystem: Environmental > Aquatic > Freshwater > Ice > Liftoff microbial mat | place...
CTCCCCAAAGCGCTGGTTGACCCGCGCCGCATTGAACAAGTGCTCAACAACCTGCTCAGCAATGCCTTCAAATATTCCCATGCCAACACCACCGTGCGTTTGCGCGTCTGGCGCCATGAACATGATCTACTCCTAGCGGTCGCCGACGACGGCCAGGGCATTGCACCCGAGGAAATCGACAAATTGTTCAAGAGCTTTCACCGCACCAGCACCCGCCCCACCGCCGCCGAACACAGCACCGGCTTGGGCTTGGCGATTTGCAAACGCATCGTTGAGCTCCACGGCGGCGAGATCAGCGTCCACAGTCGCCTCGGTCACGGCTCCACCTTCACCGTCCGCCTCCCCGATAGTATGGTAATGCCTGATGCGTCCGTCGCCTAGGCAATAGAGTGTAGGAAAATAGCGCTGATCGACAAAAAAGGGATCGGTGACAACCTGCACGACTACGCCCACAGAATGTCGCCATCGTCCTCGCGCTGAATGGTGGGCGGCGCGATGATTGCGCCATCGCGTACGGCACCGTTGGCTGTGCCTTGTTCAAACCATTGCAACCACTCGGCAGGGGCATCGATGTCCTGGCCGCCATGCTTGGTGATGCGCGACCGTACACTCAACATCACCGGTGTGTTGACACTGGCCCCGCTGATGATCACCTGGCCTTTGCTCAAGCTGGAGAGTTCTTTGAGCAGATCGCGCCCCACGCTTTCCACCGAGGATGCAATGCGATCCTGGTCAATTGGGTTGGTGATGCGCATGATGCACTGGGTCATACATTGGCTGAGTACATCGGCGTCAAGCTTACCCGGGCGCTGGGAAATCAGCCCAACGCTCACGCCAAATTTGCGCCCTTCACTGAGAATCGTCTTGAGCACATCGGTGCTGACAGCATCCGCCGCGGCGGGTGCATAGTTGTGCGCCTCTTCGATCAGGCAGAAGACGGGGAAAGGAATATAGCCTTTGTCACCGCGATCGGTTTTGCCTTTGGTCGTGTCGAGCCGCGCTTGATAGACACGGCGCAACATGGTCGCCGCGATCACCTGTTGTTCGCGCTGATCGACTTCGTTGAGTTGCAGCACAGTACATTGGCCGGGCGCAAACAGCTCTTGGAGTTCCAGGTTTTCAAAGTCGTTAAAGATGCGGCTATTGTGCAGCACGGCATGCAGCCGCCAGATCAGCGCGCCGGTGGTGGGATCATCTTCAGCCCCAAAGCCTTCCTCTTCGCCATCATTTTTCTTACCTTCGGCGGTTTGGCGCACGGCATAGAGCAGTTGTTCCAGCGTATAGGTGTTGCCTTTGTAACTGCGCTGGGCATAGCCATAGGCGCGGCTGAGTTGATATTGCATCTTCTCGGACAGATTGGGCAGCAGATAGCGCAGATCGGCAATCGTCAGGCTGTCGATACGAACGCGGATATCATCGGGGCGAAAGATGCGGACACGCGGTTTGTAGTTACCCTCGCGAAAGGTCGCGTGATTCTGCATCTCTTGTAGCGTGCCATACTCGCCATGCGGATCGATGATCAATACCGCGGCGCGGTTATAGGGCATCATCAACTCTTCTAACAGCACACCGGCCAGATAGCTCTTGCCACTGCCCGTGCTGGCAATGATCGCTAGGTGGGTGCTGGTAAAGCCTTTGACATCTAGCGCTACGGGTACGGCCCCTGGGGCACGACTGAGCAAGCTGCCCATGTGGGCGCTGCCCCGTTCCCCCTGCCGGCGCTTGCTGAGCACACGTGTAAGCAACTCGTCATCGGCAATATAAACGGGCGAGCCGCCGGCTGGTGGCACCCGCGGGTTGATAAAATCACCCATGGCTGGACTGTGATAGCCCAGCACCGCCACCGTAATTTCAAAAAGTTCGTTGGCGTCACTGTCATAGCCCAACAGCGCGGCGATCTGGCTGGGCGGCACGGTAGGATCGGCCATGAAGCTGTCGGGAAAGAGCTTCACCGACTCGCGCGCCGTGACGCGCCCAATAATTTGTCGCTCTTCGTCATCGACTTGGGTCAGGTAATAGACAAATTCACCATGCTTGAGCCGTCGCTCCAGATCCGGGGCGATAAAGGTGAATTCATGGGGCGTTTCGCCGGGCCCCTTGACAGTGCCGATGCACTCTATCATGGTGAATTACTCCTGATCCTAAATGGGTAAAAGCCTGAGTTTATGCCGGTATTCGTCAACGATTATAAGCGCGCCTGCTTCAATCGCTTTTTGATGCTCGGTCAAAACAGCTAAAATGGTTTGTCCAATGGTTCGTGGAATTAGTAAGCGTGCTCGGATGAGAATAACGCTAGGGCCATGATTCTGCGTACGGGCAAGTAGCGTTCCAAAATCTAGATCATTAGTCAAAATAATGTAACCATTGGTTTGTGCATACGTCATAATCAGCGAATCGAGTTCTGTGATGGGACCGATAGTTGACCAATGAATAGCTTCCAACTGGTTCTGTGCGAAAAAATCTACCCAAGCCGGTGTTAGGTTCATATCAATTAGAAGGCGCATGGCTAAGCTGGAACCAAATCGAATTCTTGCTCTTCCTCAAGGCGACGGGCCGCATATTCTAAGGCCTGCTCAATATCTTTACGTTCCAAATAGGGATAATAGGCCAGAAGCTCATCCATCGATAGCCCACCAGCTATGGCGCGTACAATCATCCCCACCGTTACACGCATGCCACGGATACAGGGCTTCCCGCCCATCACCTGGGGATCAAAAGTGATTCGTTCTAGACCGTCCACCATTCTCATCGTGATTCTCCTTTACAAATAAACCAGGTTCTACTACAGAAATAGATCACGGTAATGGCAGAATGCGCGCGCGTTGTTTCCTGTGATCCACCGTAATCAGTGCACCTTGCGCCAATTGCTCCTCAAATTGATAAATGACGGCAACTACGGTTTCTGCTAGCGATTCCGGCATAATATTTTGAATTCGTAACTGAATTACGCTAGGTGTGGACGCTTTGGTAGACGCAAGGATGGCCCCAAAATCTAGATCATGGGTAAAGACTACATGCTGATTGTCTACTGCCCATGCCATTATAATTTCATCACGTGTATCGGGTGGCCCAAGTGATGACCAATGCACCGCCTGCCAACCATGGCTGCGAAAAATCGCTACCCACTCATAGGATAGATTCATATCAATGACAATTTTGATACTCATACAGCGACTAAAGGTAACTCGATTTCTTGCGAACGCCAAGCGGCATAAGTAAGCGCCTGACGAATGTCGTCTGCTTCCAAATAAGGATAGGCTTCAAGAATACGTTCATTAGAAATACCCGAAGCTACTAAGCCTACAATCATCCCCACCGTTACGCGCATGCCACGGATACAGGGCTTCCCGCCCATCACCTGGGGATCAAAGGTGATTCGCTCTAATCCTTCAACGATTCTCATGCGAACTCTCCCTCGCTAAAACGTATACACACAAAGTGGAATCTCCATCTCCTGGGCACTCAACCCGCCGTGCATGCCACGGTACTTCATGGCATATTTGCCCTTTTCATACCACCAGACAGTCTCCCCGGCATGGGGCAGGATCAACAAATTGCCCACCCGACTGAGGAAGGTGGGGGATGGCGGCAGCGCTCCAAAGTATCCCTGATCAATCAAGCTCTGTGTCGGCTGGACATCGGCCACGCCCGCCAGGCGTTCGGCGAAAAAGGTTTGTGCTTCCGCCAGCCTTTCATCCTGTACGTAAAGGAACATGTCACGCGCCGAGCCGCCCGGCCCAATCAAGTTGCCATGTCGGTTGCGGCGCAGCAAGTGTTCCAACCCAGCAAAGCGCGCATCCGTGTTGAGATAGATCGTGGTCGCCGGGTCAACTGTCATCTGTCCATGATCGGCGGTGAGGATCACAAATGTGTTTTCCAGCCGGCCTGCTACGGGCTGGAAAAAGAGCTGCTCTAGCGCGAACAAAAAAGTGGTAATCTCAGCGGCCACCTGGGGCGAATCCGGTCCATAGACATGGGCCAGGGCATCGATCTTGTCGTAATAGAGAAAGAAGTAGCTGGGCGTTGGCGCGGTCACCACTTCCTGGCGCAGATTGGTAAGCGCTTCGGGTAGGGTGAGATAGGGCCGCATCTGTGCACCACGGCACATCCAATCGGTGTAGGTCGAGGGCGTGTATTCGCGATGCTGATAGACATAGGTTGTCACCCCTTGCGCGTGCAACTGGTGATGTACACTCTGGGCCGGATAAAGCTGCGCGGGCTCCACCCCTGTCGGCTTGAGTGCATCGCGGATCATCTGGCCGCCATAGGAGAAAAGCAATGGCGTGATCGTCGCATCGACGGCTGGCTCATAATACTCCCACTCAAAGATGCCACTTTGGGTCGGGGGCAGGCCAGAATGAATGCAGGTGACATGCGCCGCCGTGGTCGAGGGAAACTGACTAGTCCAGCGGGTGACGATTCCACGCTCAGCCATGTGTCCCAGCAGGGCATTGTGCTCAACCCGCGGCGCGACATGTTGCCAACCAAAGGCATCGGCCAGGATGACGATCACCCGATCATAGCGGCGCAGTAGATCGGCTGGAATGCCAGCCAGGCCGGTTGGCGCGGGGCGCTCCGTTAGACAGGATTGGATCAATTGAGGCAGGTCGGCAAAGCAGCCATGACCGTAGGCCGGTTGAATGTTCATAGAGATCACTTGTGTTCGCAAGTTGCAGGCAGGCAGCGTTAGCCAGCTGGTTGTACAATGCTTTTCCAGGCCAGATTGTTGCGCATAACTACCAATTGACGACGGCTGGCTGGAAAGAGGGTTTGGAGCCGGTCGATAATTGTCATCAACAATTGGGGCGCAAGTGGGTTGTTTTGTCCCATGAGAATCTGGGCATAGCGCAGCGCGGGTTGGCCGTTCTCATCACTGTGAAAGGCCTGCAACTCGGGTTCATCTAGCCGCTGTACGAAATTATTTACCGTGGCCGAGAGGGCTGGCACGCCTTGGTGATAGCGCCCCTCGGCATCGCGCCAACCCAACGTCATAATGCCGACCAGGGTTGCTGTTTCGGACAAATAATCGGGTGTGAAAATTTCGATCTCGGCACGTGGGCTCAGGCGTGGTCCTAGGTTGCCAAAATCAGGATTATGCAACAGCGTGTTATAAATCACGCCGATCAATTGGTCGGCACGACCCTGCGCATTCTCCAACTCGATGGCGACAAAGGTGCCAAAGGTGTAGTCTGTCGGTTCGGGCAATAAATCTGTCTCGCCCGGGTTAAAGACCTGGCAAATATAGTCGATATGAGCGTTCGACTTTACAACTTTGCCGATGATGATATTGTATAGATCCGTCATGGCGTGCCTTTATCTAGGATTGTGAAAGTCATCTGCCTCTATGAAACCAGAACTTTTGTGCGAAGGCAAATTGGGAGCGAGGTGAATGACGAGGTTAGGGCAATGGTGGCTGCTCACTGTTTACTGCTTTGTTGGCGAGTGCCAGCCACGATGGGACTTATCTGCCACCCATGCCCGACAGCGTAATGCCCCGCACAAACCAATTCTGCCCGACAATATAGATGAGCAAAATGGGCAACAAGGCAATGACCGCCCCGGCCATCAGCAGATGCCATTCTGTTTGGAATTCGCCTTGAAACGAAGAGAGCCCAATCGGAATTGTGCGCATGGTCTCTTTGCTAGTGACGATCAGCGGCCAGAGAAAATCATTCCAGGATGCTTGAAAGTTGAAGATTGCCAGTGTCGCTACCACGGGTCCACTCAACGGCATGATCACCTGCCACCAAATGCGAAAGCTGCTGGCCCCATCCATGCGCGCTGCTTCATCCAGATCCAGCGGAATTCCTTTGAAATATTGGCGCAGCAGAAAGGTGCTGAATGCGCTAAAGGCGCTAGGCAAAATCAGCGCCTGATAGGTGTCGCGCCACTGGAGAAAGCGCGCGATCACAATATAATTCGGGATCATGGTCACTTGAAAAGGAATCATCAACGTGGCCAGGTAGAGCAGAAAAAGCGTTTCGCGCCCCTTGAAGCGCAGGCGAGCAAAGGCAAAAGCGGCCAATGACGCGGTGAGGATCTGCAACAGCACTGTACTCGTCGCCACAAACAGACTGTTTACATAAAACCGGCCAAAAGGAATCTGGCGGAAAGTTTCAAAGTAATTCTGAATGGTGATTTGGTCGAGCGCAAATTGGCGCGTTAAAAAGGCCGTTTTGGGCCAAAGTGAGACTAGCAGCATAAAGCCAAAGGGAGTCAACATGACGATGCTGCCCAATATCAGGAGCAGATGCAGCCAAAGATGGGACCGACGCTGAGATTGTGGTGATTCGAGTCGAAGAGTTGTCATAAGGTTACGGGTAGATTTTAAATTTCGGATCAGTTGTCTGTCTACTGCCAGAAATCCAGAATCTAAAATCAGTTGACTTCATAATAGACCCAGCGTCGCTGCATTCTGGTTTGAATCAAGGTAAAGAGAAAGATAAAGAAGAACAAAAACCAAGCAATCGCTGATGCTTTGCCCATCTTGGTAAAGCTGAAGGCATTTTGATAGATATAATAGACCACCGTCAAGGTGGCCTGGGAGGGCGCGCCACCGCTGCCGCGCGTCATAATAAAGGCTTCGGTGAATAACTGGAAGGCTCCGATCATCTGGAGCACCAAGAGAAAGAAGGTGGTGGGGCTGATCAGGGGCAGCGTTACATTGCGAAAGCGTTGCCACGCGCTGGCTCCGTCCACATGCGCCGCATCATATAACTCTTGCGGCACCCCTTGCAAGGCGGCTAGATAGATCACCATGGTAAAGCCGACATTCTTCCAGAGGGTCAATAAGACCACCGAGGGCTTCTGCCAAGTTGGGTCACCCAGAAAATTGGGGGGCTGAATGGGCAATCCTGTCCAGCGACCTAGCGCCCAAAAGATCTCGCTGACGGGGCCAAAGTCGCGATTGAGCAGCAATTGAAAGACAATCGCACCGGCGACAATGGTTGTCACCACCGGCATGAAATAGATAACGCGATAGACCAGTTTGCCGCGCAACGGTTGGTTGAGGGCCAAGGCGATCAGCAGACCCAGCGCCAGTTGTAGCGGTACAATTGTCGCCATAAAGTAGGCAGTGTTGCCCACCGCGCGCCAGAAAACCGGATCGCGCTGCAACTGACGATAGTTGGCGAGGCCCAGAAAATCAAACTGGCCATTTAACTTCAATTCACCCAAACTGAGCCAGAAGGAACCCAAGACCGGCAGGATGACAAACAAGCCAAAACCAGCTAGGCTCGGCAACAGGAAAAGATAGGCTTCCCACTGTTGATCGACGCGCCAGCGGAAACGTTTGGGTGAGTTGAGTGGTGGTTGTGGAGTACGCAGCGTGGTTGTCGCCATAGCGTTTGACAGGTGACTGGCTAATCGATAGACCGCTTTACAGATGTATCGATAAAAGACGGAAAATAAACATAGAAGGTGACAGGCCCATCGTGTTTGCTATCGCCTGTCACCTTGCCATCATTGCAACTTATTTCGGGAAACCGTTGTCCGCCAAGAACTGATCCACTTGTTCACAAGCGGCAGGCAGCACATCGGCTGGTTGGGCTTCACCCGACCAAACTTTGCTCACTTCGGCACCGATAATGCTATCGACTTCGCCCCACTCGGGGAAGTAGCCAAAGCGACCAACCTTGGCATTTTCGCCTTCGGTCAGGAACGCTTGGCGATTGGCCGGTGGATTCTCTTGCGCCAAGAAGGCATCCGATTCGGCAACCGAGCGCAAGGCTGGGAAGATTTCGCCCGCATTGGTATAGAGGCGTTCGCCGCCTTCGGTGCTCTGGAGCCAGCTAATGAAGGTCCACGCAGCATCCTTGTTGTCACTGGCCGCGCTCATCACCCAGGCAGCACCACCGGCGCTGGCCGAGCGTTGGCCACCCTCTGGGATCGGCACAACAGCTACGTCATAGTTCATAGCGGCAGCGTTAAAGGTCGAGACACGGCTGGAATTCTGAATGATCATGGCGGCTCGACCGCTGCTAAAGACACCCGCATCGCCACCGGCTTGGCTCAAGTCGGCATCGCGCATGGCATAGCCATTGTTCAACAGGTCGGCAAAGAATTGGACACCCGCAACCGCGGCTGGCTCGCTGAGCGTACACTTGGAGGGGTTGCGCATATCATCCAACAAGCTGCCATTGTTCTGATTGATCCACAATCCATATTTGCCTGCTTCCATGCCCAGGCCATATTGGGACGTTTTGCCACTGGCGTCCTTGATCGTCAACGCTTCGGCAGCCGCTGCCAGATCATCCCACGTCCAGGTGTCGTCGGGATAAGCTGCACCCGCGGCGTCAAACAGATCCTTGTTGTAATAGAGTGCTTCGACGCTAATGTCGCGCGGGAAACCGTAGACACTATCTTCGAACTTGGCCGATTCGAGCAGGGCTGGCCAGTAATCATCTAGGTTATAACCGGAGGATTCGATAAAAGGATCGAGATTTTCCAACACGCCCTGGGCCGCATATTTGGGTGTTGGCCATAGGAAGAGCACATCGGGGATGGCTGCGCTATCGCCGCTGGCCCACAGCGTTTCCATCTTGGTGAAGTAGTCACTCCACGGCTCGTTCATATATTCGACCGTGATTTCGGGATGGGCTTCCATAAAGGCTGCGCCGACACGCTCGTGCGAGGCGGCTTCTTCGGGGCTGCCCCAGAACGCCCAGGTGATGGTGGCAGTCTCTTGATCGGTGGTCTCTGTAGCGCCTTCGGCAGCAGGCTCCGCCGTAGCACTTTCGCTGCCAGTGGCTGGTGCGGTAGCGCTTGGCGCAGCTGGCGCACAGGCACCCATGGCAAGCGCGACTAAGAGCAGGATGGTCAAACTGAGCATTGACCGTTTCTTGTGTAACATAGGTTCTCCTTCGACTTATATTGACATAACCCGCTTTGAGGGCAGCGGTAGAACACAGATATACCTTGGCAGATCCAGACTATAGAACTAGTCTAGATCACAGAGCATCTATCCAGTCCACAGCCAGACTGGCTACGCTCTAAAATGTATAGTGCCATCATATCACTTTGCGCGAGCTAGCGCAAGCAATACCCAACGTCATATAGGCAAATGCGTGCGCCGCACCCCGCCGCGTTAGCGGTTAGCTGGATGACAAAAACAATCGATCACATGATCATTGACCATCCCCACCGCCTGCATAAAGGCGTAGCAGATGGTTGGGCCCACAAAGGTGAAGCCGCGCTTTTTCAAGCCTTTGCTCATGGCCTCTGCTTCGACGGTTTGCGCTGGAATGTCGCGTAGACTCTGCCGATGGTTGAGGATGGGCGCGCCATCCACAAATTGCCAGATGTAGGCGTCAAAGCTGCCAAACTCTTCTTGCAGTGCCAGAAAGACGCGGGCATTTTTGACCACGCCATTGACTTTGAGCTTGTTACGCACAATGCCCGGATTGGCCAGCAACGCGGCGATCTTGGCATCGTCATAGCGCACAATTTGGTGGGCATCAAAGCCATCAAACGCCACCCGATAGTTTTCGCGCTTGCGCAGGATCGTGATCCAACTTAATCCTGCTTGCGCGCCCTCTAAATTGATCATTTCAAAGAGATGGCGATCGTCATGCACAGGCACGCCCCATTCATCATCATGATAGTGGGTATAGAGGGGATCCGTGCCGGCCCAACCGCAACGAATTTTTTCCATGCGTGTAACTTTCTGCGTCTCGCAAAGATTATACGGGCCCGCCACCAGCATTCACATGAAACTCATTGTCTTCGGTCGCGCGCGCTGCCGCTGGTTTGGCGGCCAGGAGATCGTTAAAGAGGGGTAAGTTACCTGTCTCCACGGCGTGATGAGCATACAAATACATAGATGCCGACCAAGCCTGTTGCGCATAGCCCATCGGATGGCCGCTGCTGCCATGCATCCACTCGTTGAATTCCCAATCCCCGCTCACGCCCTGGCGATTGGCAGTGGCTAAGTTCACCAACATGCGTTCTGCTTCACTCTGCCAGCCGTGGCGCACCAGCGCGGCCACATGAAAGCCGCCAATCATCGGCCAGATGCCGCCGTTGTGATATTGGTGGGGTAGATTCAAGTTGCGGCTGCGATAGTAGTCGCGCCAGCTAGGTTCACCAGGATAGATCGGTGGGTAGATCGCCTTGGTCGGATACGGTTCGGCCATGCCGACTTGGCGCAGATAGCGTACAATGTGCTCGGTGCGGTGAAAGTCGGCCACGCCGGTGAGCACGGCCAGTAAGTTGCCCAAACTGTCACACCAGTCGCCATATTCGCGGAAAGCCACCCAGGGCAAATAGAAAGGGCGGCTGGAGATGGCACCAATATTGTGATAGAGCATATACCATTCCAGGCGGATCGCTTGGAGCTTTTGCAAATGATCGGCAAAATGCTCGGCGACCCAGCAGCGGTCGATCCACATGAGCAGGTTGAGCCGTTCATGTACGCCCGCGGCATCTATTTCTGGCCGATAGTGTTCCACGTGCGCGGGCTGTTCCGCCTCTTGTGCCATGGCCGCGGCGATCTGTTTGGCCATCTCTTCGTGGGCTAAGAGCGCGCCATAATAGAGTACGTTGTCATAGAGCACATTGTAGCGCACCGCCAGCAGATCCATCCAGTCGCCCGCTTCGGGAATCTCGAGCAGACCACATTCGTTCATGTCTTGATAATTGAGCCAGAGCAGCGCCCGGTTGATCGTCGACCAGTGCTTTTGGAGAAAGGCAATATCCCCGGTCTGCTGAAAATGCAGATAGTGGCCCAAGATAAACCAAAGATTGCCATCAGCGGCACCGGCATTTTCGGTGCTGACATAGCCTGTATCCGGATTGACATTAAGCGGAATCAAGCCTCGGCGCGATTGGTAGGCTCCTAATGTCTCCAGGGCGGCTCGGCCCGTTGCCAACAATTGGGGATCGCCAGTTGCGGCGGCACCCAGAAAAATAACGCCATTGTCGCGCGCCCACACCTGTGGATAGCCCGCGACCAATGCCGACGCCCGAAAGCCATGTTTGGTTACACACCCGTGGAGGATCGCCTGGGCGCGTTGTTGCGCTTCATAGATTGGAGCGTTCTGTTGCATAGATACCTTTCCATTTACCGCCTGTTTAATGGCCGCTCAAGCGGTACTCACTTCGTTGCTATGTTTAGAATGACCGATTGTCAAACTGATTACACAAAATTTATTGTTCAAAGAGCACGCTGACACTCTCTCGGTAATGGATGCGCCGGATCGCCTCGGCAAACAGGCCGGCCACCGAGATCACTTCGATCTTCTCGCAAAAGGCAGTGGTGTGTTTCTCAATCGAATCGGTGATCAGCAAACGCTCGATGGGGCTGTCCATAATGCGCGCCATGGAGCCGTCCGAGAAAGCGCCGTGGGTGACGGCGGCATAAACCCGTTGCGCGCCCTGGTTTACCAACTGCTTGGCCGCTTCGACCAGGGTGCCGCCGGAGATTGTAAAGTCATCGACGATGATCGCGGTCTTGCCCTGGACATCGCCAATAATCTCCATGGTTGCCACCCGCTCATCATGGCCGCTGCGTTCTTTATTGCCAATCGCCAGGGGTGCACCCAAATACGCGGCATATTTCTTGGCTTGTTTGGCAAAGCCAATATCCGGCGAGACAACCACTAGATCAGTCAGTTGCTTTGCTTTGAACGTTTCACAGAAATTGTTGAGTGCATAGAGGTTGTCCACCGGTACATGGAAAAACCCCTGTAGCTGTGGCGGCAACATATCCAGTGTCACCACCCGATCGGCACCGGTTACCTCGATGGCGTCGGCACAGACGCGTGCCCGAATCGACACGCGTGGCTCATCTTTTTTGTCACCTTTGACATAGCTAAAATAGGGCATAATCACGGTGACCGAGGCGGCGCTGGCCCGTTTCAGCGCGTCAATCCAGAAGAGCAACTCCATAAAATTGTCATTGCTCGGCGAAACCACGGACTGAATCAAATAGACATGCCGCCCGCGCACATTTTCGCCCACGCGCACAAACGTGTTACCGTCGGAGAAGCGCATAACATCGCGCCGTGCGGGGGCAATTCCCAAGTGTATACAAATTTTTTCGGTCAGTTGGACACTGGCGCTGCCGCCAAGCACAAGAATTTCTTCGTCACACATAGTTGGTTCATCTGCTGGTACTATTTGACAGTTCAATTGACAGTTCAATTGACAGTACATTGCCTAGCCGTCATTGTAAGACAAAACAGGTTGCAAGACAAGATAGGCGCGAATCGTGGGTCATTGGTCTTACAGACAAAATCCTGGCAAAACGTAATAATGAAGTATCGACA
>Ga0105049_10008001_pt1 | contig 12266 bp, 12 predicted proteins | sample MAT06_FD_78087 | JGI IMG/M metagenome (GOLD analysis project Ga0105049, IMG submission 78087) | Freshwater microbial communities from Lake Fryxell liftoff mats and glacier meltwater in Antarctica - MAT-06 | ecosystem: Environmental > Aquatic > Freshwater > Ice > Liftoff microbial mat | place...
GTACCGAAACCTTATGGACAGCCGTAAATGAACGCGATGAGCTGGGTGATAATTTAGTACCAGATTATCTCACTAGCGTGAAAGAAAATGGTTTTTATGGATGGCCTTATTCCTACTTTGGCCGGCATGAAGACCCACGCGTAAAAGAAAAAAGACCCGAATTAGTTGCCAAGGCTATTGTTCCTGAGGTTCCATTTGGTTCTCATACTGCCTCATTGGGACTGTGCTTTTATACCAACGAGAAATTTCCTGAAAAATATCATACCGGGGCTTTCATAGCACAACATGGTTCATGGAATCGTTCTGAACTATCGGGCTATCAAGTTGTTTTTGTTCCTTTTGAAAAGGGCAAGCCTAGCGGAAAACCTGAACCTTTTCTTACAGGATTTATTCAAGATAAATACAAAAAAGTGTACGGTAGACCTGTAGGCGTAATTGAATTGCCCGATGGATCATTATTAACCACCGAAGATGTTTGTAATACTATTTGGCGGGTGAGCGTGTCAACAAAACAATAGCAATGAATAATCGCATAAGAAATGGTATCACCTTTTCGGTTCTTTTGATGTTCCTCTCCGTATTGACCGCGTATGCGCAACCATTGCAGGCTGTTTCATCGGTTGATTTAAATAAATACTCCGGCAAATGGTACGAGATTGCTTCATTTCCGCAGCGGTTTCAAAAGGGGTGCCGGTGTACAACTGCTGAATATACCGTGAATAAAAAGGGGTATGTGGAAGTGGTGAACAGATGCAGAAAGGGAGCGGTAAACGGAAAAGAAAAAGTAGCGAAAGCAAAAGCATTTGTGGAAGAAGGCTCTAGTAATGCAAAACTGAAGATACAATTCTTTTGGCCTTTTAAAGGAAAGTACTGGATTATTGATTTGGCAGACGATTATAACTATGCGGTGGTCAGTCACCCAAACCGAAAATATCTGTGGATTCTTTCTAGAACAACTCAGATGGACAGCGGGGTGTACAACAAAATAATTGAGCGATTGCAGACACGAGGACTGGATACATCCAAACTGAAGATCACAGAACAAAATTGCGACTAAAAGATATGATACGGTTAATTGAGAATTTTAATCAGTGGCTAATAAACGTGCAGTTTTGCCAACGGATATGCAGACCAGCGCGGTTGGTAATGCGGGAACAGATCGTACTTTTTATTCTGGCCAAATTTATTTTGAAGGTCAGACAATCCAATAAATTATCAAAACATTTTCCGATTCAATAAATGGCAACTAAAACAAAGTCAACATCAAAAAAAACTGCTAACCCATGCTGGAAGGGTTACAAAAAAATTGGTTCAAAAACAAAAGGAGGAAAGAAAGTACCTAATTGCGTACCCAAATAATTTCTTTCCTTTTAGTGTTTTTTTTGCGAGAGTCTGGTCTGTGCTATGCCGCAAGCTTTCCCGCACACCTTCACTAAACGTTTTACCAATAGCGGCAGAAGCCGGATTCTTAAACATGGACCTCTCCGTCTTCTTCTTTTCCTAATTGTTTCAAAGTATAAATTCGGTGAAGTTGGTTCGCAAAAAGTATTCGATGCTAATCGGAGTAATTTTTTATCGGAAATGATGGATTAAAACACATTCGGAGCAACTGATGATAAGATAATCCGCACATTATTTCCGCGCTTGTCGAGAAACGGACACAAGAAGTCGCGCTGGTTTATTTGTAGGAGTCCAATATCTTTTTAAGATTCTCAAGCGTATCTGCTTCTTCTACTGGTTTATCTTTTCTCCAGCGCAGCATTCGCGGAAAGCGCACGGCAATTCCGGATTTGTGCCGCGATGAAGCAGCAATACCTTCGAAACCAATTTCAAAAACTAATCTTGGCTTTACAGTTCGTACAGGGCCAAACTTTTCTAGTGTGTTTTGCTTTACAAACCTATCTACTTCTTTTATTTCGCCATCCGTCAGCCCCGAATAAGCTTTGGCAAAGGGTACAAGTTTATCGTTATCCCAAACGGCAAAAGTGTAGTCGCTGTAAAATTCGGCTCTTCGCCCGTGTCCCTTTTGCGCATAAATTAAAACAGCATCAATGCTTAAGGGTTCTACCTTCCATTTCCACCAATCACCCTTCTTGCGACCTGTTCGGTAAGCGGCCTCTTTTCGTTTGATCATAAAGCCTTCCGCAACATGTTCGCGCGAAAGCGTGTGCAGTTTTTTTAATTCTTCCCACGAACTGAATTGAATTAATTCCGACAAGTAAAAAACTGACGGGCGTTGAGATTTATTGAAAACTTCTCCAAGCAATGTTCTTCTTTTTTCCTGCGGTTCGGTGCGCACATCTACATTTGCGCATTCCAGCATATCGTATGCAATAAAGGCAACGGGTGCTTCCTGTAAGATCTTCTTCGTCACATTTTTTCTTCCGATGCGGGTTTGAAGCACATTGAAAGGCATTGGCTTGCCATTGCTGAAACAAACAATTTCGCCATCAAGTACAGTGCCATCCGGCAAATATTTCTTAAATTCTTCGAGCTCAGGAAATTTATCAGTTACCAGTTCTTCGCCTCTCGACCAAATGTAAAGTTGGTTTTGCCTGAAAATAATTTGTGCCCGGATGCCGTCCCATTTCCACTCAGCAAACCACTCCTCTTCTTTGCCCAGTTCGTCCAATGTTCCCTCCATCGCGTAGGCAAGATAAAACGGATACGGCCTAGATATTTGATCGCTAGCATTTTCGGCATGTATTAATGCGTGGAATGAAATTTTAAATGGATCCCAGTTGCCCATTACCCGGTGGGTGATCAATGCTGCTTCTTGATGGGTGGCTTCTCCAATGGATCGTATGACGAGCGTTTGTGATACACCGATACGAAAACTGCCCATCATCAACTTATTAAACACAAATGTTTCGAAAGGCGACAGTTGCTGCCACGCGGCAAGAATGAATTCCTTCTTCGTTGCCTCATCAACATTAGCCAATCCGGCCAGCGCGTGAAACCATTCACATAGCGATTTATTTGAGGATGAAATGGATACGGGTAATAGTAAGGAAATAGTTTCGGCCATGTCGCCAACGGCAGTATAACTTTCACGGTATAGCCATAGTGGAACGCCTGCCAACTCCATTGCCCAGCTCTGTAGTTGTGCAGCCTTAACAGGCCGTGGCGGGCGCCTGCCTGTGAAAAGTGCCAACGCCCAGATTTTGTCTTCTTCTGACGCCACCAGGAAATAGTTTTTTAGCAAAGCAACTTTTTCATTTGTTTTGTTGGTGCGGTCGAGCTGCTGAAAAAGTTGAGTGAATTGTTTCATGGTTGTTTTTCTTCAGCCGCTAATTCTTCTCCGCCATAGTTTGTTTTAACCTCCGCAGCTTCCACACCTTGTTCATTCAGCCATTGCGCGTAGGTGTCGGTATATCCGTGGGTAACGAACACTTTTTCTGCACCAGTCGCTGCCACCGCTGTGTTCAGTTCGTTCCAGTCGGCATGATCGGACAGTACAAAGCCACGATCAACCCCGCGGCTGTTTTTCGCCCCGCGCACGGCCATCCAACCTGAACAATAGCCTGTTGAGTAGGACTCAAATCTTTTTAGCCATGGTGTGTTGAGCGATGAAGGCGTGGCAAAGATTAACGCACCGCGATATAATTTTTTATCAATGTCGTTAGTGACCAGCGGAATAGAGGGAAGATCAAAGCCTGCCTCACGCAATCGTTCGTTTACATTAAAGATAGCACCATGGGCAAAAACAGGTTGCTCGAATGGTTTAAGGTTTTTAATCAACCGTTGCATTTTGCCCAACGCATAGCCCATCAATACAGAAGCCTTTCCTTGTTGTTGGTTTTCTTGCCACCAACTTTTTATTTCGTTCATCACTTCTAGTTGTGGACGCCATTTGTAAATCGGCAGCCCAAAGGTCGACTCCGTGATAAACGTATGGCATTGAACAGGTTCAAATGGCTTACAAAAATGATCGTCTTGTGTTTTGTAATCGCCACTGGCCACCCATACCTCACCGTTGTGTTCAACTCTAATTTGGGCAGAGCCAATTACGTGTCCGGCAGGGTGCAACGAAAACTGAATGCCGTTGATAAAAATCTTTTCTCCATATGCTACGGTTTGTAACGAAATAGTTTCGCCTAACCGTAGCCGTAAAATGCTTTCTGAGTCTTTGTGCGCCAAGTAATGCTTACATCCGGCTGTTGCGTGATCGCTGTGCGCATGGGTAATGATGGCGTAGTCAACAGGTTTCCATGGGTCGATGTGGATATCGGCTAACTCACAATAAATACTAGACGGTGAAAAGGACAACAGCATATTTTTTTTACATACCGTCATGAAAGGAAGTGGTCAAAGTTAGCAAAATCGCCAAGCCACAAAAAGACATCTTTTGACTATAAAACTTGAGGCGGTTTAGTTTTAAGATACTTGCCTACGTATTCGTGTTTTGTTTTTAAATCTGGCTAAATTAAATCTTCGATAGAAATTGAAACTGTGAAGTTGTCTCTTAGTTGCTGAAGTACATAATTTTCTATTTGTCACAACGAATATTTTTGAAAAATTAAACTTAAATCAAAAAGGAATTGGATAATTCCTCTTTGATTCAAAATTCATTAAACAAATTTCGCGATAGCTTTTGATGCGCTTGTCAGAGCTTTCCCCAAATGTTTAATTTTGGTTGCTTCTGCACCCTCTGCTTCATCCGCAGCTTTGGTAGTTTGCTCACCTAAAGTTCCTAACAGAGATACTATTTTCGCAGAATCTTTACTTTCAACAGCTTCTTTCAACTTGTTTAAGTTGGAACCTATTGTTTTCAAATCTTCGTGATCTTCCAAAGCATCAATCCATTTGTTGATAGTCCCTGTCACACCTGTGGCAGATTTTTTTTCCACATGATCCTCGATGGTTTTTACAGTTGAGTCAATCTGTGATCCATAATTTTTTTCGGCTGTTTTTTCTTTTGTTTCCATTTTATTATTTATTTAGTTTATATATAGCGCAAAAGAATTGAATCCTATTTGCAAGCGTTTACACGGCCATACCAATTTGTTACAGATTTATTACGTTGTTTAGACTATAGAGCATTAATGTGTGCAACTTGCGAACAAAGTATTGATGCAAACCAAATTATAAAATGAAATTGGAAAATTTTGTTTGATTTATGTAAAATGAAATTAGACCTATGACGTGCGCCTATTATTGCTCGCTCGAATCGTCTGTTTGAAAGGAATTGATAAAAGTAAAGCGAATCATGTAGCCACAAAAATGCTCTTAACCCCTACTGACATAGCGGCCATATAGGTATTGAGAAATTCAAGTAGGTAAAGAATAACTCTTATGCAGTGTCTGTTCATAAGCCCGAGAATTTGCCGTAAACCGACTTTAGATTCGCATTCACCCGAGACATCTTTTTTCTCAGCGAGTAATACGATTACAACGCTCATTTAGGACTTCTACATTGTTGCCGGTAAACATGCCTGACGCATAATAAAAAAAGCATCGCAGTTTGGTGCAATGCTTTTCGTTACTAAAATAACGATTACTTTCCGTTGTGCTTTTTGTTCTTAACATTCTTGCTGTCCATGTCGTCATTACCGTCCATGTCCTCGTCCTTGCTATCTGTAGCATCGTTGTTGACCATCGCATTTTGCTTCGATGTTTTTTTGTTATTATCGGCAGACATGCTGTGGTTGGCTTGCGCTTTTACCGGGCTTTGATGAGCTTTCTCTTCGTTGCCATCCTCATGCCGCTTGGTCGCGTCTTTTTGGTGCTTAGCCTCTTCCTCATTTAGCTTGGTCGCGTGCTTGTGGTTTTCGGATGGATTTGAACCGCCTTGAGAAGACTTTGATTTCTCGGATTTTTGTTGAACTGCTCTTGTTGACATATTTTCTTTTTTTAGTGTAGCGCAAATGAAGTGAGTTATGGAATGCAAACGTTTACACGTGAGCGGTGGATTGTTACAGATTTAAAAGATGAAAGAAACTCCATTTCGGTAGAGCATAAGTACTTCTGGCCAACGCACCAATGAGATTACTTTGTGGGGTTTCGGGTTTTAGTTTGGTAACTAATTTGTTCAAATCTTTTTTAATTAATGGAGTGGGTCGTGCTTTAAAATTGATACGGGGGTATGTCTAAAAACTCTTGCTTTTACAACGGCAATGCTTTCCCTATCTGTCGAATGGAAGGGTTAAAGGAGTTTTTAGAGATGCCCACTAGTCGGAAATGATTTTTCCATCCTCCATCTCAATAATTCGGTGGGTACTTTTTGCAAAGGCCAGATCGTGGGTAACAATCAAAAGCGTTTGTTTAAATTCTTCCGACATTTTCTTAAAGAGATCAAACACAATCTGACCGTTCTTCTTGTCAAGATTTCCTGTAGGCTCATCACCCATCACGATAAGTGGATCATTTATTAATGCCCGCGCAATGGCAACGCGTTGTTTCTCGCCACCTGATAGTCGCGTTGCTTTCTTGGTAGCCAAATCATAGATATCCAACATCTTTAGGCGCTCCATCGCACGGCTCTCCACTTCTGCTTCTGGGTATTTGTTGAGTTTTAATCCGGGGAGCATCACGTTTTCAAGCACTGTAAATTCAGCGAGCAAATAATGGAACTGAAATACAAAGCCAATCTTTTCATTTCGCACTTGCGCCAGGTATTTTTCGTTGGTGTTACGTGTAGAGTGCTGATCAATCAACAACTCCCCTTCAAACTCCGTATCCATTGTTGACAAGATGTACAGCAATGTAGACTTACCACAACCCGACCTTCCTGTGAGCGAAACAAAGTCGCCCCTGCTCAATGAAAAAGAAATGTCTTTTAGTACCTGCATCTTCACGGGATCGTGAAAATATTTATTTACTTGTTTCGTTTGCAGAACTAGCTCGCTCATTTATTTTCCCCTGATGATAATTACTGGATCAACGCGACTGGCTTTGCGAGCGGGAAATAATCCTGCCATGAAGGTAGTGAACAGAGAAAAGGCGAATCCAATTAAATAGAAATATATCGAATAATTGACAGGGTAGGTTTTTACAGTAGGTAATGAGGCGGTGTTAAATGGAATCTGGTCAATACCAACGGAAAGCAGAAAGCCAAAGAGGAGCCCAACTATTCCGCCCGAAACTCCAATACTGAGCGCAATAAGGATAAAAATGTGATTTACATCTATACCTGAGAACCCTGTTGCTTTAAGTATAGCGATGGAATCCATTTTTTCATAAATCATCATGTTGAGAATGTTGTAGATACCAAAGCCGGCAACAATCAAAAGTGTGATGCCTACTGCATAGGATATAAGTGTTCTTACAAAACTCCCTGTTTCAAATTGTGAATTGGCCGTTTGAATATCTTCAGCGTCTACCTGAAAAAGTTCAGCATATTCTTTTGCCACCGCGGGGGCTAGATTGATATTTTTCAATTTCACTTGAATGGCGGTTATGTAATTATTCCCTTTTCCAAGAATTTTTTGCGTGGTGCCCAGTGAGGCATAGCTTTGCGTATTATCAAGTTCTTGAAGGCCTGATTGAAAGAAGCCAACTACTTTAAGCGAAAATATTTCGCCTTGCGGAGTGGTCACATAAATCACATCGCCTACGTTTGCAACTAGTTTTTCAGCAAGTCCCTTACCAAGTATAATGCTATTGGCGGTGGTGATTATATCTTGCGACTTTCCGTTTACCACGTAATCGCTAAAATGAAAAAGGCGATTTTCAACATCTGCATCAATGCCTGTAATAACACCTGTAATATTGATCGTACCCGCGTTGAAAAAAACCTGAGCTGCTATTTTTGACGCAACCCCTAACACTCGTGCGTCTTGTTGAATTGTTTTGAGTATAGGCGCAGCATTGTATATTTCTTCTCGTCTACTGGTAGGTTTAATAGAATAGATAAAGTTATGGCCCGTTTTAAATTCCGAAATATTATTAATGGGTTGTTGCATATTGGCCTTGATGTCGTTGAATAAGCGAACGTGCGGTGTTCTGTTCAAGATCAGTCCGTCCAACAAATCATTCAAGCCGTTCATAAATCCTAGTAAGGCAATGAACATGGTTATGCTAAAGGTAACGCCTACGGCTGCCACCAAGGTTTGCTTCCAGCGGGCGAGCGACAAAGCAACCGCTATTCGTACGATAAGCTTATAATTCAATTGATTGGGTTTAGAATAACATCCTTGGAAGTTAGCCCGCTAAGAATTTCTATTTTTTTATAATCCTTTAGTCCGGTAGTTATTTTGCGTTCCTTTTTGTCTTCCAGAAGAACGGTCGAATCATTCAATAAATAAGTACGAGGTAGTGTGAGTGCGTTTACTTTTGTTTGAATAACAATATTGGCCTCGGTCGTAAGGAAGGGGTACAGCACTGACGGAGATTTGATGAACACTGCCTCAATGGTAAATGATTTAGTCCGCTCATTCATAATGGGATCAACTTTCGTAATGTAGGCTTCAAATACGCTGCCTTTATGGCTATCCATACTGATCAATGCCTTTTGCTTCAGTTTAATTTTAGTAATATCATATTCGTCCACTTGTAGCTCAATTAAAAACTCCTTTTGATCGCCAATGATGGCAACATAATTCTGACTGTTCACCAATTCACCTTCTTTTTTTAAGAGGCTGTACACTTTTCCCACCAATTCACTTTTTAAGACGTATTCATCCGCTGCTATTTTATTAATTTTGAGTGTGTTTTGAGATTGCCTGGCGGATAATGTTTGTTTGCGCTTGAGATCGTTGTAGTGAATCACAGCGGTTTGATATGACGTCAGGGAATTTTTATAGTTTAACTGCTTTTGTTCTGAGTCCACTTGGGTACCTATGTTTTGTGCCCACAGATTTTTTGTGCGTTGCCAAAGTAGTGAATCATTTTTTGCTTTGTTTTCGGCCAGCTCAATATTTAGGATCGCCTCATCGAATTTTCCCATATTGGTTGAAAGAGATTCATAGTCGGCTGTCAGTTGAGCATTGGCGGTGGCTAGTTGGGTGCTTTTGTTAAATATTCTCATTAGCGGAGTTCCTACGCGAACTGAATCGCCTTCGGTTACTAACATTTTTTTGATAATACCGCCTACGGTAGAATACACCTGATATTGATTTTTGCTCTTGATAAAACCAGATGCGTAAACCGATTCTGAAATAGCTTCAACAGATACAGTTATTGTATTGGTTTTTTTTTTACAAGAGAAAACAAAACTTAAACACATGACTGTTAATAGGATCTTCATGGATTACTCTTTGTCATGTGCATCAATTAATGGGAGCAGAATTTAGCGCGGTAAAAAGCATACCAACCGTGTTGATTATCAAGATATTTAGAAAACTTGGAATTGAGCCCGTGGGCGGTTGCGAGCCTAAAATTTCTTCCGGCTTTATTAACTCTATTTTATCTTTTTTTATAATTTACCTAGATTGGCGTTTTGCTGCCTAGTAGGCTTTTACCATTGCCCTCTAGGATCGTCTGTTTTTATAAAATTGACAACAATAAAGGTGGCAGTGATACCCGCGAAAATACCCTGCATCCATATTATCATACTGGTCACGTAAATGTTTAGAACTCCACCCAGCGGTTCGTGCTCTACTACTTTGATAAAGAGAGGTTGATCGATTGTGAGAACTATAAAAAGAAGCAAAACAAAAATTGTTACCCCTATGAAGACCGAAGCGAGGCCTACCCCAATCGCCTTAAAGAAATTGATCTTATCTCGATTCGCAAGTTTAAATTGACGCATTGAAAGGTAAACGCCTACTGCCAGGATCACAAGATTGAACGAGCGTAAATAGGTAAGATGAGCAACACCAAGAAAATGGCAGATAAGAAAGTATGCCATCATCGTGATGGCCATGGAAATGCCGTAAATCAGCAGAATTCTTTTCGGATAGTCGGATAATTTCATGAATGCCAAAGTTTGAATGGAAGTTCTTTCGCCAATTGATTAAGCCATCTGCTTTGCCACTTCATCCCAATTTACCAAGTTCCACCAATTGGATACATATTCATTGCGCTTATTTTGATACTTCAGATAGTAGGCATGTTCCCATAGGTCAAGCGCCAGCAGGGGAGTGCCTTTTAGTTCGGATTGATCCATCAATGGATTATCTTGATTGGGTGTAGATCCTATTTTCAGATTCTTTTGATCAATCACTAACCATGCCCAGCCCGATCCGAAACGTGCCATCGAAGCAGCCGTAAATTGCTCTTTAAATTTATTTAAGGAGCCAAAGGTTCCGTTTATAGCATCTTCAACTTTGCTATTTGGCGGTTGGCCACTTGGCTTCATGGTTTTCCAGAAAAAATTATGGTTCCATACGCCACCACTGTTGTTACGAACTTTGGGCGATAGCTTTGAAGCATTTGCAAAAAACTCCATCTCAGTAGCATACTCTAAATTCTCGGCAACGATGGCCTCGTTCACATTTTTTACATAGGCTGTATGATGCTTGTTGTAATGAATGTCCATAGTTGTGGCATCAATAGTTGGCTCGAGTGCATTATAGGCATACGGCAAAGGTTGTTGCGAGAATTTATAAGCGAAACCGTTGCTGCCTGCCGCGGCAGTTTTAGTTAGAAGCGATGAGCCGATGGCTGTTGCAACGGTCGCTTTCATACTGTCTTTTACAAATTTTCTTCGCGTTGTTTTTTCCATGATTTTAGATCGGTTGTTCATTTAGCAAGAATCTATTGGTTCAATATTATTAGGGAGTTCGCAGCCCTCAAAGATGAAGCCCTTTGGTTGGGCAAATGTTACACATTGAATTTAGATAGTTACAAAAATCACGGTAGTGAATCCGCCCGGGAAATAAGTGAATTATGTAACTCGGATCGATCTGCGTGTAACTATTTAGTGCCTAAATGCCCCTACCTATGCAATCCATATAGTCGTACTGAAAATGAAAAACAGAAAGCCTACTTACACTACCAGAGAGATCAATTCCATCATCAAAAATTGTCTACTACTAAAAGAATTGGACGAAATAAAGAGTCATCTCTTAAATGAGATCAATTATTATACACCGTCCGACCAAGCATTTTTACTCTGCATGTTGGGTATTTCAATGATGAAAGTCACAGATCCGCAACAGGGCAAATGGGTGATCGACCGGCTGACAAGCTATCATCAAACAGAACTGAAGCAAACACACTAAGTGAGAATCAATCTAATTTGTAACAGTTGATCGATAACAGTTAACACATTCCCATTATGCCTTTGCTTACAGTCACCTTCCGTTATATATTAAACAAACTAAAATGAAAACTTCTAAAGAATGCATCGAAGCCTGCAAAGAATGCTTGGTCTTCTGCGAAATCTGTTCCACCGCAAACATTAAACTGTCCAATCAAGGGATGCTGGCCTGCATTTTACTTTGTCGCGACTGCGCGGACATCTGCGCGTTGTGTATAAAGTTTTGTGCGCGTAGTTCTGCCTATTGTGAAGCCGTTTGTAAACTGTGCGTTGAAGTTTGTAAAGCCTGCGCGGCTGAATGTGAAAAGCATGCATCTCATCATGAACATTGCAAAAGATGCGCAGAGGCGTGTCGGAAATGTGTAGAAGCCTGCGCCTGAGTTTCTTTTGTTTCCCGTACTAGCTATCGTTACGGAAAAAATTTTCTGGTTAAGAGTGGACTACCAATGTTTTCTCGATAGGTCTCTTGCTCAGAACTTTGTATTTATTCATTTACTGCTTCGCTTTTCGTCTTGCAATGTAATACTTCCGTCATATTGCCCGAGGCAATAGAAATTGCGGACAAAAAAATTGAAGTCGGTGGAATTGCCTACATCGATCACCGCTGGGGGATCGGCAGACACATCGCGATGGCGATTGCATATGAGAAAAAAATGGGAGAACGCGAGAAGATGCTCTGATGTTGGCAGAAAAAAACTGCACCCTTCCGTTGTTCCAAGGTCAGAGCGATTGGCAAGAGTTGTAGCGTTTGAAGCTTCGCTTCTGCATAGCGGTTAGGTAGCATGCCCGTGTAAATTTGGAGAACCGTCAACTGGGTTTTTACTTTCTGGCGATAATCACTTTGCCCATTTGCGTTTCCACGTCTATGGTTGTCAACTTTCCATTTTTGTAAGTATAGATGGAAATGTTATTGTCGGGCGCGGTAACTTTATATTTTGATGGCCCTATCCATTTAATTTTTATGAATTGCCCATACATATTGGAAAATACATGTTTTATTTTTTTTGGTTCTCTAAAATAAAGGTCTACCACGCAATAGTCAATGAGTTGCCCTTTCAGGATGGTCAGCTTCTCATTTCGCACTACCTGATATTTTTTATCCGCAATTGTTGTGATTTCCGAA
>Ga0105049_10008002_pt1 | contig 12265 bp, 9 predicted proteins | sample MAT06_FD_78087 | JGI IMG/M metagenome (GOLD analysis project Ga0105049, IMG submission 78087) | Freshwater microbial communities from Lake Fryxell liftoff mats and glacier meltwater in Antarctica - MAT-06 | ecosystem: Environmental > Aquatic > Freshwater > Ice > Liftoff microbial mat | place...
CCGACGCCGCCGCCCGCCTCGCCGACCTGGTCGAGACCGAGATAGCCCGCAAGGTTCCACAGGAGAGCAGGGTATGAGGGCGCTGCCTCTTTCGATCGGCACCATCCACTTCGTCGGCATCGGCGGCATCGGCATGTCGGGCATTGCCGAGGTGCTGCACAATCTCGGCTACTCCGTGCAGGGCAGCGACATCGCCGACGGTGCCAATGTGCGGCGCCTGCGCGAGGCCGGCATTGCGGTGGCGGTGGGGCACGACGCCGGCAACCTGGGCAACAGCCAGGTCCTCGTCGTGTCCACAGCGGTAAAGCCCGACAACCCCGAGGTGCAGGCCGCCCGCGCGCGGCTGATCCCGGTGGTGCGCCGCGCCGAAATGCTGGCCGAGCTGATGCGGCTGCGCTGGGCCATCGCCATCGGCGGCACCCACGGCAAGACCACCACCACCAGCCTGGTCGCCGCGGTGCTGGAGGCGGCCGGGCTCGACCCCACCGTCATCAACGGCGGCATCATCAACAGCTACGGCACCAACACGCGCATGGGTGCCGGCGAATGGATGGTGGTGGAAGCCGACGAAAGCGACGGCAGCTTCCTGCGCCTGCCAGCCACCATCGCCGTCGTCACCAACATGGACCCCGAGCATCTCGACCACTGGGGCACCGGCGAGGCGATGCTCGCCGGCTACGACCAGTTCGTGCAGAACGTGCCGTTCTACGGCTTCGCGGTACTGTGCATCGACCATCCCGCCGTGCAGCAGATGATCCCGCGCCTGTCGGACCGCCGCATCATCACCTACGGATTTTCCCCACAGGCTGATGTGCGCGCCGACAAGCTGGTGATGGACAAGCTGGGCGCCACCTTCGAGGTCACCATCGCCGACCGTGCCCGCGGACGCAGCCGCAAGATGGGACCGTTCCGCCTGCCGATGCTCGGCCAGCACAATGTGCAAAACGCGCTGGCGGCCGTGGCCATCGGCGCCGAAATGGAAATCGACGACGCCACCCTGCGCACCGCCTTTGCCGGCTTCAAGGGCGTCAAGCGCCGCTTCACCAAAACCGGCGAGGCCGGCGGCATCACCGTGATCGACGACTACGGCCACCACCCGGTCGAGATCGCCGCGGTGCTGAAGGCCGCCCGGCAAGCCGGCGCCCAGAACGTGGTCGCCGTGGTGCAGCCGCACCGCTATTCCCGCCTCGCCTCGCTGTTCGCCGAGTTCTGCGCCTGCATGAACGACGCCGGCACGGTGATCATCGCCGAGACCTATGCCGCCGGCGAAGCCCCCATCCCCGGCGCCAACCGCGACGCGTTGGTCGAGGGCCTGCGCGCCCGCGGCCACCGCAGCGTGGTGCCGCTGCCGGGGCCGGAACACCTGGCCGAGATGGTGCACGCCATCGCCAAGCCCGGCGATTTCGTCGTCTGCCTTGGCGCCGGCAACATCACCCAATGGGCCGCAACCCTGCCCGGCGAGCTGGCCGCGTTGCAGGCCGGCCAGAAGCTGCGCGCCGGCGGTGCCGCATGATGGTCATGGAACGCGACCCCGTCGCCGCGGCCGCGGGCAAATTGCGCGGTCGCGCGCAGGCGAGCGCCCCGCTCGGCCCCACCACCTGGTTTCGCGTCGGCGGTGCGGCCGAATGGCTGGTGCGCCCGGCCGATGCCGACGACCTCGCTGCCTTCCTCGCCGCCCTGCCCGACCACGTGCCGGTGGTGGCGATCGGCGCCGCGTCAAACCTGATCGTGCGCGACGGCGGCGTGCGCGGCGTGGTGGTGCGGCTGGCCCGCGGCTTCGGCACCATCGAGATCGACGGCCACGGCGTGATCGCCGGCGCGGCGGCACTCGATGTCACCGTGGCCGAACATGCCGCGGCCGCCGGCCTGGCCGGGATCGAGTTCCTGTGCGGCATTCCCGGCAGCATCGGCGGCGCCATCGCGATGAACGCCGGCGCCTATGGCAGCGACATCGCCGCCTGCCTCGACTGGGCCGAGATCGTGACGAGGGATGGGCAATTGCTGCGGTTGCCAGCACAGAAGCTGGCACTGTCGTACCGCCACGCCGCCCTGCCCCCGGGTTCGGTGGTGATCCGCGCACGCTTTCGCGCCAGCCCGGGAAAACCCGCCACCATTGCCGCCCGCATGGCCGAAATCCGCGCCGCGCGCGAGGCCAGCCAGCCGGTGCGCGCCCGCACCGGCGGCTCCACCTTCCGCAACCCGACCGCCGCCGAAAGCAGCCTCAAGGCGTGGGAGCTGATCGACGCCGCCGGCGGCCGCGGCCTGACCCGCGGCGGCGCCCAGGTCAGCGAGAAGCACTGCAACTTCCTGATCAACACCGGCACTGCCACCGCCGCCGACATCGAGGGCCTGGGCGAGACAGTCCGCGCCCGCGTCCGCGCCATGAGCGGCGTGGAACTGCATTGGGAAATCCGCCGCATCGGCGCGCCCGCACCGGAGACATCGCCATGACCCGGGTCGCGGTCCTCTACGGTGGCATGTCGGCCGAGCGCGAGGTGAGCCTGTCCAGCGGCCGCCAGGTGATCATCGCCCTGCGCGAAGCCGGCTACGACGTCGTGCCGGTCGAAGTCGGCAGCGATCTCGGCGCGGTGCTGCGCGCCCTCGACCCGCGCCCCGATGCCGTATTCAACGCGCTGCACGGCCGCTTCGGCGAGGACGGCGCGATCCAGGGCGTGCTCGACTGGCTGGGCATCCCCTACACCCATTCCGGCGTGCGTGCCTCGGCACTCGCCATGGACAAGGCGGCGGCCAAGGCGATATTCGCCGCTGCCGGCCTGCCGGTCGCGCGCGGCCAGGTCGTGGATGTCGCCGCATTGGAACACGCCGACCCGATGCCGCTGCCCTACGTGATCAAGCCGATCAACGAGGGCAGCTCGGTCGGGGTCGAGATCATGCGCGACGGCGCCAACAACCGCGCAGCCGTCGCCGCCGCCTGGAGCTTCGGTCCCACGGCACTGGTCGAGGAATACATCCCCGGCCGCGAGCTGACCGTGGCGGTGATGGGCGAGCGCGCCCTGGCAGTCACCGAGATCTCGGCCGCGCACGGCGATTTCTACGACTACGAGGCAAAATACGCCGATGGCGGCTCGCACCACGTCATTCCCGCCCCGGTGCATCCCGGCATCTACGCCCGCGCGCTCGATGTGGCGCTGGCCGCCCATCGCGCCCTCGGCTGCCGCGGCGCCACGCGCAGCGACTTCCGCTACGACGACACCGCGGGCGAACCAGGCCGGCTGGTGCTGCTGGAGGTGAACACCCAGCCGGGGCTGACGCCGACCTCGCTGCTGCCGGAACAGGCCGCCCATCTGGGCATGAGTTTCCCGCAGCTCTGTGCCTGGATGGTGGAGAACGCAGCATGTCGCGTGTGAAGCCCCGCACCATACCGCCGCCGCGCCTGCAAGACCGGCCTGGCCGTTGGAAGCTGCTGTGGCGCAACCAGCGCCGGCGCCTGCGCTCGGCAGCACTGCTGGTCGGCGCCGCTGGGATTGTCCTCGGCGGACTCTATGGCATCCAGGCGCTGGGCGACGGTTCCAACCTGCGCGAGCGGATCGGCGATGTTGCCGCCAGCCTGGGGCTGCGGGTCGACCGCGTCGTGGTCGAAGGTCGCAGCAAGACGCCCGAGGTCATGCTGCGCGCCGCACTCGGCATCCGCCCTGGCGAGCCGATCCTGTCCTATTCCCTTGCCGAGGCGCGCCAGCGTCTGGAGAGTATCAAGTGGGTTGAAACCGCCACGGTCGAACGCCGCCTGCCCGGCACCATCATCGTGCGGCTGGTCGAACGGCGGCCCTATGCGGTGTGGCAGACCGAGGGGAAGTTCCTGCTGGTCGACCGCGACGGCGCCGTGGTGGGCGACTCCGACGTGTCGGCGTTCTACGGGCAGTTGCCGCTGGTGGTCGGCCCCGGCGCACCAGCCGCCGCGGCGGCGCTGATGGAGCTACTGGCCGCCCGGCCGGAATTGCAAAAGCGCCTGGTCGCCGCCGTGCGGGTGGGCGAGCGGCGCTGGAACCTGCGCATGAGCAATGGCGCCGATGTGATGCTGCCCGAAGGCGCCGAGGCGTCGGCACTGGCCCGGCTGGCCGAGCTGCAGGCCAGCCAATCGTTGCTCGACAGGCCGCTGGCGGTGGTCGACCTGCGCCTGCCCGACCGGCTGGTGGTGCGCCCGCAAACTGATCCGAAACCCCCCAGCCCGGGCCGAAAGACATGATGACGCAAGAGCCATCATCGTGATGACGCACAAGGCAGCATCATGAACGACATGTCGCGTCGCACCCTGGCCCCACCCGCGCTGTCCGACGACCGCGATGACCCGTCGCACCGCCGCGCCCGCCACTCCGGACCGTTCGGCGTACTTGATATCGGCACCACCAAGATCGTGTGCGTCATCGGCCGCGCCGAATCCGATGGCACGCTCAGGGTATTGGGGTTCGGCTGGCAGAAGGGCCGCGGCGTGCGCGGCGGCGGCATCGTCGACATCGAGGAGGCCGAGCGCGCCATTCGCGCCGCGGTCGGCCAGGCCGAGGAAGAAGCCGGGCTGCGCCTCACGAAAGTGACCGTGAACCTGTCCTGCGGCCAGCCAGAAAGCCGGTTGTTCAACGTGCAATGGCCAGTGGGCGGCCGGTCGGTGACCGAGACCGACATCCGCAAGGTTCTTCAGGAGGGGCGCGGCCGCGCGGCCAGCCCAGGGCGCAGCATCGTCCACATCCTGCCCATGGCATTCTCGGCCGACGACGCCCAGGGCGTGCGCGACCCGCGCGGGCTGCACTGCGAGCAGTTGATCGGCCGGTTGCACGTGGTCGATGCCGGCACCACGGCGCTACGTACCCTTGATGCTTCGCTGGCGCGCTGCGACCTGGAAATGGGCGACCTGGTCTCCGCACCGATGGCGGCGGGCATCGCCACGCTGGTCGAGGACGAGAAGCTGCTCGGCGCGACCGTGCTCGACATGGGCGGCGGCACCACCGGCATGGCGGTATTCGCCGAAAACCATCTGCTGCACACCGAACAACTGCCGCTGGGCGGGCTGCATGTCACGCGCGACATCGCCAGCGTGCTGTCAACCACGGTCAACGCCGCCGAACGGCTCAAGACGCTATGGGGCAGCGCCCTGGTCAGCCCCGACGACGAACGTGAGATGCTGCCAGTGCCGCTGGTCGGCGAGGACGAGCACCAGATCGCCAAGGTGCCGCGCAGCATGATTGTGAACATCATCCGCCCGCGGCTGGAGGAAACCTTCGAACTGGTGCGCCAGCGGCTCGATGCCTCAGGCCTCGGGCGCGTGGCCGGCCATCGCGTGGTGCTGACCGGCGGTGCCAGCCAATTGGCCGGGGTGCGCGAAATGGCCGCCGAGATGCTCGGCCGCCAGGTGCGGCTCGGCCGCCCGGCCGTGCTGCGCGGCCTGCCCGACTCGGCACAGGGCCCCGCATTCGCCACCGCTGTCGGCCTGCTGTCGTGGAGCGCCGGCGAAGGTCGGCGCCTGCCCGACCTCGATCTGGAGGCCGAGCGGCCGCGCGGGCTGTTCAAGCGCATCGTCGCCTTCCTGCGCGAGCGGGTGTGACAGCGATGCACCGCCCGGGAAATCCCGTTGCGCGCCTTCCGGGCGACGACTCGACGAAGAAACGACCAGCTCTGCCACAAAATCCGGTGGCCCGGGCATTTGCGAATCGATCAAGCGCGCTAGAAAAGAATTTCTTGGGGAGCTCATCCTAAATGACGTTGAACCTGACCATTCCGCAGACGATGCACACCGACTTCACGCCGCGCATCACGGTGATCGGCGTGGGCGGCGGCGGCACCAACGCGGTCGACAACATGATCGCCATGAACCTCCAGGGCGTGGAGTTCGTGGTTGCCAACACCGACGCGCAGCAACTCATGCACTCGCGCGCCGAGCGGCGCATCCAGCTCGGCCCGCACATCACCCAGGGCCTGGGCGCCGGCGCCAAGCCCGAGGTCGGGCGCGCCGCGGCCGAGGAGGCGGCGGAGGAGCTGTACCGCCATCTCGACGGCGCCCACATGGTGTTCATCACCGCCGGCATGGGCGGCGGCACCGGCACCGGGGCCGCCCCCGTGATCGCCCGTATGGCGCGCGAACGCAACATCCTCACCGTCGGCGTGGTCACCAAGCCCTTCACCTTCGAAGGCAACCGCCGCGCGCGCGCCGCCGAACAGGGCATCGCCGAGCTGCAGGAATTCGTCGACACCCTCATCGTCATCCCCAACCAGAACCTCTTCCGCCTCGCCAATGAGCGCACCGGCTGGAAGGAAGCCTTCAAGATGGCCGACCAGGTGCTCTACATGGGCGTCAAGGGTGTCACCGACCTCATGGTCGCCCCTGGCCTGGTCAACCTCGACTTCGCCGACATCCGCACCGTGATGGCCGAAATGGGCAAGGCCATGATGGGCACCGGCGAGGCCGAGGGCGAGAACCGCGCCGTCCGCGCCGCCGAACTCGCCATCAGCAACCCGTTGCTGGAAGACACCTGCATGCGCGGCGCCAAGGGCCTGCTGATCAACATCACCGGCGGCGAGGACATGACCCTGTTCGAGGTCGATGCCGCCGCCAACCGCATCCGTGAGGAAGTGGACGACGAGGCCAACATCATCTTCGGCTCGGCGATCGACGAGACGCTGGCCGGCAAGGTGCGCGTGTCGTTCGTCGCCACCGGCATCGAAAGTGCCTACCGGACCGCCGAACGCCCGCGCCTGGTTGCAGTCAGCAATGGCGGCATGGTCGAACTCGGGGTCGAGGCGGTCTCGGCGGCCGACGGCAACGCCGTTGCGCCGTCGTCCATGCCCCCGGTCACCGCGGGCGCCACCCAGCCGATCCCGCTGCGCCCGGCCACCGCGCCAGCCAGCCTGCCGCCCGGCATCGGCGCCCGCCCCGCGGCACGCGCGGCACCCGCCGCGTCGTCGCCCGCTCCCCTGGTCGTCGCCCCCCGCTACGGCGCCGCCTTCACCGAACCTGCCCCACTGGCACCACGCGCGAGCGAAGCAGTGCTGTCCGACACCGGTGCTGCCCGGCGGGTGGAACCCACCCTCGCGCCGCGCGCCGCCGCCCCGCGGTCGGCGATGGTCGAGCCGTCCCGTCCAGCGCCGGCTGCCGGCCCCAACCTGTTCAACCGCGTGACCGGGCTGCTACGCGGCAACCGTGGTGCGTCGCCGGCACCCGAACCGCGCGCCGCCATGGCACCACACTCCAGCCTGATGGCCGACCCGATCGCCGAAACCGAGGCGCCGCGTGCCCCGGCGCAAGGCGAGAAGATCGATCTGGAGATCCCGACCTTCCTGCGCCGCCAGAACCCCGGCGCGTCGCACTGAGCCACCCATCCCGGCGCCGCGCTCCCTCAGGCATGGCGCCGGGATGTTGCATCGCAACTATGGCACTGCAAAATTTCCCGCTTCTTCAATGGTTTATTCTGAAATACTGAGAAATAAAGCTTGACTGGCCCCAACCCGCCCGCCGGGCCTAGCTTGCGTCCGCCGCCGCCCATCAATCGGGCGGTGCAGGACCGAAAGTCAGGCAGATGGACGGCTTCCCCCACAGCGTGACGATGTTCGCCCCAGACAACGCCGCTGATGCCCTGATGGGCGGCGCGCGGCCGATGCAGCACACCCTGAAGACCCCGATCGACTGCGTGGGCACAGGGCTGCATTCCGGCATTCGGGTGGCGATGGCGCTCCGCCCTGCCGCGATTGGCCACGGCATCGTGTTCCGTCGCCGCGACCTTGGGGTGGACATCCCGGCCCGCTTCTACCTGGTCGCCGACACGCAGCTGTGCACCGTGCTCGCGCACCCAACCATCGCCGGCGTGCGCGTGGGCACGGTGGAACATGTGATGGCCGCCCTTACCGCCACCGGCGTGACCAACGCCGTGGTCGAGGTCGACGGACCGGAACTGCCGATCCTGGATGGCTCGGCGGCGAACATCGTCTTTCTGATCGACTGCGCCGGCGTCGTCGCGCAAGACGCGGCTCAGGCGGCAATATCAGTAACCCGCACGGTGCGCGTGCAAGGGCCCAACGGCGCCTGGGCCGAGTTGTCGCCGCCGGCGCCGGGGGTGAGCGGGCTTGATGCGCATGTTTCGATCGCCTTCGACGCGCCGGCGATCGGCACCCAGTCGTTCGATCTGCATGTGACCAGCGCGGGCTTCCGCCGCGAACTCGCATCCGCGCGAACCTTCTGCCTGCTGGCCGAAGTCGAGGCGATGCAGGCCGCCGGCATGGCCCGTGGGGGCACCCTGGACAACGCCGTGGTGGTCGACGGCACGCGCGTGCTGAACCCGGCGGGGTTGCGTATGGAAGGCGAGTTCGTGCGCCACAAGCTGCTCGATATCGTCGGCGATCTCGCCCTTGCCGGTGCCGCGATCCATGCCGGGCTGCGCACCCACCGCCCCGGGCATGGGCTGAACAACCTGTTGCTGCGCCAGTTGTTCGCCGATGCCGCCAACTGGCGGCAGGTCGATGGGGCCACGCCAGTTGCCACTTCAATGGCACCGCGCGTCGCGCACGGCTGACCCATGGCGCGCGGCCCGCGGCTGATCGGCCGCACCGTTCTGCGGCGGGCTTCGCCGGCGCGCGACGCGTGCTATAGGAAAGGTCATTCCTGTCCGGTGACCCGATCGATGCTCCGTCCCGCCTGTGCCGCCCTGCTCCTGTTGCTCGCCGTGCCGCTTGGCGGCTGCGAGACCTTGTCTTCGCTCAACCCGTTCCAGGCCGCCGCGCCCAACCCGGACGGGATCAACATCCCAGCGGTCGAGGTGCTGTACAACCGCGGCGTGGACGCGCTGGCAGCGCAGCGCTACGGCACGGCCGCCCAGCAGTTCGACCAGGTTGAACAGAACTACCCCTATTCGTCCTGGGCAGTGAACGCGCAGTTGATGCAGGGCTATGCCGAATATCTGCAAAGCAAATACACCCCTGCCATTGCCACGCTGGACCGGTTCATCCAGCTGCATCCGGCCCACCGCGATATCAGCTACGCCTATTACCTCCGCGCACTGGCACATTACGAGCAGATCGCCGACGTGCAGCGCGACCAGCGCGCAACCCAGGAGGCGATGGGCGCATTGCAGGAGGTGGTGAACCGCTTCCCCGAAAGCGCCTATGGCCGCGATGCCAGGCTGAAGATCGACCTCGCCCGCGACCATCTGGCAGGCAAGGAAATGGAGATCGGCCGCTTCTACCTGCGGCAGAAGCTGTACACCGCCGCGATCAACCGCTTCCAGCGCGTGGTCGAAGAATACCAGACCACCAACCATGCCGCCGAGGCGCTGCACCGCCTGACCGAGGTGTACCTGCTGCTCGGCCTCACCGACCAGGCACGCAAGACCGCGGCGGTGCTGGGGCACAACTATCCCGGCAGCGCATGGTATGCCGACAGCTACGACCACTTGGTGGGCGCCGGCGCGGTGACGGCGGACGGCGCACGCACGCCTGCGGAACAACCGGGGCTGCTGCGGCGCATGTGGCGCTCGGTGTTCTGAGCGGCGCGGGCGAAGGCCGCACCCCATGCTGAAAGCCCCCGCATGCTGACAGGGCTTTCCATTCGCGATGTCGTCCTGATCCACCGGCTGGACCTGTCCTTCGGCGCCGGGCTGACCGTGCTCACCGGTGAAACCGGGGCCGGCAAGTCGATCCTGCTCGACAGCCTGGGCCTCGCCCTCGGCGCCCGTTCCGAACAAGGGCTGGTGCGCGTTGAGGCCGAACAGGCCAGCGTCGCCGCGGTCTTCGCCCCGCCGCCCGACCACCCGGTGTTCGCGGTGCTGGCCGAGCAGGGGATGGAGGCCGAGGACGACGTGGTTCTGCGCCGCATCGTGTTGCGCGACGGCCGCAGCCGCGCCTTCGTCAACGACCAGCCGGTAAGTGCGGCCCTGCTGCGCCGCCTGGGCGGGCTGCTGGTCGAGGTGCAGGGCCAGCACGACCAGATGGGGCTGGCCGATCCCGCCGGGCACGCGGCGTTGCTGGATGCCTTCGGCGTGGCGGAAAAACTGCGCACCGAAGTCGCCACCGGCTGGCGGGCATTGCGCCACGCCACGGCGGCGCTGGCCCAGGCCCGTGCCGCAATCGCCGCCGCCGCGCGCGACCGCGACTGGCTCGACCATGCCGTGGACGAACTCGCCCGCCTCGCCCCCGAGGAGGGCGAGGAAGCCCGGCTCGCGGCGGAACGCCAGGCCTTGCAACAGGGCGAGCGGCGCGCCGAGGCCATCGCCGCCGCCTTGTCCGAGCTATCCCCACAATCCGGCCGCAGTCGCAACGCCGGCCCGGCCGCCGCATTGCGCGCCGCCGGCCGGGCCCTGCAACGCCTGGTGCCCGCCAACGCAGCACCCGACGCGGCCAACCCTGCCACGCCCGCCCTGGCCGCACTGGAAGCCGCCGAGTCGGCACTCGCCGAGGCCGAGACCCTGCTCAGCCGCCTGGCCCAGGAATCCGAAGCCGACCCGCGCCGGCTGGAACACGCCGAGGAACGGCTGTTCGCCCTGCGCGCGGCGGCCCGCAAACACTCCGTGGCCGTCGTCGAACTGCCGGGGCTGCTCGCCAACCTGCAAGCCCGGCTCGCGGCGCTGGAAACCGGGGCAGCGGAAGTCGATAGCCTGGAACGCACGATGGTCGCCGCGCGTGGCCACTACGTCGCCGCCTGCGCGAAACTGTCCGAGGCGCGGCGGGCGGCGGCAGCCCGCCTCGACCGCGCCATCGGCCGCGAACTGCCGCCACTGCGGCTGGAACGGGCGCGCTTCGTGGCCGAGGTGGCACCGCTGGACGAGGGCGCCTGGGGCCTGGGCGGCGCCGATGCGGTGCGCTTCCTCATTTCCACCAACCCCGGCCAGCCGCCCGGACCGCTCGCCCGGGTCGCTTCCGGCGGCGAGCTCAGCCGGCTGATGCTGGCGCTGAAGGTGGTGCTGGCCGGGGGCTCCACCGTGCCCACCCTGGTGTTCGACGAGGTCGACAGCGGCATCGGCGGCGCCACGGCGGCGGCCGTCGGCGAACGCCTCGCCCGCGTCGCCGAGGGGGTGCAGGTGCTGCTGGTCACCCATTCCCCGCAAGTCGCCGCCCGCGGCGCCGCCCATCTGCGGGTGCTGAAACAGGTCGCCCGCGGCCGCGCCGAAACCCGCGTGGAACCGCTCGACGGCACCGAACGCCGCGAGGAAATCGCCCGCATGCTGGCCGGCGAGACCGTCACTGAACAAGCCCGCGCCGCCGCCGACAGCCTGCTCGGCGCGCCATGACGCCGGTCGACGCCCGCACCGCCGAGGAAGCCGCCGCCCAACTGGCCGCCCTCGCCCACCTTCTCGCGCACCACGACCGCGCCTACCACGAACACGACGCGCCCGAGATCACCGACGCCGACTACGACGCCCTGCGCCGCCGCAACGCAGCGATCGAGGCGCAGTTTCCCGCCCTGGTGCGCGCCGACTCGCCCAGCCGCCGCATCGGCGGCACTCCATCGGGCGGCTTCGGCAAAATCCCGCACGGCGTGCCCATGCTGTCGCTCGACAACGCCTTCGACGCCGCTGATTTCACCGCGTTCGTCGATCGCGCCCGGCGCTTTCTCGGCCTGGCCGACACCCCCATCCCGATGATCGGCGAGCCCAAGATCGACGGCCTGTCGATCTCGCTGACCTACGAGAACGGCCAACTGTCCCGTGCCGCCACCCGCGGCGACGGCAACACCGGCGAGGACGTGACCGCCAATATCCGCACCCTCAAAGCGCTACCCCTGTCGCTGCCCGCAACAGCACCGCGCCGCATTGAGATCCGCGGCGAGGTCTTCATGACCAAGGCCGACTTCCTCGCCCTGAACGACGCCCAGGATGCCGCCGGCGAGAAAGCCTTCGCCAACCCGCGCAATGCCGCCGCCGGCAGCCTGCGCCAACTCGACCCCGCCATCACCGCCAGCCGGCCCCTCTCATTGTTCGCCTACGCCATGGGCCAGGCGAGCGAGCGCCCCACCGCCACCCATTGGGACTGGCTGACCCGCCTGCGCGATTGGGGCTTCTCGGTGAACCCGCTATCGCGCCTGCTCAACGGCGCCGACGAAGCCGCCGCCTTCCAGGCCGAGATCGCCACCGCCCGCGCCACCTTGCCCTACGACATCGACGGCGTGGTTTACAAGGTCGACGACCTCGCCCTGCAATCCCGCCTCGGCTTCGTCGGCCGCGCGCCGCGCTGGGCGATCGCCTGGAAGTTCCCCGCCGAACAGGCCACCACTGTTATCGAGGGCATCGACATCCAGGTCGGCCGCACCGGCGCCCTCACCCCGCTCGCCCGC
>Ga0105049_10008003_pt1 | contig 12265 bp, 10 predicted proteins | sample MAT06_FD_78087 | JGI IMG/M metagenome (GOLD analysis project Ga0105049, IMG submission 78087) | Freshwater microbial communities from Lake Fryxell liftoff mats and glacier meltwater in Antarctica - MAT-06 | ecosystem: Environmental > Aquatic > Freshwater > Ice > Liftoff microbial mat | place...
CGCCTCCATCGGCGACGGCGCGGGGAGCACCGCGATGGCGCGATCGGCGACGAAGCCATCGGAGAGCAGGAAATCGCAGAGCCAGCGCGACGCGCCCGATGGCTGGGGATCGTGAAAGCAGAACGCCGTCCTGGGCAGGCGCGGGCGGCGCCCCACGCCGAGTCCCGATGGAGTTTCCTCGATGATACTCATGGACTCGCCCGATCCCGCATCGCGCGGCGGGCCAGCTCGACCGCGGTGGCGCACGCAAAGAGCAATCCGAACGTGAAAAGCGTGCGCGGCATGATGAAGGCGTCGGAGATCAGGTTGGCCACCAGGAACTGGACAAACGTGGCCGCGATGGCCGCGAGCATGTTGGTGTTCCACGAGGACTCCAGGCGAAGCGACCGCGCGTAGGAGACGCCGCAGAGCAGGGCCGTCGAGAGCATCAGCAGCACGAAGATCGCCGCGCCGATGGCTCCGTACTCCGTGATGATCTGTATATACCCGGAATCGATCCACTGCCTCCCGACGCCGTCGAAAATCAGGACGAGCTTTCCCTTCGGTATATACTCCCTCCACAGCAAGTGAAAGTGGTCGTGCCCGATGCCGAACCAGAAGTGCTCCTTCCACATCTCCATCGCCACCAGGATCTTGTCGTGCCGATAGCCGAGCGAGGCATCCATGATGACGGAGTTCGCGGTGGAGAACCGATCTCCCAGCTTCGCCACAATCAGGGGAAGCGCCAACAGGCCCCCGGCGATGGCCGTCGCCAGCAGCGCGGCGCGGTGGCGGTAGCGGACGAGCAGCAGGAACGTCCCCAACTGGGCCGCCATGATGATCGGCGTCTGGCGGTTGAGCGTGACAATGGCGCAGAACATGAGGACAAGGGCGCACGTGGCAAAGGCCCATCGCGTGGCGGCTCCGCGCGCCTCCACGAACAGCAGCAGCGCGAAGGGAATGGCCCACACGGTCGCCTGGCCAAACAGGACCGCGTTCTTGGAGAAGCCATCCACCCGCCCTCCATAGCGCCGGAGGCCCCACATCACCAAGTCGCGGCGGAACACGTATTCGATCAACCCCGGCAGCGCCAGCACCAGCATCGTCACCGCGACCATGGCGGCCACCAGCAGGCGCATCCTGTCCTCGCGCCAAAACAGGAGGGCCAGAACCGCAACGGGGACCAGATAGAATATGGGCTGCACGGGATAGTCGGCCCACTTCGGCATCAGGATGATCGCCGCCGGGATGAAGTAGAGATGGAACAGCACGAAGAACCCGAGGGCGAGGCTCGGCACCAGGCGGATGCGGTGACGGAACAGGTCGAACATCGTCGCCAGCAGCAGCAGCGCGGCAAACGCGCGGTTGAGCGAGACCGGCACGCCGGGCACCACGATCTCCGCGCCAAGCGTCGTGGCGAAGTAGAGCGGGAAACACAGCAGCGTCCCGCCCAGGAATGCCGCCAGCACGGCGACGACCGCGCCCAATCCCACGGCGGCCAGCTCGGGCTTAACCTTGGCCACTTGCAGGACGATGTAGGCGATCAGCAGGAATCCCCCCACCAGAAGGGCGGTAAGCTCCCACCGGTCGGGGAAGTATCGGCGCTTCAGCGCGCCCGCGCGACTGATCCACTCGCTGGTCATCGCCCGCGCTCCGCCATCGCCCCCAGAAATTGCTCGCGAGTCATGCTATCGGGGCGTTGCTCCACGCGGACGGCGCCGCCATGAACAGCCGCGCCGCGATGTGCCGCCGCGCTGCATTCTGTGTCCAGCACGGCCACGATTGCGATTCCGCGCGCGTAGACGATGCGCTCGATGGCAAGGGAGACCGCCGTGTGGCGCGCGTCGTGTGGGGCGCTGTGGCGGAACCAGCGCGATTCGGCATTCGCGGGATAGCCAAAGATCACCACTTCGCGCCCGCCCCGCACTTCCGTCCATGCGCCGCCAAGTCCGGGGCGCAGGCACATCGCCAATGCGTCCGGTGGAAGGGCGTTCAACTCCGCCTCCGCGAAATCCCGTGCGGCCAGCGCAAGGAGCCGGGCGGCGCTCATGGCGCGGGTGACGCTGCTGCCGCGCGCGCGCGAAGCTCCGCGTCGATTCCGGCGACCAGGCCGCGCGCATAGCCCGTGGTCTCCATCTTTTCCACGCGGTCGAGAAGCTCCAGGACGCGGCTCCAGTTGCCAAGCTCCGCGTGGCACCGCGCCAGCACCAGGTTTCCCTGTATATCCATCGGTGGCACCGGATAGACGAGGCTGTTGCGCTCCTCGAGCCACTTGGCGGCCTCGGCGTAGTCCTTGAACTGCTCGAAGGCGACGATGCCCGCGATCTGGAGATTCACGGGATCCTGCGCGCCGAGGCGGTCGAGGTCGCGGCGGTGCTGTTCTTTCGCGAGCGGGTCCTCCGCCAGATGCAAGAGCATCGCAATGCGAAGCGCCGCGGGCGTGGTCGGGAACGCGGTCGGCTCGGAGAGGACGGATAGCGCCGCGGCGCGGTCGCCGGACTTGATCGCGGCTTGGGCGAGGATCATCGCCGCGTGCTCGCGCAGTGCCTCGTGCCCTGGACCGCGGCTGTGTTCCTGCATGACGCGCGCGATTTCCCTCGCGCGGTCGAGGCGCCCCGCGGCAAGCGACGTGCTGCCCAGCGCATAGAGGTAGGTCGGGTCCTCCGGCACGGCCTCCACGATCATCTCGAGCCGGTCATCGGCCTCGGACACGGCGCCGACATAGAGCGCGTCGAGCACGCGCTGGAACACCGTTGCGCGGAAGTAGTCGTCGTGGAAATGGTTCAGCAGCCGCATGTGGCGGACGATCTCGGTTCGCTGGAGGACGGGCTGGCGCTCGAGGGTGACGATCAACGCGAAGAGCGACACGTGGTCGCCGGGATTCATGTCCACCGCGGCATAGAGATCCTGCACCGACTCGTCGGAGTAGATCCTGCGCTCGTCCCCGGCGGAGTTCTGGGCGAGGAGGCCCTTGATGTCCGACCTCAGGCGATAGATGCCGTGAAAGCGCTCCTCCGAGAGGGACATGTTGAGCCCCGTCAGCGCCATCAGCGCGAGGGACTCCGCATAGCCTCGATGCGCGGAGGCGGCTGTCAGGTCGCCAGCCTGCGCCGCGGCGTCGGCCTTGCGATAGGCGGCCACCGCGCGAAGGAACTCGCACTGCGCCACAAGGCGGTTGGCGGGCCCGCTCAGCCAGAAGATGCGGCGCGCGCCGATGGCTTCGCTGCGGGCCTCGTCCTGCAGGTACTCCGCATTCGGCAACGCGCGAAAGTTGAGCAGATAGGAGGCCGACTTCTGGATGCGAGTGGCGGCGGACTGAAAGGGGGCGAAGGACACGGCGAGCAGCATCGCGGCGGCGCCCAGCAACCCGCCCCCGGCGATGGCCGTCATCCCCCATCGCGCGGGAACCCCGCCGCGGGCCGGAATCGCGGCGGTCTGATCCTCCTCGTCCCGGGGCGCGTTCATGGGGAACACCCACAGGCGGTCGCCCGCGCTCCAGATCGCCAGCAGGAACACCATCGCGGACGCGATTGGCGGGATGCGCAGCGGAAAATCCACCGCGCAGTGCATCAGCAGGGCGACGATCGAGCACAGGATGCCCACCTGGATGCCGATGTGGTGGGGCATGATCGTCCGGCGAAAGACCATCCACCCCCCGCGCATCAGGAAGAAGAAACCGGCGGCAAGAATCGCGCATCCCACGATGCCGTTTTCGACCAGGAGCTGCAAGTACTCGTTGTGCGCCTTGTCCGTGCGAAAGGGGGTCGGCGCCAGGCTCGAATCCGGATTGTCGCGATAGTACTCGCCCTGGGCCTTGGGATATACATATTGGAAACTGGCCCATCCGTGGCCAAGGATCGGCGCCTCGGGAACGAGCATCCTCATCGAGACGACCAGGATGCGCAGCCGCGTTTCCGTCAACAGGCGCTTCGCCGTGAAGGCCTCCACGCGCTCCACCAGGGTAACGTCCCCGCGATAGAGCGGGTTGAAACGACCCGGCACCAACTGGGTCACCACCAGCAGGATGACCGCCGCGGGGACGGCGATGTAGAGACGCGAGCGCGTGCGCAGGCAGTGCCGACGCCCCAGCAGCCAAAGGAGCAGCCCCGCGCAGACCACCACGATCGGAACCGCCGCCCGGCTCTGGGCCAGGAGCATCGCCAGGGCCATCGTCAACAGGGCCGCCGTCAACGCGCCGCGGTACACCGCGTTGGATCGCGGCTGCAGCGAAACCAGCCACGTCATCGCGATCAGGATCGGCGCCATCATGTAGCTGGAGACGCCCGTGTTGTGCCCGATGAACGCGCCCAGGTTGTTCCGCGTGTCCTCCGCGCCAAATCGCACCCACACGCTCATCAGCGGGGGAAACTCCAGCTTCAGCAGGATCACTATCAGCGCGTTGACAATGCCGACGAGCACGATCAGGCCCACGATCCGGTTCACCATGCCGCGCGCGCGGATCATGTCCTCGCAGACGAGGAAAAAGAAGAAGGCAAAGGCCAACTGAAGCCACGCGGTCATGGAGAAGAACAGCCCGCCACCGCCCAGGCGCTGGCCCAGCAGGCTCACGAGCCCGCCGACCTTGGCGGCCTCGCCGCCGCCGGAGAGCTGAACGGCCTCGCGCGGCACCGCGGGCGGCCACAGCAGGAACGAGGCAAGCGCCAGGATCAGGAACACCATCGCCGCCGCCAAGGGGATCATCCGGTGGCGCGAATCGCGAGAGGAGTTGCGCTCCGCCAGGCCTACGCGGGAAACGGATTCATACAGCCGCAGCGCCACATAGCCCGCCATCGCCACGATTCCCAGCACGAACCACGCGCTGAACTTGGACTCGAGCACCGGCAGCATCCCCGTCGCCAGGGGGCCGATCTGCTCCCGCCAGAAGTCGCCGCTGCCAATGACCCCCTGCACCGCCCTTGCCGACTCGGCCGTCAGGGAGAAGTGATACATCATCGGCACGGCGACCAGAATGGCGAGGAGCGACAACTCCACGAACTTGCGCATCAACAGGCTCGGCATGTCGCCGCCAACGGGGGCGCTCCGCGGCCCCACGGCATCGAGGTTCCCGCCCCACGGCCTGCGGATCGTCGTCGATTTCGGTGATGCTTCCACGTCGCTCCCGGCGCGGCTTCGCCTGCGAAAATGAGAAACCCAAAATGGGCCTTCCGCCCCGGGCCTGCCAACGGAAATCGGGTGGGGCACGGCGGGAAGGGCGGGAACTGCGGGACCTGCTTGCCAGCCACCGCTTTCGCTGGACAATCGCGGGGGTTGCGTCTTGCCTCTTGGGAGTTCCAGCCAACGGAGTCCACCATGCCCCTTCGCCTACTCCTCCTTGCCTTCATGCTCCTCGGCGTCGGTTGCGCCGCCGCGCGGGAACCGGGGCGGCCTGTGATCGGCATCAATACCGACTTTCGCACGGGCGAAACTGGATACACAACGGTTGTCGTGGGCGCCAACTATGTGGACGCGGTGCTGGCGGCGGGGGGGCTGCCAGTTCTGATTCCGGCGGTGCTTTCCGTGGAGGAGGCCGCCCGCTACGCCGAACTCGTCGATGGATTCGTCTTCATCGGCGGCGCCGACATCGCCCCGGCGCGCTATGGGCAGGAGCCGCACGAGACCACAAGGATCATGAGCCCGCGGCGCGAGGACTTCGACTTCGCCCTGATGGAGGCGGCGCTCGCCACGCGCAAGCCGATGCTCGCGATCTGCCTCGGGATGCAGGAACTCAACGTCGCCCTCGGCGGCTCGATGGTGCAGGACATCCCCGCGATGACCGATAGCACCCTGATCCACAAGGGCGAAGGCTCCGGCCACGAGGTGATGATCGAGCCCGGCACGCGCCTGCACTCGATCGTCGGCGCCGACCGCATCGCCGTGAACAGCATGCACCACCAGGCCTGCTCCGGGGTCCCACCCGGCGCCACCATCGCCGCCCGCGCATCCGACGGCATCGTGGAGGCCTACGAACTCGCCGACCACCCCTTCGCCATCGCCGTGCAGTGGCACCCCGAGGGAATCCAGGAGCAGCCGGAGCAGCGGCGCCTGTTCGAGGCGTTGGTGAACGCCTCGAAGCAGTAGGGGGCGGCCTTAAGGGTAGCGTGGGCGTCCTCGCCCGCGCCGTTGTTTCATAGGAACGCCATTCTCCCGAATGGCGCCGTAGCCCGGGGCTTCGGTGGTTCCCCCACAGCTTACGCCCCCCGCCGCCATTCGGGAGAATGGCGTTCCCAATCGATCTTCGATTGGCGGGCCAGTGCAACGGCGCCATCGTCTTGCTATGTTTCCGACTTCATCCGCCGCAAGCGGTCGGCGCGGTCAATCGCGCTGCTCCGCTGAACCGCCGTCGCTGCTGTTCCCCGCCTCTCCCTGCTTTTCCCTACCTTTTCCCCCAAACAACAAGCCCCCGCTCGCGAGAGCGGGGGCTTGTGCCGGGGTGGGAGGGGGAGATAGGCGGGCTGGGTTACTTCTTGGCGGCGCCGAGAACGGCATCCTTGGCGCCCTTGGCGATGCGGAACTTGAGGGCCTTCTTGGCCTTGATGCTGATGGGCTCGCCGGTCTTGGGGTTGCGGCCCATGCGGGCGGCGCGCTTGGTGACGACGAGCTTGCCCAGGCCGGGGATCGTGAAGCCGTGCTCCTTCTTGGCCTCCTTGTAGGCAAGCGCGAGAAGCTGGTCGAGGACTTCGACGATCTTCTTCTTGTTGAGCTCGGTGGCTTCGGCGAGTGTGGCGATGATCTGGGTCTTGGTGAGCGGCTTGCTTTCCTTCTTGGCCATGGTGCGGCTCCTCACAGAGAGTTGGAATGGGTGCAGCGGGAGATCCGGCGTCCGCCTGCTTTTTCTTGGCTGCGGTAAGGGAAGTAGCGGCACGGCAATGCCGTCCGGTCAAACGAAATATGATGGAAGATGTGGAAAAGTGGGCGAATTTTAGCCCTCGTGGTCGTTTGACCCTGTCAAAATAGGGTCCGAGTGCCCTGATTCGACCTCGATATCCACAAGTTCCGACTCCGCCGAGAGAAGTCGCACGGGCCGCTCGTCCACCGGAAGGGCCACGCGGAACACCGTTCCCACGCCCTCCTGGCTCGCGAGCGCGATGGCGCCGCGATGCGCCTTCACGATCCGCAGGACCAGCATCAGGCCCAGTCCCGTGCCGCTGAACTTGGTGGTGTGGTACGGCTCGAAGACCCGGGCCCGATCCTTCTCCGGAATGCCGCAGCCGTTGTCCTCCACCTCCACCAGGGCGTGGTCGGACTTGAGAATCGTGCGCAGGACGATAAGCCCCTCGGGCTTGTCGATGGCCTCCATGGCGTTCTTGGCCAGGTTGAGGAAGACTTGGTGAAGCTGCTCGGGATCGATGAGAAGCGGCGGGATTTCGGAGTCCAGGTGGAGGCGCAGCTCGATGCCGCGCGCGCCACACTCGGGGCCGAGGAGTTCGGCGAGGTCCTCGACGATCTTGTTGATGGACTCCTTGCGCAGGCGCGGCGCAACGGGGCGCACAGCGCGCAGGAATCCATCCACCACGCGGGCCAGGCGATCGATCTCCTCGATCAGGACGGCGCTGGATTTGCCAAGGCGGTCCGCGGCGGCGGCGTCCGGGTGCAGGGCCTCCAGATCGCGCGCGGCCTTCTGCACGAGCTGTGCGTGGATGTTGAGCGAGTTGAGGGGATTCTTGATCTCGTGGGCCACGCCGGCGGTTAGGACGGCGAGCGACTCCATGTTGTCGAGCTGGCTTTTCTCCTGCTCGCGGCGGGCGGCCTCGGTGCGGTCGCTCACGATCCAGACCGAATGCGTCGCGATGTCGTCGTCGTTCTCGATGGGAACGATGGTGACGGAATAGACGCGGGGCTCGGGCCCGCGCAGGCGGACGTCGCGGCGGCGGACGGAGGAAAGGTGCTCCTCGAATTCCGCGAGGAGGTCCTTCAGTTCGGGCGCGCGCAGCAGCGAGGCGAGCGTGCGGCCCACGCACTCCGTCCGGTTCAGCCCCAGCAGGACGCGCGCGGCCTCGTTGATGAAGACCACCTTCATCGCGCGGTCGGCGACCAGCACGCCCTCGGTGATGGAGTCGAGGATGACTTCCAGAAAGGCCTTCTCCCGCAGCACCTGGGAGAGGAAGGACTCGATTTGGCCCGTGTCGATCTTCTTGATCTTGCGGAGGAACTTGCCGGCGAAGGAATGCTCGGGATTCATGGCGGGCCTAGGCTCAATGCGATGGGAGAATGGATCGCCGGGCGGGGCCGTGGTGTCGAGCGGAGACCCACCCACGGATGGCGCTTGCGGCGATCCCGGCGGTCGGGGAGCGTGGCGTTTTGCAGGCCCAATCCCCGGCAACGCAAGACACATGAGCCAGCCCACGACCCCGCAGTCCTCGCGCATCCGCAAGCTCAGCATCATGATCCCCGTCTATAACGAGATCCGCACGCTGGGCAAGCTGCTGGACAAGGTGCTGGCGGCGCCGCTCCCCTGCGAGCGGGAGATCATCGTGGTGGACGACGGGTCGAGCGACGGGAGCCGGGAGCTGCTGCGCGAGTACGAGGCGCGCCACCCCTCGATCCGCGTGATTTTCCACAAGAAGAACGGCGGCAAGGGAAAGGCCATCCGCACCGCCATCCGCGCCATCACCGGCGACTGGGCGATCATCCAGGACGCCGATCTGGAGTACGACCCCAACGACTGGGCCACGATGATGGCACCCGTGGAGGAGGGCCTCGCCGACGCGGTGTTTGGCTCCCGCTTCCTCACGGGCCGATACCGCCGCGCCATGTACTTCTGGCACACGATGGCCAACAGTATCCTCACGACGACCAGCAACATGCTGAACGACCTGAACCTGACGGACATGGAGACGTGCTACAAGCTGGTGCGCGCGGACATCCTCAAGAGCCTGCGTCTGCGCGCGAACGCCTTCGACCTCGAGCCCGAGCTGACGGCGAAGCTGGCGCGCTGGGGCGCGCGTATCTACGAGGTGCCGATTTCCTACAACGGCCGCAGCTATGCCGAGGGGAAGAAGATCGGCGCCAAGGACGCGGTGCAGGCAATGTGGGCGATGGTCAAATTCCGCTTCCTCGACCGCGACTATACAAACCACGACGGCTTCATGATCCTGCAGGCGGTGCGAAAGGCCAAGCGCTTCAACCGCTGGCTCTTCGATCAGTTCTCCGAATACATCGGCGACCAGGTGCTGGAGGCGGGCTGCGGCATCGGCAACCTGACGGAACTGCTGCTGTCGCGCCGGCGGCTGGTGGCGCTGGACTACGAGGACTTCTACGTCGAGCGCCTGCGCCAGGCCTACGGCCATCTCGGCAACCTGCGCGTGGGGCGCGCGGACCTGCTGCGGATCGAGGACCTGCGCGCGGCGGAGGATGGCGCCCCCTTCGACACGATCATCTGCACCAACGTGATCGAGCACATCGAGGACGACGAGCAGGTGCTGCGCAACTTCCGCGAGGTCCTGAAGCCCGGCGGCCGCGTGGTGATCCTGGTGCCCCACGATCCCAAGCTCTACACCGCCGTGGACAAGACGCTCGGGCACTTCAGGCGCTACTCGCGGCGCGACTTGACGGCCAAGATGGAGCGCGCGGGGTTCAAGGTTCTGAGCTGCAAGGGCTTCAACCGCGTGGGCGGGCTGGGCTGGCGCATATCGGGCAAGATTCTGGGGAAGAAGACCCTCTCCGCGGGCCAAATGACCATCTTCGAATTGCTGATGCCGCTGATCCGCGTGCTGGAAAAGATCCCCTTCCACTCCCACAACAGCGTGATTGCCGTGGGAGAAAGGCCCGCCGCCGACCATTGACCCTTGCACCGGGTCGGGGCCGCCGCGAGCCTTCGCCCCAAAGTTTTCGTCCCCCTGGGAGCCGAGATGCTGAGTCCAGAATTCAAGTCGCGCGTCGCCCGCCTGAAGGCCAACATTTCATCCGTGATCCACGGCAAGGACAGCATCGTGGAGATGTCGGTGACGGCGCTCCTCGCGCGCGGGCACATCCTGTTCGAGGACGTCCCCGGCGTCGGCAAGACGACGCTCGCCAGCACCATCGCCCAGTCGCTCGATTGCAGCTTCCAGCGCATCCAGTTCACCAGCGACATGCTACCGTCGGACATCCTGGGCGTGACGATCTATGACCAGGGGCGCCATGACTTCGAGTTCCGCCAGGGGCCGCTCTTCGCCAACGTGGTCCTGGCCGACGAGATCAACCGCACGACGCCCAAGACGCAGAGCGCATTGCTCGAGGCCATGAACACGGGGCGCGTCTCGATGGACCGTCAGGTGTACGAACTCCCCAAGCCGTTCTTCGTTATCGCCACCCAGAACCCCGTGGAGTTCCACGGCACGTTCCCGCTCCCCAAGTCCCAGATGGACCGCTTCCTGATCCGCCTGCACATCGGCTATCCGGCGCGCGCCCACGAGATGCAGGTACTGCGCGAGCAGTACGTCGGGGGCAGCCAGCCAGAGGTAAAGCCGGTGCTGACCGGGGCCGAAATGCTGGAGATGCAGGACGAGGCCTCTCGCATCAAGGTGGACGACGACCTGCTGGAATACGTCGTGCGCATCGCGGAGGCCACGCGGTCGGATTCGGCGTTCGAGCTCGGCGCCTCGACGCGCGGGTCGATCGCGCTGCGTCGCTGCGCCCAGGCCCTCGCCGCCGTCCGCGGCCGCGACTTCGTCACCCCCGACGACATCAAGGAAGTCGCCGTCCCCGTCCTCGCCCACCGCGTCCAGGTGGCGCGGACGTTCGAGATGAGCGGCTTCTCCCACCACGAGGACGAGACCGCGATCCGGCGGGTGCTGGATCAGGTGGCGGTGCCGTTGTAGTTGTTTGATGGGAGGGATGGGAGGCATGTGCCCTCGCCTCATGGGGAGCTACCACGATAGAACGCGCAGATCTTCCACGGCATCGAAGTGGCGATCCAATGTAAGCAACGGTAGCCCGTGTTCCATCGCGATGGCCGCTACCCATACATCGTTGTCGGGGACGGGCTTCCCCTTCTTCCTGAGAACCACGCAGACGTGGGCGTAGAATTCAGCCGTCCGGGCTGTCGGAAGAAGTAGATGGAAGCTTGGAAGTCGTCGGCGAATTTCCGCAAGATTCTCCGATGCGAGGGTTGATTTGCGGGCGCCAAAGTAAAGCTCTCCGACGCTGATCAGGCTGATCGCCGGGGCCCGAAATCCAACCGCGACACGGGCCAAGCCGCGATCCTGCCGCCCCCATGCAATGAAGGCATTCGTGTCGAAGAGCAGATCACTTCCAGGCGTCTTGGTTGATTCGCCCGAACTGATCGTTGATGGCCGCCATGATCTCTCGCGCCGCGCCCTCCGGGAATCCGCCAAAGGATTCCGGATACCGGGCCTTCAGGATCGCCACAGGATCATCGGTGCCCTCTGGAACGATGATGTCGAGTTCCGTACCCGATGGCAGGTCCACCGGCGACTTGGGCCGGAACACGCCATTCTCAAACGTGGCGGGTATTGTTTTCATCGCGATAGCTCCTCCTCGGGGTGGGATAGTGACTTGATCATCGCCCACCCCTGATTCCTCGGCAAGCGGTGACTATGGATTCACCACCCTTTCCCCCCTTGCCAATCGGCGCGGAAATCGCTCTTCTCTGGGGCAGGAGAATCCCCCCATGCGCGACGCGGTTGAGATGGTTTCCAAGTTCAAGAAGAATGTCCTGGGCGGATACGTCCGGGCGCTGAATCGGATCGATCCCCAGGTTGCGGAGCACATTCTGGAATCCCAGCGACAGGTGTTCCTCGCGGGGCGCTCGTTCTTTGACGCCGAGGCGGGCCACGCGGCCCGGGCGATTGCCAAGATCAAGGCCAAGCGCGAGGCGCCTCCGGCGTGAGCGGTGGTTCGCCGTCCCCCATGCGGATCGCGATTCTGTCGCTCTTTCCCGGGTGGTTCAGCGGACCGCTGGGCGAGTCCGTGATTGGTCGAGCGCGGGAGCGCGGGCTGATCCAGCTTGATCTCATCAACATTCGCGACTTCGCGACGGATCGCCACCGTAGCGTGGACGACGCGCCCTATGGCGGCGGCGGGGGTCAGGTGCTTCGTGCCGATGTGCTGGCGCGCGCGCTGGACGAATCGGTTGGCGCGCCGGGAACCGAGGGCCGCCCGCGCGTACTGTTGATGTCGCCGCGCGGCACGCCGTTCGATCAGGCAATGGCGCTGCGCCTGGCGCGGCTTCCCGCGGTCGCCCTGGTGTGCGGCCACTACGAGGCCGTCGATCAGCGGCTGATCGACACGCGTATCGACGAGGAGGTCTCGCTCGGCGATTTCGTCCTGACCGGAGGAGAGATCC
>Ga0105049_10008009_pt1 | contig 12262 bp, 10 predicted proteins | sample MAT06_FD_78087 | JGI IMG/M metagenome (GOLD analysis project Ga0105049, IMG submission 78087) | Freshwater microbial communities from Lake Fryxell liftoff mats and glacier meltwater in Antarctica - MAT-06 | ecosystem: Environmental > Aquatic > Freshwater > Ice > Liftoff microbial mat | place...
CCGCTCAGGGTGAGTGAGGTGGCGTGCTTGGTGAAGACCATCGGACGCGTGGGAAGCTCGGCCCCCTGCTCGCGCGCGTGCTCGGCATAGTTGCGGCCGATGCCGATGATCAGCGGGATCGGAAGCAGGCCCGAAGGAGACTGGATGGAGACGCCGAAGGGGGTCTTTTGAAGGAGCATGGCGGCGAGGATAGGGGGGCCCTTCAGAGCCGTCGGGCGCAAGGCGACGGAAGGCGCGCAAAGCGAAGAAACGATCGGCTTGCGCCGACAGGTCGAAAGAGGTACTCCCTCTCGGTCGTTGGTCACACGACCCTGATCGCCGCGGGCTTGGTGCAGAGGCCCGCGCTCGCGCCTTCATCGAGCAGCCGTTCGATGGCGCTGCGGCCCTTGGTTCCCATGTCGCTGGTCAGTCCCGTGACGTACATGCGGACGTAGTGCTCGACGCGCTCGCGGGAGGGTGGGGCCATGCCGCTGGTCTTGGCGTTCAAGATCGCGAAGGGGATCGTGGCGTCGATGGACTCTTCCCAGTGCGCGAGGGCGTAGTTGAGCGAGTCGGCGAGGATGTTGGAGAGTTCGAGCAGCGTTCCCGGGCCGTAGCGGGCTTCCAGGTCGGTGCGGATGGCGTTCACTCCCAGCGGCAGCGGCAGGCCGCCGGTGCGGCTCCCCCACCACCGGCCAAGGTCCTCAACCTCGCGAAGCCCCGCATCGGCGAAGGTGACTTGCCCCTCGTGGATCACCAGGCCCGCATCGACCTGACCGCGCGAGACGGCGGGGATGATCTGGTCGAAGGGCATCTCGATGAAGCGCGCGTCGTGCTCCATCGCGGGCTTTCCCAGGAGCAGGCCCATCGTGAGAAACGCGCTGGTGCGTTTGCCGGGGACCGCGATGCGCACCCTCGCGGGCTTCAGACAGTTCGGGCAGTGGATGGACTCATCGCCCGCGCGGCAGACGAGCTTGGGTCCGTATCCCTCGCCGAATGAACTGCCGCAGCGTGAGAGAACGTATCGATCCGAGACATCGGCGTAAGCGCGGACCGAGAGTGCGGTGATGTCGTACGGCGCGCCGCCCTCGGAGGCTGGCCTCGCGGCGTCGCGGTTGAACGCGCTGATATCGCCGGGAACGGCGCGGAAGGTGAAGCGGCCGGTTGGGACTTGGGCGACCATCGGGCCACTGCTGAGCGTGCCGTCGGGCAGCACCTTGCCGGTGATGGGCCACCACATGAAGACATCGTCGGGATCGCCGGAGTGAGCCAGCGAGAGCTCGATGCGAGCGGCGGGGGCAGATGCGGGGGCGGGTGAGGAAACACTGGTCATGCGCAACGATAGTGAGGGGTGAGCACGGGCGCGGCGGTTCAGAGGCTCGCGATGATGCCGCGGATTTCACTGGCGAGACCACGGCTCAGCATGCCCGCATCGTCGCGGCAGGAGGCGTGCAGGTGGGGCGTGATGGCGCCAAAGGCCGCGGCGTTGGCGGGCCGGACTCCGCCGCAGGCGATGACTTGGATGTTGCGAGGCGCGGCAAGTTGTGCCGCGTGAGCGATGCTCGTGAGTCGCGGCGCGAGCGAAAGCGCGCGAACGTCGAGCGTCGGCACGCCCGCAGCGAGGGTGCGGCGGAAGCCCAGGTCAGCGAGCGTCGAGACAGCGCGTGCGGCATCGATCGCCGCGGCGAAATCAAAGGCGCGATGGAAGGCGACAACGCGCGGCTCATCGATCCGCCGGAGCTGTTTGCACGCCGCAGCGTCGATAGACCCGTGCTCACCGAGGATGCCGATGCAGATCTCGTCCGCGCCAGCCTCGATGCACGCCTCGATCTCGCGCGACATGATGGTGAGGTCTGCCGAGTCTGCGGAGAACGCGGCGTGTGCTGGGCGCTCTAGCGTGTGGCGCGGCCGGATCAGTGCGACAAGGCGCGGCCGCGCGGCGGGCGGAATCGTTCTGAGCAACGCCACGGTGTCGCGTATGAGATTTGCGTCGGGCGTCGTGCCGTGCGAAGCAAGATCGGCGCACAGTTCGATGCGTTGCGCGAAGGGCGCGGCCGTGAGCGCATCGCGGGCCGAGTCAACCGCAATCTCAAGCGTGGCCACCTCGATCATGATCTGCTCACGACATGTTCAGTGCATGATCAGTGCATGATCAGTGCAGGCTCAAGAAAAGATCCGCACCTGCTCGGGCTGGTTGATGAACGATGCTTCGGGGTGATCGGGATCGAGGCGATATTCGCCGCTGTAGCAGGCGGTGCAGTAGCTCTGCCCCGGCCGCTGCATGCAGGAGAGGAGGCCCTCGAGGCTCAGGTAGTGGAGCGAATCCACGCCGAGGTAGCGACGGATGTCGTCGATCGACTTGCCGGTTGCGACGAGCTGGCTGCGCTCGGCAAAGTCGACGCCGAAGTAGCACGGGTGCCGGATCGGCGGGCACGAGATGCGAAGATGGATCTCGCTGGCGCCGCTGGAGCGGAGCTGGTCCATCTTCGCCTTGGTCGTGGTGCCGCGGACGATGGAATCATCGACGATGATGAGTCGCTTGCCGCGGACGAGCTCATCGATGATGTTGAGCTTGAGGCGCACCGCGGCGGCCCGCTGTTCCTGTGTCGGCTTGATGAACGTGCGACCGACATAGCGATTGGGGACGATGGCCTCGCGGTATGCAAGGCCGCTGACCCGCGCGTAACCAAGCGCAGCGGAGCGGCCCGAGTCGGGCATCGGCACCACAAAGTCGGCATCGACGGGCGCCTCGCGCGCCAGGACCTCGCCGAGCAGTTCACGCGTGGTCTGGACGTTCTGCCCAAAGACGACGCTGGCGGGATTCGCGAAGTAGACGTGCTCGAAGACGCAGTGGGCCAGGCGCGGGGCGGCGTCCACAAAGCGCCGGCTCGAAAGCCCGGCATCGGAGATCGTCACAATCTCCCCGGGCTCAACCTCGCGAATGAGCTTGGCCCCCACAACATCGAGCGCGACCGTCTCGCTCGCCGCGACGTACTCGCCCGTTGCGAGGCGACCAATCACCAGCGGGCGGAAGCCCCACGGATCGCGGGCCACTTCCATGCGATCCGGGAAGAGCATGACCAGCGAGAACGCGCCCTGCAGGCGGCGCAGCGTGGCCCCGAGCGGATCGGGCGATCGCTGCTGCTGCGGGCTTGCGAGGAGGTGGATCACCACCTCGGTGTCGCTGGTGGTGTGGAAGAGGTGGCCCTGCTCCTCGAAGTGCTGCTTGTGAAGCTCGGCGTTGATGAGGTTGCCGTTGTGGGCGATGGCGACCTGGCCACCGATGTAGCTCTCCAGCAGCGGCTGCGCGTTGCACGCGAGCGAACCACCAGCGGTGGAATAGCGGTTGTGGCCGATGGCGGCCTTGACGGTCGGCCCATCCAGCCCGGCAATTACGTCGGAGTTGAAAATCTCTGGGACCAGCCCCATGCCAGTCACGGCCGAGAGGCGGGCGCCGTCGCTCACGCAGATGCCGGCGGACTCTTGCCCGCGGTGCTGCTGGGCATAGAGGCCCAGGTACGTGAGGCGAGCGGGGTTCTTGATGCCCCAGACGCCGAACACGCCGCATTTCTCCTTCTTTTCGTACGCAGCCAGCGTTGCGATTTCGGCGGGCGTTGGCGGTGCTGCGAGCTCACCGGCGCTGCCATCGTGGCGAGGCGTCGCCCGGGCCGCGAGGCGGGCGGGAGTCAGTACCGGCAGGGGAACCTGTCGCGTCATGCTGTGATGTCTCGGTTGGGGCGGCGGTGCGGAGACGTGCCCAAGCGTACTCGCGCGAAAGGAGGCTCGCGGGGCGCTGGGGATCGAGGCCTGGCGAGTCTGCGGCAAACGGCAGCGCCGACTTCGCCCTCAAGGGCTTGACCCGAACGATTGGCTGACCTTCAATAGAGGCCCGGCATTGATATGCCCGGATCTGGTTTCCCCTTGACCCGCCGGACCGAAGTCTTGGTCACCCGGCACAGATCGCCCGCCGCGACGACTCCCGCTTGGAGCGTACTGCGTCGGGCACCCGGACGGAGCGTTGCGTGGCGATCTCGCCTCGCGTGCCCTTCGATCCGTGGACGGAGAATCGCTGATGGCTCGTTACACCGGTCCCAAGCTCAAGCTCTCGCGTCGTGTGGGCGTTCCGATCGCGGACATCCCCAAGCACACGTCCAAGCGCGCCCTCGTCTATCCGGGTATGCACGGCTTCCGCAGCCGTCGCCTGCGTGACTACGGCATCCGAATGAACGAGAAGCAGAAGCTCAAGTTCCACTATGGCGTTCTTGAGAAGCAGTTCCGCCGCTTCATGGCGATTGCAGGCTCGATGCCCGGCAACACCGGCGACATGCTCCTGCAGCTCCTTGAGCGCCGTCTCGACAACGTCGTGCGTCGCGCTGGCCTTGCTCGCACGATCTGGGCCGCGCGTCAGCTCGTGGCCCACGGCCACGTCATCGTGAACGGTCGCAAGACCGATCGCGCGAGCTTCATTGTCTCCGTCGGCGATGTCATCACGCTTAAGCCCAAGGCCCAGAAGCTCTCTCGAGAGGCGATGGAGTCGCTCGCTGGCTTTGAGGTCCCAGGCTGGCTGGACTTCAACCCCTCGGAGCTCCAGCTCCGCGTCTCGGCGATCCCCGCGACGGACCAGATCCCCTTCGACGTCAACACGAACCTCATCATCGAGTTCTACCGCTAAGCCAACTGTGAACCCGCCGCCAGAAGTGGCGGCGTTCCCCCGATATCCTTCTCGGCCGATCGGATGGCCTCCGGTCGGCCGACTTTGTTTGGTTCTCGACCCACCCGCACTGCTCAGCGTGATGGAACGCGCCCCTGTCCCGAGCGGCCCTTCCGATCTCGCGCCCCTGGAACCGATTCTCCATGCTGAAGATCCTGCGCAAGTACAACAAGTGGATCCTGGGCATCGGCGGCTCACTGCTGATGGTGACATTCCTGTTTTCCGGAACCAGCTCGCTCTTCCAGCCAGATCCGCGCAAGCGCGTGCTCGCTGAAATCGGCGGGAGCAACGTTCGGGCCGCGGAGTTTGACAAGGCTGAGTCGGAGCATCGGGCGCTCATGACCTTCGCTCCCGGCACGATGGCCGGCCTCATCGGCATCCAGGACGGCACGCACTGGCTCCTCATCACACGCGAGGCGGCGGCGGCGGGGCTGATCGGCGAGGCTGGCGACGGCCGCGACTGGCTGCCGGAGCTGGCGCGCCTCGAGGCAGAGTTCTCCGTCAACCGTGACCCGCAGGCCCAGCTCTATCGCCAGTTCGGCATGTTCGAGCAGATGGTGGACCAGCGCGCAAGCCAGATCATGCCGATGCTTGAGGCCAGGAAGATGGCCGCGGCGAGTCAGGGCGGAGGGCTCACGCTCCAGGACTTTGAGCAAGCCCTCGCGAAGCTCCGCGGCGTGCAGCGGCTCATCTCCGCCTTTTCCGAGGCACCTCGCTTCTCGGCCCAGCGCGCGGCGCAGGTCGGGCGCAAGCTCATCGACGCGGTCTTTGTCGAGGCCGTTGTGATCCCTTCGGACGCACGCATAGCGCAGGTGCCCGAAGCCACCGAGGAGCAGCTCCAGGCCCACTTTGAGAAGTATCGCGCCGTCGAGCCCGGAACGGGCGAGATGGGCTTTGGCTACGTGCAGCCCCAGCGCGTGAAGCTGGAGTGGATCGAGCTCAACCGGGCACAGATCGAGGCCTCAATCGCCGTTGACCCCCTTGCGGCGTATCGCGCCTGGCAGGCCGATCGCAAGCAGTTTGCTGGCGAGTTCGAGGCCGACCGCGTTAAGGTTGAGACGCTGCTGCGCTCTCAGGCCGTCGAGGCCGTCTTCGTCGAGGCCGATCGTGTCGTCAAAGCCAAGGTCCGCTCGGCAACGCGCCGGCTCGTGATCGATGGCGGCGTCAGGCGCTTGTCGCCGGAATGGGAAACCGAGCGCCCGCGGATGAGCGACGTCGCCACAGCCATCGTTGACGGCGTGAAGTCCGCAACCGGGAACACGATCCCGCTGCCGCGCCTGGTGGAACGCACGGAGCAGTGGATTCGCGTTCCCGAGGCTGGCTCGCTCGAGGGCATCGGCCTCGCTGAGTTCCGCGTGGGAACGCGCTCTGGAACGTTGCAGTCGCTGCTGGGCTCAACGCACGAGCTGACGGGCGAGGGCAACACGCTGATGCAGGCGCGCGTCCCATTCGACACGGCGCTGCGCGATCAGCCGGGCAACGCCTACTTCCTGACCGTGCTGGATGCTCGCAAGCCCGCGCCCGCCGACTCGCTCGATGAAGTACGCTCGCAGGTGATCGCGGACGCGCGCCAGGCTTCGGCGTTTGCGCTGCTCGCGAGCGACCAGTCAGCACTGCTGGCCAGGGCGATCGCGTCCGGGCTCGATGGCATCGCAGCAGAATTCCTCCCCGGCACGCCGCTGGATCAGGCTGTCGCCAAGCCGATCCGCGTCACGCGCGAGGGCATCCGCGGCGGTCCACCATCGCTCGACACCCAGGCCGTGCGGGATCAGATCCTGGCACTGGCCGACGGGCTTGGTCCGACTGCCAACGTGCCCGAGCTCAATCCCGAGCAGAAGACCGCCGTCGTTCCTCTCCCCGCGGCCCGCTCGGTCGCGGTGGTGCAGCTTCGCGCGATCCGACCGATGACGATTGATGACCTCCGCCAGTTGACGCGACAGGTGGGCCTCGTGCTTTCGCGAGAGGAAGAGCGTCAGCGTTCGCTACAGAGCTCAACGCCGCAGACGCCGACGCCCGCTCCCTTCAGCATCGAGGCGCTCAAGCAGCGTGCGGGATTCAAGAACTTCGAGAAGGAAGAGGCCACCGAGGGTGGCGAGCCAGCGAGCAACAGCGGCACGAACTGAGCTTGGTCCCAGAAATACGATGCGGGCCACGAAGCGTGCGCGGCGTGCGAGTCACACGCGCGTTGATCTCCACTTACCCATCGCGTATCGGTGCATGAACATCGCGCATCGAACGACGATCTCAAGGCACAAGCCCATCCACAAGCCGCGTAGACCAAGGTCCAGTGGGCTTGGGTTCTCAAAGACGCGCCCGCCCGGGAGCGGCACATCCACACCGCTGAGCACATAGGCGAGCGGCAGCCGCACGAAGTATGTGCAGATCCACGTGATCCACATCGCTCCGCGTGTGTCGCCCGCCCCTCGCAGCGCCGAACGCAGCACGATCGAGACGCCGAAGGGAATCTGCACCAGTCCGGCGATCACCAGCAGCGGCGGCACCAGCTCAAGGTGCGTTGGCTGCGTCGTGAGGAGCCCCGTGAGCACGCGCGGCATCGTGATGAAGACGACTCCCATCGCGCCCATGAACCCCACCGCGAGCATCGCGCAGAGCCAGCCCGCACGCGTCGCGCTGCGTTGGTTTCCCGCGCCAAGGTGCTGGCCCACCAGCGTCGCGGCGGCGGTTCCGAACGCAAAGCCGGGCAGATAGCTGAACGCTTCCAATCGCACCGCGATCAGGTGAGAGCCAAGCGTGCCGCCGGCGGCACCCCCGAGCCAACCCACCATCATGATCACGAGGAAGTTGCCCGCCCACATGCCGAGCATCTCAAAGAAGTTCGGGATGCCGATGCGGCAGAGGCGGAGCATCGTCGTCTTGTGAAAACGCAACCAGCGTGCTCGCAGCCGCACGCCGCCCGCGGCGCCGCGTAATCCTGACGCGCCGCTTGCCCCCTTTGCTCCCCCCACTCCCCGGCGCAAGATGGCGAGCATCACAATCGCGCCGACGCCGTACGCCACCACCGTTCCCCAGGCGATCCCTCGCACGCCGAGGTCGAGATCGAGCGGATTCTCGAGAAGTGTGCGTGCGGCCTGGTCCCGAAGCGGCGCGGCCTTGAGATCAACGCCCGAGAGCAGGTAGCTCAGGACCATGTTCACCACGTTTACGATCAGCATGGAGATCAGAGGGCGGAGCGAGTCACCCGCGCCGCGTGCTGAGGCGATGCCCGAGAAGAGGACAGCGCCGAGCGGCACGCCGATCGCGTTGATGCGCAGGAAGACCACGAAGGCCTCGGTCGCTTCGGGCGTGAGCGCAAGCAGGCGTGCCACCGGCGCAGCAACCATTGCAACCATCGCGCCCACCACGACGCCGCCAGCGAGCGCGAGCAAGATCGACTGCCCCACCGCTGCGTTCGCCACCGCGATTCGGCCCGCGCCGACGGAGCGGCTGATGATCGCCGTCGCACCGACACCCACGGCCTGCGCAATCAGCCCCATGAACCAGAGGACGTACGAAGCGCCGCCAACTGCGTCCGCCGCGGCTCCGCCGTCCTCAATTCCCGCGGCGAGGACGGTGTCGGTCAGACCCACGAGCGAGTTGAGCAGCGACTCAGCGAGGATGGGCCACGAGAGGATCCATACCGCCGCGGGAAGCGAGAGGCCCGCCAGGCGCCCGGTCGAGAGGCGGCCATGGTCGAGCGCCGTCGCGCTGGAGGCGGCTGGCCCGGCTGTGGCGGAATGCGTGGCATTGGCCTTTGATGGAGACATTGGAGTCGCGCCTGTCGGAGGGGCGACGAGTCTAGCGCGTCGCCGGGCGGGTCCCGGCACACGGGTACACTCAGCCACATGGCTCAGAACAGCGAACGACAGACTCGACAGCGCACCGCGATCCGAGACGCGATCAAGGACGCCGGCGCTCCGGTCTCGCCCAAGGAAATCCTGATCCTGGCGCAGTCGCGCCTTGCCGGGCTTGGCATGGCGACGGTCTATCGCACGCTCAAGCTGCTGGCCGAGGCGGGCGTGGTGCAGCCAGTGGAGATTCCCGGCGAGTCACCCCGGTACGAGCTTGCGGGAAAGGCACACCACCACCACTTCTACTGCCGCCCGTGCGGGCGGGTCTTTGAGGTGGAGGGCTGCCCGGGTGACTTTGCCGACCTGGCCCCCAAGGGTTTCACGCTCGACGGGCATGAGTTGGTGCTCTTTGGCTCTTGCGACAAGTGCACGAAGGAAGAAGGCAAGAAGGCCGGAAAAGCGCGGCCGCCACACGCATCTCACGCATCTCACGGCGGGCATCACGCCGGTCATGACCACTGACCTAGTGACGCGTGATCAGTGCGCGCCGCTGGCAGGTTTCGCGTCCTTCTTGGCGGGCTCTTTCTTCTTTGGGGCCTTCTTCGTGGACTCTTTCTTCGCAGGAGTCTTCTTCGCGCCGTGGCCGCCATCGTCCTTGGTGGCCGCCTTCTCGCCGTGACCATCTGCGCTCTCGCCGTGCCCGCCGCCCTCGCCACGGGCCGCGGCGTGGACCGGCGTTGGTGCTGGAAGCGTGCCGTGGCTGAAGTCGAACGAGCTCGCCTTCACGTTCTCAATCGCGGGGAGACGAACGAAGATGAGAAATGCCCATAGACAACCGGCAAGGAAGATCGTGTTGAGTGAGATCCAGCCCAGGCCTTTGGCCAGTCCGGGATACTTCGCAAGCGGGGCCGCAAGAAGCTCGGCCCCGGAACCGAGCCCATTGCTGACTGCGACGCCGACGGGCGCAAATGCCGCCGCCAATCGTGCCGAGATTGGCGGCCCTTTAACTTGCTCGGCGAGAAGCGAATCGGCTTCGGCCGCGGCCGTGTCGCGCGGGGTTGCGGGGTCCTCATAGCGCAAGATCTGATGAGGCGTGGGCTCGGCCGATGTCGCGGACGCGCCGCTCGCGACTCTGCCCGAGGGAGATGGATCCGGCGAGATCATCTCCGAGAGCTTCTCGGTTGTTGGAGATTCGCTGCGGATCAGGCAGCTTGTGAGGATCGCGATCTGCTCATCGATCGATTCGTCGGTGCCGTACTCGGCCACTTCATCCGCCTCGGAAGCAGACGGGCGGGCCGCGCCGTTGTTGGGAGTGCTGGGCGTTGATACTGTTTCTTCGGGCGCGGTCGGCTCTGGCTCGGGATCGCCAATCACACCCGGAAGCGAGGCCAACAGATCGGATACCTGCGATGCGATGTCGTTTAGCGGCGCGCCGGACATCTCCGGGTTTTGTCCACTTGCGACCTTCGCCGCGTCGAACGTCTCGTGGTGGGTGTCGTCCGCAACGATCGGCGTCTTCATCGACAGCGACTCGGCATGGGTCCCGGCCGCGCGGGCGGTCTTGGGTGCGGCGAGATCGCTGTCAAGTGCTTCTGCGGCGTGATCGACTGGGTCGACGTGATCGGCATGATCGGTGTGATCGGTGTGATCGGTGTGATCGATAACATCCACCGGTCCGTTGGCAAGCGTGGGATGGGTCGGCAGCGACGCGACAAGATGATCGAGCTGTTCCTCGATGCTCGCGCCATCGCGACCATCCATAGCCGAGGCCGGGTCATCGCTCACCGCCGACTGGAGTTCCTCGTTGGCCGACTTGACATCCGCTAGCAGGGCGTCAATTTGCGATGCAAAGTCAGCACCCTTGGCGCGCTCGGCGTCCGCGACACCCACTGCTTCGGGCGAAGCGAGCCGAGTGCTCGGCGCGGGCTGGGTCGGGGTTGTCGTCGGAGTGTCGGCCATGTCAGGAGCGCAGATTCAGGAGAGAACGTCGTGCGAGGCAATGGGGCGATACCGTCGGTGATCACGTTCCGCGTCCGGCGTCATCGGACTTGCCCGCCCGCCACTCTACAGGGTCCGGGCCAACCAGGATCAGACCTCCGTCTATTGCCCTCGAAACCAGCATGGCACGCCACATCATCTACTTCCCGGACCTTGTCGGATCGCTGGAGCGTGGCGCCGGTCGGCTGCTGCTCGGCGGCGACGAGGCCCATCATCTGGCCCGGGTGAAGCGGCTGGAAGTCGGGGAGGGGGCCATCGTGTGCGACGGCCTCGGGCGCGTCGCGAGCACGACGCTGGAGGCCATCACCAAATCGCGCGACGGCTGGACCGTGACGCTGCACGCATCGGAGGTGCGGGTTGTGCCGCCGCCGTCGCCCCGGGTCGTGGTGCTGGCATCCTCGCCGAAGGGCGACCGACTCTCGGAGATGATCGACGGCCTCTCGCAGGCTGGGTGCGCGGCGTGGAGGCCGCTGATCACAAGACGCACGATCGTCGACCCGCGCGAGGGGAAGCTGGAACGGCTCGCACGCACCGTCATCGAGTCCCTCAAGCAGTGTGGCCGCGCACACCTGATGGAACTCGGCGAGCGAATCGAGTTGCGCGATGTGCTGACCAAAGGCGCAGAGTCGCGCCTGCCCTCAACGCTGATCGTGGCCGATGAAGCGGGCGTACCAGTGGGCTCGCTGCCCGCGTTTGATTCGTGCTGCCTGCTGGTTGGGCCCGAGGGCGGGTTCTCGAACGAGGAGCGCGAGGCACTTGGCGCGGCGGGCGCATTGCGACTACGCGTTGGACCCCACACGCTGCGAAGCGAGGCCGCGGCGGTCGTTGCATGCGCTTCGATCATGGCTCGTTAGCGGTGCTGCCTCAGGCCGTCACATCAAGGCGCCCAGACTGAGCCGCTTCGCCGGATGCGGACTTCGCGAGCTTGATCGCCCCGTCCAGAAGCGCAATCGCGGCCTTGCCTTGTGCTTCCTGATTGTCCAACGAGACGCGGGCCACTCGCGTGGAGACCTTGCTGGCAAGGCTCTCGCGCGAGATCTGGCTGCTCATGGACGCGATGGAATCAACCGAGGGCATGATCGGAAGATCGGACGTTCGCCGTCCCGGCATGAGGCGTGATGTGAGAGCATTGGGCGAATCTGGCAAAGATTTGACCAAGCTCGCCGGGTCCAGTCACATAACGTCCAGTCAAGCCACGTCACGTCACGCCACGTCACGCCACGTCACGCCATCTTGCTGCCGCAGGAGCCGCAGAACTTGGCGGAACCAATCTGTTCTTCGCCGCACCCGGGGCAGTTTTTCTTTGCGCTCGGCGCGGCCGCGCCGCAGCCGCCGCAGAACTTTCCTTCGATCGCGGTGCCGCATGAGGTGCACACGACCGGCGCCGCCTTGGGCTTGCCGCCCTGCTGCGTGACGTCGATGTCGGAGATCATGTCGACCTGGCGAGCCTTACGCCACATCTGCTCCATCTTCGCCGTGTTCTGAGCGGCCTGCAGTTCCTCATCGAGGTCGGGTGCGCACTTCTCGCACATGTTGACCTTCTCGTTCCAGCACGCCTCGGGACAGACCCACGCCCCGCAACGTCCGCAGTGCTTGAAGTGCGTCTTGGCGAGTTCCACAGCCTCCTTCAGGGCGCCGTCACGCTCCTTCCCACGCATCATGTCGCGCATCTGATCGGTGGCTTCGGTCGCACTCCCGAGACCGCCGAAGAAGGACGACGCGGCCCGCATCATCCCGCCAGCCATGCCGAGCTTGTTGGGCCTGAAGCCGGACATATGCCCGCCAC
>Ga0105049_10008010_pt1 | contig 12261 bp, 11 predicted proteins | sample MAT06_FD_78087 | JGI IMG/M metagenome (GOLD analysis project Ga0105049, IMG submission 78087) | Freshwater microbial communities from Lake Fryxell liftoff mats and glacier meltwater in Antarctica - MAT-06 | ecosystem: Environmental > Aquatic > Freshwater > Ice > Liftoff microbial mat | place...
CAATTCATCCATTGGAGATACTTTATATAATTTTCTTCCAGTTTTGCTTTCTGTTTCTAAAATTTCTTCTTCCCAAATATCTTCGCAAATTGTTAAGGCTATTCGTACATCTTTATACGTTACAATTTCAAACTCTTTTGAAGGCTCAAAATATCTGTATTCGTCAAACACATCGTAGTTGGGCAATAAACCTTTGTGAATGTATTTTTTTACTTGTTTGTTTTCTATAAAACATGCCGAGTTAAAAAGAGGCTTGCCTGTGTTGGAATTATTTTTTGATGGAACACCAACAATTGCGGCAATATCTTGGCAATGTTCTGCAATTTGAGAAACAGCATTTTCGCACTTTGCAATAAAATCATCAAATTCTAAAAAGTCTCTTGGTGGATACCCACAAACTGAAAGTTCAGGAAAAACAATTAATTCTGCTCCTAGAGATTTTGCTTTAGAAATACTCGAAATTATTTTGGTTACGTTGTATTCAAAGTTTCCTATGTGAAAATTTAATTGCGCCAAGGCAATTCTCATATATAAGAAATTAAAACATTACACCAACAGAAAGCATCACGCCACTTAACTTTGAAGAAGTTCGAGCAGGCGAAACACTATTGTTTTTTATTACACTTAATTCCTTAGAAGAGCTTTTTAGCAAGTTTGTAAAACCATTAATGTAACTTAATGAAGCAAAGGCAGCGGTGCTTCCAACAAGTTTATATTCCAATCCGCCCCCAACATTTAATGCAATTCTTAACGGACTGTAATCTTTTTTTACATCTAAATCTGGTCTGTCTTCAATTCTTTTTTCAACAGAAGTAACTGTTTGAACAACTCCGTTAATTGTTTCATCCTTTCGTGATGTGGTTATATATTGTCCTTCATCATTAGCCAATGCCTTTCCTCTAAAACCTAAATTAAATCCAAAGTTTGCGAAATACGTAACTCCACTAATTTCTGGCGTTCTCATTTTTAATGCGATAGGCAATTCAAAATAATTTATTCTTACAGAACGTTTGGTTGGCTTGTATAAAATACTTGTTTGATTAGGTTGTAAATTTTGATCATCAGGTTTATAGAAAAGAGTAGTGTCTGTAATTTCAAATTTAGCTCCATAGCTATTGAACTCAAGACCTGTGAGAAACGAAACAACTTTGTTTAATTTAAACTCTGTAACCAAACCATAACCGAACCTTAATCTTGCACCGCCTCCAACAAAAAGTTTTGAATCTTCGGGTTTTGTCCACGATATGGTGGGTGTACCTTTTATTCCAACCCTAAAGTTTTTTAAGGCAGCAACTTCCTCTTGTGCTTTTAATGTTGGGGCAATAAATACTATTGATAATATTAAAAAAATCTTTTTCATAGCTTTGTGAACTTTTATATTTCAACAAAAATAGTATTTTATAAATGTATTTCAGAAAAGATTTTATTTTTTTATTTATTGGTTTTTCTTTGGTAGTGTTTTCGTGCACTCAAAACAAAAAAAAACTAAGAGAGATAAAGCCTGCTGAACAATCTTATACCATTGTTTGGTCTCCATTTTATTTGGATTTGCTAAAATTAAAAAATGCCAAGGATAGTGCTGCACTGATTTTTATGAGAAAAAATTATGGCAGCTTTTATGAACAGTTTAATACTTCGGTAATAAATATTGGTTCATCAAATTCTCCCATGTATTTAAACAGAATAAACAATTACTTAAACGATAGCGATATTTCTTATTTGTATCGTTCTGTTGATTCTGTTTATAACGAAAGCCGAATAAGTATATTAAAAACGGAATTAAATCAAGCACTTAGTATATTTTCTTCGGCATTCCCAAAAAAGAAAATTCCCAAAATTGCTCCAATGATCACAGGTTTTAACTACGCAGTTATTGTTGGCGATTCCATTTTAGGTATTAGTTTAGATATGTTTTTAGGCAAAAATTTTAAATACTACACATTGCTTCAATTTCCCGAATACAAGAAAAACTTAATGACAAAAGAAAACCTTGTTCCAAGAACACTTTTTTCGTGGATAAAAACCGAGTTTGAACCAAAAAATCCATCTTCAGATTTATTAGGTGAAATGATTGAAGCAGGTAAAGCTGTATATCTCTTAAATCATTTGTTACCCGAAATTGAAGATTCTCTTTCTTTTGGTTATTCTGCTCCACAAATGGAATGGTGCAAAACCAATGAATTTCAAATTTGGGCAACTTTTGTAGATAAAAAATTGTTGTTTAGTAGCACAAATTCTGAAAATCAAAAATTTATTAGCGAAGCACCTTTTAGTCCAGGCTTTTCTAAAGATTCACCAGGGAAAATAGGCTATTTTATTGGCTACAGAATTGTTGAATCTTACATGGAAAATAATTTAGACGTTACCCTTAATACGTTAATGGAAAATCATGATTCACACCTAATATTAAATCGTTCGAAGTACAAACCAAAAAAATAAATGAAAACATCCGAAATTAATTTCAAAATTCAATTAGACGAAAATCAATTGCCAGAATCTATGCAATGGTCTGCCACAGATTCTGACGTAAATGGAATTCAAGATTGTAAATCACTAATGATAAGTGTGTGGGATCCTAAAGAAAAAAGTACACTTAAAATAGATTTGTGGACAAAAGATATGTTGATTGACGAAATGAAAATTTTTATGCACCAAACATTGTTGTCTATGGCAAATACTTTAGAAAAATCTATTCAAGAAGAAAAAATGGCTGGCGATATGAGAGATTTTTGTGAGTACTTTGCAGAAAAAATGGGCTTAAAAGATTCATAACATTTATAATAAGTTCAAAAATATTTATGGAAGGAACTGTTTCAAAAAATACAATTGATGGAATTTGTACTATCACATTTTTTCATCCACAAAGCAATTCAATGCCGGGAGAGTTATTAAATCTTTTGTCCAATGCAATTGAACAGGCTGGAAAGGAAGAAGATTCAAAAGTAATTGTTCTTGAAAGTCAGGGAGAAAAATCATTTTGTGCAGGTGCATCTTTTGATGAACTGGTTGCAATAAATGATTTTGAAACAGGAAAAAAATTCTTCTCGGGGTTTGCAAAAGTAATTAATGCCATGAGAAAATCACCCAAATTTATTATTGCCAAAGTTCAAGGGAAAGCAGTTGGTGGAGGAGTAGGAATTGCATCTGCTGCTGATTACACATTGGCTCATATTTCTGCTGATGTAAAACTTAGTGAACTAGCAGTAGGAATTGGTCCTTTTGTGGTTGGCCCGGCCGTTGAAAGAAAAATTGGAACATCAAAATTTGCTTCACTCTCTATAAATGCTAGTGAATGGCAAAGTTCTAATTGGGCTTTTGAAGCAGGTTTATATGCTAACGTTTTTAACACCCACGAAGAATTAAATTCCGAAACACAAAAATTAGCTCAAACACTTTCAAAAAGTAATCCTGAGGCAATGTCTATGCTTAAAAAAGTATTTTGGCAAGGAACAGAAAACTGGGACACATTATTACTTGAACGTGCCGAAATGAGTGGTAAATTGGTATTAAGCGATTTCACAAAAAACGCAATTGCTAAATTTAAAGCAAAAGCTTAAAAAAAACAGATGGCGCTATTTGCAAAAGCAAAAAATACTGAGAGTAAAGAGATGAGTTTTTTAGATCATCTAGAAGAATTGCGTTGGCATTTAGTGCGAAGTGTTGTAGTTATTTTTTCATTGGCAATTGTATTTTTTGTAAACAGAGAGTTTTTGTTCGACACAATAATTCTTGCTCCCAAAGATTCTAATTTTTTTACTTATAGAATGATGTGTAAGCTCTCTCATTTTTTAAATATGGGCGATTCTTTGTGTATGAATGGTTTAGAATTTAGTTTGATAAATACAACACTATCGGGTCAGTTTACATTGCACATGTGGGCAGCATTTGTTGCAGGAATAGTGGTTGGTTTTCCTTATTTGGTATGGGAAGCATGGCGATTTATAAAACCAGCACTTACGGCAACTGAAATAGGATATTCAAATGGATTGTTGTTTTTTGTTTCAATATTATTTTCAATAGGTGTTTTGTTTGGATATTATTTAATTGCTCCTCTTTCTATAAATTTTTTAGGAACATACCAAGTAAGTAAAGAAGTAAAAAACATGATAGACATGGATTCTTACATCAGCACTATCACGGTAATTACATTTGCTTCGGGTTTGCTTTTTGAGTTACCAATTGTTGTGTTTTTCTTGTCGAGCCTAGGAATAATTTCTCCTGCGTTTATGAAAAGATTCCGCAAACATGCCGTAGTTGTAATACTAATTTTAGCTGCTGTAATTACTCCTTCTCCAGACATTACTTCGCAATTGCTTGTTGCGTTGCCAGTGTATGTTTTGTATGAACTAAGTATTTTTGTATCGGCTTATGTAATTAATAAAAAAGAGAAAGAAAGTCTTTCAAACTAATTGCAAAATCTTCAAATATTCCTTTCCACAATTTAAAGTTGAAAATATTATTCTTTAAAATAAAATCAAAGCAATAAAAATTACAACTTGCTTCTAATATTATTTCATTAAAAAAATGGCTAAATTTCAGATTATAGGAGGCAATAAATTAAAAGGAGAAATTGTGCCACAAGGTGCAAAAAACGAAGCATTACAGATTTTGTGTGCAGTTTTATTAACTCCCGAACCTGTTGTTATTAGTAACGTTCCGGATATTGTTGACGTTAATAAACTAATAGATTTATTAAAAGATTTAGGAGTAAAAGTTACTAAATCGGGGCACGAGCAATATACTTTTATTGCAGATGCTGTAAATATAGATTACCTAAATTCTCCAGAATTTAAAAAGAAAGGTGCGGCTCTTAGAGGTTCAATAATGATTGTTGGGCCACTGTTGGCACGATTTGGCAGAGGTTACATTCCTAAACCAGGAGGCGACAAAATTGGTAGAAGAAGATTAGATACACATTTTATAGGATTTCAAAAATTAGGAGCAAAGTTTGAATACATAGAAAATGAAGAATTTTATAAAGTTGAAGCATCAAACCTAAAAGGATGTTACATGCTGTTGGATGAAGCTTCTGTAACTGGCACTGCAAACATTGTAATGGCGGCAGTAATGGCCAAAGGAACTACAACAATTTACAATGCAGCTTGCGAGCCATATTTGCAACAGCTCTGTAAAATGCTAAACAGAATGGGTGCAAAAATTAATGGCATTGGTTCAAATTTGTTAACTATTGAAGGTGTTGAATATTTAAGTGGAACAGAACATCGTATGTTGCCAGATATGATAGAAATTGGCTCATTTATTGGCTTAGCAGCAATGACGCAATCAGAGATTACAATAAAAAATGTTTCTTATGAAAGCCTAGGAATTATTCCGGACACGTTTAGAAAATTAGGAATTGAAATGGAATTAAGAGGCGACGATTTATTTATTCCTTCTAAAGAGAATTACGAAATTGATACATTTATTGATGGTTCTATACTTACGGTTGCAGATGCAATTTGGCCTGGCTTTACGCCTGATTTATTGAGCATAGTTTTGGTGGTGGCAACACAAGCAAAGGGCAGTGTATTAATTCATCAAAAAATGTTTGAAAGTCGATTGTTTTTCGTGGATAAACTAATTGATATGGGTGCACAAATTATTTTGTGCGATCCACACAGAGCAACAGTAATTGGTTTAAACAGACAACACAACCTTAAAGGAATAAACATGACCTCGCCAGATATTAGAGCAGGTGTTTCTCTTTTAATTGCAGCGTTAAGTGCTCAAGGAAAAAGTATAATTGATAACATCGAACAAATTGATAGGGGTTATCAGAATATTGACGACCGGTTAAAAGCTCTTGGTGCAGATATTACTAGAATAAATTAATTTTTTTACTTTTGGAACAATAATTGTCATAAAAACACTAACCATAATTATTTAAATAAATGAAAAGAATAAATTTCTTTATAGCCCTGTTAGCTTTGTCAACTTTAGTTTGGGGATTTTCTAATAATTTAGCAGGAGCAGCCGCTACTGTAGGATTAAACATAGGGAATAAAGCACCAGAAATGGCATATAAAACTCCCGATGGAAAATTTTTATCATTGTCATCAGTTAATAAAGGGAAAATTGTATTAATAGATTTTTGGGCAAGCTGGTGTGGGCCATGCAGAACGGAAAACCCAGCAGTTGTTGCTGCTTATGAAAAATTTAAAAGCGAAAAATTTAAAGACGGAGCAAAAGGATTTACAATCTACAGCGTTTCATTAGATAAATCTAAAGAAAATTGGGTTGCTGCAATTGAAAAGGATAAACTTACATGGATAAATCATGTGAGCGATTTAATGTCTTGGCAAAGTGCAGCCGCTGCTCAATATGGCGTAAACAGCATTCCTATGAATTTTTTATTGGATGCCAATGGAATAATTGTCGCAAAAAATCTTAGAGGTTCAGCATTAGATGCCGAAATAGAAAAGTTATTAAAAAAATAATTATCAAAATCAATTCGTAAATTTGGCTATGTTGCACTTTGCAGCTTAGCCAATTTTTTTTAGCTATGAATTTAGATTGGCTCACAAGAACATTTTTAGGAAATACTACCGAACAATTTCTGTGGTTCTTTAGTGTATTGCTAGCTGGTATAGCATTTAGAACATTTATAGCTTACTTGTTCTCTCGATTTTTATTTGAGGTATTAAAAAAGCATTCTAAAGAAATTGGTTCGCAAAAATTAGTTGAATTACTTAAAAATCCTTTTGGGTTTTTTGTCATTGTATCAACTTTGTATTTTGCATTTAGTTTTTTATCATTTCCCGTTGAATGGAAAATAGGACCAGCTCATCACTTTGGTATAAGAATGTTTCTCCAAAGAATTTTTCAAATTTTCTTAATAATTAGTTTTACTTGGATTGTACTAAGAATTATAGATTTTATTGGATTAATTCTACAACAAAAAGCTTTGGGAACAGCCAACAGAATGGACGATCAAATTGTTCCGTTTGTAAAAGAAGGACTAAAAATTAGCATTACAATTATTTCATTATTTTTTATTTTGGGTGCTGTTTTTAAGTTAAACATTACATCGCTAATTGCTGGCTTAGGAATAGGTGGGCTTGCAATAGCATTAGCAGCAAAAGAATCTTTAGAAAACTTATTGGGTTCGTTTACCATTTTCTTTGATAAACCATTTGTTATTGGCGATTTTGTGGAAGTTGACGGCGTTAAAGGCCACGTAGAAAAAATTGGTTTTAGAAGCACAAGAATAAGAACAGTAGAAAAAAGTTTTCTAACGGTTCCCAACAAGAAAATGGTGGACAGTGTTTTAGATAATATTACCTTAAAAACAATGCAAAGAATAAGAATGATATTTTCGATATCTTCTGTTACCCCTCCGCAAAAAATAGAAAATCTATTGTCTAAAATTAGCAAATTCTTAGAGGATCAAATTGAAATTTCTAAAGATTACACAGTTAAATTTTTTGAAATAAACAACAATGGAGGGTTTGAAATATTAGTTGTTTATTTTGTGAATACACCAGCTTATGATATAAGTTTAGACATAAAGCAAATTGTAAATTTTAAAGTTCTTGAAATTTTAAAAGAAGAAGAAATAGGTTTAATGGTAAACAATTATTTTTCATCCACAAATGCAGACAAAAAGTAAAAAAAAATTCTACGTTGTGTGGGTTGGCGTTAAACCCGGAATTTATGAAACTTGGGACGAATGTCAAAAACAAGTTATAGGTTTTAAAGATGCAAAATATAAATCTTTCTCTGCAAAAGTAGAAGCTGAAAAAGCATTAACAGAAACGTTTCAAAAAAATATTTATCAAAATAAAAATACTGGAGCTGCAAAAAAAATAAATTCTAATTATCCCAAAGGCGAATATTTATGTGTTGATGCAGCATGGAATACAGTAACAGGAGATGCAGAATACCGAGGGGTGATGATGCCTAAAAAGCAAGAAGTTTTTCAAAAAGGTCCTTACCTTGATGGCACAAATAACATTGTAGAATTTTTAGGCATAGTTCATGGTTTAGCTTGGTGCAAGCAACAAAGTTTTACATTTCCAATTTATTCCGACAGCAAGACTGCAATTTCGTGGATAAAAAAGAAAAAGGCTAATACAAAGCTGGAACAAACTTATAGAAACAAAACCCTTTTTGAACTATTAGAAAGAGCAGAAAGTTGGATAAAAAACAATTCTTGGCCGAATGAAATCATTAAATGGGAAACAGGTATTTGGGGAGAAATACCTGCCGATTTTGGAAGAAAATAAACTTTAATAAGCTCGATTACTAAATGAAAAAAATATTTTTTTGTATACTACTTTTCCTGTCCATAAATGTAATTGCACAAAACAAAGATTCTGTAGTTAACCATTCCTATTTTGCAGGTGGACGATTTGGCAATATTTATATAGAAGCAAGTTTTAAAGATCAACTGTTAAATGGCCCTTTTGTTATTAGAAACAGTAAAAAGAAAATTCTGTTGAAAGGTCAATTTAAAAACAATACTAAAATTGGAGTTTGGGAGAAGTATTTTGTGAACGATACAATAGAAACCTTATTAAAAAAAATAGAATACATCACCAATAGGCCAGCTGCAATACTTTTTGAAAAGGATTTTGAAACCAATAAGATTATTGCAAAAAATAAAGTGTTGGAATTTTTACCAGACACAATTAGCGTTATCGATAGTTTAAAAGAATACTATGCTATAGAAAAACAATTTGTTATTAGTAGAAATGGTGGAGCATTTAATGCATCGGAATACGGGAATTTAATGTCAAGAATTTACCGCGGAATTGCTCAAAATAAAATAGTAGTTTACAAAGACAAAGAATTAAAACATAAAATTGAAAAGCCTGATTTTGCCCCAATAAAAAAACCAATTGCTATTAGAACTTGCGATAATTTTCTGTATTTAAATGACTATGGATTATTTCAAAAAGTAATAAGTGCTGGAATTGTTTTAAATGACAAAGAAATTTACTGGGTATCCATGCATGAAATAGAAAAAAAGGGTTTGAATTTGGTTATAGATTATTCTATGTTTAATGCCATAAAACAAAATCTTTTGCCATCAAGAATAATCACGGAAGAAAATGTTTCCACTAAAGAAATTTTATCTAAAACTCTTTTGATGGAAATTTGGAGCAAAGAGTTACAACATTGATTAGGTAATATGTTTTGGTGTGGTTTTAAGGGAAAAGTAAAATAAAATTTGAGTTACTCGAATTTTTTATTTTAAATGAACCCTAATTAGTTGACCCTCAAAAAGTATTTTTATAATTTTTTTTTATTGGGCTTTGCCCATCACGAAGTTTGGAGACCATTTACTTTTTTGCCTTGTTACGAAAAAGCAAACAAAAAAAATCAAGGCTTCATTTTATCTTTTTCTTCTATCGTCAGAATTATTTTTGCTTGCAAAATTGCGACCATTTGGGTTGTATTAGAGCCAAGGTCTCCTCTTCTCAAAAGATTTCCGCATTTTGCTGCATAAAAATAACCATATAAAATAATGCCATTTATCGCTTCGGAAAATATACCATGTTTTATTTAGTTTCCAAAAGTTTGCGGCAGAAAAAAAACTGTACTTTTTTCTAAATTAACCCACATTAAAGGATGGCAGAGAATTTGAGGGTGCACTAATTATATTTCTTCTCCTAATAATTTTCTTTTTCTAATGAATTTTTTTTTGATACAGTTTCATAAAATCTCCTTTGTTAATCTGTTAGAAAATTCTTGTTTTGTAATTTCTGCATCCACTGTTACAATTTTTTCTTAGACTCTCTAAATGTCTAGCGTTTTCTATCTATATTGTTCATTGGGGTGTGTTTAAAATAATTTGTTTTCGTTTCTATTCGTGTTTTTTATACTCTTCTAACTCTAATGATATTTCTTCCCACAACTGATATTCCTTTTCTAGTAAATTTTTTTGCTCTTGATACAATTTAAAAAAATCTTCCTTGTTAAATATGTTTGTAAATTCTGGCAATGACATTTCTAAATCCTTTGCTTTAATTTTTTCTTCTGCTCTAGCAATGTCGTCTTCTTTTCTTTTTAGTTTACCTTCTATTCGCTTTAGTTCTCTTGCAAATTCTTTTCTATCAATGTATGATTTTTTGGTGTAGTTTTCCTCAACTATTTCCTTGGCCTTTTTTTGTTTTTCTTTTGACAAATCATCCAAAGTAGAAATGTTTTTATCTTTTAAATAATCGTAAATATCCCCTAAAAATGGTTTGATTTTTCCTTCGTTAAATTCAAAAATTTTATCTGTTAACTCATGCAAAAAATTTCTGTCGTGAGAAACGACTATAATTGTTCCTCCAAAATTCTTTAATGCTTCTTTTAGCATATCTTTAGATCGCATATCCAAGTGATTGGTAGGCTCATCTAAAATGAGAACATTGTGTGGCTCCAATAAAAGTTTACACATTGCCAATCGAGATTTTTCTCCACCACTTAATACTTTTACCTTTTTTTCTACTTCATCTCCACTAAATAAAAACGAGCCTAATAAACTTCGCACCTGTTTTCTAATTTCTCCTTCGGCAACATCATCAATTGTGGCAAAAATTGTTTTGTCTTCATCCAGCATTTCTGCTTGGTTTTGTGCATAATATCCAACCTTTACTTGATGTCCTAAAACTATGTTTCCTTCGGCTTCTAAATTATTTGTAAGAATTTTTACTAAGGTACTTTTCCCTTGTCCGTTTTTTCCAACAAAAGCAACTTTATCTCCTCTTTCTATTTCTAAATCTATTCCATTTAAAACAATTTTTTCACCAAAGCTTTTTCTAATATTTTCTACTCTAACGCTAACCTTTCCGCTATGAGGTGCTGGCGGAAATTTAAACTTGATGGAAGCATTTTCTGTATCATCTAGCTCAACAATATCCAGTCTATCCAACTTTTTAATTAAGCTTTGTGCAAATGCTGCTTTGCTTGCTTTTGCTCTGTACTTATTTATTAATGCTTCGGTTTGTTCAATGTATTTTTCTTGATTTTTTTGTTCGTTTTGTTGTTGCTCAATTCGCTCTTGCCTCAACTGCATAAACTTTGTGTAATTGGCTTTGTAATCATAAATTTTACCAGCTACAATTTCAATTGATCGGTTTGTTACCCTGTCTAAAAAATCTCTATCGTGAGAAACCATTAATAAACCTCCAGAATAGCTTTGCAAAAAATTTTCTAGCCATTGTATACTTTCGATGTCAAGATGATTTGTAGGTTCATCCAATAAAATTAAATCGGGTTTTTTTAATAGAATTTTAGCTAGTTCAATCCTCATTCTCCAGCCTCCGCTAAACTCCATTGTTTGTCGGCTAAAATCTTCTCGGGTAAATCCTAATCCCATTAATATTTTCTCGGTGTCGGATGCAAAACTAAAGCCACCAATCATTCCAAATCTTTCGTTGGCATCATTTAATTGATTTAGAATATTCAAGTATTCATCCGACTCATAATCTTCACGAGTGGAAACCAAATGCTCCAAGTTTTTTATTTGGTTTTCTAATTGGTTTATTTCTTCAAAGGCACTAACGGCTTCATCAAATACAGATTTACCATCAAGATGTTTCATTTCTTGCGCCAAATAGCCTATGGTAAAGTTTTTGGGATAAGAAATAATACCACTGTAAGATTTGTTTTCGCCTGCAATTATTTTTAATAAAGTGGATTTACCAGCTCCATTTTTTCCTACTAATCCAATTCTATCCGCACTTTGAACCAAAAAGGAAACATCGTCGAACAAATCTTTTCCACCAAAAGAAACACCTAAATTTTGTACTGAAATCATTCGGCAAAAGTAAGTTGTATATTTTAAAACAAGAATTAAATAATAGTAATATCGTTTAAATATTATTTTAAAGTTATCCGATATTAAAATAAAAGAAGTATTTTTGTGGGATGGAATGGAAAACAAACAACTATAGCTTTGAAGAGTTAGAAGTATATCTTAATAGAATACGTGAAAATAAAATAAAATTAGATAGTTATAGACCCATACCTGCTATTGCATTAAAAAATATTAAAGAAAGCCTATCGCTCGAATGGACTTACAATTCAAACAGCATAGAGGGAAACACACTTACATTAAGAGAAACAAAAATGATTATTGAAGAAGGTTTTACAATAAAAGGAAAATCTCTTAGAGAACATTTTGAAGCAGTGAACCACCAAGAAGCAATTGAGTATGTGCAACAATTAGCAAATGAAAAATACCAATTGAGTAGTAAAGACATCTTAGAAGTTCATTCTTTGGTTTTAAATAAAATTGAAAAAGATTTTGCAGGCAGATTTAGAACCTCG
>Ga0105049_10008012_pt1 | contig 12259 bp, 7 predicted proteins | sample MAT06_FD_78087 | JGI IMG/M metagenome (GOLD analysis project Ga0105049, IMG submission 78087) | Freshwater microbial communities from Lake Fryxell liftoff mats and glacier meltwater in Antarctica - MAT-06 | ecosystem: Environmental > Aquatic > Freshwater > Ice > Liftoff microbial mat | place...
CGCTGAGTTAATATATAAGGCACAATAGGTTTCAGTTCCGCCCCTGTACGTTTGGCTAGCTCTTCTTTGAACCACTCTAAACCGTAATTATCAATTGTATATTTCATGCGTCCCAACTTTCTATCACTGCGGTTGCCATAATCGCGCTGAATAGTTACGATTTCATAAACTGTTTTAAGCGTTTCTTCTTCTGTTTCACAGAAACAAATATCACTTGCTGCGCGTGGATAAGTTGCTTCGTTGCCATGTGTCATGCTCATGCCACCACCAGCAACTACATTAAAGCCTTTCAAAACATTATTCTCAATCACTGCAATCAAGCCAATGTCATTTGCCATTACATCAATATCGTTGTTGGGGGGAATAGCAATAGCTATTTTGAATTTACGCGGCAGGTAAGTGGTTTTGTATAGTGGGTCTTCTTCATCCTTTTTATCCAAGAGCTTTTCCTCCTCTAACCATATCTCGTAGTAGGCTCTTGTCTTAGGCATCAGCAGTATGCTTATTTTATCGGCATAAGCATGTATCTGCGTATGAATAGGCGATTGCATGGGATGTGCTGCACACACAACGTTTCTATTGATGTCGCCACAAGTGGCAATGCTATCTAATTTGGCAAGATTAAAACCTTGAATAGTTGGCTTTAAATGCGACTTAATAATGCCATGCAATTGTATTGTTTGGCGTGTAGTAATCTTAATAACACCTGTTGAATGATTATTGGAAATTTCATGCAATGCTAGCCATTGCGCACTATTCATCACCCCTCCAGGCAAACGAAGACGAATCATGTAATTATAATCACGCTCCAATTTTTTCTGCGCGCGCTCCTCGCGTCTGTCGCGGTTATCTTGCTGATAAATTCCGTGAAACTTTATTACTGATTGATCGTCATCAATAATAGAACCAGTCAATTCATTTTGGAGTGAATCAGCAAGTGTACCGCGCAACGCTATACTGTCTTCTTTTATCTTTTCTACTGCCGAAAGTTTTTCGCTCATAATAATGGTATTAATTTAGGATGTGAAAATATAATTCAATACGAACTTCATTGCAACAAAAAAGCCCCACCAATGTTGGCGAGGCTTTTTGTATAATTTATTTGTTGCAATTTATTTGATGATAATAAATCGCTTAGTAGCAGATTGACCATTCATGCTCAAGTGCATTACATAGTTACCAGCCTGCACAGAAGAATAATCTAATTGTTTGCTGAAACTATTTCCTACCCTCTCTAATTTCTCTGAAGCAATCAATTGTCCCACATTGCTGTAAATATCAAATGATAATTCTGATGCTTCTGAACTTGCAATATACAAGGTCATCATACCTTTAGATGGATTTGGGAAAAGCGTTACCAAATTGCTGAATGAATTCAAATTTTCTATTCCACTTATTACAAAATCAATTACGTTACTGGTGTCAAAACATCCGCTTGCATTAGAAACGATACAAGAGTATGGACCATTAACTACTGGAGTGTAATCAGTTGAATTTGCACCAGATATAGGCAATCCATTAAACAACCACTGATAAGAAAATCCGCTTGCCGCAGTTAAAGTTGTTGAATTAGATTGAAAGATACCAGTTGCCGCAATATAAAGTGGCACAGGAGTGCGAAGCGTTGCGCTAACATTTTCAGTTATAACTTTGCATCCTGTTATGCTATCTGAAATCTGCACCTTTATAATGGATATTGTATCAGCAAGTATAAATGGATCAGCAGGAATAAAGTAGTTGCTGCCATTTTCGAAAGGAATTACAGAAGTATCATTTTTGAACCATACATAGCGATAAGGACCACCATAAACTGAAAGAAAAATTGTATCGCCACTACAAACCGAAGTATCAGGCAGTGCAGCAATTGAAGTTGCAAGAGGCAATGCATTAACCGTTACAGTATCAGTTTGTGTATAGATTGTATCCAACTTGGTGCCGATATACATTGTACCCGAAACACCACCGCCACTTGGCGAATTAGTAGAAAACGCAAATACTCCAGGACCTGTCAAAACTGTTGTGTATGTACCACCATCATCATCGTTAGATGTAGGATCGTCATCTTCAAAGCGAATGGAAATTGCTGCGCTTTCAAGTGTAAAAGGTTTACCTCCTTGCAACAATTCACTTGCAATCCATTTAGCATTTCTGCTACCATCTTTTGGAGCACTATTAAAAGATTTTGAACCACTAGTAAAGAAGAACTTAGGGTCAGGGGATGCGGTGCAACCTAATATTGGAATATTTGGCTCTTCAATATCACCACAAAACCAATTGCCGGTTACTGTAGCTACTACGCTATCTAAAGAAAGATCAAAAAACTTTGTTTGAAGTGATGGATAATAAACTCCAGGCTGGCTATAAAACACTGGAGCAGGTTTTTTACCTGAGCCTTGTGTGCCGTTACCATAATCCCATTCAAACTCGGTTACCTGCGGTGCAAGTGCAGGGTATGTGCCTTCATACTGTACTGTAAGTGTATCGCAACCTTTGTTTGTGTTATAGCTAAAGAATGGATTGCCGCCACCACAATTCTTTACAATCAAAGGCAAAGAAAAAGACTGCGATTGTGTGGTGGTAATTGGGGCAGTAACATTTGCATTAACTGTTACTGTTATAAAGAAAGTTCCAAAAGAAGCCGGTGTGCCACATATTTTAATGCAACCTCTTCTTTCATTAACGCCCGACAAAGAATAAAAACCGCTCGGGTCATCTATCTGCCAATTTAAACCCACCGGCAAACCAACAATACTAACTAACTGAACACTGCTCAGTGTTACATTCTGTCCCTGATAAATTAAACTCTTCGGTATATAAAAAGTAAGGTCTTGGCTATACGGTGCATTGAAACAAGCATCAGGTAAAATAGCAGGACATATTGCCACATCCTTATTTGCTGTACAACCCACATCAACAGCACAGCCTGGACAACCTGATTGTGCAAAATTCATATTGGCTTTGAACATAAACAACACCAACAACATCGCTGAATAGCGTAACTTATTAAACATACTCTGTATTTATTTTTCCCAAAAATAGCTTTTCACTTTAAAGATGCAACTAATACAAGAAGCGATTGTAACAATTGGGGTTGCAATACTATGCCGATTGCTGTGTCATAAACTGCATATCGTAGAGTTTTTTGTAGTAGCCGTTTTGCGCAAGCAAGGTTTCGTGCGAACCAAATTCTTTTAACTCGCCTCTGTCGAACACGGCAATTTTTTGTGCATGGCGAATAGTAGAAAGGCGGTGTGCAATTACAATAGAAGTTCTGCCCTCTACTAATTTTTCTATGGCTTTTTGGATGATTGATTCACTTTCACTGTCTATCGAAGATGTAGCTTCATCTAAAATCAAAATAGAGGGTTTGAAAACCAAGGCGCGAACGAAAGAAATCAACTGTCGCTGCCCCATTGCAAGCGTTGCGCCACGCTCCATCACTTTGTAATCGTATCCACCGGGTAGGCGTGTAATAAACTCATGCGCACCCACCAGCATTGCAGCTCGAATCACTTCTTCGCGGCTGATGGCTTCATCACGCAGGGTGATGTTTTCAAACACTGTGCCGGCAAACAAAAACACATCCTGCAACACTATACTCATAAGCCTACGCAGCGCACCCAATTCATAATCGCTGATAGGCACATCATCAATCAGAATTTTGCCTTTGCTGATGTCGTAAAACCTGCCGAGCAGCGAAATAGAGGATGATTTGCCTGATCCCGTAGCGCCAACAATAGCAAGTGTTTCCCCGGCTGCAAGCGTAAAGTTTACGTCTTTTAAAACATAGTGTTCATCGTTGTAAGCAAACCATACTTTTTCAAATTCTATTTTGCCTTTAATATTTTGCGGAGCAAAAGTTCCCTTGTTCGGAATGCGTTTATCTTGGTCTAAAAGTTTGAATACTCTTTCGCAAGCCACCAAGCCTCTTTGAATGGTGTTTACCTTATCAGCAATAAAACGCAAGGGGCGAAAAAGCATATTGATATAAAGAATAAAAGCCATGATAACGCCCACCTCGGCTTCGCCATGAAGTATCTGCCGGGAGGCATTCCACACCAGCAAACCAACAGATGCAGCCAGCAAAATTTCCACCGCAGGAAAGAAAAGCGAGTAGTACCAAATGCCATTGATGTTCGCTTTCTTCAATGAATTATTAATGTTGGAAAACTTACCAAATTCCTTTTTTTCAACATTAAATAATTGAATGATGCGCATACCCGTAAGATGCTCTTGCAGAAAGGCATTGAGGCGACCGATTTGTGTTCTCTCTTCTTGAAAAGAACGCTTTACACCTTCTTGAAACCAACGGGTAACAATCAACAGCAAAGGCAGGGTGGAAACACTGATTAAGGTAAGCTTCCAGTTGGTATAAAACATAAAAGAAAGCACCACGATAATGGTGAGTATATCGGCAAGAATGGTAATCAAGCCCTCCGAAAAAGTATCGCTTACAGCTTCTATATCGCTGATGGTGCGGGTGGTAGAAGTGCCGATGGGCGTAGTATCAAAATACTTGAGGCGCGACTGAATAATGTGATTGAAAACACGCACACGCATATCGCGAATCACACTTTGCCCCAGCCAAGCCGTAAGAAAGTTGAAAGCATAGCGCAGTAGCGACTCCACAACAAGAAAAACAAGCAACAGCAAAGCCATCTTTTGCAAGCCATCTAAGTTGTAGTGTGTTATGTAATTATCTACCGTATGCTGAACAATCTTTGGGCGAAACGGGGCAACAAATGCCAGTGTCAGAGACAGGGCAATGGACACCCGAAACCATAACTTGTAGGGGCTTGCAAGGCGTAAAATGCGCCATAGCAAGTCAAAATCTAAAAGTTGTTTTTGGGCAGTAGTTCCGCTTTCCATAAAGGCGCGGTGAATGTAATGCAGAGATGCGACACATCAGTTAAGAGATATTAAAATGGTGAAGTGAGAGGAGTTGCGAGTTGCGAGGAACAGCCGAAAAGATAATACATGTAGGCAAGAAAAACAGTCCTTCGACTTTGCTCAGGGTGACAATGTATCCATGAATACACGAATGAATACAAAGGTGCAAAAAGGAGTTGGCGACTTATTTTTTTGTTAGTGATGGAGCGCGATGGACATAATTTGATTTGAATATATACACGGTATGAAGTGTGTTTCTATCACTAACATGGGTGGGTGGAGAGAGTAATGAGTGATTCTTTTTGTGAGGGGATGCGCTTGTATATAGTGTAAGATGGTGTGGGTGGTAATGCTTATGGTACGGTTTGCATCCAAGTTGGCGTGTTCACCGCTTTCGGACTACTGGCAAAATAATGCGGTAAGCATTTAAAGTAATGGCTACCTTAATGATGCGCTTAAATATACCGTTCAAAAATTTGAGCAAGTTGGGGGCAAGTACCCTGAAACAGGGGGGATGGCAACTATGCTCTAAATACTGAATCTTATAACACTGATTTGTTTTGCCGATGTAAAATATTATCGGCATTCAATCCCCACCCAGTGTTTTAAAACTTACGAAAACTGCTTTTAAATCTAAAACCGATACCTCAACCCCGCTTCGCCACCAAAAAACATGGGGCGGGCGTTTTGATTGCCAGTTTTGGAAATGCTAAGTTGATAGGTAGCACCTGCATTCAGCAAAAGCGATGGCAACAATTTAATTTCTACACCCGTGGTGGAATAGAAATTTGCAAAGTAGCGTTTGCTACCATTGCGGTAGTCGTTGGTAGAAGCAGCCGACTTACTTTTTTCGTTCCAAAATTGCTCGGTAAAATTGCCCGTGGTGGTTAAATTATTTGTTTGGTTATCTATCTGTTTAGCAACATCATCGGGCACATCAAAACTCAAATTTTCTTTCACCTTAATGTGATTTACGACACCTGCGCCAATAAACCAACTCACTCGCTGGGATGAAACGGGATACACATTTACACCAACAGGAATAGCCACCGAATGAATGTTGGAGGAATATGACAAAGGCGAAAAAGCAGTGTCGGTATTGCTTACATTATGCAGCGCAAAAGATGTTTTGCTGTATTGCACACCATTGGTAATAGCCACATACTTGCCAATGCGGAAAGCTTGTTGAATTCCCGCAAACCAGTTTGCTTGATGATGAAACTTACCCTGCGTAAATGAAGCCGAAGCTCCGGCAACTGCGCCTATTTCGTAATAAAATAATTTCTTTTTGACGGGCAATTTCACTGTGCCTTCTTCCAATTTTTCATCATTTAAAATTTCGGCTGCTGCTATTTCATTGTTTAAAAGAAATGCTGGGAGCGAATGGATAGAAGCAAATAATACATCTTCTCTTATCACATTAGTGGATGCTATATTTTCACCAACAACATCTGATGGTTTGAAAACATCAGCGGCATTTGATTTGGCTAAAGCTTTATCTTTTGCAAGCAGCTTTTTATATTGATTTTTGGCAACACTATTGGTTGACTTTTTACTGCGTGAAGGTTTAGCTTCTGAACCTCCATTAAGGCTTTTGGCTGTTGATGAAATTTTAGTTACACCGTCAGCGTTCGTAGTCCCATACGGTGGTTTATTGTTGATTCCAAAAGGTGACTTCACATCAAGCGATGCTGTCTGTTTAGCAGATATATCTTCGGTATTTTGATTTTGTGATGCAATATCATTTGTAGCAATTTGTGCGGATGAAAACTGAGAATTACCTGAAGAAACATTTTCTAAAACCTTGGCAGAATTGTTTGCGATAGCTGTAAAAGAATTTTGTTTTGGAGAGAGCAACATCAGCGACACAGCACCCATCACCGCAGCAATGGATGCACCGCTAAACCACAACCAAAAGAAACCTCTGCGCTTCTTGCGATTGTTGAGCATGGCATCCATTTGCGCCCAAGCGTTTTCATCAAAGGGCGCATGGTAGCCCCCGAGTTTTTGACGCAGTAGTTTATCGTTCATTTCATTTTGCATAAGCCCCAACATTTATTTCGTTTCTCAATCGAATCATCTCTTGCAATTTCATTCGTGCTTTAAAAAGATTGCTTTTGGAAGTGCCTTCATTTATTTCCAACATTTTAGCAATTTCTACATGGGTGTAACCTTCTATCACAAACAGATTAAATACAGCGCGGTAAGCAGGGCTTAGCTGATTTACCAATGCAATAATGTCCTCTGCCTCCATGTTCGCAATCACATCATAACTTTCTTCTTTATACACCACCTTCTGCATGTCGGTATGTTGGTGGCGAGCTTCGCTGCGCAGTTGGTCAATGGCAGCGTTCACAACAATGCGATACATCCATCCTTCAAAATTTCCACCACCCTTTTTGTACTGCCCCATGGTGGTAAATATTTTCATGAAGGCATTGTTCAGCATAATCCTTGCATCATCTCCACAAGAAGCGTAGCGCAGACAAACCCCCATGAACCTCCCATAATATCTTTCGTACAAGCGTTTCTGTGCTGTACGATTGTTATCAAGACATCCTTCTATCAGTTCTTCCAAGGTTTGTTTGTAGGCTACTTCCATTTTATTACGAGTGAAAGAACGCTTCTTTTTAGTCCTTGCTTATTCTGCTCAACAAAGTTATGTTGTTTATATCAGCATAGCTGTATTGATACAAGCCATCGGTTCCTGTCATCCACAGGCGTTTGTTGTGGGGTATCACATCTGTAGATTGAATATTCTTAAAGTGTGAAAGCGGATTGTTGGTAATTTTCATCACATCTTTTGCATCAAACACTTTTAAACCCTCGGTGCCATCGCAGATAAACAAGGTACTATTATCAATTCCCAAACCATGCGGGTTAGTAAAAGGATATGTGATAAGCAATTTGGGTGCAGTTGCATTAGAAACATCAATCACATCCAATTGATTGTTGGCATTGGTGCAGAGCGAACCCGAGCGCAAGGTTACAAAAGCATGATTGTTTTCCACCACCACAGGGTCGCAGGCGGTCATGTGCATATAGCTTCCAAGAAGAGAAGGCACATCGGGATTGCTTAAAGAAAAAATCCTCATACCAGTTTGTGAACCAATGAAGAGCTTATTCTGATAAGGGAAAATGGTTTCAATATCCCAACCGATGTTTGCAGTAGATGTTTGCACGGGCTGAGCAGAATTGCTGATAGAAAATGCTTTTAGGTTACTGTTATCCACTATATACAAACGATTGCCGGTGATGGCAAAGCGCGCCATAGAGCCACCCTTACCTGAAGCAGTAGTTGTGGTTTTTACACTTCCACCTGTAGTTGTGTTAGTTACGGGTCCACCAAAGTTATCTTCCATAAAAGGACTTCCGCCTTTCCACCATCCACCACTACCTCTGCCGTTGCAATCGGAGTTCATGCTGTCGGTTTTGGTTACTTCTTTCCAGTCGGTAACAATGCCTTTTGCAGGGTCGTAGTAATATCCTGCAAAGCTTCTGTCGGGGATGGCATTCTCTACTCTGTTTACTTCAACTGCGGCTAGAGGATTGGAGATATTCAAAGTTATTAAATCAACATAGCTATCTGCATACAACATATCACCTACCACAGCCATATCAATATTGCCAGGAATATTAATGAACGAAACTTTTTGTGGTGAAGAGGGATTGCTATTGTCAATAACGTGAATGCCTTTGTCCACTTCATTCACAAATAAATATTTCCCATAAAGGTAAATCTTGCCTGGTGCCTGGAGTGGTTGTGCCGGTAACGTTTTTACTGCGCTACGCAGTTCTTCCTTACTAATGTAAACAGGTTCGTAGGTTTTGTAGGTTACGGTTTGTAGGCAATCTTTTTTGCAAGAAGAAAATGAGCTTGCAGCCACAACGAGAAGGATAAGAATACGATTCATGTTTTTATTTTTATTGAGTGAGACAACCTTTTAATGCTTTACAAACGTTTCATATTTCTAAACCGTTGCCTGATGCAAAAAAATATTTTCAAATCCGTCAACGCATTTTGCTTTCTTGTACTATTTCAGTTTTTATATGCGCAGAAGAAAGACAGTTTGCTACAAAGCCCCTCAAAGGTATATTATGCAAAACACAAAGGCTACATGGGCAGTGTAGAGGCAGGTGTGCTGATTGGTTTTGAAAAAGTTTATTCTATCCCTGACAATTGCTATTACTGCGAAAGTGTTGCCCAACGCAGAGAAAACATTGCCATCAGTTTGCGCACGGTGCATGGCTATCGCTTTTTTCCATATTTATTTGTTGGAGGGGGCGTGGGATTTGACAGATACACCGGACACTTTCAATCTTACGTTCCACTATTTGTGCGACTGCAATCAGAGTTTTTGAAAGGGAAGATTACCCCTTTTGTTTCAGTTGATGCAGGTTATGGATTTTTAGTGCAGGAGAACAAACAGGAGGGTTTAGTCTTTACACGAAAGCCAAACCTTGGTGGCGTGTATGTGGCGACCGCTGCGGGTGTTCATCTTTATACAAGAAGTCGCGCATCTATTGCATTAAGTATGGGTTACGCTTTGCAAAAAAGTCGCTCTACTTTTGAATACGAATATGAGGGAAGCCCAATATATGATATTTACAGAACGTATCAGCGCATGACTGTAGGTGTGGGTGTGGTGTTTTAGGGGAAGTTATGAAGTATTTAATAATTCAATCTTGAACCAAGGATAAGTCTATAAACAATAAACTTCTCCTCGCTTACTTTAAAGGCAACTATATATTTCTCCTTGAAAGTAAAACAGTGATATCCCCATTTTGCAAGGTCAGGACTTTTACAAATAGTGAACGTCAAATTTAATCGCGCTAAATCCTCTATTGTGCCAAAAAAATCCTCCTACCATTTACCTCCTGAGCCAAAGGTATTCTGACCTTAAATCCAATTCACTAAACTGATAAGTGAATTTAATGCTCGCTTTTTGACAACTTCCCTCACTTCTTTTTATTGATTGCAGAACGATTCTTTTCGAGACTTTTTTTAACCAATAGTTTGGCTTCTTGCATTGTAACCTCTAGTTCTTGTGATGATGGTTTTAACCATTCATCTAACTTTTTGGGTGAAATACTTTTTCCGGGCAAAATCATTTCTTCATCAGTTAATGCTGCATCATCAATAATTTCAATAGCCTTTTCAGTAAACGTTTGTTCTCTTATGTATTTCATTAGTGCCGCGCCCTTTTTGGTTCGGGTGTTTACCTTGATAATTACATTGTTCATAAACCATATTTAAGAAAAGATTGTATTCACTACCACTTCGCAAAACTTCCCGGATCAGCCTCATGCATCATGTCGTAAATGGTTTCAAAAATATCTTCTGCATTTGGTTTGCTGAAATAATCGCCATCGCTGCCAAAGGCTGCGCGATGTGCTTTTGCAGTAATCGTGCGCGGCTCGCTATCTAACCAACGGAAGGCACTTTGATTTTCAAACACCTGCTGAAACATGAAGGCGGCAGCACCTCCGGGCACATCTTCATCTAAGAAAACTACCCTATTTGTTTTCTTAATACTTTCAATAATGCTGTGATGAATGTCGAATGGAAGCAGTGTTTGCACATCAATTAATTCTACTGAAATTCCAACAGCTTCCAATTGTTGCATGGCATCTTCGGCAATGCGAATGCAACTGCCATAAGTTACCAATGTAACATCATCGCCTGCTTTCAACACTTCGGGAATACCCAAAGGCACAGTGAAGTCCGCAATGTTATTTGGCAAGGTCTCCTTTAAACGGTAGCCATTCAAACATTCGATTACGATTGCCGGCTCATCGCTTTGCAACAAAGTATTGTACATGCCAGCAGCCTGCACCATGTTGCGCGGCACACACACATACATTCCACGCAGAGAATTTATTATCATACCCATTGGCGAACCCGTGTGCCAAATTCCTTCTAAACGATGACCGCGCGTGCGCACAATAAGCGGTGCTTTTTGAATGCCGTTTGTGCGATAACGGAGGCAAGCCACATCATCACTTAATGGCTCTAATCCATAAAGTAAATAATCCAAATATTGAATTTCAGCGATAGGGCGAATGCCGCGCATAGAAAGCCCGATGGCTTGACCCATGATGGTAATTTCGCGAATGCCTGTATCAATAATTCTATGCTCACCAAACTTTTCTTGCAAGCCTGCAAAGCCCTGATTTACATCGCCAATCTTACCAACATCTTCGCCAAAAGCAACTACATTAGGGTAGCGTTTTAGTATCTTTTCGAAAGCAATATTCAGCACTTCATAACCATTTAGCACTTTAGAATCGGCAGTAAAAACGGCTTTTACCTCTGGCACTTTTGTTGCGTTGTATTTCGTTTCGCTGTGTAAGTGTTTGCTGTAAGTATCCTGATATTTCTTTTGGAAATTTCTTGTATAAGCAGCCAATTGTGCAAGTGCATGTGCGCCTTCGCCTTTGGTGTGGCGGAGAAACTTCTTTGCAGCTTTCAGAATGTCTTTGCGAATTGGGTCAGTAGCCGTTTTTAATTCTTGAATTATTTGTTGCGCGAAAACAGTTTCATCAGTTTCCTCTCCTGCTTTTTCAATCAATTCTACTGCTTCATTTATTTCTTCTTTGATGGCAGCATTAAAGCGACTCCAAGCTCTTTTCTTAGCATCGTTAACTTCTGTTTTGGCTGTGTTTTCAATCTGTAATAAAACCTCTTCTGAAGCAATGCCATTTGCTATCATCCATTGGCGCATTTGGCGAATGCAATCGTATTCTTTTTCCCAATCCAATCGCTCTTTGCTTTTATATCGCTCATGAGAACCAGAAGTGGAATGTCCCTGTGGTTGTGTTACTTCTACAATGTGAAACAAGGATGCGCGATGTTGCTTACGCATTTTGCCGATGCCATCTTTATACGTTTGCACTAACCTTGGATAGTTCCATCCTTCGCACACATAAATATCAATGCCTTCCCCTTGTTCGTTAGTGGCAAAACCGCTCAACACTTCCGAGATACTCTCTTTAGTTGTTTGATATTTTTTTGACACAGAAATGCCGTAGCCGTCATCCCAAACGCTGATTGCCAAAGGTACTTTCAAAACACCTGCTGCATTTACTGTTTCCCAAAAATGACCTTCGCTGGTGCTGGCATCGCCAATAGAAACGAAACTAATTTCATTGCCTTTATTTGAAAATTGATCGAAGCCATCTTGCAATTCGGGATTGTTGCGAAACAATTTTGAAGCAAAAGCCAAACCCAAAGAGCGCGGCATTTGACCTGCTGTGGGCGAAGCATCGGCTGATGAATTATATCTTTCGGTAAGGTTAAGCCACTCACCATCTTTATCTACAAATGGTGTTGCAAAATGTGCATTCATTTGTCTGCCCGCGCTGAAAG
>Ga0105049_10008013_pt1 | contig 12258 bp, 6 predicted proteins | sample MAT06_FD_78087 | JGI IMG/M metagenome (GOLD analysis project Ga0105049, IMG submission 78087) | Freshwater microbial communities from Lake Fryxell liftoff mats and glacier meltwater in Antarctica - MAT-06 | ecosystem: Environmental > Aquatic > Freshwater > Ice > Liftoff microbial mat | place...
CGTCACCATGAAGTCCGCTGACGACGCGGAGTCGATGGCGAGCGTGCTCCGCGCGACGGACCCCGCGCGCGAGGTATTCGCGGTGCTCTACTCCCCCGGCGCCACCAGGGGAGCCGATGGCGCGCGCCAGGTTCTGACGCGGCGCATCAGCGCGCGCTTCGCCCCCGGCGCCGACGCCGCCAAGATCGCGGCCCGCGCGGGCGCCCGCATCCTTGAGTCGGTCACCTACAGCCCCGACACGTATATACTGGAAGCGCAGGCCAAGGCGTTGACCGCGAGCCTGGACGCGGCGAACGCGCTGGCGGCAATGCCCGATGTGAAGTGGGCGACTCCGCTGATCGCACGCCCGAGGCAGACGCGCTTCGTTCCCAACGACCCGATCTTTTCCCAGCAGTGGCACCTGCGGAACACCGGGCAGGTCGCTGGCGTCCTTGGCGCCGACATCAACGCCGCGGAGGCGTGGGATTACGCAACCGGCACGGGCATCAACATCGGCATCGTGGACGACGGCATCGAGTCGGCCCATCCCGACCTCGCGCAGAACATGCGCACGGATATCGATATAGACATCATCGACGGCGACCAGAGCCCCGAGGCCAACATTTCCGCCGACCGCCACGGGATCAGCGTGGCCGGCCTCGCCGCCGCCCGCGGCAACAACGGTCTCGGTGTCACAGGGGTCGCCTACAACTCGGGAATCGTTGGGATTCGCCTTCTATCGGGTGACAGGAACTTCGGCGACGATCAGGAGGCGCAGGCCGCCAGCCACCGGGTGTCGGCGCCCGATTCGTCCGGCCAGATTCACGTCAGCAACAACTCCTGGGGACCCAGCGACACGGGGACCGACTTCGAGGGGCCGGGTCCGCTGATGCGCGCTGCGCTGGAGAACGGCGCGCGCAATGGCCGTGGTGGTCTTGGCACCGTGTATGTCTGGGCGGCGGGGAACGGCCGCTGCAACAGCGACAACGTGAACTACGATGGATACGCCTCCAGCCGCTACACGATTGCGGTGGGAGCGAGTGGCCCCGACGAGCGATTCGGCTACTACAGCGAGCCCGGCGCGTCGATGCTCGTCAATGCGCCGTCCAGTGCGGGGTCTTGCGGCGCCGGCGGCTCGGTTGGCATCACGACAACGGACCGCACGGGGAACAATGGCTACGTTTCCGGCGACTACTACGCGGGATTCAGCGGCACCTCCGCATCGACGCCGATCGTCTCCGGCCTGGTGGCGCTGATGCTGCACGCCAATCCCGGCCTCGGCTGGCGAGACGTGCAGCACATCCTCGCCAACACCGCCGACCGCATCGACCCCGGCGACGCGGGCTGGCAGCGCAACGGAGCCGGGCGCTATTTCGACGCCGCCTATGGCTTTGGCCGCGTGAACGCGGGAGAGGCCGTGAAGGCCGCCATCGGCTGGACCAACGTGCCCGCAGAATCGGGCCCAATCGACTTCGCATCGTTCGACAGCGTCGCGATTCCCGACAACAGCTCGACAGGGATTGTGCGCTTCGCGACGCTCAACGCCCCGCCGAATTTCGTGGTGGAGCACGTGGAGGTCACCGTGGACATCACACACGAGTATCGCGGCGACCTGGAGCTGGCGCTCGTTTCGCCTTACGGCACCGTCTCTCGCCTGATCGAGACGCGCCAGCCCGATTTCAACCAGAACATCTCCAACTGGACGATGATGTCGGTGGCCAACTGGGGGGAGAACCCCAACGGGGAGTGGTATATACGCCTCGCGGACCGCCTGCCCGCCGACACGGGGACGCTGAAGTCCTGGCGCCTTCGCGCCTATGGCTACGTCAACCTTCCCCCCATCCCACGCGATCCCGCGCCCGCAATTCTGGGCATCGTGGCGACCAACGCGCAGGACGACCGCAACGGCGACGGCGTGGTTGACGCCGCCGACAAGCTGGCGGAGTCGCGCCGGTAGGACTACTTGTACGGCGCCACGCGCCGCCAAGCCTCCATAAAGTCCGCCCCGCGGGAAATCACCGTGCGCGGCTCCACAAGCTCGATCCCGGCAATCCGGCGATACGGATCCATCAGGTCGGCGGTCACGATGTCCATACTCACCGTGACGGGGCCCCTTGGGGTGTAGATCTTCGCGGCGGACTTCTCCAGCAGCGCCGCGCGGGCGGCCTTCTCGATCATTGCCCGCGCGCGGACGGGCGGGATGTGCCGCGCGGAGAAACGCGAGAGGCCCTTCTTCACGGCCACCGTGCGCAGTTCCGGCCCCAGTAGCGCCTTGGCCTCGTCACAAGCCTTGTCGTCCCCCGTAACCAGAACCATCGGCACGCCATGCGCCCCACACAGCGCCGCCACCACCCCGATCTCCCCCACCACAACGTCGTTGATGCGGATCTCCAGCCAATGGCCCGAGGCGATGGTGTGGCTCAGGACACCGCCCGGCGTCCCTCCCCGCGCGTGAATGCCCACAAAGAAGCACGCGTCGCACCCCTGCTCCAGCATCTCCGTGTAGTTGGCCCACCCGTGGTGCGTCACGAACTCGCAGTCGGGATCGATCAGCTCCGGAATGATCGAGTTGAACGCCGGCCCGCCCATCGTTCCCGCCGCGCCGGCGCCGTGGGAATCGACCACCACGATCTCCGTCGCCCCGCCCGCCCGCGCACCGCGGACGGCGGCGTTTATCTCCTCGGTGTAGAGACGCCGTCCCTCCTGGTACATCGGGGCGCCATTGGTCACCTGATCCCAATGGACAATCCCGCTGACCCCCTCCATATCGGCCATGATCAAAACCCGCATCGGCATCGGAGCCCCCCGGCTGGTGAAGTGACGGCGGGGGTCACAATGAAGGGTGGCCCACGGGGGGACAATGGGGTTGTGGCGCTTGACGTGTGAGCCAAGGGGGAGTGCGACTTCCTATATGGCTCTCAAAAGTGGTGTGGCTACCGGGGAGACCGTAAAAGGGTTGCGTGGGCATCTTGCCCGCGGGTGTGGGGCGACGGGGCGCGGGCGAGGACGCCCACGCCACCTTGGAACGCGACAAGACTTTCAGCGATTTGGAAACTTGGAGGCTCCCGGCGGCGGCGCGCCAGCCCCCATTTTTCCCTCGACAGGAGCGGCGCGCGGGCCATGCTGGTTTCGGGTTGTGCGTTGTTTGGGTTCGAGTGCTTTGGGCCTTTCCCCTCCGAGTCAGTCATCCAAAGGGTGGGAAGTGGCATGGACTTACGCAAGTTGCTGGGAAAGCTTAAGGATTCCGCAGGGGAATCCGATTCGTCCTCTCGCCGAGAGGACGGCGTCTTGGATATTGATGGACCCCCAGCGGCCCCCAAGGCACCTCCGCCCGTGAAGTTCGGTGGGCTGGAGTCGTCCCAGGACGGGACCAAATCCAGCTCGGGAATCGCCGGGCTGGGGATGCAGAACTACTACGCCGGCGCGGGGCCCTCTCCCGGGCCCACCGATTCCCAGAAGGGTGGCCTCGTACAGAACGAGGTCAACGACGCCATGTACAACATGCGGGCCGAGCAGATCGCCCGCATCGAGGCGATCTTCTCCGAGTTCGGCCCCGCCGTGTGTTCCTATATGCTGACGCAATCGCTGATGCCGGGCGGCACCAAGCGGCTGGTGGGTAAGCTCGATTTGACTTCGCGCGGTCGCGAGGGCGCCGACCTGGCGCTGCTGGCGACGTGGGTTACCAAGAACGGGGTTCCGGCATTCTGCAAGAAGGTGGGTATCCGTCATGTATCCTCCGCCGAGCTCCCACACGCCTCCCGAGTGGGAGTGCCGAAGATCGGTTCCGCCGGGGGCGAAGGAACATCCTGGCCCGCACTTGGGATCACTCCCGAGGGCGGCCATTCCGGCCCCATCCAGAAGGTTGCCATGACGCCGGTGGGTCTCGGCGCCGAAGAGCAAGCATCGATCAACGAGGAGAGCACACAGCTCCAGGGGGGCAAATTCCCCTTCGGAGACCTCCCCTCGACCACGCCCCCGATGGCACCCCCCGCTCCGCCCCCCAAACAGTCCGACACGGGGCCCCCCGCCGCCCCGGGCGGGTATATGTTTGCGCCCAAGGCCAAGAAGGACGCCTAGCACGGAACAGCAGCAGGGTGTTGGCTGTCCTATTCCTGTTGCACTGACCCGGAACGCCCGGCAAGTCTGGGCGTAGATTACACAGGGGTTTTTCCATGCGTCACACGACCATTCGCCCGTTGATCCTCTCGATTCTGGCTGCATCGCTCGTCTCGGTGGCGGTTGCCCAGGAGGGGAACCCCTTCGCTGCACCCGCGACGGGCGGTGACGCGGCGTCGGCCAGCGCGGCGGCGAATCCCTTCGACACGGGAACAGCGGCGGCGCCCGCCGGCCCCGGCGGCGACGCCACTTTTCAGCCGGACTTTGGCGCGAATCCCTTTGATGCGGGATCGGCGCCGTCCACGCCGCCGCCCGCCGGTACCGACGCCAATCCCTTCGGAGGCGCCTCCGCGGGAGCAACGAATCCGTTCGGCGCCGCGCCCACCGGCACCGGCGCGCCAGCCACCGTGACCGCCGCCAATCCCTTCGGCAACGTGGCTGCAACGGCGTCCAACCTTTTCGGCGGGCTTGGATTCGGCGGAGCGCCCCGCCCCGCCACCGCGGAGGGTGGCACGGGCCGCGGCGTCGCCCAGCTCTATACCTTCCGCTTCGTCGCCCGCCTCAACGACCAGAACGAGTTGATCGTCGGCCGCAAGAAGTTCACGATGGAAGAGGGCGAGGCCCTGGACGAGCGGATGAAGCAGTACTACATCACCCTCGCCAACGCGGGCCAATTGCCGGGCTACGTTCCCGGCGCGGGAAGCGTGGACGAATGGGCGCGCTGGATGTCCTATGCCAACCAGCTCGAACTCTGGGCCGTTTACTGCGACAACCTCCTCAAGGTCAGCGGCGTCAGCGACTTCAGCGCCGTGGAACAGATCAAGTGGCCCGGCGATCCGACGGCGGAGGATTTGGCCGCGGCCGAGACAGGCGGAGCGGATGCATTCGCGGGCGAAGAAGGGCGGGAAGGCGCAGGCACGCGCCCCCGGCCCACCGCGCCACCGATCCTTGAAAACGAAAACCGCTCGCTCGACGATCAGGCCGCCGACTTCCTCCCCCTTCCCGACACCAATCAGGGAACCCAGGGGCGCCCCGTTATCACGCCGGAGCAAATCGACGAGATGGCCCGGAACATCTATCTCTCCGTCTTCAATCAGCTCCGCGACGTGGAGGAGGAGCAGACCGAGTTCATCGCCGAAATGTTCCGCCAGCTCAAGGAGCGCGGCGGAGACTTGGACATGACTTCCGGCGCGGCCTCCACGGTGGACGAGGACCCAACCTTGGAGACCATACTTTCCGCCAACAAGGAAGCCGCCACCGGCCGCCGCGCCGCCTATGCCCAGTGGCGCGATGAGCAACGCACCCTGGTGGCGGACTATATGGAGGACTGGCAGCGCCGCTTCGAGGGGAAGGTCGTCGTCGTGGGCGGCGTGCAGTACGAGCTGTTCCGCCCCGGCAACGAGCCCAAGACCATCACCCGCGGCGCCAACGTCGTCGTCACCGACTACGATATCACCCCCTACGACATGATCAACGCCGACGGCAGCCTGCGCGGGGCGTCGAACTAGGCTGTTTTGGGGATCCTGGAACTCGATGGACGACATGGACCAGATGGACGTCCATGACGTCCGTCTGGTCAATTGGGTCGGTGCCGCTGTGCTGCCGCCGCGGGGGCGATTCCAGGATCCCTTGAAATCCCCTTTCGCCCCGCCTCCCCCGGCACCACGCTTGGCGGTGGCCCGTGCCGAATCCACGCTGGTGTGTCCACGCCCTCCCAAATGACCGTTCCCGCCATCACCCCCGACATTGTCGCAGAGCACGGGCTGAAGCCCGAGGAGTACGCCCTGATCCTTCAGATCCTTGGCCGCGAGCCGTCGTTCACGGAGCTGGGCATCTTCAGCGTGATGTGGAGCGAGCACTGCTCCTACAAGAACTCCAAGCCGCTGCTGAAGCTCTTCCCGACGGAGGGGCCGTCGGTCCTCCAGGGCCCGGGCGAAAACGCCGGCGTCGTCGCCCTGGACGATACCATGGCGGTGTGCTTCAAGATGGAGTCCCACAACCACCCAAGCGCGGTGGAGCCCTATCAAGGAGCGGCAACGGGGGTGGGCGGGATCCTGCGCGATGTCTTCACGATGGGCGCGCGGCCCGTGGCGCTGGTGAATTGCCTTTTCTTTGGAATGCCCGGCGAGCCCGCGGTGGACCGCATCATCAATGGCGTGGTTCACGGCATCGCCGATTACGGCAACTGCGTCGGCGTGCCCACAATCAACGGGATGGTCACGTTTGCGCCAACGTATGCGACCAACTGCCTGGTGAACGCGATGGCGGTGGGTGTGATGCGCAAGGAGGAGCTGACCCGCGCCCAAGCGAAGACCATCGGCGCAGCGGTTGTGTACTATGGCAATTCCACCGGGCGCGACGGCGTTCACGGCGCCACCTTTGCCAGCGAGGAATTAACCGAGGAAACCATGGAGCAGCGCAGCGCCGTGCAGGTCGGCGATCCCTTCATGGGCAAGAAGATCCTGGAGGCCACGCTGGAGTTGATCAAGAGCGGCGCCGTGGAGGCGATCCAGGACATGGGCGCCGCGGGGCTGACGTGCAGCGGGTGTGAAATCGCCGGCCGCGGACGTCTCGGCATGACGCTGGACCTGGACGCCGTGCCCCAGCGCGCGCTGAACATGAGCGCATACGAAATGATGCTGAGCGAGTCGCAGGAGCGCATGTTGGCCGTGATCCCCGAATCGCGCCTGAGCGAGGCCATGCGCATCCTGGACAAGTGGGACACCAACCCCGCCGTGGTGGGCCGCGTGACGGGCGATGGCCTGTTGACCGTGACGCATCATGGCGGCGTGGTGGCCAAGGTTCCCGCGCTGAAGATCAGCGAGGAGTCCCCCGTCTATCACCGCGAGGCGCGCCAGCCCGCCGACTTTGCCACGGGTGTCTATACGCCCGGCGAGTGGGCCGCGAAGATCGACGCGCGCGGCGCGCTGCTGGAATTGCTCGCCCATCCCAACGTCGCCAGCAAGGCGTGGATACACGAGCAGTATGACACGATGGTGCAGACCAACACGATCCTTGGCCCCGGAGCGGGCGCGGCGGTCCTCCGCGTGGATGGCTCGCGCAAGCTGCTGGGCATTGCCTGCGGCGTCGATTCGCTCAAGATGGCCTGCGATCCCTTCGCTGGCGCCGAGATGGCCGTGGCGGAGACGGCGCTGAACCTGCTCTGCGTAGGCGCGCGACCACTCGGCCTGACGGACAATCTGAACTTCGGCAACCCCGAAAAGCCCGAACAGTTCTGGCAGTTCAAGCGCGCCGTGGAGGGCATCGCCCAAATGGCCCGCGGGCTCGCGATTCCCGTCACCGGCGGCAACGTGTCGCTCTACAACGAGTCCCCCTCCGGCCCCATCTGGCCCACGCCCACGATCGGCATGGTCGGCTCGATCCCCTCCGCGGAATACCTGATCACGCCGGGCTTCAAGCACGCGGGCGACCTGATCTATGCCATTGGCCGGCTGCCGCACTCGCTCGCGGGGAGCCTCCTCGCGTGGATGCGCGAGGGCCGCGTTCCCGCGCCGCTCGACCACCGCGCCACCGAGCGCTTCTGCGTTCGCATGATGGACCTGCAGAACCTGCTGCTGGAACTCATCGACCGCCGCCTGCTGCGTTCGGCACAGGACGCCAGCGACGGCGGCCTCGCCGTCGCCGCCGCCGAGTGCGCGATCTTCGCGCCGACGCCGCTCGGCTGCGACATCTCCGCGCTGGAGGGCGGCGCCACCGCGCTCTTTGGAGAGCCCGGCGGCCTCGTCGTCGTCTCCATCGCGCCGGAGGCCGAGGCCGACATGGCCAAGGCGCTCTATCGCTTCAACCACGTCGAATCCCAGCGCATCGGCGCCGTCATCGCCGAGCCGGAAATCCGCCTCCCCGGAGGCGGCGTAACGGTGGCAGAGGCGAGGAAAGCGCGCGGGTGAGCAACATGGGTGGCGCCGCCTTGGCCCGCGCAGTCAAATCCGCTGCGATCAACTCGGTGCCCCCGCCGGAATCGGAAACAAGAGCTATCCCGCACCACTTCGCTTTTTATTCTCCTTTTGTCTTGACCCTCCCCGAGCCCCCCGGCACCTTCCCGCCATCGTCGCTCGCCGCCAATCCGCCCCGGGAGGACACCCCCGATGTCCGCTGCCACCAAGAATAACTCGAAGGCCCCAACCGCCGCCGCCGTGGCCTCAGCCGCCGCCGCCAAGGACAAGTCGCTGGAGCTGGCGCTGACCCAGATCCGCAAGAACCACGGCGACGGGGTGATCATGCGCTATGGCGAGCGCAGCGACACCGAGCTCCCGGTGATCTCCAGCGGGTCGGTGTCGCTGGACCGCGCCCTTGGCATCTGGGGCTTTCCCCGCGGGCGCGTGGTGGAGATCTATGGCCCGGAGTCCAGCGGCAAGACGACGCTGGCGCTGCACGTGGTCGCCAACGCCCAGGCAATGGGCGGCGTGGCCGCGTATATCGACGCCGAGCACGCGATGGACCCCAAGTACACGCGGGCCTTGGGCGTGAACATGGACGAGTTGCTGATCAGCCAGCCGGACTTCGGCGAGCAGGCGCTCGACATCTGCGAGACGCTGGTGCGCTCCAACAGTGTGGACGTGATCGTGATCGACTCGGTGGCGGCGCTGGTGCCCCGGGCCGAGATGGAGGGTGAGATCGGCGATAGCTTCGTGGGCACCCACGCGCGCCTCATGAGCCAGGCGCTGCGCAAGCTGACCGGCGCCATCAGCCAGTCCAAGACCACCGTGATTTTCATCAACCAGATTCGCGAGAAGATCGGCGTGATGTTTGGCAGCCCCGAGACGACCACCGGTGGCCGCGCGCTCAAGTTCTACGCCTCCATCCGCGTGGATGTGCGACGCATCGGCAGCATCAAGGAGGCGGGCGCCGACATCGGCAACCGCGTCCGCGCGCGCGTCGTGAAGAACAAGTGCGCGTCGCCGTTCCGCGAGGCGGAGTTCGACATCCTCTTTGGCGAGGGCATCAGCCGCGAGGGCGACGCCATCGACCTGGGCGCGCTCCTGCGCGTGGTGGACAAGAGCGGCGCGTGGTACTCCTACAAGGGAGAGCGCCTTGGCCAGGGACGCGAAAAGACGCGAGAGATCCTGAAGCAGAACAAGGACATGCTGAAGTCCATCGAGTCGGAAATCCGCATCGCCTGTGGCCTTGGCGCCGACCCCGATGTGACGCCGACCAAGGCCGCGCCGCCCGCGGCCGAGGACGAGTAACCCCGCCCGATGCCCCTGATCGTCGCGGACGCCAACATCCCCCTGGCTCAGGAGGCCTTCTCGCCCTTCGGCGAGGTGCGCCTGCTGCCGGGGCGCGCCATTGCGCGCGCCGACCTCGCGGGCGCCGACGCACTCATTGTGCGGTCGGTCACGCGCGTCACGCGTGAACTGCTGGAGGGCACCCCTGTCCGCTTCGCGGGGACGGCCACCATTGGCACCGACCATCTGGACATCCCAGGGCTGGCCGCGCTCGGCATCCCTTGGGAGAGCGCCGCCGGATGCAACGCCCGCTCCGTGGTGGAGTGGGTCATGGCCGGGCTGATCGAATACTGCCTCGCCCAGCGCGCCGACCTGGCCGACATCGCGCTCGGCATCGTCGGCCACGGGAACACCGGGTCGCGGCTGGCGGTCGTGGCGCGGTCGCTGGGGATGAAGGTTCGCGTCTGCGATCCGCCGCTTCACCGCGAGGGAAAGCTGCCGGAGGCGCTTTCGCTGGAGGAAGTCCTCTCCGAGAGCGACGCCGTCACCTTTCACGTTCCCTACACCCGCGATGGTCCCGACGCCACACACCACATGATTTCGTGGGACCAGCTGGACCTGCTCCGACCGCGTGCGGCGTTCCTGAATTCCTCCCGCGGGGCGGTGCTGGACAACGCGGCGGCGCTGGCCTATGCGCGGAGCGACGCCTCGGTCTTCCTCCTCGACGTTTTCGAGAACGAGCCGCGCCCCAATCGCGACATGTGCCGGTTTGCCCTGCTATCGACGCCCCACATCGCCGGATATTCCCACGAGGGGAAGGTCAACGGCACGCGCATGATGGCCGAGGCGCTGGCGCGTCACCTGGGCGCGCGATCCACATGGGTGCCCGTCCTCGCCCAGCCCGAGCCCAACCACATCATCCTGCGCCCGGCACGGCGGATGCTGGCATTGCAGGAAGCGGTCCGCGCGAGCTACGACATCGTCGCCGACAGCAACCGGCTCCGCGAGGGCCTGGAAATCGAGGACGACGCCGCATGGGGCCAGCACTTCGACAACCTGAGGAAGAACTACCACCAGCGGCGGGAGTTCGCGAATTACACGGTGGCGCTCCGACAGGAGGACCCGCTCCTGCGATCGCAGCTGACGGCGCTGGGGTTCGTGGTGGAGCCGAGCCCGCCCTGACGATCGTTTTCTACGATGGGGAATGCGGCTTCTGCGACCGATTCGTTCGATTCGCGGCGGTTCGCGATCCCGGCGATGTCCTGAGATTCACGACACGCAACGGCGAGACGTTCCGCGCGTCGGTCCCCACCGGACAACGCGACCAACTCCCCGACTCCGTTCTCGTGCTCACGCCGGATGGCCGCCTCCTCTCCCGCTCGACGGCGGTGCTCCACGTGCTCAAGCTCATGAATGCGCCGTGGCCGCTGGCCGCCATGATCATGGGGGTCTTTCCTGCCTTCGTTCGCGATGCGGTTTACGGAGTGATCGCCCGCATCCGCCGCAGACTTTTTGCACCCCCCGATTCGTGCGCGCTGCCGCCGGTCGCGGTCAGAAGGCGCCTGCTTCCCTAGGCTCGACCAATCCCCAGTGGGACTCTTCCGTTTTCCCCGCCTTTGCGCTCAGGGATTCCCCGTGGATGCGAATTGATCTTCCGCAAGTGGATTGACAGCCTTGTTCCTTTGATGAGCACCTTTATGCACCCCGACTCAAAGGACCCCACAATGTCTCGTTCACCCATCGCCTTTCTCGCCGCCGTCGCCGTTGCGCTGACACTCTGTGCAGAGTCGCGCGCCGACACGGGAAGTGGAATTGTCCAGCGCGGCACGTAGTCTGCCCCACCCAACGACGTTTGCCAGAATGCGACCGTCATCAGTGCCTCCACGCTGCCGGTCTCGGTCAATGGCGACACAACGGGCGCGTCGGACGAAGGGCTGGACAACTCCGAAACCGCGGCGCTTGCCGATGGCCCCGGTGGGCGCGATGTTTTCTATTCGTTCACCCCCACGGTGACACGACTCTACAAGATCAGCGTCGATCCCGGGCTTGATCTTGGAATCGGCATCTTCCTGCCCGGCTGCATCTTCTCAACCGAGATTGCCGCGGCGGACGACACAGAGTTCGACGGCGAGAAATTGGGACTTATTCTGAACGCGGGAACCACCTACACCATCCTTGTGGAGGGATTCGGCCCCTTGATCGCGGGGCCCTTCACCCTTCGGATCGCGGTGCCGACGGCGCCCTCCAACGACGCTTGCCGCAACGCGACCATCATCACCAGCCTGCCTTTCCAGACCGTCGGAGACGTGATCGCCGCGATGGACGAAGGCGTTGACAATTCCGCCACGGTGATTCGCACGGGCGCGGGCGCGACCGATGTATTCTACCGCTTCACGCCAGAGACCTCCGGAACCTTCAAGATCGAGTTGGACTCGCTTTTCGACATGGGATTGGGAGTCTTCACGGGCGCCTGCGACTCCCTTGCGGAAATCGCCGCCGAGGACGCGGCACCATGGAATGAGATCCTCTTCACGCCACTGACGGCGGGGACCGCGTACACCATCGTGGCCGAGGGCACACGCAGTTACGAATCGGGAAGAATCTTCCTTAATGTCTCGCGCATTGATCGGCCGGAAAACGATCTCTGCGCCAATGCAACCGTCATCGCCGGCCTACCCTTCGCCGACACCGTCGATACCGTCGCCGCGTCCGACGAGGGGCTCGACAATTCAAGATCCGTCGCCCAGGGAGGCGGTGGCGGATTAGACGTCTTCTATCGATTAACCCCGGCGATCAGCGGGCTCCACCAAATCGAATCCATCTCGCGCTTCGATTCCGCGCTGGCCCTCTATACGGGAAACTGCGGATCCCTCACCGAGACCGCGGCGCAGGATGAAACGGGAGAGGGCGAGAACATCTTTGCCAATCTCTCCGCGGGGACCACCTACACGATCATGGCGGAGGGCTTCGCCCGCGA
>Ga0105049_10008014_pt1 | contig 12256 bp, 9 predicted proteins | sample MAT06_FD_78087 | JGI IMG/M metagenome (GOLD analysis project Ga0105049, IMG submission 78087) | Freshwater microbial communities from Lake Fryxell liftoff mats and glacier meltwater in Antarctica - MAT-06 | ecosystem: Environmental > Aquatic > Freshwater > Ice > Liftoff microbial mat | place...
ACTCCGAAACCGTGGCCGAAGGTAAGTTCATCGGCGACACGACCTATGAGCAACGCCCAGAAAAATACACGCAGATCGAACTTGACGGCATAAAAATTGACTATTTCGATGCCAAAAACGGGGTGGTACACGAGGTAAAGAAGAGCGACAAAATGGAGGCAGCGGCCATTGCACAGGTCAAATATTACCTCTGGAAATTGGAGCAAAACGGCATCGCTGTTTCGCATGGCCTGCTCGAATACCCCCGGTTGCGCCGCACGGAGCGGGTGGAACTCACGGACGCGGATAGGGTGCTGATCCCGCAATGGGAGGCCGATATTTCGCGGATTATCGAAAACCATGTTTGCCCGGCTGTGGTGAAAATACCGGTGTGTAAAAGTTGTTCGTATTATGAGTATTGCTATAGCGATGAGTGATTTTAAACCCTGTAAATCATGAAAATCATGAAAAATCCTGTAAAATCCACATCACGCAAAAATCACATCCTGTAAATCCTGCAAATCCACATCACGCAAAAATCACATCCTCCAAATCCTGTAAATTCTGTAAATCATGAAAATCCTGAAAATCCTGTGAAATCCACATCACGGAAAATCACATCCTGAAAATCCTGTGAAATTCACATCACGGAAAATCACATCCTGAAAATCCTGTAAATCCACATCACGGAAAATCACATCCTCTAAATCCTGTAAATCCTGAAAATCCTGTAAATCCTGTAAAATCCACATCCCGGAAAATCACATTCTGTAAATCCTGTAAAATCCACATCCTGTAAAATCAACATCCTGTAAATCCTGTAAATCCAGTGAAATCCACATCACGCAAAAATCACATCCTGTAAACCCTGTGAAATCCTGTACATCCAGTGAAATCCACATCCCGGAAAATCAACATCCTGTAAACAATGAAAAAGCCGTACTACCTCTTCAACCCCGGCCGCTTAGAGCGCCAGGACAACACCCTGAAATTCACCCCCCGCGACGAAGCCGGCAAGGAAGGCCAGCCGCGTTTTTTACCCGTGGAAACCGTGGATTCGCTGTACGTGTTTGGCGCTTTGGATGCCAACGCTGCGTTGTACAATTTTTTGGGAAAGGCGCAGGTCAGCGTGCATTTTTTCGACTGGTACGAGCATTACACGGGTTCTTTCATGCCTAAGGAATACCTGTTGGCGGGGAAGGTACAGGTAGAGCAAGTGCGCTTGTACACCCACGCCAAACGGCGCTTATCGCTGGCGCAGGGATTGTTGGAAGGTGCGGCGGCCAATATGCAACGGGTGTTGGCCTATTACAAAAACCGGGGTGCAGCGGCGCTGGATACGATCATGACCGACATAGATCAGCTCACCGCAGGCATTTCGGGCACAACAGCAGTGCCGGAACTGATGGGTATAGAAGGCAATATCCGCCAGGTCTATTACCGTGCGTTCGATCACATTATCAAGGATTTTGATATGGGCGGCAGGAGCAAGCGGCCACCCCAAAACGAGGTGAATGCGTTGATCTCTTTTGGCAATATGATGTGCTACACCGCGTGTTTAGATCAAATTTACCATACACAATTGAATCCGACTATTTCTTTTCTGCACGAACCGGGGTTCCGGCGCTATTCTTTGGCGTTGGATCTGGCGGAAATATTCAAACCCATTCTCGTGGATCGGCTTATTTTTTCGATGCTCAACAAAAAAGAAATTCAGGACAGCGACTTTCGTTATGACCTCAACCGTTGTCTCTTAAAAGAAAGCGCGGGTAAAAAGTTTGCTAAAGCCTGGGATGAGCGGCTCAAGGAGACAATACAGCACCGGGTGTTGCAAAAATCGGTGAGTTACAAGACGCTCATTCGATTGGAGTGTTATAAAATTCAAAAACACATAGTAGAGGATGTGCCGTATAAGCCCCTCAAAATGTGGTGGTAAAACAACAAAATATTTACGGAATTATGTACGTTATTGCGGTGTATGATATCAACGAAAAGCGCGTGGGGAAGATGCTCAAGCTTTGCCGCCGCCACCTGAACTGGATACAAAATTCGGTTTTTGAGGGTGAGCTGACTGATTTGGGGCTGAAAGAGCTGATTTACGAGTCCAAACAGATTATGGACGAGCGGGAAGACAGTTTTATCCTGTTTTCGAGCCGGGAATCACGGTGGTTGACCAAAACCATTGTGGGGCGGGAGAAATCTGAGGTGGACAATTTTCTATGAGGTGTCGTCGAAGTGATTTTGGGTCTTTTGTGACACCTGTTTTGGGGTGTCAAAGAGCCTGAAAAAAAACATAAAATATTGAGTATCAATAGTCGTCGAAGTCCCGATGTTTTCGTACCTTTGCAGGGCGACGATTTTTAGTTGCAAAATTGTGCATTTTTTATTTTTTAAAATATTGATTATCAATGCTTTATACATATATTATGCGCGGCTTTTAACCGTACCACTTTGGAATTGAAACTGCCAAAACTACCTTGTCGGGTTCTTTGCCAATTCTTTTAACCGTACCACTTTGGAATTGAAACTCGACAGGCTTCCCGGTAGTGCGGGAATATCCTGCTTTTAACCGTACCACTTTGGAATTGAAACAGTACTCAACAAGCAAGGCGTAAACCTTGTTTTTTTCTTTTAACCGTACCACTTTGGAATTGAAACTCCACGTCGACGGCGGCGATTCTACGAGCACCGAGCTTTTAACCGTACCACTTTGGAATTGAAACTCTTTTTCTGAATGGGAAAACTGTGTGCTAACATTCCTTTTAACCGTACCACTTTGGAATTGAAACAACAGGGAACCCCCGTAATATTTTTTCGACGGTCAGTCTTTTAACCCTACCACTTTGGAATTGAAACACGATCGGGCAGGGTAGCGCACGCCAATATCCGTCCGCACTTTTAACCCTACCCTGTAAAAATCAAACCCGCGACCGAGTACACCCGCTACAGCCTCAAATTTTTAAAAAAATCTTCCGCCGCCACATCCAAAAAAGTACCCACCACTGTAACAACAGCAGCGATGCCCCGCGTACCAAGGGCGCATAATCCGTACCCAAAACAGCATCGTATTGCACTCCAAGGTGTGTTTGCAACGAACCGTGGATAAACCCGACGACAGTATGCGCCAACACGTAAGCCGCAATGGAATTCACACCAATCACCATCAGCCAGAAAAACGGTCGGCGCACTTGCCGGATACCAATGAGCCAGTAAAAAAATGCCATGAACAGGAAGCAGGCACCACCGCTAAACAAGACCCACGCAGGTGTCCAAATCCGCTTCACAATGGGGCAAATGCCCAAAAAATGAACGAGCAATCCGGCCGCTATACTGCTGATACCCCAGAGGGCGAGTTGCCGAATTTTGGCCGATGGTGCGCCGGCAGATTGCAGCGCACTACCGGCAAAAAGCCCCAGCACCATAGTAGCCAGCGTCGGCACAAAACTCAACGTGCAGTACCCGCCTTCATTGAAAAGGAAGGTTTCGGCCGTCGGGAAAAGGTTCAAAAACCAGCGGTCAACAGCCCACGCAAGGTTGGTGTTTTTATTCCAGTGGGCAGCAAAGCCCCGCAAATTATACGGCCAATTTGGGTCGGCACCGGCGTCAGAGAAATTGAAATTGGCAGCAGGCAGGGGATACAAGGCGAAAGCCAACCAATAGCCAGCCACCAAAAAAAGGAAAGCCGCTACCTGTCCACGCCGGGAAAGGTGAGAAATCAGAAACAAAAACGGGTAGCCCAAACCAATTTGCGTCAGCGTATCTTCAAACGTGAAATAGGTTTGCGCTGCCCCCGTAGAGCGCAAAAAAATACCCAATACAATCAAAATCAGCGAACGGCGCAGCACTCGCGGGAATAATTTTGAAAAGGAAGCACCGCTGCTTACCCGATTTTTTAAGGAATAAACCATCGCTACACCTACTAAAAAAGAGAACGACGGCTGGATCATGTCGTGCAGCGAACAGCCCGTCCATTCCACGTGCGACTGGTGCCAACAGAGGGTTTCCCAAAACCAACTCTGTGGCCGGGTCGCCGCCACGCGGCAATACTCCAGTACTTCTGCCATCATCAAAAACATGACAAAACCCCGATAAACATCCATCGAAACGAGGCGATTAGGCAATGTATTTGTACGCATTTTTGTGTTTTAAATCTGTGCAATATGATAATTGGTTATCTTCCCACATAAATGGGCCTTAAATGCTTCCATCATACTTTCATTTTTTCGCATATCCGCTCGAACAGAACTGATGGGCCGCTCCCAATGAAAATGCCCGAATCCAAATAGTAATATTGAGATTCGGGCACAAAAGAAAAAAATAAGAAACGTGTAAAATAATTTGGTATTTTTAGGTGAATTTGTTTTTATCCGTCAATAAATTAAGTGGGTAAATAGAAATAATCATGGTTTTTGATTGCACTAATTACCTTATTATCAAAGGTTTGTGAAACTTTGGACTGCCGACTATTGACTGTGGACTACTTAGTTTAAGTCTAATTCGCCCGATGAACAATGCTTACTTTTTTAAAAAGCAGCTTTCCCGTATGCGGCATTTTCGTTTGATCGGGAAGGATATTGCCCTCAAAAAGAACAACCACATATAGCCGCTTCCTGGTGCTTTTTCCATCATTCAGCATGGAAGGCAACACGTCCGAAACATCTAAGGAGAGCGCTTTTTGCGCACCGGGTGCACTCAGGGCATACAAATTGAGCGAACCAATTCGAGTGCCGGAGTATGCCCCCCCTAAAGTGTTGCGAGTAGGTTTTTTCGCACCGATATAGATGCTGTATATCCCTTCTCCGGTAGATTCAACCTCCAATTTATCAAAAACGAGCCGGTAATTCCCCGCTGCTGGTTTTGTATTGATCAATACTTTAAGGGGGAAGCAAACCTGATTCTGGCCCTGGCCCAATACCAACAGTTGCTCAAAAACGGCTACTGGAACGGAGTCGTTTGAAGAAAAACCCGTTGCATGGATGCCCGACCAGGTAAAGGAGCACACCATCAGTACCAAAATGACGTATCGCATAGCCTATTGTGCTTGAGGGCGTTCGAAAATAAGCGCAAAAGATGATGCTGATACATCGGTTTTCGTTTTTATTTCCTTGCCTTGCAGGGTATTGCCGCGTACCAGCAGGGTCAATTGGATATTGGCTAAGTCTTTTGCGTTGAGATTCAGGGTTTTCAAGGCGTTAGTGATGTTGACCCGGACAGGTATACTGGCACCCGTCTTGCTTTTGTGCCCCACGGCAAAAAGATTGACTGTCCCGGCAAAACTTTTGCTTTTAGGCGTCGCCGTCGCTCCTTTGGGCAAATTGACGTACACTTCCACGATCCCTTCCGGGGCTTTTTCGAATTTAAGATCGTTCAGTTCAAGAAGAATACGGTCGTTGGCCTCCGCACCAGTTAACTTCAGTGACAGGTTAGTCAGTATTTTTTGGTCTTCTGCGGGCTGTGCTTCTTTGAAGTTAAAGGCTACGATGTTTTTAGTCAGGTCCCACGGGCGCGGCCACCGATAGATGTAATACCGAATGTATTTCCAGTCCTTAAAATTGAAATCACAGGACAATGTAGCGGGCAGGTCGTACCGATAGTCGAGCGAAGCGGCTGTTTTGACGACTTGGTTGCCCGTCATATTCACCGCAGCACCAGTTTCATCAAAAAAAGTATACGTTTGGTTGAGCCAGGCGGCATTGGTGGGATTGGTGCGGCCGCCACATCTGTCGTTCCAGACCTGCCAAAGCCGGTCAATATTGGTGTGGTGCAACCAAAAACAGGGATCAAGAGCGGCTTTGCTAACATTTCTCATGTTGCCCGTCGACCCGCCAACTGCCACGTGAACATCTCCGTGCGGGCCTTCTAAATCGGTCTGGAAATCATAATACGGAACATTGCCCAACGACGAATTGATACCCGTTGAAATAGCCGCCGGCAGCGTGCCGCCCGCGTTAATGGATGCCGCCCGCGTGCCATCGTACAGTGGATTGGTAGCACTGCTGTTTCGGTAGGCAGAATTCAGCGAAGGGTCTGTTTGATAATCCCAGTAAGGCAAAGTAAGCGTGGGGTCTCCCGATTTTGACCTTAAAATGCGCTCAAAAAAGTAGAGATACATCCGGTGCCAGGAAAGAAAAAATTGCGTACCATGTTCACACGAGTTCCAGGATGGCTGTGTGCCGGCGAGCAGGGTGCCGTGAATGGCCGCCTGATATTGCCAACTGGTTTTGTTGGTGCTCGGCAGCGCTTTCATAGCGGTGATACCGGTTTTTAAAGCAGTAATTTGGGCCGGAGTGAAGGAATTGATGTTTTTCCGAACCATCACCGCCGGACTTGCGTATACATTCGGGTCGAACCGCTTAGCATTTGGGATAGAAGGGTGAATGGAGGGTGCGCACATAGCCAACCCGGAACTGAAAGCGGAAACAACCCGCTGATCAGATTTGGGCACAAAAGAGGTGAGCACAATGAATCCGCCGTAAGCGGCAGCACAAAGGGCGAGTAGCAAAAAGATCTTTTTCATAGTGAAAATTTATGTGTAAAAAAAACAAAAAATACTTTGAAAAATGAGCGAGGGTTGCGCTCATGATTAACTTTTCACTTTAAAGATTATTTACTTCATTCCTAAAAAAAAAGTATTGAAATGCGTTGCAAAGATACGCTTTTTTGTAGATCAAGTAAATAAAAATAATCGGGATTTTCTTCAATAAAAATAATTAGACCTTCTGTTTATAAAGTCTGTTGGCTTTCAATACCTTATAAAATTATTTATTCTCCATTATTCACCGCTCAAATCACGCAGAAAGGTAATAGTTAATTTTTCCCGCTCCCGCAGTAGTTCCAGGGTACGCCATTCTCGCGCAAAACCCAGCATAAATCCGCCGCCGCCCGCGCCACATATTTTCACCGAATAATCGTCCTGATGCAGGCTTTCCAACCAAAAATCGCGCATGGTCGCCGGCACCATCGGGTGAAAATGTTCCAATTGAAAGCGGGAAACCTGCCGGATTGCGGGCCAAAACACCTGTTCGTCGGCGTGGAGCCAGGCATGGAGCATTTGTGCGTGGGCAGGCAGTAATTCCTGCTCCAGGCGGTGGCGAAAATCAGGCAATTCGTATTGTTGCAAATACCATTGCACCAAAGGACCCGTCTGACGGGGTAGTTGGGTATCAATCAAAAACACGATCGGTTTCTGTCGCCAGGTGCGCATTTTGGGTGTGCTGACATGCATTTTTTTTTCAATCAGCAAGGGGCGATGGGTGTAGCTGGTCAGGGGGTCAATGCCGCTGCTGCTGCCGTGGAAAAAACCTTCCATTCGGGCAAATATCCGCTTCAAATCGGCCAATTGTTGCCCACTGTAGTCGCCCCGGCCCGCAGCCACAAGGTTAGCAAGGTTTTGAGCACTTTTGTAAGTATCCGTTGCATAACGGTCGAAAATAGCAGCACACAACGCACCGGAACTGCCCAATCCGTATCCTTCCGGGATATTAGCATCAAAATACAAACCTTTAGAGAGATCATTGACAAAATCCTGCGGAACGATGCCTTCCTGCATCAACCAGGCGGCAAAATCGGGCAGGTTGCGTTGTTTGGCGCAGCCCGTTTCAGGCGTTTCGCCCCATTTCCATTGCCCGTAAAAAGCCGGTACCGGTACCGCCAAAGCCGAAGCCCCGGTCAGCAACAGGTGTTCGCCAAATAGCAAAAGTTTGGCGTGGTAAATAGCAGAACTGGCGGTGGGTGGTGGCTGGTACATAAGCAGTCGGCAGGCAAAACAGTGTACTCAAATCAACGCATTAACAAATCAACGCATCAACAACCTATTGGGCGGCGCATTAATTGATGCCCCCCTCTTCGGATCATCCAAAACATCGAAGCATCTGTTTTATGATAAAAATTTGTTACGCGTTTTTATCTGTAAATGCATTAGTTGATGGTACTGGTATAAATTTTTTTTGCAAAAAATTTATACCAGTACCATCAACTAATGCATTCCCGTGCCACTATTGACACGTACTGGGTTTCGTATTGGTCAAATACAAATCAACCGTTTCACCAGTGCGCATCGTCCCGGCAGCGTCAAATTTCGGGCTTTGTTTCCACACATAAGCCGATTCTTGATCCGTCACCGTGCCATCGGGAATGACCGTGCCGAGTGAAAGCCCGGCTGTTTGCAGCAGAAATTTAGCGGCATCAAACGTTTGGCATACACAGTCGGGAATATTTACCGTAGTACGTGTGGCATCACTCACAACAAAATCAAGGGTAGAACCCATTTCCAAAGAGAAACCATACTTGATTTTTCGCGTGATAGTATCGCCGCGATACACCACATTAACGATGGTATTGGGTTCCAAACGGGGATCCGCTATGCGGGCCACAATGCGCGGTTTTAACCCCAGACGGCTGAGTTTCCGGCTGTAAAGATCGTAGTCGTCGCCGCCAGTCAGGTCCGGCAGTTTCACGATGTCCGGATTGTTTTTAGTCACCGTAAAATAAATCGTCCGACTTTCTTTTACCCGGCTTCCGGCCTTTGGGTTTTGGGCCAATACTTCACCGGGTGGTTTACCCTGTACATACATAGAATCACTGATGGCCACATTAAAATCGTGGGCGCGGGCTTTTCTGGCGGCTTCCCGAAAGTTGGCGCCCACAAAATTGGGCGTTTCCGCACTTTCTCCGTGATGGGTATAGCATTTGAGCCACCAAAGCGTGAGTATCAGCAAGCCGACCATTGCCCCAACCATGCTGAGGCAATTTTTTATAACAAATGGTGCTGTGAAAAAGGCGTACAGCTCTATTCCGATACGCCGAATTTTTTGCCACATAGTAATTTGAATGATTTTTGTCGGGCAAAGGTATCAGATTTATCACTATTTCCAACCATGTGCTTGAAAATAGCCTGTTTTTCACTTTTTTTTAATGAAAATTCAAAAAAATTAATAAAAAACTTGTAATTTATCCAAATTCGCCCCACATTTGCCCCCAAAACCAACCGTCCGGGTAATGGATGGTTGGAAACAGTTGAAGGTATTCCTATTGACTGCCTGACTGTCCGATTTTTTATTTCTTCATTAATTTTATTCTATCATTTAGTGAAAACAAAACTCTTCGCACTATTAGTCGGCATTGACAATTATCACGGCCAAATCGTCATTGACAACATGGCCACTTTTCCGCCACTGGGTGGCTGCGTCAATGATATCAACCGCGTCAACGAATGGCTTTCCAAAGATGCCACCATAGACCTCAACGCGGAACTCCTCCTCAATCAATGGGCCACCAAAGCGGCCATTGTAGAAAAATTTGAAAAACACCTGAGCAAAGCCGGGAAAGACGACACCGTGTTGTTTTACTATTCCGGCCACGGTACCGTGGAAAAAGCCGATAAAACCGTCTGGACCACCGAACAGGATGGCCGTTTGGAAGGCATCGTATGCCACTACACCGAGAAAAAAAGCGGTAAATTCCTGCTGGCCGACAAAGAATTGCGCTACCTGCTCAATCGCCTTTCTACCAAAACAAAAGCCCATATCGTCGCCATTTTCGACTGCTGTCACTCCGGCGACAACACCCGTGCCGCAGCCGGTGGCGGAGAAGATATCATCATCAAAAAACAGGTTGAATTTAAAAGCCTTAGTGGTGCCAGGGGCGATGATTTCCTCACTTTCCCGCAACGCGAATGGAAAGATTTTGTGTTTGCCAAAGAATTTGCCCCTTCGGCCTTCAAAGGCAAATTCCTCGATGACGTGATGCCGCCCGGACGTTACCTGCAAATAGCCGCCTGCGAAAGCAATGAATCCGCCTTGGAAGTAAACGGTTCCGGTGTGTTAACGGCGCATTTGCTGGAAGCCCTCAACAACACACAAGGCAACCTCACTTACCGCGATTTAGTCAGCCGCGTGCGCAACGCCATCCGCTACCGCTTCGGCCAGCGGCCCAAACTCTACACCCCCAATGAACACGTTGACTTAGCCGAGACCGGTTTTCTGAAAAAACCCGCCGGCGTAACCGCCTCTCAAGCCACACTGCAATACAATACCGCCGGAGAATTTCGCATCAATCGCGGCAGCACCCACCACGTAGAGCCGGGCGTGACCACCATCACCGTAAAAGGCAAGGGCAGTCTGTCCGTTACCGGCCACGTCACAGACGTTACCTTAGATACCGCTACCGTGAAATTTGCCACCACTGGCGATCTTTCCAAAGTGGAAAAAATAGATCAGACCGTGACCCTCAATAACCTGTCAAACCGGGTAGTACGGGTGCAGTTAGACAATCGCGACCTGAGTGACAAAGCATTAGACGCATTACTCAAAGCCCTCAACCACCCGGACAGCGCGCCGTATATCGCCTTGGAAAGCGATCCGAAAAAGGCTGACTACACTTTACTGTGCTGGCGCGGAATGTTGTATTTTACCAAACCAGGCGATGTGTTCCGGCCGTTAGTGATGCCAGTCATGGCAAAAGCCGCCAATGCCAATACCTTGATAGTAAATCAGTTGCGACATATATCTCAATGGAAATTTGTGGAGCAATTACAAAACAATGGCAATGGCGCATTACCCGCCCATTTCCTGAAAACAGAAATATTTGCCGTAGATGCTGATGGTAAAGAAACCCCGCTGGCAGCAAAAGACGGACAATTGCCCGTGAAATTGTACAGCGTACCCAATCCAAATGGCCCCGGGGTGAAATGGAGCGGAGCGCTCAAAGTAAAAGTGACCAACCAGTCGAGCGCCGATATCTATGTGGCTGCTGCGTACCTGTCTAACGATTTTTCGAGCAATACCGCCGCTTTGTTGGATCCAAGGGTTGTCACGCTCGAACCCAAACAAAGCAAATGGCTGCGCGACCACAAAGGCGGCGTCATCAAACTCAAATTGGACGAAAGCACCCGGTTATTTAATCGTCAGGCCAATGAAGAACTCCTGAAAATAGTGTATAGTTCGGAAAACTTTGAGGTGGACGCGCTGACCTTAGCAGCGCTGATGACCCCGGATAATATCATCACCAGCAACAGAAGCGGTTTGGATGATGAAGCGGGAGAAAAATCTGCCGAAAAAAAGGCAGCCATGCGCGGTTGGAATGCCTACAATATGCGGTTGAGAATAGAAAACCCGCTGTACAATAAAGTAGATCAGGTTGAATTAAAGGATTACATAAAAGCAGATGCCAAACCTGAAACTGCCCATTTTATGATCGGTCTGTATTTTGAAAACAGCGGATTGGGGGGTACTTTGCGCCTGAAACCCGGCTTAGTGGATGCCGCTCAAAAAGGCATCTTTATGGATACCGTCGTCAGTGGTGCAAATAACTGGGCGCATTTTTGGCGCAACCGCGACTATGTCAATGCTGCCGAAAAATACCCCGGACGACCAAAATTGGTTTCGGAAGGCGACTCCTGGTTCCAACACCCGGTCATCACCGACATTATTGACCACGTTTCTAAGTTTTACCCCATCCACTGCCTCGCAGCGGCGGGCGATACCCTGCGCAACTGGATAAAGGATGGCAAAGTATTGCTGGCAGTAGAAGAAGTTAACCCCGATGCCCTGTTGCTCAGCGGCGGCGGTAATGATATTTTGGGTAAAGGTATGCGCCACTTTTTGGCAGATACCTTTGATGACGCACCGGAAGGTGAGCGCCCGGATCGCTTTTTTCTGCCCCTGTTAGCCAAAGAATTGGATGCATTAGCCAATATTTATCGGGCGGTGTTTGCGCATTTCAAACTACAAAGACCCCAAATGCCCATCATCATACACGGGTATGATTATCCGCGCCCGCTGCCCGCCGACTCGAAAGCGACCAGTTGGTTGGGCGTATATTTCACCGAAAAGAAAAATCTCCGTGAAAAAGACCGCGCCGCCGCTATCCGTTATATGATGGATGAATTCAACGCCCGGCTGAAGGCTGCCGCTGCCGAATTCCCCGAAACGGTACACTACCTCGATCTGCGCGGCATTGTGCGCGATGACCAGTGGGCCGACGAAATTCACCCGAATGACGACGGTTATCAGGATATAGCCACCATGTATATTCGGAAAATCAGCGATTTGTTAGAGAAAAAAGCGTAATTTTATCCGCAAGCAACGTACGTCGTTCGCGGAATACATGATTAAGACTTCAGACTTCAGACACAAGACTTCAGACACAAGACTTCAGACTTCAGACACAAGACTTCAGACACAAGACTTCAGACACAAGACTTCAGACTTCAGACATAAGACTTCAGACACAAGACTTCAGACACAAGACTTCAGACACAAGACACAAGTGCCGTACG
>Ga0105049_10008016_pt1 | contig 12254 bp, 10 predicted proteins | sample MAT06_FD_78087 | JGI IMG/M metagenome (GOLD analysis project Ga0105049, IMG submission 78087) | Freshwater microbial communities from Lake Fryxell liftoff mats and glacier meltwater in Antarctica - MAT-06 | ecosystem: Environmental > Aquatic > Freshwater > Ice > Liftoff microbial mat | place...
GCGGTCTCGTCATCCCAGAGCATTCGCTCGAGCTGTGTGAGTGCGCGGCGCGCGCGTGCGGGACCGCCGTCGACGAACGCTTCGTTCTGGGGCGGAAGGCCGCGCACGGCGCGCTCGTCGAGCGCCCGTTCGACGTCGCCGGAACCGCCCGACAGCTTGCGTCCGAGCTGGCCGAGGGCGTCCCAGACGTGCGTCGGAAGGATGCCGGGATCGAGAGCGCGCAGGTCGTCGACGATCGCCCGCGTTTCGTCGGTGTTGAGCTGGCCTGATGCGTAGGTCGCAGCGCGATCGCGGAAGTGACGATATTGGGCGCGGGGTCGCTCCTCGGGGAGTCCTGCCAGGGTCGCTTGGAGTCGTTCGCTCGTCGTCTTTCCCCATCGTTCGGCTTGGTCCTCGACCGCGCGCGAGCCACTGCGACCGCCAAAGCGCGCCGGCGGAAGACCGAACACCTCCGAGCGCTCGACGGCGTTGTCGACGGCGTCGTGCTGGTAGCTCGTCAATAGGGTCCTGCCGCCGACGGCTGACTGCTCAGCCTCGAGCTCCGCGAGGCGAACCTGGATCGCGGCGATGACGGTCGTCTTGCCAGTCCCGGGGGGACCTTGGATGAGCGCGATGTCAGGAGTGTTGAGCGCCCGATCGATGGCGTTGCGCTGCTCAGGCGTTGGAGCGACGCGAAACATTTTGTGCGCTGCTTGGCTCAGCGCGGCGACCGAGTCGGTGCGGCGAAGATGCGCCGGTTCACCCTCGAGGATGAGCGCGAGCTGAGGGATGCGCGCATCGGCCGAACGCAGTCGCTTCACCGCCTCCTCTCGGCGCTGGAGCCGCTTGCGATCGCCTTGAAGCGCACCGAAGAGGTAGCCCTTGGTGGGTGGCGTGACCGCCGAGTCTTCATCGAGGGGACGAAGCAGGACATCCCCCTTGTCGAAGCGAATACCGGCTACGCTTCCCACAAACGGCCGCTCGGATTTTTCCTCGTTCGTCGCTTCTGTATCGAGCAGCTCCGACGGGAGCTTGAATGCCGCTTCGAGCTGGTGATCCTCCGGGAGCCGCTGACTGAACTCGCGAAGCTGCTGCGCCGACTTGATCTGGAAGGCCCACGTACCGGTCGCGAGGACCTCATACGACGTGTATTCCAACCACCCGAGTTCACGCGCCGTTCGTGCGAGCTGGCTGGCTTCGATCTCCTGGTACTTCTGCCAAAGCGCGAGATAGGTGTTGTCAGATTCTGCCGCAAGCCGCTCGAGCTGTGCGCGCACCGAATGGCGGACCAGACCGGTCGCAGTGGCGTCTTCGAAGCGAACGTCGGCCTCGAACAGCGTCTCCGGCGGTCGGAATCCACCCTGTCCCTTGTTGAGGGAGACCACGCGTTCAACCTTGACTGCCTTGTCCGTTGGCACGATGTCGACGCCGATACCGCGCCCGAGGAGGCGCGTGCGACCGCCTTCTTCCGGCGCCCCCGTCGCGACAAGCCGCGGCAGATCGCCGACCTGGGGCAGGACGATCCGCTCGGTCAGCCAGGCGCATACTTCGGCGACATCGAGTTGCCTGCGGGCGAGCTTCGCGACCCGCTCCACGATGCGCTCGTCGATCGCCAGCACGAGCTCGCCCTCCCAGCGGAGGCGCGACTTGAAGCGGTGGACAATGACGGTCAGCAGCGTGGCTCCGTCGCGGTCCTGCTGCCCGGCGAGCCACGCGATGCGTGCCGGGTCGAGGTCTCGGAGTGTGCGGAGGCGTCGCGCGGTGACGTCGTCGTCGGCCTCGACGGAGACGACCGAGCCTGCGATGGCGAGCAGCACGTCGTCGCGGTCCTGAAAACGCAGGCGTACTTCGTCGCCTTTGGTCCATGAATGTTGTGCGCTTGCGCCGCTGGCCAGCCGCAGGCTGAGCGTGAGGATCTCGCCCTGCTGAAGCTCTTGCGGTGTCATGACTTTGCCTCCGGCTGCCACTCGAACCTGATCACGCGATGCACGTCTTGCGGGTTGGACGGAATGAGCCACCACGAAATTGGGTCCGCCGTCAGGGAGAGCGACTCGGTGCGGCCCGCAAGGGCGAGCACCTTGTTGGCGGTGCCGTGTTGGAGATTCCAGCTGGCGCCGACCTCGCCACGAATCTTCAAGAGCGCATTGCCAAGCTCGAGCGTGAGCAGCGGCGTGCGCCCCAACGTGCCACGCAGGATGCGGTCCGTGAGATCGACCTTGTGCTGCGACTGGATAGCCATGCGAGCCACCGCCAGCGGCAGGCCGGGTCCACGACCAACGAGGTGGAACGGGTTTCGCGTCGTATCGGTGAGCGAGAGGTCGCGTAGAAATACAGATGCCACGGCGAACGCTGGGCGCCGCTGGCCACACCAAGGGCAGTGCCAATTGTTCAAATAGAACGAGCTTTTGCACGCGTTGCACACCAGCACCTGGTCGGCTGCGCGATGCAGCTTCTCGCTCCACGCCGCCACGCTTGGGCGCGCCTGGCGACTCGCGACGCTCGTGCCGAAGCAGTCCTGCGCCAGCTTGCGCAGCGCGTCCGACATCACGAGCTCACGGGGCAGGCCGCGAGAGGCTTCATTGCTGCCATCGGGGGCATCGATCCACGGCAACTTGGCCTCGTATGCTCTCTCTTCGCGCTCCGGCTCGCCGTCGTGAACCGCGTCTCCGACGAACGGGTGCTGCAGGCACAGGGTCTGGAACGCGATGGTCGCGAACGACCACGCATCGGTCAGCGAGTCCGAGCCGTGGCTGTGGAAGAGCTCCGGCGCCGCATAGCCCGGCGTGTAAAGCGCACGTCGGATCACACCGCTTTCGATGTTATCGCAGTCGATGAGCCAGGCCTCGCAGGCATCGAGCGCCTTGGAGACGACGATGTTTCGCGGCGACGCATCACCATAGGTGAGTCCGCGTCCATGGAGCTGCCCCAGGACCTCCGCGGCGTTCGCCAACACACGCAGGCGATGGAGCAAGCCGCCTGTCTCGATGTACCAGGAGGTGGCGTCCTCTAGGCGGTCCGCCGGCACGTGAGCGAGATCCTGCAGTGACCTCATGTCGGTCATCAGCTCCATGACATAGCCGACGTGCGGGGCGGCCAAGGTGCGAAGAGGACGTGCGACATGGAGCCCCTCGAGCGGGAGTCGCTTCACGCGAGCGATGGCCTCCTGCAGGCGTTGTCGCGCAGCCTGCGAGCTCGCCTTGAGGAGCTTCACCGCCAAGGGCTTGCCGCGCACGGCGAGAACAGTGCCTTGAGCCCCCTCACCGAGCATGCCGCCAAGGCGGTATTGGGTTCCGGTCGTGTCCGTCACGACGCTTGGGTAGTCGCTGTCACTCATGCTTGCCTCCCGAGCCAGGCCACGGACTTATCGTCGATGTGGTGGGGTGTCGGCCATTCGCGCAGTTCGCGTGCGAGTCGACGCCAGCGGGTCGCTGGATGCTGTGAACCGATTTCGCCTTCGACCCAGGTGGCGAAATCGTGGTGTCGCTCTGGGAGGAGATCGTCACTCACGCCATCGGTGCACAGAAGGACGCCGCGGGTCGCTGGGTCCAATGTCACGGTGGTCCATGCTGAGATTGCGTTCGTGACCCCAAGCGCTTCGGTCGTGTTGGCAAAGGCATCGTCGCGTCGCGTCCGAAGTGGGCGTACGCCAGCGTCGTCGCAGAGGAGGATGAGCCCGTCACCGAGCTGCGCCGCGATTCCGCTGCCATCGTTGCGCATGAACGCGAAGAGGCAGGTCGTCGCGGCCTGCGCCGGATCGTGGTCCCCGAGCCTCGCCCGCCACAACAGGTGAACGAGGCCAAGGAGAAGCGACGTGTCGGTGCTGCCATGACGCGCCCAGGTTCGCAGCGCTTCCGGTACCGCTGCACACGCGGCCTTTGCGCCAATGTCGGCGAGTGGTCGCGACCCCATTCCGTCCGCGACGACGACAACGTGACCTGCCGCAACGGCGGTGTGCGACCATGCGTCCTGGTTGGGACGCCCTTCCCGCAGGTGCGCTGGGCCGGCGACCGTGGCGCCAAAGCAGAAGAGCGCCATGGTCACAGGAGCTCGTCGAGTTCGCAGCGCGGGATGTCCCCAGGGCCAGTGACGTTGGGCGTCGCACTCCGGGTTCGCGCGCTCACGCTCATGGTGACCCACTTGAAGAAGGTCTTGATCTGCCGGGCGTCGCTGGCCGCGTAGACCTTGCCCTCGGGGTTGTCGAGGAAGCGCCGGAGCACGGTGCCATCCGCGTCGGCACCAATGCCGAGGGCGAAGCGCTGGGCCTTGCGTGCACGCTCCGATCCGAGGAGCTGCTGCAGGGCCCCCTCCCATTGATCGTTGGGCTGACCATCCGAAAGGAGAACGATCGCCGGCGTGTAGGCCCGACTCGGAATCTGCGCCTTGTCCTCGATGAGCTGGCGCGCGATCTCGAAGGCTGCGCCCATCGGCGTCATGCCGGCAGCGGTCAGCGGTTGGAGCGTTACCTTGTCAGCCTCGACGAGGGACTGGTGCATCTGTGCTGTGCCGCCGAACGTGATGACGCCGACGTGGATCTGGGCCTGGCCCTGCTCTTCTTCGGCGAAGGCAGCGACCATGTCGGCGAGGGCGGTGTTGAGCGCCTGGATTTTGCCGTCGACGCTCATGCTGCCGCTCGTATCCGCAAGCACGATGACGGGGAGTGGACGCGCCACGGAGGCCGTGAACTGACGAAGCTCAGTCATGTTGGTCCTGTTCGGCGAGGAGTATTCGTTGGGTCGGACTGACTCGCCGTTGCGAGGGAGTCGCCGATGAGGACGAGGTAGCCGTTACGAATGGACACTCGCTCGAGGCGACTCTTTGAGAGCCGCGGGAGCGTCGGGCTATCAGTAGGGCGCACGACGAGCCCAAGCTCGAGCTCCGGCTTCGACGTCGTCGAGGACGAGCTGCGCCGCGCCGCGCGTAGGCTGGTCGATGTCGGGGCGTTCGAGCAGGGTCGTGGCGAGCTCGCCAAGCGAGGCTTCGGTCGCACTCGTCCTGTTGGGGACACGGCTCAGTGCACCGAGCAAGACGATGAGCCAGACGGTGCTGAGCGTGTCGAGGTCCGCGCGAATATGGCTACGGAACCAATCCGTGATCTCTGACTCCCCTGCGCTGAGCAAAGACTCGAGGATCTCCGCTGGCTGAGGCCAATGCTCCCAAACTGGGGCCTCGACCGCATAGTCACTGCCGGTCATGCCAGCGCGGACCTCGTAGAGGCGAAGGAAGCGCTCGGTGAAGTTGCGGGAACGGTCATCCGCAATCGCGTCGAGCTCGGCGCGCGCTTCGATAAGCGTCGCGCGTGCCACGTCGAGAGCGCCGCTGCGCCTCTCGAGCTCCGCGAGGTCCATCAGACTTCGCGAGCGCTGGGCGCGAACATGCGAGGAGTCGAGCGAGGCGCGAGCCACTGCCACCGCCTGATCCAGGTCTCCCGTCGCGCCCAGAGCGCGTGCCAGCGTCCCTGCCACTTGGAGCCTTACCTCGTGCCAGCGGCGGTCCCGGTGATCGCTTCCCACCGCATCGAGCCGCACGAGGTCCGCGTTCAGGAGAGGCACCGCATCCGAGGGCCGACACAAGTCGACGAACGCGATCCCGAGGTAGGCGTCGCATTCTTCGAGGGCCCAACGCTCGTGCTCGTGCGCGCTCGCCGCGGCGAGCGCTCGTCGTGCTTCGTCGAGGTCGGCACGGGCGCGCGCCGTTTCGCCTCGATGCAGGAACATCGCTCCGCGTACCCACAACGCCTGTACCCGATCCGGTCCCGCGGCACCTGCCGCGAGCGCTAGCTCGGCCTCTGAGAGTGCTCGCTCGCGCTCCGTCGCAATCCTGAGGACGGTTCGATCTGAAAAGAAGCTCTGCCAAGCGCGCACGGCCTCGCGTGCATGCACCGCTGCTTCGATCCCCAGCGCTGCCCGAAGACGTGCAGACCAGTCCGATCCGAACAGCTCCTCGAGCCACGGCGATGCGTCGGCGGGCGCCTCGACGATCCTCGTGTAGACACTCGGCGCTTCAAGCGCGGCGACTCTGCGCTTCGTCTCGACGGCAGCGATCGGCAGCACTTCGGCACGACCCTCGCCGAGCCGCCCAGAGAGCACCGGCGCCTGCGTCGGAGCGACCTGGAGCAGGCGACTCAGCGCGGCCACCGCGCTCGCAAGCTCATATGAGTCGCCCTGAAATTGCAGACCCGCGACGGGCATGACTTGCACTGCGATTGAGGCCAGTGCCGGATGATCGACGAGGTCGACGAGCCGTCCTATCCATCGCCGCACACGCGGCGAAGCCTCGCTCTCCTCTCGGCCAAAGAGCTTGCCGCTATCGACGGTGACGAGCGCGCCCTCGATGTCCGGATCCTCGACCACAACTGGAAACCAGGCGCGGCCGATGCTCGACGCGAGACGCGGCACGCTGACTCGTCCGGCTTCTTCCTCGAAAGCCATGGCCCATGCGCGATTCGTCGGCCGAACGTGCTCGGCCTGCGCAACTAGATGCTTCGCGAGCGCACCCGGCGCCACCGCAAGCCACCAGTCGAGTCGCAACGATGAAGGCACACGGAGATCCACAGGCGTCGAAGAGGTCGGCGTGAGCCCAACCGACCATGATTGGCCTGCTCCTCGGAGCGCGATGTGTTCCGCGCTACCGGGCGCAGGAAGACGCCAATATCGGCCTGACGGTAGGGGGCCACGGACGCTTTCGAGGACGATATTCGTCGGCGTGAGCACCGCCTCGTCGGGCGCACCCTCACCGACCCATTCGAGCAGGAGCTGACTCGGCACCGCGAGCAGGCCGACTTCGTCACGATCGCCGCGCTGCGCCAGGACGAGCCGCGGCGCCGGCCACGTCACTACCTCGGTCGCCGCGAAGGCGGCGAGCGGGCGAGCGCACTTCTGGATGAAGTCGCCCACCGCGTCGCCGAGTCCCGCGAGGTGCTCTCGCCAGCCAACCCAGGCGGGCAGACGCGCCTCGGCCTTATCGCGTGCCACCGCAAATCCCGCGATCAGGTCCGCGTTGTCGGGCACTTCGGCAAGCGCATCGGTGGCCGCGACCACGGTGTCGAGGAAGGCTGCGACGGGGTGGTCGTCTGGTATGTCCACGACATTGAGCAGCTGACTCGCCGACACATAGAGCGCCGCGAAAGCCTCCGACTCGAAGAGCAGCAGAGTGGCGTTGCGATCAAGTACCTCGGTGATCGCGGTTCGTGTTTCCCGATCGACGAGCTCGACGAGCATGCCGAGCTCGAAGAGATCGTGCAGCCGCGACACCTGTTCCGCGGGGTCCATGTCCGGCTCCAGGTCGATCGCCGCACCGAGATCGATCTGGGCGATCATCGTGTGGAGCGTCTTTCGTCCGGAGGTCCGCTGCAGCGCGCCGATGAGCCGGTCGGCCAACGCCAAAGCTGGCTCGCCGGGCGTGAGCGCGGCGCGTTCGTGCCGGACGATGACCGCGGCCGAAGCCATCGCGAGCAGGACCAGCGGATCGGCCGGGACCTCGCCGGTGAGCATCGCGAGCGTGGCGTCGCCGGCCTCTCGGAGTTGCTCCGCAAGGCTTGCCAGATGCTCCAACGTATCGCTCTGGGAGTTGTGGCTCATCGCCGACCCCCGCTCGCGATATCGTTGACCTGGCGCCGGGCTTTCTGCCGCGCAATAACCGAACGGAGGTCTCGGCTCTGGGCGCTCATCGGGACCGAATGATGATCCTTCAACGTATAGCCGAGCGGTCGGAACGCGGTGAGGAGCTTTGCGCTATCCTGAACGCGCGCCACGATCAGCACGACGCCTTCGCTCGTGAAGGTGACGAAGGCGCCATCGGCCGGGCGCCACGGCGCCGCGCCGAGCGCCGGAAGCGGCTCAGCCAATTGCTTGGCAACCGCGAGGTAGCCGTGTCGGAAGATCGGCACGAGCCACGCATGCCAGATGGTACGGAGAGAATCTCCCGGCGTCCTGTGCTGGGCGCTCGCACGCGGGTCGAGCGGACCGAGCCAGTCGAGCACCGCCCAAGGTCGATGTGGCGCCCCTTCGGGCACGAGGTCCTCCCAGACCTCCGCCGGCGAGAGGTAGTGTTTGAGCATGTGCGACACGCCGAGGTGTTGCCCGGGCTGACCGTCAGGGAGTCCGATAAGATCCATCAGGCCTCCTCGGCGGCGGTGTTCGTGCCCGCCTCCTTGAGTGTTGTCCGGGCTCGCTGATTCCACTTGGCGATGGCCTCTCGGGCCGCCTTCACCCTCGCTCGGTCCGTGACCCACGAGTCGAAGCTCGGGTCGTCCGAGCGCAGGATCCAGGCGACGAGTTCCTGCGCACTGCGGTTGCGCTCGACACCGCTTTCGAGCTGTGCGCGGTGACTCTTCAGCAGCCTGAGGGTCTCGTCGACCGGGCGAACGAGCCCCGTCCCGGACTCCGAATGGCCTCGGCTGACACGGGTGGCGGCCTCGAGGAGCGGGGGTGTGATGAGGCTCGGATCCGTCCAGCAATAGAGCGCCAGGACATAGAGCGGAGAGCGCGCCGCAAGCTCCGCCAGCGCCTGGGCCCGAGTGGCGTCCGAAGGCTGCTGCGTCCCAGGTGCCTCGGGGGGCGCAGGGGTTCGCGTCTCGTCGAGCTCGACGTGTCGCTTCCTCGTCCGCTCCTCCGCCTTGGCAGCCGATCTCAGCTTGTCGCGCGCGGCGTTCACCAGCACCGTGCGCAGCCATGCGGTGTAGTCCGACGGAGGCTCGCCACGAGGACTCGGTATGCCGAGGTTCTTGATCACACGCTCGCCCAAGTCGGCCATCACCTCGAGCGCAAAGTCCTGACGACTGGACTCCAAGCCGGGTCGCCAAAGCCTGGTCAATCCTTGCCCGAACCCGGGTACCAGCACACGCTCGACAACCGCCCATGCCGAGGCTCGGTCGGTGTAGGTGCCCTTGAGGAGCGGGGCGATCTGGCTCGCACTGATCGACATGTATCGCGACTATGCTGAGCGAGACCCCATCGTCGTGCAAGGGGAGCACGGTTGATTTCGAGCGGCTCCTCATTACGTCCTCTGGTGCAAGCATCCGAGATGCTCGACGTGCGCGCTAATGTGGATGGACAGTCGACGTGAGCCTTTCCGCTGAGTCGCTGAGCGGTTGAAGCCCGTGACTCGCCGCCGAAAAGCGTGTACCTACCGACCGTTCCTTCTTCGTAGGCAGGGCATGGGGTCCAGTAGTCGCCTCCTTGAGCTCGACATCGACACGCCGGTCGGTGTTCGGTCCATCACAGTGCAGTGCGCAGACCTGTCGAGCTTCGGCAACGGGTTGCCAACCGACCTGCTCGTCATGGCTGCCTTTCAGGGCAGACATGACCCGACTCCGGGCACACTTATCGCAGCGCTCGACCAGGCATGGCCGACCCGGGTCGCGGAGCTCGCCAGGAACGCAGGGATTCGCTGCACGGAGGGCCTGCCTTGGTGGTACAGCAAGCTCGATCCGGTCGCCGGATATCGTGGCGTTCTATGTCTGGAGCCGTTCTCCGTGCGTTCGGCCCGTTCCGGCGCTGCTACTCCTGACGCCATGAGTCTGCTGGCTGAGCGACTGGTAACGGCGATATCGGCCCTCCGTGCCCTGGGTCTTCCAATGGGATCGATAGCGCTCCCGCTGCTGGCTACCGGAAGGCTCCGCGTCGAGGTTTCCGAGGCGCTGCGAACTCTCATCCCGCGCCTGGTGGAGCTCATCGAGACCTCCCCGGAGATTAGGGTCGTGCATCTCGTGGAGCTCGACTCGCATAAGGCTGATGCCGTCGCTGAAGCTCTCGCCGAACTGCTAGAGCGCGAGCCCCAACCGATTTCCAAGCTCGTTGGGGTTCCGGCCTTGATTCAATCGGCTCTGACGGCGCTGAAGATGCTTGCTCCTCACGTCGGCAAGAAGGCCCAGCTGGCGGGCGTCCTCACTGAACTGTGTCGATTGCTCGAATCCAACGAGACTCGCACCAATCAGGTGATTACGACCTCACGCCGTCTCGCTGAGGCGTTGGTCCAGATTTTTGCACCCGTCGCCGTCACCCGACACGAGAACCTCTATTCTCAGATCAACCTGCTCTCCACTGATCGAACATTCGGCGTCGCACCCTGGGTTGGAGCCTATCTACAAGTGCTGCGCGAGCTGGGAAACGCCGAGAGCCACATCATCCGGCCCGAGAATGCCACCCTTCGTCCCGGCAGAGTCGTTGCCACCGACCTCGTGATCTGCCTGTCATGCGTCGCGCGGCTGCTCGAGTTTGCATTCGAATGGCTGAACAAGGACGCGGCGCTCCCTTGAGCCCACCGTCTGCCGTGGCTTCCGAGCGCGAAGAACCCGACGTCACGTGGATGCTTGCCGGCGAACCATTGATCCACGTACCCGAGCAGCGTCTCCGCGGGCGTGTTCTGCAGCACGGGCGCGAAGTTCTGCGAGCCCGAGAATCGGTACGCGTTGGTGGCGCAGAAGAGGTTGGCCCAGCCGAAGAAGAACGCGCGCCTTTGATCGATGTCCCGTTCGCTCGCGCCGATGTAGGGGAACATGGGCAATCGATATCGCAGCGCCGGCTCTTTGGCCCCGCCCCAGCTGCCGTCGAGCACAGTCGTTCCGAGGAAGGCCGCGACGTCGTCCGAAGCGACTTGGGGCCTTTGCCGCCGCGAGCGGACCGCCGAGCCTCCCAGCTTTTCGAACTCGCAAGCGCCGGCAATCGCTCAGCGATCGCTCGCTCGACGAGCTCGCCCCAGAGGGGATAGTAGTGGTCGACTTCCGGATAGGGCTCGCCTTCGATGACCCGATCGAGGGCCTGACAAACCTCCAAGGCGATCTGGCGCACCGCTTCGGCGGGGCGAAGTCACGCGCGAATTTGTCGGCGAGGTACCAAACCGCGGCGCGACGGCCGGGGCGCCACCAGTACTCACTCCGAGGGTCGAACGCGAGTCGGTGCTGGGACGCGAGGGCGTAGCCACCATGGACGAGGCGCAGGTGTCGCAGATTGTGGGCGAAGAAGTCCCGCACCTTGGAATCGGCCTGGTAGACGGCCAAGAGGCGGTTGGGGTCCGCCCACGGTGCGATGGGGTATGGCATGCTCGACTCCGATTCGGGGCCTGCGAGAACGTTATGAAGGTCGCGCGGACGCTCGACCTGGTCAACCCGATCGCGGCTAATTCCCAAGATGGCGTCGGACATCGTTCTTCCTCGGCATCGGTCTTCCAGACTGCGCCGGGAATGGTTAGCTGGCAGGTCAATTGCTATCAGGCTGCGTGTTTACGGCGATTCCCGCGCCGCGGGGTGGCCCTCCAGTCTCGCTCTATCTCGGAGAGCTCGCGGTTGCGGAAAGCGGTCTTAATGGTGCCATCTTGCGCGACGACGACGTGCACGCCCTCGAAAGGGCCCAAGTTGAGTCCCAGGCGGCGCCCGCTGGCCACCTCGAGGCGCCCGATTACGTGATAGACGGCGCGTCGTTGGTGGATCACCCGCCCGTGTTGGAGCACCGCGCGCACCGCGGCCGGAGAAATCCCGCGTGCACACATGCGCTGCCAGGCATGGACCGAGAGGTGGTGACCCGGTGACAGGTCGGCATGGCACGGGGGGACCGAGGCGAAGAACAAGAAGGGTGCGGTCATCGAAGGCTCCTCACGCAAGCAGCTGTGTGTTCGTGGCGCTGCGTTGATGAAGACGCGCGCCGCCTCGAAGCAGGGACAGTCCGATCGCTCCTTTGTGGAGGAACACGCGACTCGCGGAGCGTGGCGCAAGACCATCTGGCACCGACAACGAAACGACTGTCCAAGCGATGGAGCCGGCGACGTCCAAGGAACGCATGCGGGTCGCGCAGGCGAGCGCCGCAAAGGGACATCACTACTATGACCGACACCAAGCCCACTTCCCGAGAGCTGCTGCGAAAGCGCTATACGCCTCCTTGTTCGATCGCGATCTTCAGCGAAGCCGAGCTCGAGATCCTAAACGAGCACGGGCATTGGATGGCGGCGCTCGCGAGTGGGGAACTGCGGCCCGAGACGGCTGCGCAAGTGCGTTTCGTCGCGGTCGCTGAGGGGGAGCTGACCCCGGAGACGCCGCATGAGAAGGTCTGGCGGAAGGTCATCGGCCGGCTCGAGCTCGAGCGTCGACCGAACTATTTTAAGAGGGTGGGGTGGCACGACCCGGCGGAGGCGCTGATGCCGCGTGACCAGATCGGTCGGATGAGCCCATATCACAGGGGCAGGCGCGATCGCTGACTCCGCGGGAGTCAGGGACCGGTCTCGATCGCGGTCGGGTCGTCGAGCTCGACGACCTCCTCGTCCGAGACGCAACGGAACCACCGCCA
>Ga0105049_10008018_pt1 | contig 12254 bp, 13 predicted proteins | sample MAT06_FD_78087 | JGI IMG/M metagenome (GOLD analysis project Ga0105049, IMG submission 78087) | Freshwater microbial communities from Lake Fryxell liftoff mats and glacier meltwater in Antarctica - MAT-06 | ecosystem: Environmental > Aquatic > Freshwater > Ice > Liftoff microbial mat | place...
CGCGCAGCTCCACTGCACGCGACGAGGAACACGACGAGGATCCGGATCATCGCCCGTGATCGGTGAGCCAGGTGAACAGCGTCGGGCCGAGCGTCGGGTTGTACGACGGGAGATGGCCGGCGCCCTGGTGCGTCCACAACTCGACGGAGAGTCCGGTCGGACAACCCGTCGCGGTCTCGACCAGGGTCTCGTCATCACCGGGGACCGACTTCTCGAGCTCCAACGCGGTGCCCGGCGTCGAGCCGGTGCAGCCGTCATAGCCGCGCCAGCGACTCGCCGCCTCGACCGCCCCTGCCATCGAACCCATGCCGTCGTAGGGCACGGCCGCGTCGGCGGTGCCGTGCATCACGAGCATGCTGTCGGCTCGGATGGCGCGCAAGCGCCGATCGGGCGAGTCTGCGTCGACAGATCGGCGGCATCGACGTACGCGCGGTCGAACGTCAGCGTGTCGCGCACGAGCTTCGGCGAGGTGCTCGTGAGATCGGTCTCGACGAGCACGCCACACATCCCCGAGAGCGTCCCGAACAGTCCGGTCGCGCTATCCGCCGCGGCATCGGTGACAACCTCCGGGTCGCTCGGCGTGCTGTCAGGTACCAGCTGCTCGCTGCCGCCACACGCGACGAGTCCGAGGAGCAGGGCCCATCTCATGGCTCGCGGACGCTAGGAGGTTTCGCAGGGCCTGACTAGTGGCGACTCCAGTTGCTACCCCGGGCTCCCGCCGATTCGGTGGTTTACTCCGTGCGATGTTGCTCGACCCGTTCACGCTTCGCTGCGGCTTGACGCTCCCCAACCGGATCGCGCTCGCGGCGCTCACCAACGGGCAGTCACAGCCCGACGGCATACTCGGCGACGACGAGCGGAAGTTTCTGGTCCGCCGTGCCGCAGGTGGGTTCGGGCTGGTGTGCACGTGCGCCGCGTACGTCGCGCTCGATGGCAAGGGGTGGGGTGGCGAGCTCGGCGTCGATCGCGACGAAGATCTGCAGGGGCTGACCAGGCTCGCTTCGGAGATCAAGGCGCATGGTGCGACGGCGTTCGCCCAGCTCTTCCACGGCGGCGCACGCGCGGACGCGCAGCTCTCGGGGACGCCGACGTGGAGCGCGACCGCGTGGACCGATCCGAAGATCTCGACGCCCCGCGCCGGCACGCTCGAGGACATCGAGCATGCGATCGCGAGCTTCATCGCGGCGGCGGTGCGCGTGCAGAAGGCGGGCTTCGACGGCGTCGAGCTCCACGGCGCGCACGGCTATCTGCTCTCGCAGTTCCTGTCGCGCACCATGAACCCGCGCGACGACGGCTGGGGCGGTGACCTGGTCGGCCGCGCGCGGTTGACCCGCGAGGTCATGCGCGGCGTCCGCGCGGCAGTCGGCCCGACGTTCGCGGTCGGCGTCCGGCTCTCGATGGAGGACTTCGGCAACGCGAAGGGTCAGGACCTCGACGACAACCTGCAGGTCGCGCGGTGGCTGGTCGAGGATGGCGCCGACTTCATCCACGCCTCGCTGTGGGACCACACGAAGCCGAGCGTGAAGCGTCCTGACCGCCACGTCCTCACCGAGCTCCGCGCCGCGCTCCCGACGGACATCGCGATCGTGACCGCCGGCAAGATCTGGTCGCATGCGGAGGCCGATGCCGTGCTCGCGCTCGGCGCCGATGTCGTCGCGCTCGGGCGCTCCGGGATCCTCAATCCCACGTGGCCGCGCCTCGAGGACGATCTGATCCGCCGCCCGCCGATGACGCGCGCGGAGCTCGCGGAGGTCGCGGTTTCGAAGGTGTTCCAGGACTACCTGACGAACTGGAAGAACTTCGTCGTCGATTAGGGTCGCGCCGGCGCCGACGCTGCCGGCGGGAACTGGCGCGCCGTCAGGATGCGGCCCCTGGTGACCTCGATGGGCACCGGCGGCGTCATCTCGTAGAGGAAGCCGCGGGTATCGATCTTCACCGAAAACGTTCCGGCGAACCGCACGATGCGGCGGAAGAACTCGGGCTTCTGCCCCTTCACGACGTGGTTGCGGTGATGCAGCAGGAACGAGCCGAGCCGCACCGCGAGCTGGTTGTACAGCCGATGGCAACCGTGGCTGGTGCCGTTGACGATCGACATCACCGTCGCCGACCCGTGCGTGCCGATGCCGTTGTCGAGCATCTTGCCGTTCGCCGGCAAGTAGTGCGGCAGCAGCACCATGCCGAACGCCGCGTTCGGGCCGGGGCCAATGATCGAGCGCTTGACGTCCCACTTGCCCGCGCTCACCCACTTCACGAGATCGCGATCGGGCGTCGCCGTCGGCGGCAGCCAGGTCGGCGCCGCGAACAGATCGCGCCAGACGCGCGGTCCGATGTCGGATTCCTTCCAGCGCTGCACGACCCCGCCGCCGAGGAGCACGTCGGACCAGCCACCGATCGTGGTCGGCCACCGCACGAGTGCTCGCTTCGTCCCATTGTCGTCGACATACAGCGTCATCGACGGCCGGTGCTGGACGACGCGCGGCGTCGGCACGTCATCGTAGAACACGTCGCCGCGATCGACCACCGCGGACAGCTGCATGTGCGTCGCGTGATACGCCGGGCGCGCGGGTAACGCGATCGCGACGCGCACCCCACCGGGATGGCGCGCGAGGAACGCGGCGGCCGTCGCCGGATCGGTCCAGCCGAGCTGCTTCGCGGCAACCTCGACGGCCGCCGACACCAGGTCTGGTGCGGCGTTCGCGAGCGGCTTCTCGTGACCGCGTGCCGCGCGCATCTGCTCGGGATCGATCAACCGCCCGAGGATCGGCTTCGGACCACCGCCGGCGGTGCCGTCCTCGATCAACCCGGTCGCATCGACGACGCGCTCGCGAAGCACGCGCAGTGCGAACCGAAAGTCGAGCTCGCGCGGATCGGTCGCGAGCGCCGTGCGCGTCTCCTGATCGAGCCGGTAGTTCGGCATCAGGAAGTTGCGGCGCTGGAACAGCTCGAGCGCGTGGCCGGTCGCCCATGACAACAAGCCGTCGGCTTCCTTCGCGCCGAGGTAGCCCGCGCAGACCAGGTGCTGCTGCGCCGCGACGATGCCGGCGTGCTGCTCGTCGGCGGCCTTCCAGCGATCGTAGATCACACCGAGCTCGCGATCGCCCGCGAACCCGCTGAAGTCCTTCGCACCACGTCCAGCACGCGCCTTCTCCAGTTGACCGCCGAGCACGCGGCGCTGCTGCTCTGCCAGCTTGACGATGCCGTCGTGCTCCTGCCCGAGCGGACGTGGACCGAGCTTCGTGATCGGTGAGGAGTCGATCGCGGCGTGGCACTTGTACCGCGCCTGCTGCGCGAACCGCTCGCGCACGATCGCGAGCGATGGGACGATGCCATAGAGCTCGCCGAGCGCGTCGTTCGGAGACAGCGGCTTGCCGGCGACGTCGCGCTCGGAGGCGAACGCGAGATAGCTCGCGCGGTAGCCGGGAATCTTATCCCCGCTGGGTGCAAAGATCTTGGGCGTCCACGCATCGCGAAGATCGACGACGGTGATGCGTTCACGCTCGAGCGCCGACGCACACCTCATGCCGAGCTCCGCGCCCTGATCGACGACGAGCACGGCATCCGCGCACGCGAGCGTCGGCGCTGCGGTCCCGGCATGCGCCTGTTCGACGGGTGGAGGGCTGGCCGCGGGAGTTGCGCGACCGCTGCCCGATGAGGAGCACCCGACCAGAGCCAAGGTCAACCAGCGCATCTCCCATGATGGCGCCGAAGTCCCCAGCGCGGCCAACTTTCGTCCGAGCGTCGGACACTCGGTCGGCGGCCTAGGAATGTCCTTGGGATCCGACATCTTGCGAGTCGCCGTGGCACCCGACATGCACCTTCATCAACCGGGAGAACCAACAGATGCCGAACGAAAACCAGAAGAACCAGAACCAGAACCAGAACCAGAAACCAAACCAGGGCCACAAGCCGGAACAGGGCACCGAGCGCGAGCGCGCGCCGCAGCGTCAGGACCAGGGTCAGCACAGCCAGGACCCGTCGCAGCAAGAACCGAACAAGCCCTGATCAACTCGACCTCCTCGACCCACGGGATTCGTCACTGCGGATCCCGTGATGCATTTTCGGAGGTCACGCACGGCGAGGATCTCGAAGAGCGCCCGCTTGCTGGCACGCGTGTCGCACCACCGATTGACAGGAGGAATCATATGTACATTCTTTGGATGCTGGTCATTGGTCTCGGCGTCGGTGCACCCGCGAAGCTCGGCATGCCAGGCAAAGATCCGGGCGGCGTCATCATCACCATGGTGATAGGCGTCATCGGCGCGATGATCGCGGGCCTCCTCGGTCGCTCGCTGGGCTGGTACAACGAGGGCGAGAGCGCGGGCTTCATCGCGTCGATCCTCGGGGCGGTCGTCCTGCTCGCCGGCTACCGCATGATCGCGGGACGCCGTGGAGCGATGGCGTAGGCCGAGCTCGGACATGCCGCCGCACGGCTTCAAGACCACCGGAAGCATGCCGAGGCACGACCACCAAGCGGATCGAACGCATCACCACGGGGATCCCCTCGGTGGTGTTCCCCGGTGCCGCGCTGGCAGCGCCGAGGGCGCAGGCGCTCGTCTTGTCGAGCACGCGGAGCGTCAGCGACGCTGAGCTTTGCTGGCCTGCGGGTACCCTCGGTCCTGCAGCTCGATCTCTACACCAAGCTGGTCGAGGTCCTTGGCAGTGACCAGCCCGACCGCGGGTTGCGCGTGAATCAGGCGATGACGCACTGAGCTCGCGACATCCTTCGTCGGCCGGCAACACGGCGCGTGAAGCCCACGCCGTGTTGCCGGCCGATCTGCGTGTGGCCCGTCCACGCGCCCGCCCGGCGTCGACGCTGGCCGATCGATCGACCTCGACGTGCACCGCGAGCGCGAGCTCCGCCGAGCCGAGCAACCCAGCATCGAACGGCGCGCGCGGGGATCGCGATCGCAGCCTCGAGATCCACGGCGACCGAGCGACACCCGCGCTCACCGTGGATCTCGCCGCGGGCGACCAACGCGTCGGCGACGAGCGGAAGCGCATCGCCATAGGCTGCACGCGGGAGCGGCATCGCTCGGTCGACGATCTCGAGCGCGTCGGCCCGCTTGCCGAGCCCGGCGGGCGAGCGAGCCAGGGACGTCGAGTGGGCTCCGGACTCGAACGCGAGGGTGTCGCACGAGCCGACCGGCCGGCCTCAGCTCCGTCGCTTCATCCGGAGCTGGATCCGGTGCACCAGCTCGTAGAACGTCGGCAGCGCCAGCAGGGTGAACAGCGTCGAGGTGATCAGGCCGCCGATCATCACGATCGCGAGCGGTCGTTCGATCTCGGTGCCGTGCAAGCGCAGCACGAGCAGTGGCAGCAGACCGAGGATCGCGGTCGCCGCCGTCATGATCTTCGGCCGCACACGCCCGAGCGCCGCCTCGCGCAGCGCGGTCTCGAAGTCGCGTCCCTCGGCAATCAACCCGCGCGTCTGGGTGACCAGCACGAGGCCGTTCTGCACCGCGATGCCGAACAGTCCGATCAAGCCGACCAGCGACGACACGCTCCACGTCTCACCCGCCAGCCACAGCGCGAGGATGCCGCCGACGAACGCATCCGGCAGCGTCGCGAGGATCACCAGCGTCTCCGCCACCGAGCCGAGCGCGAGGTAGAGCAACAGGAACACCGCGAGGATCGCGATGCCGACCGCGAGATACAGCGAACTCTGCGCGCGCGCCTGCGTCTCGACCTTGCCTCCGACGTCGACGAAGTAGCCCTTCGGCAGCTGCAGCTCCTTCGCGAGCGTCTCGCGCACTTCGGAGGCGGTCGACCCGAGGTCACGCCCCGCGACACTCGCCTCGACGGCGATCCGTCGAGATCCGGCCTCGCGCTTGATGGTACCGAGGCCGAACACCTGCTCGATCTTCGCGAGCTTGCCGAGTGGAATCCGCGTCCCGTCGTGACCGTCGATCAGCAGCGCCGACAGCGACGCCGCATCGCGACGATGATCCTCGGCGAGCCGGATCACGAGATCGAACCGCCGCTGCCCGACCCAGACCTCGGAGATCACCTTGCCCGCGAGCCCGATCTCGATCGCCTCGATCACGTCGCCCGGCGTCAGCCCGACGCGCGCCGCGGCACCGCGATCGACCTGCACGCGCAGCTGCGGCAGCCCGGTCAGGCGTTCCGCGCGCACGTCGGCGACACCATCGATCTCGCGCATCGCGCGCTCCGCCGCCTCGGCCAGCTTCGAGAGCTGATCGGGATCGGGGCCGAAGATGCGCACCGACAGATCCGACGGCGTGCCGCCGAGCCCTTCGTCGATGCGCATCCCGAGCGGCGTGGTGAACGACGCCGAGACGCCAGGCACCTTCTCGACCGCCTCGCGCATCAGGTCCTCGAGCTCCGCCGTGCTCCGCTCGCGATCCGGGTCCAGCACGATCAGCACGTCCGAGAGCGTGTGCGGCATCGGATCCTCGGTGCGCTCGGCGCGGCCGGTTCGCCGCACGACGTCCTCGACCTCGGGGAACGTCCGCAGCACGTCCTCGACGCGGTGATTCAACCGATCCACCTCGTCGAGCGAGGCCTCGGCCGGCAGCGATGTCTGCATCAGCACCGCGCCCTCGTCGAGCTCCGGCATGAAGTCCGAGCCGATCTGCGTGGCGAGCCAGATCGCCGGGATCGTGATCACCAGCGTCACCGCACGCACGAGGCCCGCGTGCTTGAGCGCACCGTCGAGCAGCGGCCGATACGCACGCTTGATGCCGCGGATGATCGCGACGTCCTCGTGGTGATCCGCCCGGCGCGGCCGCAACAGCCCCGCGGCGATCACCGGCACCAGGCCGAGGGCGAGCACCAGCGCGGCGATCACCGCGGCGATCACCGCACCCGCGAGCGGCTGGTACATCCGCCCCTCGATGCCACTCATCGCGAACAGCGGCAGGAACACCGCGCACACGATCAGCGTCGCGAACGCGATCGGTCGCCCGACCTCGACCGCCGCCGCCAGCGCATACGCCTTGCGATCGCCCTCGCCCTCGCGATGTTGCGACAGACGATGCAGCACGTTCTCGACCATGATGATCGACGAGTCGACGAGCAGCCCGACGGCGATCGCGAGCCCGCCGAGCGTCATCGTGTTGATCCCGATGCCTGCGACCCGGAGGAACAACCCCGAGAGTGCGAGCGAGAGCGGCAGCGTGAGCGTGACCAGCAGCGCCGCGCGGACGTTGCCGAGCAGCAGGAACAGCACGAACGCGACGAGGCCGGCACCGATCAACACGGCACGACCAACGCCACCGAGCGACGACTCGACGAGCTGCGACTGGTCGTAGACGCTGCGAATCGTGACGCCCTTCGGCAGGCCCGCGTCGAGCTCGACGATCGCCTCGCGGATCCGGCGCGCGACCTTCACCGTGTCGGCGCCGAACTGCTTGACGATCCGGCAGCTCACAACTTCACCTGCGAGCCGATGCGCGAGCCCGCGCCGCACGGCTGGCGCTTCGCGAACATCCGCGACATCACCGATCAACACCGGCGTCCCGCCGCGCATCGCGACCACGGTCTCGCGCAGCTGCTCGACGGATTCGGCGCGGCCGCTCGCGCGCACCGTCCACTCCATCTGCCCCTGGGTGACGAACCCGCCCGCGGCGCTGACATTCGCGCCCTTGGTGGCGTGGACGATCTCGTCGAGGGTGACGCCGCGCGCGGCCATCCGATCGGGATCGATCTGGACCTGGAACTCGCGGAGGTAGCCGCCGAGCCGCTCGACGGCGGCGACGCCGGGGACCGCGAGCAACCGGTTCTTGATCTCGTTCTCCGCGAGGTCGCGCAGCGACATCAGATCCGCGGCCCCGGGCTCGGCCTCGATCGTGAGCTCGTAGATCTCGTTGAGCCGCCCGGACAGGCTCGACAGCAGCGGCTCGCCGGTGCCCGGCGGCAACTCGAGCTGCGAGAGCCGCTCGGCGACGAACTGCCGGCTCCGGGCGTAATCGGCATCCGCCTCGAACTCGAGCGTCACCTGTGCGACGCCGAGGGTCGATTGCGATCGCACGCGCCGCACGTCGGGCAAGCCCGAGAGCACGGTCTCGATCGGGATCGCGACGCGGGTCTCGAGCTCCTCGGAGCCCATCGCCGGGTTCTGCACGATCACGTTGAACACCGGCGTCGACAGATCCGGGAACACGTCGAGCGGCAGCTCCCGAAAGCTGAGCGCGCCCAGCGCGGAGCACGCGATCACGAGCAGTAGCGCGACCAGCGGCTTGCCGAAGCTCTCGACGATGAAGCGCTGGATCATGGCGCCCTCCTAGTGGTGATCATGACCACCACCCTCCCCGCGTGACTTGTCGAACTCGGCCTTGAGCAGAAACGCGCCGTCGACGACGACCTCGGTGCCGCGCTCGAGGCCCGAGATGATCTCGACCTCACCGCCGAGGTCGCGCCCACGACCGACCGGCTTCGCCTCGAACGTGCCCGGCCCCCTCGGGATGAAGACACTCCACTTGTCACCGACGCGCTGCACGGCGGCGATCGGAACCGCGACCACGGTGCCGCTGACGTCGCCGATCGGAATCGACACCGTCGCCGACATCCCCGGCCGCAGCACGGCATCGGCGTTCGGGATCTCGAGCCGCACCGGCACCGTGCGCGACGCGGTCTCGACCTCGCGACCGATCCACACGATCTTGCCCTCGACGGTCTTGCCGGGGAGCGCCGCGAACGACGCCGTTCCCTCGCTGCCGACCTGCACGCGCACCGCATCGCGCTCGAACACGTGCGCGACGAGCCACAGCATCGACAGATCGCCGATCCGGAACAACGTCTTCGCCGGATCCGCGAGCTGCCCGAGCACCGCATCGCGCGCGATCACGGTGCCGCTCACGGGCGCGCGAAGCACCAGCCCGCCGCCACCTTCCGCACCCGCGAACTGCCGCAGCGCTCCCGCCGTCACGGTGCGTGCCGCCTCGGCTTCGGTGACCGCGGCCTGCGCCTCGAGCACCTCGCGCTCGGGAATCAGTCGCTCGGCGAACATCCCCTGCTTGCGCTCGAGGACTCTCCTCGCGAGTGTGAGCCGCGCATCGGCGGCCTGCGCCTCGGCACGCGCCTTCGACATGTCGCCACTCGTCAGCTCGACGAGCGGCTGGTTCGCCTTGACCTCGTCGCCTGCCTTGACGAGCACACGCACGATGCGCGCAGGGGACGGCGAGGCGACCTCGGCGTACGCATCCTGATTGACGCGGAGCTCGGCGAGCACCGACACGCGCTCGCCCGCGGTGCGCGACTCCGCCCTTACGATAGTCACGCGCAGATCGCGGATCATCTCCGGCGCGATCTTGACGATCCGTGCGCCTTTGTCGTGGTCGTCGTGCTCGGCCGAACCCGAGCCCTCGGCGTGATGTTCGTCCTTGTGCTCGGGCTCTGCCTGCTTGTTCCCGCCGCAGGCGACGAGCACGAGCAGGATCGCGAGCGCCCTCATGGAAGCGTCACCCCCGCGACGAAGCGCGCCGTCGCGGCGGCCTTGGCCAGCTGGAGCTGCCGTTCGAGGTGCTCGCGTCGCCCGTCGAGCACTTGTTGGCGGGCGACGAGATACGCGTTGATCGCGATCTGGCCGGTCTCGATGCTGCGCTCGAGCAGCTTCTCGCTATCGGCCAGGGTCGGCACCACGTCGCGATCGAAGACCTCGACCGCTTCGCGCGCACGCGTGTACGCCTCGAACGCGTCGACCACCTGTCGCGACGCGACGATCATGACCGCTGCCCGTTCGAGCTCGGCGCGTCGTTCCTTCGCCCGCGCGACCGCCTTGGCGCCTCTCGCGCGTGACCACAGCGGCAGCGTGATCGTGACGCCACCGAGCAGGATCGCGTCGCCCTCGTCGAGCTGATACCCGGCCCACAGCCCGAGATCCGGGCGACCGTTCGCGATCGCGAGCGCGTGCTCCGCGCGTGCTGCCCGTGCGTCGGCTTCGAGCGCGCGCAGCTCGGCGCGGGGCCCGGCGCGGAGCGCTTCCACCGTGATCACCGGCGGCCGGAGCTCGCCGGTCAACCTGATCGCGTCGTCGGGTCGCGCTCCGATCAGCGCCGCGAGCTTGCCGATCGCGCGGGCGCGTTCGGCCTGCGCCGCCGACACCGTCGAGCGCGCACGACCGAGCGCGATCTTCGCGAGGTTGACGTCGAGGTCCGTGATGTCGCCGGCCTTGCGACGGCGGTCGGCGGCGTCGGCGGTCCTGGTCGCGACGTCGAGGTTCCGCTGCGCGAGCTCGACGTCGAGATCCGCGAATCGGGCCTCGTAGAACAGGTTCGTGACCTCGAAGCTCAGCGCACGCAGCTCGACCTCGCTGGTTGCCTTGGCGTGATCGATCTCGGCGTCCGCGGCTCGCACGCGCGGTTCGCGCCGCGTCAGCTCGAGCGGTTGGGTGAGCTGCCCCTGGATCGCGAGCGAGCGCGGATCGCCGAACCGCCGGCCACCGCCGATCTGGAGCTCGGTGTTCTGCGTGAACCGCACGCCGGCACCCACGCGATGAGCCTCGGCCTCTCCGATCCGCGCACGAGCGACCACCGCCCCGGGCGCGTGATCACGAGCGCGAGTGATCGCGGTCGGGAGATCGATCTCGAGAGGCCCCGCATGGGCAGGCGCACATAGAACTATCAGCGCGGCGCAGGCAAGCCGCCGCGCGCGAACGGGAGAGCACATGACGCACCTCGTAGCGGACGCAGGTCCGCCGTTGATTGTCTGGATGTTGACGAATCAGACGGCGCGCTTCGGGACGTGCAGGATCTCGCGCGGGTCGGGGCTGACGTGGAAGCCTTGCACCACCTTCGGTGCGGCGACCTTGGTCGAGCTCAGCTTGGTGTTCGCCTGCGCGCTACTCGCGACGGCGGGCACCGCGCTCGGGCAATGACACCGGCACGCGACGCCCGGAAGGCAATCGGTGCCGCAGCCATCGTCGTCGCACTGCTCCTCGCAGGAGTCGTCCATCACCAGGTCCGCGAGCCCGACGAGGTGGGTCAAGGCGAGCGCGAGCACGGCGATGCGGGCAACCGACACGCTCTACGAATAGCACGTCTCAGGTGCAGGTCGCCGTGCAGTTGCGGGCCGAAGGGAACGACGCCGGGCAGCTCACGATCACCCGCGGAAACGCGATCCGCGTGCAGCGATCGCGATCCTCCGCATCGGCGGCGACGTACGTACAGCTACCGCCGGGGCCGTCGATCGTGCAGGTGCCGCCGGCGTCGCAGTCGGCGTCGGCGTCGAGGGGCTCGGTCCTGAAGCTCGCACCGTTCAGCAGGCACGTCGCGCAGTCATCGACGACGTTCGCGATCCGGGTCTCGCATTGATCCATGCACGCCTGCGCCGAGTCGTCACTGCACTGCGCATATGCCCCCGCGAGCGGCGGCTCGACCACCTTGCAGATCGAGAGACACCGCGGATCACCGGCGAGCTCGCTGCCATCCGGTGAACACGCGACCAACGCGAAGACGAGCCATTTGTGCATCCGCTCGGGATATCAGGTTCGCCGCGCGGACCCAGGCACACGGATGTGCCTGGCCGTACTTCACCGCGCTGTGCCAGTTGAAAAACATGGCAACGCACCTAGAGCGAAATCCCCGGTCACGCGCTAGTTTCCGCGCGTGCGAGCACTCTCCCTGATCACTCTCCTTGCCTTCACTCTCCTTGCCTGCGGATCGAAGAAGGACGCGCCTCCCGCCGGTGGTAGCGCTGAGCCGCCGAAGAGCAGCGCAGAGCCGCCGAAGGGCAGCGCCGAGCCGCCGAAGGGCAGCGCCGAACCGCCGAAGGGTAGCGCTGCCGAGCCGCCCAAGACCGGCTCGGATACCGCCTCTGGCTCCGGTTCGGGCGCTGCGACGGGCTCGGGCTCGGATGCCGTGGCCGCCGGTTCTGGATCTGGATCCGGATCCGGCGGCGAAACGAAGAAGTGGTTCGACAACCTCTCGCGCGACGAGAAGATGGACTTCATGAAGAAGCAGGTCGTGCCGACCATGAAGCCGATGTTCCAGAAGTTCGACGCGAAGGAGTTCGCGAACTTCGGCTGCAAGACCTGCCACGGCAAGGATCCGCAGAAGTCGAAGTACAAGATGCCGAGCTCGGACATCCCGGCGCTCGACTTCGCCGCGATCAAGGCCGGCAAGCAGAAGCCCGCGATGGCGAAGTGGATGGGTGAGGTCGTCAAGCCGGAGATGGCGAAGCTGCTCAAGGAGTCCGAGTACACCGAGGCCAACCCGACGGGGTTCGGCTGCCTCCACTGTCACGAGCTGAAGAAGTAAGCATCACGCGCCGCTGACGTGCTGCTGTAGTGCACGTCC
>Ga0105049_10008020_pt1 | contig 12251 bp, 9 predicted proteins | sample MAT06_FD_78087 | JGI IMG/M metagenome (GOLD analysis project Ga0105049, IMG submission 78087) | Freshwater microbial communities from Lake Fryxell liftoff mats and glacier meltwater in Antarctica - MAT-06 | ecosystem: Environmental > Aquatic > Freshwater > Ice > Liftoff microbial mat | place...
ACCGTCACCGACAAAGCCGCCACGCCGCACGACCAGATGCTCAGCCAAAAAAACGCGAACACTGCCGCTTCGATCTGCTTCGCGCTGAAGAGCGACACGCCCATCGGCACAAGGGTCAGCAACAACCCGACCACCCACAGATGCACATTGCGCCGGAAATACACCACCTCGCATTGCTTCCTCACCGCCTTCAACAACGCCGCCTTCGCTTTCTTGAAAATCTCGTGATTGGTATTTTTGAAAACCAGTTGCTGCCGGGTGCCGAGCAGTTCCTGAAAGAGCGTGTTGGCTTCCGGCGGCAAGGTCGGCTGTGACTTTTTCTCGATGCCATAATCGTTCTGGCCACCGCCCTCGATTTTGATCGCGCCCAAAACCGCCAGATGCAAAATTGAGGCTGCCAGCGTCGTATCGTCAAATTTCCCCAATCCCCGCACAAACCGCACCACCGCCGGCGACATCCCCTCCGGCGCCTCGTAGCGCGGAATGATCACGCCTCTCTCCGGGTCCCGCCCGTAAAGCATCCAAACCGCCAGATAGTAGAGAAAGACTATCACCAGCCCGCAGACGCCCAGCACGACGCCCAGGTTTGCGCGCACCAGCGCCATCAGCGCTTGATCTTGCGAAGGCGCTTCGATGAATCCCTTCGCCCAAGTCACCACCACCGTCAGCCCCTCCCCCGCGCCGAGCCGCGTCGTGGTTTGGAAGACAGCCTGGTTGCCCAACTTTGTCACCTCGTAGTCCTGGCCCTTCGCTCCCGGCGCTCCACTGTAAGCCTCCGCGCTTTGGATCGTCACATCGGCCGGCAGCACGACTTCCGCCGACGCCTGCTCAATCGGAAAAGCCCAGCCGTTGCCCGTCACATTCCAAGACAACTCGTCGTGATCCTGGAAAAAACCGAGCTGGCGGCCCGTCCGATAGCGCAGCGTGTAAATATAGTCTCCCGGATTCAGTTCCACCTCGGCCTGTCCGAAATAAACCCGCATCCCGTTTCCCAGCGACTTCGTGTGCCACGGCTCGGGCTCCCCGCCGCGCCGCACCTCCAGCACCTCAAAGGGAACCACACTCTTTAATCCCCACGCGCCCTGATAGAGCGTGGGAAAATCCCGATAGATGCCGCGTTTGATTTCCTTGCCCTCCGCCCGCACCGTGATGGTCTCCGTCACGTCGAGATCGCCATTTTTTTGCACTTCGATCCGGCTTTGAAAATCCAGAATCACCTCTTCCGCGCGCAGTCCGCCGGCCAGAATCAAAAACAGCAGGACGAGTTTTTTCATTCGACCTTCACCTCCGGTGCCGCGCGTTCGATCACATTTTCCACTTCAAAAAATTCCGCAGGAACAAAGTGAAACGCACCCGCAACCAAGGTCGTCGGAAACGATTCCGCGAAGTTGCGGAAATCCCGCACCGCTCCGTTAAAATACCGCCGCGCATATTGGAGGTCGTCCTCGATCAGGACAAGCTGGGTCGTGAGCTGTCGGAAATTCTCGCTGGCCTTGAGTTCCGGATACGCCTCCGCCACGGCCAGCAAGCCGCGCAGGCCCTGCACCAGACCCTGTTCGTTGCCCGCCCTCGCCTCCGCCACATCGCGGAAAACCTTCTCTTCCTGTGCCCGATACCCCTTCACGCATTCCACCAGCGCAGGCACGAGATCGTGCCGCTTTTTCAACTGCACCTCCACCGCACTCCAGGCCTCGCGCTGCTGATTGCGCAGCTTCACGCCTGTATTGAAAGCCCACGCCAGCCAGATGGCGGCGGCAAAGAGGACAAATGCCGCCCCGATAATCATTCGATTTTTCCCGGCAAGACGATTTCAAACAACACCGCCCCGCCCTTGCCGCTCCCTTCGCGCGGCTCAAGGCTGAGGGACTGATACATGGCTTCCAGAGCCCGTGGGTCCTGCCGCAGTTCGGGATACATGCTCTTCAAACGTTCTTTCACCCAACGCTTGGCCAGCACGCGCTCAAGGGGGCGCAAGGGCTCCTCGCCCTGCAACCGGCTCTTGATGAACTCAAAAATGTTCATGACGGAATGAAATAAAACACCTTCCTTCCGCAATGACGCCATATTTTTTGCAGCGAAACCGCTGACAGGGATTGGCGGTTTCTAATCCGTGAAAAGCCGCAATTCCTTGGTCGCGTGACCATCGGCGAAAAGATGGTTCACCTTGTCCTCGGTATTTTTGTGCCAGCCCTCCTTGTCCACCAGCACGGGAATTTTGGTCAGGTCCGTCACAAAACCGAAAAAATTCAGACCGCCCAGCGACTGACCGCTCAACGCACTGTTCCAGAAATAACTTGTGCCGGTGGTTTCCGCGATTTTGCGGCCGGCCGGACAGGTGAAAACTTTCGGGCTGTCCAGATAGCGATCCAGGGTGTTGTCAATCACGGCGACTTCGTCAGTCTTGCTGGCCCGTGCTGCGGCGAGGGGCGGCATGGTCATTTGATTTTCGCCCAGATAGGTGTTCAGAGCCAGGCCCAGTCCCCGGAGGTTGCCAAGGCATTTGGCGGCGTCGGCCCGGGCCAGGACAATCGAATAAGAGGGAATGGCGATGCCCGCTATCACGGCAATGACGACGAGGGAAACCAGGAGCTCGATCAGGGTGAATCCGCGCCTCATCGCATCGTTTGCGTGGCGCGCTGGAGCTGCTCGATCACAGGCGCGAAATCCAATTTCACTTCCGCGCTGGCTTCGCTGTAAAAGGAATCCATGCCCTGCGAGATCAGTTTCTGCACCTCAACGCGGTCAATGCGCTCCATGTTTTCCGGCTGGTCTTTTTCAATGTCGTCCAGCGCCCGTTGCACGATTTTTTTCCGCTTGTCGGGTTCCATCTTGTTGAGCGCGAGCATGAGCTGACGGAAACCCTCGGGCAGGGTGAGATCGAGGAAGCGCTTGCGCTCCTCCGCAGTCATTTCCTCGAACAGCCGGCGGTCAATTTTGGTTTTCCGCAGTTCCTGACGCTGGTCGAAATTCAGTTTGTTGAGCTGGACCGCCACACGACCAATGACTTTCTCGCGTCCGGCAGGCGCAAGGTTGGCCAGGGGATTTTTTTCAATATAGGCGGAGACAGAGGCCGGGGTCGGGCGCGCCGCCCGAGCCCAAAAAATCACCACTGCGGCCACAAGCCAGACGGCCACAAAAATACCAATCGCCCGCCAGGAAAGTCGCATTCTGCCTCTCAACTAATCCTGAATTGCCCGCGAGGCAAGTGGCGCATGGTTAAAAGGTGAACCCGAAACCAAACTGCCAGGCTCCCACCGGATCGCCGTCTTTGCGGATGAGGTTATGTCCGTAGTCCACCCGGATGGCCCCCAGAGGAGTGTAAAATCTCCCGCCCAGGCCGACCCCGATCCGGGTTTCGTCCCAGGTGAACTCCTTCAGTGAGGGCGACAAGTTTCCCGCATCCACAAAAGCCGCCAGATAAAACGCCTTCCAGACGGGCCATTGGATTTCCGCGTTGCCCAGAATAAAAACCTCACCGCCTTCCAAATTGCCATCCACATCCTTCGGACCCATGCCGTCGAGTTGGAAGCTGCGCACGGAGTCGGGACCGCCCAGGAAAAAGCGCTCCTGAATGGGAATTTCCTGCGTGTCGGCAAAGGGAAGCATCACGCCGGCCCGGCTGTTCAAAATCATGAAGGGCACGAAAGGCCGCTCCGGGATGATCTTCCGGAAAGGGATATACCAAGTCGCCTGTCCCTTCAGCCGGGCGAAGGAAATCTCCCCGAGCAGAAAGCGCGAGGCCAGATCCGCCTTCGCGTCGAGCAGGAACCCTTTCATGGGGGAAAGCTGATCGTTGCGGCGATCAAGGGTCTGCTGAAAACTGAGCGCCCCGAGGGTGTAATTTTCCAGGCCGCCGTCGAGCGAGTCATCCGCATAAACGGTCGAACTCGACACCACTTTCCATTGATAGCCAGCCCGCCAGCCCGTGGTGTTGGCCGGGCTGAATTTTTTCTCCAGATTAAACCCGCCGCCATATTGGGTGGACTTGAAGGCGGGCAATTCCTGACGCGTATAAAACGCCGCCAGACTGGCAATAAGGTCGGTTTGCAGAAACCACGGGTCGCTCAGCGTCGCTCCCAATCCGTGGCTCCGTTGCGAAACGAAGGCCTCGAGCGTAAAGCGGTTCAACGTTCCAAAAAAATTCCGGTCGGTGTAGCTGCCTGCGAAAAAAGCGCGGTCCCATTCGCCGTATCCCACTGTGGCCGAAACCTGCTTGGCCGCGGCTTCCTTGAGGGCGAGGTGCAAATCCACCGTCTTGTCCTTTGTCTGCGTCTGGGTGACATCCACATCGGAGAACGCGCCGCTGAACCACAGCCGCCGCACGCCCGTGTCAAGGGCAGTGGCGTTGTAAAATCCGGGCCGCAATCCCAACCGCCGCAGGATCGCTCCGGGAATCGTACGGCGGTTTCCATCCACCGTGATTTTTCCCAGACTGTATCGCGCACCGGAGCGAATCTGCAGGACGATCCGCACGGAACCTTCCGCCATATCGAAGGTCGTTTGTTCCTCGACCGTCGCTTCGAAATATCCCTCTCGGCGCAGAATATCCTGGGTGCGCGAGCGGCCCAGAAATTCATCGCCGGGACGGTAAAATTTCCCCCGGAACGACTGGACCGCCCCGTCCACATCAGGCGGAATCACTCCGCCTTTCAGGATCACATCGTTAATCGTGTACCGGATCCCCGCCTCCACCACGACAGAGATGGCAACCTCCATCCCGTCAAACTCCGGCGTCGCATCGGCCGTGGCGTCAAGATAGCCATCCTGCACCAGAACCTGCCGGATTCTCTCCGCTCCCGCATTCATCGCGCTCCCGACGTACCGCAGCCGTCCAAACGGAGTCCGCGTTTGCTGCCGCATCTCCGCAATGAGAATATCCCGCATGCGATGCCGCGTGATCACCTCCGAACCGGTAAAATCCATCGACCCGATCTGAAAACGCGGACCCTCGGAAATGGTGAAGACCACCCCACCCGCCGTAAACCCGTAGTCCACCTCCGCCTCGGGAAATCCCTGCCCGAAGAGAAATTCGCGCAGGAAATACGCGGCGTCGTCCGCCGTGGTCGCCTCGATGGGAGAAGCGAGGGAAATGTCAAAACGCCGCAAGGCCTGCTCGAGCCGGGCACGGGTGAAAGTCGTTTCGCCAGCAAAAGAAAACCCCGCCGCCGTTTGCGCCGGAAGCCATTCCGCGCTCGCGAGGAGTACGCACCCCACCGCGCCCAGAAGAATCCCCCTCATCGAAACCGCAGCGTGTAGGTCGCCCCGGCGTTGTAAAACCCAAAGCCGTCGCGCTCGGTCATGAGCGAAAGCCCCTGCCAGAGTCGGAACCTTCCGCGCAACGTGGCCCGTGCACCCTGATAGGATGGCGGCACCGAACTGATCTGCAAGCGGTTGACCAGCGAATCCACATCCACTTTCTGCGTGTCAAACTGCCGCACGAACGCGCGCAGGAGCAACAGACCGCTCTGTCCGATGGCGGCCTCACCAAAACCCGCCCCGGCGAAAACCCCCGGCGGCAGTCCGGCCGTGAGCAGGAGAATCAGGGACTCCTGGGGCAGCGGCGGATCGGACCGCAAAATCAGGCGGCGTTCGTTCAAGGGCCCGAAGGCAAAAGCCTGCACCTCGTAGTCCAGCGCCTCGCCACTGGCGCGCACATCGAGTTGCGGCATCCAGGGACTGCTCTCGATAAAATCAATGTGTCCGCTTTCAATCGTCATGGTGGAAAACGGCAGAAAGGCCCGCGCGTCCTTCACTTCGATCCGTCCGAGGAGCAACGGCTGGCCCAGCGTGCCGGTGAGCCGGAGATCCGGCACGATCTCCCCGGTGGCCAGATTTCCCATCAGCTTGAAAGAGGTTTCGTTGGCGATGGAAACATCGAGTTTCCAGGCGCTGAAAGGCGCGGGAACGAGACCCCCGAAACGTGGCGGAACGAAATACGCCTCATCCACCGGAGAGGGAGCCAGCAGCGGCGTGATCTCCAGCCGTCGGTAGATCCGCCCGTCCACCAGCCGCACGGACCCCGCGAGCGATCCACCCGCCGCGTTACCCACGGCCCGCATATCCACATTTGCGCGCAAGCGCAGGCCGGGATCGCGGGCCAGCAGGATTTTGGTGCCGCTGAGAGCGAGGTCGTATTGCAGATTGGCAGAATCCGCAAAGACCACCCCACCCCGCAGGTCAAACGGTCCCGCCGCCACATCGCCGGTGAATTTTTCAATCGTCGCCCTCCCCGTATCGAACACGATCGAACCATTGAGATTGCCGATCACCGGATCGCGCACCGTTGTCTGAATGCGTCCGCCCACCAGCACCAACCGGCCGGTTAACTCCGGTTTCGCCACCGTGCCGGTCGCCATGACACCCCCGGCAACGGTGCCTCCGATTTTGAGAACTTTTGGAAAAAACGGACGAAAAATCTCGAGGTTGGTTTTGGGAATATCCAGGCGGGCGGAGATTTTTCCCTCCGGATTCACCCACCGCAGCGAACCATCGGCCGCCTTGAGGAATCCAAACGGAGCCTCTGCCTTCAGCGTCAGCGGCGGCAGACCGCGCGGGAGAATCGCCCCGTTCAACACCGCCTTGCCCTCCGCCGCATGGAGCACGGCATCAAGTTGCGAGGCCAGGCTCAGGCCGTCCTCACCGCGCACGGCCAGGCCGCGGCCCTCGATTTTCCCGTCCAGCATCAGAGCCGCCGGCAGGCCCGAGGCTTTCAAGCTGCCGCGCAGCGTTCCTTCGAGCGGAAAATCGTTCCCGGCCAGCCTCAGCACATCCCGCAAACCCAGGGCTCCGCGCGTGTTGACCGTGGCATACACTTCCTGGTCGGGCAGCACCGCCTCTTTCAAAGATTTGCCGGCAGCCATCGCAAAAAAATCCACCGGCAGGAAAACTTCCGCATCCGCCAGATCGCGTCCATTCCCGCGCAACGCGGCGTTTTTTAGTTTGAGACCCGAACCCGCCAGCGTGGCCTGGGTGGTGAAACGCAACGGACCCTGCTCCAATTCGAGGCCGCTGAAATAAACATTCTGCGGGGAATATGTTCCCGCAAAGCGCCCGGTCAAACCACTCGGCGTCTGCTCCGTAACAAACTTGTCCAGCGAGACATTGAAGGCCCCTGAATGCGCCGCCGTGCTGCCGTCGCCCTGCCACCGGATCTGTGCCGCACCGCCGTAAATCGCGCGAAGGCCGGGCTGCACAAACAAATCGCGATACGCCCCGATATCGTCCGAACGCGCCTGGATTTCCCCGGAATAACTGTGCGGCGCGGCAATACCCACCGCCCCCTTGCCCCGCAGGTAATCCGTCCCGCTCCAGAATTCACATTGCGAAACCTGCGCTTCGTTGTTGGCAAAAGTCACCTCCACCCGGCCGGACTCGATCGGGTGTTCGCGGAAACCCATCTCCGAAGCTTCCAAGCTCAGAAACCCCGTCAGCCGCCCGTCCTGTCCGTTGACCGAACTGCTCAGGCTCATGCGCCCGTTCATCTCATCGAAAGGCGGACCAAACAATCCCGCGAGGGCACCGATGTCCTTGATCGAAGCCGAGGCATTGAGGAGAAACGGTGCCTTCGCCAGTCCTCGCCAGTCGCTCGTGACTTGCACCTCGCCATTGCCGCTGAGCGTGTTTTCTTTTTGCCGCAATTCAAAATCGCTCACCGCCAGCCGCCGGTGAATGAGACTCGCACCGACCGTGAGTGACTCCCATCCGCGCCGGTTCCAGAGAAACCCATCCGCCGCCAGCCGGAGCGAAGCCTGTCCATCCAAAGGACGCTCCGGCGTGCCGCGGAACGTCAGCCTGGCTTCGCGCAAAATCCCCTCCGCCTTGTCCTTCAATCCCAGCAGCGCCGACAATGGCTGGATATCCACTTGCGCCGCCCAGACCGCCGCATCCACCGCCACCTGCCCGGCCTCCGTGCCGAGCGAAACATCCGCCCGCAACGACCCTCCAAAGACCGCCGCCTCCAAGCCCAGCGCCAGGCCGCCCGGACGGGCCAGTTGCACGGCAAAATTTTCGATCTTCAAACCATCCATCAGCGCAAAATCCGCCAGATAAATCGTCCCGCCCTTCCACGCCGTAACTCCCTCCAGCGTGCCCAGACTTTGCTGCACCGTGCCGGCATGGATCTCCGCCCCCGAGACACGGAATTTCCCCGTATCCAATTCGCTGAAAAGAGCGGAGGCGTCCTCGAGATAGTAGGACTGATTCCCGGCCAGTACTTCCACGCTGGCATGCCGGATGGTGAGCGCCTCCGGCAAATACTGCAGGCTCCGCTCCGCCTCCGCCTGCTGCTCCGCCGGCGTAAGATTCGGTGGCACAGACGGAGCCGCCGGCCCGGCTTGCGGGCGAAGATCGAAGACCCCGCGCAAATCCTCGACCACCAGCGAACGAACCACCCGCTTCTCCCCGAAAAACGCATGCCACGGCCAGTTGAGTCCAAGCTCGACCCGGCCCACATCCGCCGCCGTGCGCGAAACGCCCGTATCCGTCGCGCGCAGGCGCACTTTTTCAAAGACCAGCGGAGAACCCAGTCGCGCCTGGATTTTCCCCACCTCCAGCCGCAATCCCGCCGCCTCCGCCGCCTTCACCAGCCCGAAACGCAGCCCGCGCGCCAGCAGAGACGGATGCACCGCCCAGAGCACCACCAACGCCAGCACGCCAGCCACCAAAACATGGCGCGCCCGAAGCCGCTTGCGCGGCGGGTTGAGTTTGGCTTCCTCGACATTCATTCTTTGATCAAATAAGACGGATTTTCAGCGGCTGAACAGAAGAAGGCTCGTGCTGCCGCATCAAACATTCGGCGCAGGGCATATCAAAAGATGTCAGATCTGTCGAATCCGTCTAAAAATAAAGCCTTCCCTTTCACCCCAATCCACCAGCCATCCGGCAGGGTTTCAAACCACGCCTTCAACTCCCTTGGATTTGCATGGATGCAGGCTCTTGCATCCGTCGAAGACCCACACGCCCACAGCCAGCATGGCAAAAAGCGCCCCGGCCAGATTAGAATTCCCAAACCCAAAGTCCACCCGCGCCGCGAGAAGGCAGATCATTTTAGCCGCGAAAGAACGCAAGGAACGCAAAGAAGAAGATCGGAAAATATTCTTTGTGCCCTTTGCGTTCCTTTGTGGCTGGTCTAGTCTTTTCATGGACGGTGAATCAGCTGCTATTTCGGCAGCAAATCCAAGCACACCAACACGGAAGTGGAAACATCATCTTTTCCCCGTCCTTCCACCACCTTCTCCGTCACATTGTCCACGCAAATCATCCCCCCCACAGAAGAGCTTGAAGCAGAAGATAACGAAGGTAATGAAGAAGCTCTCAGCTCTTCCTTTCCTTTGTTCGCTTTTGTAAAATTCATAACACGCGAAAATACTCCCGCACGAAATCATCCAGTTCCACGCTCGCCGCATGGGGCGTTTCCAACAATCCGTCGCATTTCCTCTCTTCCCTCCGACTTTTGAGGCTCCCCATACAAACACGTCCGCCCGTAAAATCTCCCCTTTTGCAGCCAGTGGGATTATCTCAACCTCCGCCCTCACGCAGAAAGACATGGACACCATCAGCAGCCAGTAAAGACGCAGCATTCCCTCTGATTCTTTCCAGCACGCAAGGATGTCAACCTCGGGACAAAGGGTTCTGATATGTATATTACAGGACTGACCCTTTTGGCCTTTTAGGTTTCGTGATCTCATTCCATAGTACATACATTGCAACGGTCGTAAATACGATGAGTCCCAGGGGTGCTAACCACACAGCTTTGGCAGTTCCAGTGAAATGCTTCCCTATTTCATAACTTCCCAGCATTGCAATAAATGAAATGATTATGAGTGTGCGCAAACCATAAGTGTGTACGAAAGCAAAGGCGGGAGTAATAAAGAACAGGTAGCCTATAAATGGAGCAATGAGGCAAAAGGTATTGTTTTCAGTGCGACTGCTAAAAAGTAGAATATAAGAGGTCGATAATAAGAGCATCATCATGGCCGTTTGGAGCCTCTTTCCACTTTTTCTCTCCGCATAAAGACTAACTCCATAGATTCCCATCGCCGCGATGATTGAGACGACAAACTGAGCCAAACTCGAAATGCTTAGCGTGAAGACTTTCAGCATACCAAAAAGGTAGGCATAATAAAGATCCTGCCCCCGAGTCATTGAGACCTTAAGGGAATCAATGCAAGCGGCATATTGTCTAAGCACATAATCCGGTGATTGGAAAAAAAAGGGCGCTACGAAAAGCAGTGTAAGCCCGGCAATCGAGATGCTGATGGTTCGGCGGGGAAATACGCCGATAATTAAAAGAAGTGGAACCGCAAGGTAAGGTTTCATCGCGAGTCCAAGAATACATACTAAGACTGCTTTCTTGATTTTATCTTGAGCCACTAATACGGCCACGATTGTGAGTGTCGCAGTTACGATGACATTCATTTGGCCGTTCCGAAGGCTTTCCCATAATAACGGGATGGTAAAGAGCGAAATGGTTAAAAAGGCTGATTGCTTCGACATGGTCGGCAGTTGATCTGCAAGCAGCCTGCATGCATAGCCACAAAGTCCCAACCCAATAAAACGCCACAATAATTCTGCAACAACAAATGGGATCGAGGTGAATGGGATTTGGAGAATCGCCGAATGCGGAAAGTAGAGAAACCCAATCCCATTAGCTGAATAGATATCCTTCCCCTGGATCCAATGCTTTGAGGCTTCCCAGAAGATAGGGGTAACCGTACGGGTCCCTGGGCTTGTCAGAATGAAAATAGCTACTGTAATGCCAGTGGCGGCCCAAAGCGTGAAAGCGATATACTGTAACTGCCTATGGGTGAGTTCCGCAAATTTCATTTCGAGTTCTCTGCTGGTAGATTAGTTGGGAAGTCTTTATTCAAAAATTACAGAGTTCGGCGAGCAGATAAATTAAGACGAACAAGTAATGAGGTAGAAGGACTTCAATAAAATTTATGATGTAACCGAATCAGGGTCGGAGCGCAATCCGGGGAGCGGAGGGAGAAGGGAGAGGGGTCAGTCCGTGTATATGCGCAAAAGTCTTTTTCATCGCCTGACATCGGGATTGGTTTCTGTTCGGAAAGCCGAGACCGTTCTGCTTACATTGCTGCGATTTCCCAATCGTAGCTTTTCTTGAATCCATTGGTCAGACACCACGCTTCGTGACTTTACCAACCAGATCAAGGCTTGTTTGCGCGGATCGTTCTGTCGGAGTTTTCGCGCTTCACCCAATGCCAATCCCAAGCCTCCAAGGCCCCGCTCCACCAAAGCCCCGGCCTCCGTCGCGTCGTGCTTGCGCAACATTTCTTTCGCATACGAATGCTGCTTCCGCCCCTTGACGACCAAGGACGCCAGCTCTTCCAGCTTGTCACGAAAGTCCTCTCCGCCAAATAACCACCCTCTTCTCGACTTCTTCCAATCTTCATTTTCCCCTCCTTGGTTTTCACGGCATTCTTTCGCGCGATCCTCCAAGTAATTTTTATATGCCTCGCGATCCTTGCGCTTTTCTATTTTCCAGTGGTGCCAGGTCAGCACATCCGCTCCACGCAGCCAGGGTGGAAGGCACCCTCCTCGACAAAACGACGGAAAACTGCTCCACCGATAATCTTTTAACTCAGGATTCTCCTCATTGACCAGCCCAACCCACGCGGGATTCAGGAGGATGTAATCGCTGACAATCCTCCCATATTCCGGCTCGTCTTCTTCAAGCACCACTGCCTTACAACGCCCTTGGAAAAGGTGACCCACCTTTCGGTGTCTCGCACTGTAGCGAGCCGTGCAGGGCGTTTGAAACCACTGTATCTCCGCCACCAGATTCCCCGTCGGTGTCTCCAGCAGAACATGGTAATTATTTTTCATCAAAACATAGCTTTGGATCACCAGGCCCGCCCTTTCGCACGCCTCACCCAACGACTGAATAATGACTTCCCGATCCACCTCATTATGAAAGATCGCCTCCCTCCGATCCCCCCGGCACATCACATGATAGCGCGCCCCATCATATTCGATTCGTGGTGTTCGCGGCATCCCGACAGTCTTTCCTTTTCTCTCGACCAATCAAGAACACTCTGCACATATGCACGGACTTGTATCTTGATTTCGACCGTTGAATTGGGCTCGTTCTGACCAACAGTTTTTATCTAGGGGCTGCGCAGCCCCCAGATAAAATAAGCCGTCGAGGGAGAAGATCATTGCACACTTGAACCTCCGAGTTCGTGGGTCAGCTTGATCCTCCCTTGACGCATGTTTCTACCTTGAACAGTTGC
>Ga0105049_10008022_pt1 | contig 12250 bp, 10 predicted proteins | sample MAT06_FD_78087 | JGI IMG/M metagenome (GOLD analysis project Ga0105049, IMG submission 78087) | Freshwater microbial communities from Lake Fryxell liftoff mats and glacier meltwater in Antarctica - MAT-06 | ecosystem: Environmental > Aquatic > Freshwater > Ice > Liftoff microbial mat | place...
CACGGCAGCGCCAGTAAAAGCCTGATAGACGCAATCCCGTGAGGTGCCCATGACGTGGTGGCAGTATGTGCGCGATTCGCGGGTCGGCCGTCCGCTCCTGGTCGCCTTGCTAGTACTGGTTTTCGGCTGGTTGTTGTTCAGCAAGGCGCGCGACCTCGACGCCGGCCCGGCGCAGACCTCCGACGACGCTGGCAGACGGGAACGTGCGCTTGATCGCACTGCCGCCTTCCTTGGCACCACCAGCTCCTTGCTGGTGTGGCTCGGCGGCCTCGGCACCTGCGCCGTGTGGTTCGTGATAGCCTGCCATGCGCGACTTCCGCGACCGCCGTCCCAGGATCAGCAGATCGCCAAGCCGGAGTGAACGGCTTTCCTGGTGCAGACCAGGTTCAGCCGTTGCTGCGATACGCCGACGGCGTGCGTTTCATGTGGCGTTTGAATGCCGTAGAGAAGGCGAAGGCGTTCTCGTAACCAACCGCAGTGGCGATCGCGTCGATACGCCGTTCGCTGCCGGTAAGCAACGACGCCGCGCGGCGCATGCGTAACCACGTGACGTGTTCGAGTGGACTACGGCTGAGTTGTTTCTGGCATAACCGCCGCAGATGTTCGCTGCTCATGCCGGCCAATCCGGCGAGTTCACCGAGTGTCCAGTGATGTCCCAGGTCGGCGTCGATCTTCTCCCACAGGCGCCACAGCCGTTCATCGGTGGAATACGGTCGCACGGCGCGCAGGCCGAGCAGGTGCACCAGTTCGGTCCAGTGATGCACCAGCGCGGGATCATTGGGGCCGACACATTCGCGGTAGAGACCTTGGACGGCATCGTGCAATGGCCGCGCATCGTACGCGGCGAGCAGCGGTTGCGCTGCGGCGAGCGACACCGGATTTCCTGGGCGTTCGTCGTACGAGATCCAGCACACGCCCCAGTCGTGATCCGCCACCGCGCGGTAGGCGTGCAGCTTGCCGGCCGGCGTCAGGTAGGCCTCGCCCGCGCGACATGGCCGCCATTGACCATCGATCAGCACTTCGCCCCAGCCGCTGAAACACGCCAGGATCTGGCTGATGTCCGGTTTATGGCGCACGAAGCTGAAGCCGTAGCTGCCATCGCTGATGCCGGTGAGCTTGATGCGATGCGACGCCAGCGGCGGGCAGGTATCCATGCCCACCATCCACTCGCGAGTGTTGGCGCCGATCTGATGCGTTTCGCTGAGGGTGTTCATGAACGCGCATAGTGCTGTAGTCCGTGCGGACGCAGAAGCCACTTCATGCGGAGGAAGACGTCACGCGGCACACACGGTTTCCGTTGATCCGGCTCGGTGGTGACGGTTGTCCCTGGTTGAGAGCGTTGGCTGTAACCGCGTGCGATCCGATTCCGCAAGCGCTTCATCGTGCGGCACTGGACGTGCCGGTCCCAACCCTCCGCACCCCTCCGCACACACCGCCTCCTTGGCGGCTTCATCGACGTCCCTACGGTGTCGCCAGCCAGCCGGAGTCCGCATGGATCACAAACGCCCACGTTTCCCCGATCAGGACATTGTGCTGGTGGTGCGTAATCCGCACCGCGCTGGTGCGCTCGGAAAATTGCTCAGCGCCATCGGCGAGGTCGGGGCATTGGTCGGTGACCTCACCACGCGCAGCGTTTCGCCGTATCACAGCATCCGCGAGATCACCGTATCGGTGTACGACGATGATCACCTGACGCAGGTGCTCGCCGCTATCCGCGCGAACACCGAAGCTGAAGTGGTCGAGACCTGTGACCTGGTCTTCGCCCGGCACCAGGGCGGCAAGATCCACTGTGGGCGCAAGCAAGACATCAAGCTGCTGTCCGACCTGCGTTACATCTACACGCCGGGTGTCGCGCGGGTCTGCCGCGCCATCCAACGTGATCCGGCCAAGGCCCTCGAACTCACCGGCATCGGCAACAGCGTCGGCATCTTCACCAATGGCACGCGGGTGCTCGGCCTGGGTGACATCGGCCCCGTCGCCGGTATGCCGGTGATGGAAGGCAAGGCGGTGATCTACGACCAGTTCGTCGGCATCAGCGCCGTGCCGATCCTGGTCGACACCAAGGATCCGGTAGAGTTCATCGACACCGTGGTGCGCGTCGCGCCGACCTTTGGCGGCATCCACCTGGAAGACATCCGCATGCCGGATTGCTTCCGTATCGAGGACGAACTCATCCGTCGCCTCGACAAGCCGGTCATGCACGACGATCAACACGGCACCGCCACGGTCTTGTTGGCCGCCGTGCTGACCGCCCTGCGCCACACCAACCGTGATGGCCGCCGTGATCTGGTGTGCGCCCAGATCGGCTTGGGCGCGGCAGGCTTCGGCATCGCCAAACTGCTGATCCAGGCCGGCTTCAAAGTCCTAGGCGTCGATCGCAACGACTCGGCCTGCGCGCGCTTGGAAAATGTTGGCGGCGACATCGCCACGCTCGAAGACGCCATGAAACGTGCCGACATCGTCATCGCCACCACCGGCGTGGTCGGCCTGATCAAGCCGGAGATGATCCAAAAAGGCCAGATCATTCTCTCGCTGTCGAATCCCATCCCCGAGATCTTCCCAGAGGAAGCCCTCGATGCCGGCGCCGCGTACGCCGCCGACGGCAAAAGCGTCAACAACGCCCTGGCCTATCCCGGCCTGTTCCGCGCGGCGCTTGATGGCCGGCGCAAGTCCATCACCCCGGCGATGAAGATCGCCGCCGCGCGCGCAATCAGCTCCTTGGCGGGTCCGGACGAACTGGTACCCAGCCCGCTGCATCCTGAGGTCCACAAGGCGGTGATCGCGGCGGCGACTGACGCATTCAAACGCGAAGATGCCAAAGCGAAGTAGCAGGCGGTCCGGAAACGGGCAGATACGGCGTCGTTGGGAATACCGTTGGAGGGTCCGCCATGACGCGCTGCAGCCGTTGTCTTCGTCCGCTTGCGCTTGGTCTGCTGGCCGTGGTGTTGATCGCTGTCGATACACCCGCGCCCCCGGCGCCGCCCGTCTACGTGGCGCCGCCGACCGCGGAAACCTGGGAAAAACTCAAGGCCACGCACATCGATCAAGTGGTGGAGTACGCCAATGTCGGTGGGGAAAACAAAGGCGGTTCGTTGGAACTGGAGCTGCGCGAACAGGCGGTCGCCTTCGCCCGCCGCATCGATGCGAAGTCGCCGAAGCTCAAGAACCTCTTCGCGCGCAAACGGGCGATGACGCCAGCGGAACAGACTGCAGACCGTGCCTTGCGGGAGCAGATCACCACGCGTGACAAAACGCGCTTGGCGGAGGAATCCGGCGGTGGCGCCAAGGCCATGCCACCGTCCGGCGAGGATGTGGTGGCAGCCTTGGAGCTCCTGCGTTTCGTCATCATCCGTGACCAGATCCAACTGGCGAAACAACTGTCCCTGGATCCCGACGACCAGCCGACGGTGGTGCTGCGCAAATCCATCCTGACGCAGGTGAAGGTCACCATCGGCTCAACCAAATGGGCGTGGGAGAAACGCCTCAAGGATACCGTCGACCAGTTGCTCACGGCGAAGTACGAACCGTGGATCGGCACCTGGTTGTGCAGCAGCGAAGAATGGGGTGAACTCGCCCTGACGCAGGATGGCGCCGCGGTGAAAGGTACGTGGAAAGACGGTTCGCTCACGGGTGAGGTCAAGGGCCGTCACGTGGTCGGCAAATGGACCGGCCAGGGCACGCAGCACGGCGGCTTCAGTTTCACCCTCGGCGAAAACGATCAGGGCTTCAACGCCCGCGTCACCGACAAGGTCGACCGTCCGACCAGTTGGACGGCGATACGCAAAGGCAGCGAAGAACCGCCGACCGTGATCGAAGTGATCGAAGAACCCGCGGAAGAACCCACGGAACAACCCACGCCGCCGGCACCAGCCGAGCCGGCACCTGGGAATTGAGGGTCGGAGAAGACCTCAGCCAGCGAACAAGAGCTGCGCAGACGCGGAGGCCAGAGGCGGCGAAGACGGTCTTGCGCAGAACGACACGCTCTTTCCCCTCCTCCGATCTCCGCGTCTTTGCGCCTCCTGTTCGATCCGATCTCTGGTTCGATGGGTTGAGGCCATACGCGCCGATGGCCTCGCCAGCGGCATCAGTTTTCGACATCGTGTCCCACTCGCCCGCGTGGCAGCAGCCCCGCACATCTGGTTCCCACGTCGGGGCGGCGGCGTAGGATCACCTCCCCTGCCCTTTCGGCAGGACGCGAGGATACTTCCATGCTCAGTGCCCACCTGCTCAACGAAGTTCGTCGCTTCGCTCCGCTGATGGAATTGCGCGGGTTCACCATGCGTGATTGGGCGCTCAGCGCCGACACCACGGAACTGACGCTCAAGCGCTACCTCAGCCGGCGTTGTCACGTCGGCGACGAGGAGACCCTCACGCGCCTGCTGCACGAGGCGGAATGTTTCATCGTCATCCGCCCCGACGGCCCGCTCAGCGACGCGTGGAGCGCCTCGCTCAAGGCGATGGTCGAATCGTCATTCGAGAACGCCCTGCGGCACTGACCTCGGCGCGTTCGTCGTCGAGCGCGGCAGATCACGGCGCGGACGCGTCGCCTGCGCCCGGATGCGCAACCAACTCATCCAGACACCCGCAGCAAGCAGAATGAACGCGGCCCACACCGCGAGCCAACCTTTGTTCTCTGGCGCGAGTGCGACCAGCACCGCTGGAACGCTCAGCGACAGCAGCGTCCACGCATCACGTGTCCGCCACCACGCGATTACGTGAACGGCGACCAGGACGCCGCCGCCGGCCAGGGCGACGAGCGACAACGCGCCGTGTTTCGCGCATGACAGCACCACGCCAATGGTCACCAGCCACAACGCTAGGCGGACTACCGCTGCGCGCCGCTCAGCACCCCACGTGAGTGCCACCACCAGCACCACCACGCCGATCGCCGTCACCAACGTCGCGAGCGGCAACATGCTGTGGGCCAGCTGCCAAGAGATCGCGGATGGTTGCAGCAGCCCGATGGCGGTGGCGATGACCAGCGCTTTGACGAGCGCGATCGGCTGCCGCCGCTGGACCGCGCGCAGCGCCATGCCCGCGGTGATCGCAACACCGGTCAGACTCCAGTTAAAGCTGCTGGGCGACGAGGTCGCACCCCACAGCAACACGCCCAATGCTCCCGCGGCAGCCGCGACCCAGCGCCACTCGGTCTGCCCACGATGATGCCCCAGGCGCCACACCAGCGCGGCGTAGGCCAGCAGCACCAACGCTGGCGCAAAGACGACGCCCGAGGCCTGCGGATTCGACATCACGCCGTGTTCTTCGGCGAGGATCGCGGCCAACGCGAGTCCACACGGCAGTGCCAGCAGCACACGATCCAACTCCTTCGCGCGACCCGCGGCACGATGACGCAGATCGACCGCCCCTAGGCACAACAACGCAAGCATCGGCAGCGCCTCGCCGAGGGTCACATCAAGGCTGTGCAGATATCCGAGCACCTGCAGGTGGATCGCCGAACAGCCGGCGATCGCCAATCCCAGGACCCAGCGCAGCGTACTGCGGCGCAGAAACGGTCGCAGGCGTTCGATGCCCACACCGTCATCGCGCACAATGCCGATCACCAGCAGGGCCGTGGCAGCCAGCACCACGATCCAACCGGGCATCCACCACGCGGTGCTTGCCAGACCGCTGACGGTGTGGTGCAGGTACAGGCCCATCACCCCGGGCCACAGCAGATTCCAACTCATCAGCAGCGCGAGCGGAAGGAGCAGCAACATGTGGCTCGCGCCACCACCGAGTCGTGCCAGCACCAGTCCCTTTGCGCACATCAGCAACAAACCGATGGCACCACACGCGAGCGTCACGTACGGCGCATCGATCGATACCAGGTCGAGTGTCACTGCCGAACCGACCAGAAAACACGCGCCCAGGATCACCGGTCCTATGGCGTCCGGATTGGCGCGCTGAAAACGACAGAGCACCACCGCCACCGCGACCAGAGCCAGTTCGTAGAGATGCACGGTGCCGATCAGCGCCAAGCGTTCGCGGAGCTGTTCCGGATCGATGCCCAGGCTGGTGAACACCGTCCACGCACCACCCAGCAGACAGGCGGCACTGAGCAGGAAGATCAGGCTCGATGCCGCCGGCCAGGCAAGGAACGTCGATTGCCCAGGCAACGGTCGACCGCGTCGCACCACGCGCGTGGTGGTGCGACGCGGATCCGCCGGCGTCGGCTGCGATTCCAGCGCCAGCACGTCGTCATCGTTTGGAATGATGGACGTGGGTTCGTGATCAGTCATGGCAACCTCCGCCTGCTTGTCGGAAAGGTAGCCCCAGGGTCGTGCGTCAGCCATGCCCGGGGCGTAGGCGCGCCTGGTACTGCGTGCGCGTTTTTGGCAATTAATTGCCAGGCCGGACTAGGGCGACCGGCCGAGCTTGGTTAAAACCGTACGTTCACGTAGGCGCGCCGCACAGGGCCGGCGGATTTCCCCTGCCGGCGTTGCCGTCCTGCGGCAAGTGAGGTAGGTTCCCATGATGCTCGACGATGCCACTTTCGGTGACCTGTTGGCTTCCCAAGTGCGACGTCAGGGCCTGACCATGGCCGACTTCGCGCGCAAGGTGAAGGTCAGCGCGTCGACGTTGTCGCGCATCCGCACCGGCGCGCGCCAGCCGAACGCGCGTCAGCTTGCACGCTGGGCCGACGCGCTGCGCCTCGACCCCGAACACCGTCGCCAGTTCATCGACCTCGCGTTGTTAGCGCAGACGCCGCCGGAGATCCGCGAACGCCTGGCCTCCACCGAAGCGCAGGCCGTGCAGGCACGCGACCACCGTGAACAACTGGCGCAGGAGTACGGCCGTTATCGCACCGATCAGGGATTCCACGACGGCTGGTGGCTGACGTATTCGTGTTCGTTCCTCAACGACGGCCGGATCCAACGCAGTCTAATCCGCATCCAGGGCGATCAGGCGAGCATGCAGGTGCGCGACGCCGGGCGCATGCACTACAGTTACCACGGTTCGTGTGAGGCGCTCGGCGACAAACTCTTCATCCGCTTGGCCGAAGATCGCGGCGGCGCGGAATACGTGCAGATCACCTTGCACTCGCTGTTCGATTATCAGCGCCCATCGTTCCTCTATGGCTTGGTGTGCGGCATCAGTGGCAAAGACGTGCGCCATCCGTTGTCGGTGCCAGCGGCCAGCCGCATTCTCTTCCTCTACGCCGGTGCGGATGCTGATCTGCCGGAGAGTGGCGATCGGCGCGCGAAACTCGAAACCGTGCTCGGCAGCTTCGATCCCAAGGCCATGCGCCAAGTGTGGCCGACATTCCTGGGCGACGGCGAGTACCTGCGCGACTGCCTGCGCTTGGGCGACGAAGCGCTCGATGCCGCGGTGCTGCGCATGATCGACAGTCGCGGACCGGGCGGGGACCACGTGCTGCGCGCGGCGTTTGGGTAATCCCCAAATCTTAGTATTCGCCCCAGAGTTCGATGTGAGCGCCAAAGAAGGTGAGCAACCCACTGCGGAATTGGTCGCCTTGGTTCGGACCCGCACTGAAGGTTACGCAGACCTGCATGTAGAAGGGTACGGCAAACGACACATCCAGACGAGAACCGACGAACGAATCCGGTAGGGAGCCGAGGTCGTTGAAGGCATGGTAATGTGATTCGATCGCGCTGTCGTAGCCACCGTAAGCAACGAGGTTCTTCCGGTAGAAGATGATGGTCACCAGATTCGAGATGATGCCGGCGGTAAACACGAGTCCGAGCAGCCCGAGGGGGATCACCAGGGATCTGGAAGGTGACATACCGAACACACAGATCGCCGGCGTCCTATTTCACCAACGACTCGAAATACGCCAACATCGCCGCCAGTTCCTCCGCCGAACAATTGTTCACCAGCCCGACCGGCATCATGGAGTTCTTATCTTCACCACGTTTGGCGATGTCGGCGGTGGGGATGTCGCGCACGGCGCCGGTGATGTCACGCAGTTCGATTTGCTCAGCGCCTTCACGCGTGACGAAGCCCATGACGCGGGTGCCGTCTTTCAGATCGAACCACTGGGTGGTGAAACCCTGCGCGACCTTGGCACTCGGTTTGAGGATGGCCTCCACCAGTTCGGAGCGGTTGTACTGGCGTGCGACCTCACCCAGGAACGGGCCCTTCTGTGGCAAATCGCGTGAGACCGTGTGGCAGGCGATGCAGCCCTGACGCAGGAACAATTGCTCGCCGACCTTGGCGTCGCCCTTGGTGCCGACCGCCACTGCCAACACGTCCTCGTATTTCAGATTGCCGATGACCTTGCCGTCGACTTTTTTGGCCGCGGCCTGGGCCTTGGCCAGCAACGCCGCGTCGTCCTGCGTGCGCTTTTTCGCCAGCTCTTCGCTGCTCAGGCCCTTGATCTGCACCTGGTGGAAATCGAGTGCCTCCTGCATCGGGCCGGCGAGGGACGCGTCGTTCTTCACCGCGGCTATCAGCGCGGCCTCGATCGCTGGCGTTCCGGCCCACGTGGCGCGCTGGAAGTACGGTCCCTGGAAATCCGGTCGCGTGCCCCACCAGGATTTGCGGTCCCATTCACCTTCCTGGTAGTAGAGCCGCACCAGCGCGGTGACGATCTTCTGTTTGAAGCCCGTCGCGCCGCTGGCGAGTTTGCTGGTGAGCCCCTTCACGGTCTTGGGATCGTGCAGGTACTTCAGCGCCCACAGCGCGCCGTCGACCTGTGCGGAGGTCGCGCCGGGATTGACCGCATCCAGGCAGGCGTCGATGGCGCGCAGTTCGATGAGCGTGCGCACCGCCGTGTGCGGGATAATGCGCGCCGCGCCGGTCATGTCCGATGACGCGGCCGCGAGCGGCAGGATCGCCTTGGCCGTATCGACCTTGCCGATGCGCCCCAGGCCGATGAGCGCCTGCACCCGCGCGCGGGGATTCTGGCTCTTCAGTCCGGTAAGGAACGGTTCCGTGCTGATGCCCTTGATCTGCGACTTGCGATCGGCGAGTGCCCGCAGCGCCCATTCCTGCACCGTGGTGTCGGCGCACAGCGTTTCGAGTTCCTTGTTCGCCGCCGCGCCAAACACCTGTTTGTAGGTGAAGATCGCCGCGACCCGCGCCGGCACCGCTGCTGCAGTGTCCTTCGCCAACGCCAGCAGGCCGGTCTTGAGCGCCGGCTTGGTGCCACGCCGCAGGATCTCCTGCGAGGTCTCCAACCGCAGCACGCCGCTACCGGACGCCAAGTGCTTCAGCAGATCGTCCTCGCCGGCCTTCTTCAGATCCGGAAACGCCGGTGCTTTTGCATCGCTCGGTTTGAACTGCACCACTGCGCCGACGTTCTCACCGTTGTAGTTAAACACCGCGCCTTTCCACGACGCGGCGTAGAAACGTCCGCTGCCATCCAGATCCACATCGGTGACGCGTTCGACCTTGGCCCAGTCGGAGCGTTGGCTGCCCTTGAAGCCCGCGCCATCGGCAGTGACGCCGTTCTGGTAGATGGTCGAGGTGCCCCAGTCGGCGCTCAGCAGCGTCGGTCCGCTGAAGCCAGGCAGGCCGGCCTCATCAACGAACAGCATGCCCACCGCCGAGCCACCACCAAAATCGTGCAGCGGCGGCATGGTCTCTTCGGTGAAGCGTTTGTAGAGCGAGGGGTAGCCCATCTCTGCGCCGTTCACCACGTAGCTCAAACGGCTGTTCCAGCCGTCGCCGTCGTTGGTGTTGTCGTAAAGGAAGCCATCGAGCAGCGGGCTCATGGCCACGTCGAAGATGTTGCGCGTGTGGCGGACGACGAACTCCAGTTCGCTACCGTCGGGACGTACACGGATGACCGCGCCGCCGCGCATGGTCAGCTTCGCGCCGTCAGTGCCCTTCGCTTCGGGAAAACCCATGTCGCCAATGGCGGCGTAGAGCCAGCCATCGATACCGAGTCTGAGGCCGTTGCTCGCGTGGTCGGCGGACAGGTGGCTCAGGCGCCAGCCGATGTCGAGCACGATGTCGGCCTGCTTGTCGACCTTGCCGTCGCCATTGGCATCGCGGTACGCCGTGATGTTGGGCGGATGCAGGCAGTAGAGCGTGGTGCCGTCCCAGGCGATGCCGCGGGGCGAATCGACATCCGGCACGAACAAGTCCGAGCGCTCCGCCGTGCCGTCGCCGTCGGCATCAACCAAGCGCACGATGCGTCCACGTTTGGCATCGCGTCCCTGCGCACCGTTACCGTCACAGGTAACAAAGACCTCACCGGTGGCGGTAGCGCACACCTGCACCGGATAGCTGACCAGCGGCGGCTTGGCGAACACCGTGGCGGTGAAACCGGTGGGGATCTTGGAACAGTACTCACTGGGCGGGCCGTGATCGGCGGCAGAAATAACCAACGACATCACGGTGGAGAGGGCGAGCGCAGGAACGAGGGAGCAGATGGTCATGGCTTCAAATGCGACAGGTGGTGACGAGATGTCGTAGTGAACTCTTCAGATACGGGCAATCCGTTACAGGTGACAGACATGATTGGTCCTGAGACCGGTGGTGACAGGCACGCAGTGGGGACAGCTCTCAGCCCGTACGTCCCCACCGTTGCCGCAGCGCATCCAGCAACACCGCAGCGACGATCACGCCGCCGGTGATGACGCGCTTGAGCGGCTCCGACGCGCCGACCTGGGCGAGGCCGGTCTGCAGCACGGCGATGATTAGCACGCCGAAGAACGTCGCGATGATCGAACCACGTCCACCCATCAGGCTGGTGCCGCCGATGACGCAGGCGGCGATGGCGGACAGTTCCATACCGACGGCGGCATTGGGATCGGCGGAGGACAGCCGCGCGGTCTGCATCACCGCGCCCAAGCCACAGAGCAAGCCGCTGATGGCGAACACCGTGATGGCGTACGGCGCGGTGCGGATGCCGGCCATGCGCACCGCTTCGGCGTTGGTGCCGATGGCGATCAGGTGACGGCCGAACACCGTACGCGTCAGCACCACCTGTCCGACGATCACCACCACCAGCGCGGTGAGCACCGCGGGCGACAGCCCCAGGCCACGGATCGGCGCGCCGATCCATTCTACCGATGAGCCGATGTACGCGGTCTGTGAATCCGTCGCCAGGTAAGCGCCACCGCGCGCGGCCTCCAGCATGCCCAGGGTGACGATGAACGACGGGATACGCGCCCACACGCTGATGGTGCCGTTGATGAGTCCCGCAGAGGCGCCGATGACGAGTGCCAACGGTATCGCCGCGGCGAGCGGCCAGCCCCACTTCGTCAGCGCCACGCCCATCACCGCCGCACTGAGTGCGAGCAACGACCCAACCGACAGATCGATCCCGCCGACGATCAGCACCAGCGTCATGCCTACTGCCACCACGGTCAGGTCAGGGATCTGGTTGGCGATCGACGCGGCGGTGGACGCGGTGGCGAAGGTCGGACTGGCAAGACCGAAGATCGTGATGAGCGCGAGCAGCGCCGCGGCCATGCCTGCGTATTGCACGACGGAGGCGGGCAGGCGGGGTCGGACAGGAACGGTGGACAGGACAGGATCCTGGGTCATGCGACTTCCTGGGCGGTGGTCAGATGGTGGCTGAAAGCCGCACGCATGATGGCGTCCCGCGACCACGTCGCGCGTTCGAAACGTCCGGCCACGCGACCGGCGGACATCACCAGGATCGCATCGCAGGTTTCCAGCAGCTCGTCGAGATCGCTGCTGACGATCACCAGCGCCTTGCCACGTTCGGCCAGCTCGGCGAACACCTGATGGATGCGACGGCGCGCAGCGACATCGATGCCACGCGTCGGTTCGTCGAACAGATAGATCTCCGCATCGCGCGCCAGCCAGCGGGCGATGACCACCTTCTGCTGATTGCCGCCGCTGAGCGCACCGATGGGTTGTTCAATGGAGGTGCAGCGGGTGTCGAGGCGTTGGCGGTAATCCTCGGCGAGCTGATTTTCCGCAGCGCGCGCGACGAAACCAAAGCGCGACGGCAGCGCACCGAGCGAGGTATTCCAGCGCACCGGCAACGACAGCAGCGCGCCATCGCGTTTGCGTTCCTCGGTGATCAGCGCCAAGCCGTGGGAAACTGCGTGGGCCGGTGAAGCGAAGCGAACGGTCTTTCCATTCAGCGTCAGCGTCCCAACAGACGCGCGATCAGCGCCGAACACTGCGCGCAGCAGTTCGCTGCGGCCCGAACCCACCAGCCCAGCGATGCCGAGGCGTTCACCAGCGCGCACGCTGAATCCGCCGTCGATCAGGCGTGGAAACGAACGAAACCCCTGCGCTTCCAACACCACGCGTTCAGTGGCGTGCGAGGTCCACGCGCCAGCGACGCGTTGATCATCGCCGC
>Ga0105049_10008023_pt1 | contig 12249 bp, 6 predicted proteins | sample MAT06_FD_78087 | JGI IMG/M metagenome (GOLD analysis project Ga0105049, IMG submission 78087) | Freshwater microbial communities from Lake Fryxell liftoff mats and glacier meltwater in Antarctica - MAT-06 | ecosystem: Environmental > Aquatic > Freshwater > Ice > Liftoff microbial mat | place...
CCTCAAAGCGTATGGCGTCAGGACATTCTCCGTTCGCCCGCCTGGGGTTGCGCTTCGCTTCACCCCAGGCTACACGCCGGTCGCCCTCCGGGCTGCAAAGACAAGGCTCAATCAGATTGTTTTAGCCCGGATGGGCGTCGGATGGTAGCCAGGGGTGGAGCGCTTCGCGCAACCCCTGGCGTGGGGCTGATGTTGCCGGCTCGACAAATGTATCAATCCCGGCCGCGCGGAGTATATGCGTTCTCCGCTGCGCCTCGGAGCTATCAGTTTTTGGCTATCAGCACAGGGCTTCCGCCCTGTGCTACAGACGCCGGCCCCTATTCGGGGCGAAAAGCACCGTCTTGTCTTCGCCCCGAATAGGGGCCGCCTTTCGTAGCTTCACTGGCTTGGTGCGGGAAGCCCTGTGTTCGATGTTGGGGTTGATTTCAAGTTGCAGGAATATCTGCCAGAACCAACCAAGAACAACTCATGGCTCATTGACACGTTTCAAAAGCTCGTTCAGCACGTCGGCGTCGGATGGGTAGTCGGTCGGGAGCAGGACACGCAGGGGAATGGGCACTTCGTCCATGCGGTAAGCGGTGCCGGGCCGATGGACGCCGTACACGGCTGTGGTGAACTTCACCTCCGCAACCACGGGGGACACTGTACCTGGCGAATCCAGCACGATCACGGGGATGGTGCGAAGGTGAGCGAGCGCCGCGGGTGGGAAGTCGGCGACGGTTTCGCTGCCCACAAGCAAACATGCGTCAACTTCACCACGGGCTAGCATATCCGGGCCGGTAAACTCGCCGGGGTTGTAACGCGGCGAACCACGGCTGAGGTTCACGCCGAATGGGTAGCCTGTTTGCCACGTCAGCACGGAATCGGCACCGGCCACATCGCCATAGCGCCGCATCCGCCGGGCATAGAACCGCGTGTGGTCGTTCAGGTCCGTGACGAGTTGCAACAGCGCTTCAACGGTGCGGTGAGCCATCTTTCCCGCAGTGAGGCCCGACCCGAAGAACACCACGCCACACCGGCAAGACTTCATGCGGACGGAGAGGTCACGCAGCGCTGGTGATGCGTCAAGTTGCGAACCTTGCGCCGCCAACCCGCCACGACACAGCATCCGCAGTTCCCACAGTGTTTCCCAGTGTTTGTCAGGAGGCACCTGGATGAACAGGTCAGCAAGCTTTGCCGTCGCGGTTTCTTCCTCATCCACGACCACGAGAAACCGATCCGCGCGGCCGTTGGGAATCCACCGGCCCTTTGGCTCAAGCGAGTAACGTTCGAGATGGCGCGGGTGCGTGGTGACGGGGTCCGAACCCCAGAAGATGACGAGGTCCGCGCGGTTCTTCACTTCGCCGAGCGTACAGGTCGATTCCCCGACTTGTTGAAGCGCGACGATACTCGGTGCGTGGCCGGTGCTGGCGGTCGTGTCGATGTTCGCGCCAAGCCGGTCGGCAAGGGCGACGGCAGCACGCTGCCCCTCGGTAGTGCTGCGGGAAAGGCCGTAAATCAGCGGGTATTTGGCGGACGTAAGAAGTGTGCTGGCACGCGCGAACGCCACTTCGGATTCAGCGGGAACACCAGCAATTTCAGCGACCGGCGGCGAGGTTGTGTTCTGCGACCGGAACCACGGTTCAGCCAGCGAACACGCACCCACGGTGTGTGTGATGCGGCCGGCTTCCACCGTGATACGCAGATCGTCGCACACGCACCCGCAAACGGTGCAACCGACGTTCGAGAAGGTGTGATGAGTCATAACCCGCAACCCACTACCCACTACACACAACTCACCACGAACAACCCACAACGAACTACTTCGCAAACGCTCCGGGCTTTTCCTTGTAGATCTTGAACGGGAAGGCGTCCACGGTGATGACGCCCTTGGCGTCGGCGTCGGGGATGATGGACGTCCATCCAAAGTATGAGGCGTCGCCGTCGGTTGGCTTGCCGAGGGTGAAGATGATCCCTGGCCGGTTGGCGAACTCGACCTTGAAGCCGAGTGAATGGTTCGGGTCGAGAATGCCGTAATCCCCAGAGCTTTTGTCATTCTTGAACGTCTTCACCCGCGTGCGGCTCAGGGTCATCAGGAACGCTTCGACTTTCGCGGGGTCAAGGGTGTAGCCCGCGGGTGTGGGGGCCACGGTTGACCAGACGCCGTCTTTCTTCACGAACTTCAGATCGATGCGGAAGCCATTGGTGCCGGCCCAACCGCCCGCGTCCATGCTGGTAACCTGAGTGGGGTCGAAGGTGAAGATGACTTTGTCCCGCAGGTCGGCGGTGGTGAACTTTTCGGCCACGAACTTCGGGAGGGTGAACACGGCCGGGCGGCCGGCTTGTCGGGCGTACACGGAGTTGGCGTCCGCGTCCTTGCCGAACTCGTACACCCGGTCCTTGTCGGTCGGGTCGCCGCCACGAAGCGCCACGACGACCTTGAACCGCGGCGCGGGCAGGTCGCCCGGCATGGGAGCGCGACCGACGACCGGCCCAAGGCCGAACTCGGCCAACTTCTCGGGCGTCGGGTTCTCGTCGATGATCCGGGTCGCGCTCGGCGTGGTGGCGAGTATGTCGAGCAAGCCGACGACGGTCGCGGCATCAGCGGTGCGCCCTTTTTGGTCGGCGGGGGCTGCGAACGTCCACTTGTCGGCAATCTTATCGTCGCGGTCGAGGTCGAAGTTCAGGCCGCCGCTGACGGTGAGTTTCCCCGCCATTGTGGAAGAGAACATCTTCAAGTCGCGGTCCATGTAATCGAGCCGGGGCTTGGTGGCGGCGGCGAGCAGATCGACGGGTTCACCCCCGGCCGGCGGCTTCACCTTCTCGGGAAGCAGGAAGTAGTCGGTGGTTTTGCCATCAGCCGAGACGCGGCGAACGTTAATCTCGTCGCCCTGCTTCTTGCCGAATGTGATGGTGATGGGCGCGGTCTTTTGCTTCGGCTCAGCCTTGGGATCGGCTTTGGGATCGGTGCTTGGCTCGAAGCCGTCGGTCCACACCTTGATGGTGACTTCGCCAGGTCCGAAGTTAGCCGCATTCGGGGCAGGGAAGGACTTGATGATGCGGCGTTCGGTGAGCGCGGCGAGGAACGGGTCCACGCCAACGGCCGTTTGCGGGTCGCCGGGGCTGCCGAACAGTTTCCACCCCGCCATCTGGCCGGCTCCGACCTTGCGAAGTTTCACGGCTCCGTTCGCCAAGTCCACGCCATCAATGCGGTTCTTATCGAGTGTGAGCAAGTTGCGGTCGCGGAGCGGGTCGGGGTTCTGGATGATGGTGGTAAGGCCGCCAAGGTTGCCAGCGTTGGCGCGAAGAATGCCCGGTTGCCCTTCCACGCGCACCCACCACTTGCTGGGCGGTTGTGGGCCGGCGGTCGGCACGGCGGGCACCGCCGGAACGTCCTTCTTGCCGATGAAGGCAACGGTTTTCTCGTTTTCCTTGTTGAGGATTTCGACGCGGATGGCGTCGGGGTTGCCGACGTTCACGCCGTACTTTTCGAGGTCTTGCGGGGTGGGGTTATCGAGGAAGTCGGCACCGCTGAGAGCTTGCAGGCTCGTGAGTTCGCCCAAAATCTGCCGCACCCCCGTGAGCGTGCCGGGGAGCGCCCCAGGGTCGCCGACTGAGTCGGCTTCGGCCCAACCGGCGGGTTCGACGAACACCCAGCCGCCACCACCGCGAACGAGCGAGAGTTTCTTGTCCTTGAGGGAAAGCGTCAGCGCGGTCACGTCGTCGCCGGCTCCGCGGGTGTCGGCGGCGAACACGGACTTCACGCGGAAGTCGTTGGCCCACTTGGTGAGGTCGCCGGCCTTTCCGTCCTTCGCGCCGCCGACATCGCGGAACAGCGATTCCACGCTCGCCCGCGGCACGGCCATCGGCCGGCTGGAACGCGCCGACGTGGTGACGAACACGACGGCCTTATTTCCGCCAAGCGTGACATCCCCGAAGTTAATGGTGCTGGCCGCCGCGCCCTTGCGGAGCGTGACCTTGAGGGCGACCGGTTGAAGCCCGTGAACGGCGGGGTTGCCGCTCAACCCCGGGTAGGTGGTCGGCTTGGCCTTGAGCAGCGCTGCGATGATTTCGCCGATGGCGTTGGGATCAGCTTTGGCGATGAATGGCTCGGCCACTTCCCAGCGATTCTTGTCCTTGTCGGTGCGGACGAGGCGGAGTTTCCCGCCGCCCTCGCGTTCGAGTTCGAGGGCATCGATCTCGTTGGGTTTGGCACCCGCGAGTTCTTCGGCGAGGAGATCGGTCGGCGGCGCATCGCCACCGGTGAACGACATCACAAGCAGCACCGCGCCGAGGACGAAGATGGTGCCGAACAAGATCGCGGTGAGTCGGAAGTTCATGGCTGCAAGTCTCGGTGAAGAACCGATCCGGCGAATCGCGTCCCCGGAAGTGTTGTCGAGAAAGGCCCCAGGGCTTCCGCCCTGGGGAGCAACGGCCCGGCGTCACTTCCTGCGCACGATCCAAACGCCCATTCCAAAGCCGACGACGACCAAGAAAGTTAGCCCAAGCGGGAGCCAAACGAGCCGGGTCGTGTCCACGGTGGACGGCTGCGGGAACTGGTATTCCGAGTATTTCTTGGCTTCGATCCCGCTTGCGGCAATCGACGGCCGACCGCGAAGCCAGTCGATGGTCACCCCGATCAGGTCGAACGTGATCGGCGCGGAGTCCGGCGAGCCTTGTTTGCCGACGACGTCACTGACGAAGGAGGCGTTGCCGTACACCGCTGCGACAGGGGTGGTTTTCTCGGAGACCAGAACCGCCAGCGACCGGTTCCCGTCGGTCAAGTCCCGCGAGAATGCGTACTTCTGGTCTCGCGTTATTTGCCGAATGGTTTCGACGAGTTTCACATCGGGAATGCGGTCGTCTTCGACCCATGTTACGCCGAGCGAGGCGAGCAGCGGCATGGCCTGGAACGCGGGGTTGGCCGTGGTGGTGGCCACTTCACGTGGCAATCGCATTGGCAACGACCGCACCGCTTTGGCGATGGAGAGAGCGACTTCGTTTCGGGCTTTCGCGGATGCCTCGGTGAAGCCCGCGATGGTCTGAAGCGGGCGGCTTTCCCGATCCACGGGGAAGTTGTACACGAAGCGATTTCCCAGGAGAACGTTCAACTCCTTGAGCATGTCTTCCAGGCCAGTCTTCATCACACCGGCGTTGCCCGGTCCGGGGACGATCCCCGCGAGCACGAGGAGTTTGCCTTTGCGTTCGGCGATATATTTCCGGATAGCAGCGGCAACCTCGGGGGAAATTGGGGTCTGCGGCTCAACGATTACGACTACGGCGGCGTCTGTCGGAACCGTGGGGTTCTCCCGCGCGAAGGTCAACGGCCGCACGTCCAGGTAGTTCTTTTCGAGGTACGCCTTCAGCCGGGTGGCTTTGCGGTCGTCGGGCGCTTCGTCCGTGGCCGAGATGCTGAATTCCCCGTTCGATTGTGTGAAGTAGACGACGGGCTTGGTGTCGGTGTCGGCTAGAATCACGAGTTCGCGGAACATGCGGGCTTCGCCCTGGAACACCTGCTTGTTGCCCTGAACCGCGGCGAATTCGGTATCGGGGATCACCGCGTGCCGCTTCTCGTCCTCCCCGGCGGTCAGGAGAATCGCACCGGCCACCGTGCGTTGCGACAGCGTGAGATCGAGTTGGGGGTACTTGGCTCTCAACGTGCTGAGGTCGGTTCGGTTCGTGGTTTCGCTCAGGAACTTGACCCGGAACTTGCCGAGGCTTGCATCCTGGAAAGCCATCAGGAGTTGCCGCATATCGCTGATATCCCGGCTTGCCTCTTCCGGCAGCACCGCATACGCCGTTACCGGTTCCTTCATGTTGGAAAGCAGCCGAGTTGTCGGCTCGGAAAATTCATAGAACCCGGTAGCCGTGGCATCGAGTTTGTTAGGCACCCGAATGGCGATCAGGATGTTGGACACGACAAGGACGACCAAAAGGAGCAGGATCGTCAGGGCAAAGTTTGAACCGTACACGAGCCGGCGGACGGTAGCATTGTTCCGTTCCTCGGCTCGCGCTGGTTGGATCGCCAAAAAGACGATCCCAGCACCGAGAATCACCATCATCAAAGGAATCAGCACCCAGCGGAGTTCACGGGTTTCCGAGGTATCGAGCCATTTTGTGAGGCTCTCGCTCCAGAGGTAGAAGTACGCGACTCCCAAAACGATCAGCAATGCGCCGAGCAACCCGCCTACGGCGAGGAGGAGTTGTCGTGCTTCGGACCTTTGGGCGGTGTCCTTCGCGGGGCCGGGGGTGACCATCAACCAGGCCCCGGCGGCAAGCGCGACGAGGCACCCCATCAAGGCCCCGATCCAACCGACCGTGTAGTCGCCCTGCGCGGGGTTCTTCGGCGCGAGCTTCGGCAACTCGGGCTTGTCCGGGTCTTGCAGCGGGTCAGCGGTCAGGGGCTTGTCGGGCGGGCCGGTGTCGGGTGTCCGGAACGCCTTGAGAGCGAGGAACACGGCGACGGCGAGGAGAAGGATGGACAACCCGCTTAGAAGAATCCCAGCGTTCTGCCGGTTCAGGCGGACGTACTCAACCAGCGATTGGCCGATGGCGTGCGGGCCGGGCGGGGTCTGCGAGTTCGGTTCCATGGTATGCTCTTCGCGCGGGCCGGCCGGGTCTGGGAAGTCCGGCAGTGCCGGACGGTTATTGGCTACCGCTGTCCGACGACGGCGGACTCACGGCGGTCAGGTCCACTTGCGGGCTTCCAACACCTTAACGGACAGGAACACCCAGAACGCCCCGATGGACGCGAACAGCAACGTGTCCCGGAGCGGCAATCGACCCGAGAGGGACTCGACCCACATGTGAATGAACGAGAGACGGCCAATCGCCGTTTGGACGACTGGCGGAAGACCCAAGGCAAGTTGGTCCCGCCGCATCAAGTAGAACAGGAAGAAGATGAGCATTCCCACGAACGCGAGAACCGCCGCGACAATCTGGTCTTTGGTAATTGTCGAGAAGAACAGTCCCATCCCGATGAACGCCAACCCCTGAGCCGCAACGCACAAGTAGTAACTTAGCAACGGGCGGTAGTCGAACGGAACTCCGGTTTCCATCCGCAGGGCAACGAGGTACAAACCAGCCGGGAGCCAGGTGAGCATGAAGAACACCCACGTCGCCAGGAACTTACTCAAAACGACGGGCCATTCGTTCACAGGGGCAGTCAGCAGCACTTCAAGGCTGCCGGTTCGCCGTTCCTCCGCGAGAAGCCGCATCGTGAGCGCTGGCACTTGCAGAAGTAACGCGATCACCGGCAAGAAATCGAGGAACATCATTCGCACAATCGGCTCGGGCACGGCCTGACTTTGCTGCCCGGCTTCCGCCAACGTGGACAGGAACAGGCGGTATTGGTTCCACTGCACAAAGGCCATGCCGCCTAAAACCAAGTAGCCGATGGGCGAGAAGAAATACGCCGAGAGTTCGCGGCGTGTTAGCGTGACAAACTGGTTGTCCGAGCAGACGCCGAGCGAGACGGCCATGTACAGCAAGCCGATAGCGATGAAGATCAGGCCGTTGGGCACCAGGAACGGCTTCGGCGACGTGAGGACGGGGTTCGTGAACAGCGACGTGACGACCACGCCCGCACCGGCTAACCCCACGACACCGGTCGCGGCCTTCAGCCACATCGGCGACCGACTCACCAAAGCCAAAATCGCGGGGACGACGAACACCAAGCCGCCCAGCAGCCGGAAACCCGTCTTCCACACGTCGAGCGAACCGTTCGGGTTCCGCAACGTACTCGGGCCTTCATAAAGCAGCGTGGGAAACGCTGCCCGACCCACGGCATAGGCCACGACCACCGCGCCGAAGGCCCCGAGGGCAAAAGCCACCGTGTAACCGATGCCGTCCGAGGTGTCCACTTGGCCCAGATAAGCACACAAGAATGCGAGGCCGAGGAGCGCGAGCGTTAGCCCAGGCCCGGCGAGGAAGTCGGGACGGAAGACGCCCGCCGCCACGCTCGCCACGCAGAGTAAGCCGCCCGCACCCAGAAGCGTCGAGACCGCCGCGTTGCGGTAAAGTTCATCCGTTTCATGCCGACAGAATGGCACGAGGAACAGCAGGCTGATGATCGCCGCCCCGATTCCCCACGGGAGCAGGTAAAAGCCTGCGGTCTTTTCGACGACATTGAATGGGCCGGGCACGAACGCGGCGACGACCGCGAAGAGCAGCCAGAACGCCGCGAACCCGCCGAACGCCCGGCGAATCTCCTGGTCGTTGTCGCTGCTTGCCCAGTAAAGCATGAGCGCCAAGCCGAACGAACCGAAGAGGAAGCCCCAGCCTTCGGGCACCCAGCGCGGCCCGAGCGCCCGCGTCGAGATAATCACGACGCCGCCGAGTGTAAGCAGGAACAGCCCGAGGAAGCCCACGGCACGGGCGAACGTTGGCCCTTCGACGAGAACCGCCGACGGGGCAGTTTCGACCGGGCTGCCAATTGGCACACCGAGCAGCATGGGTGCCGCTTTCGGGTCCGGCTGGCTCGTTTCGGGTGTCGTCGTGCTCATATATGGTGTCGGATACTGGGAAGTTTCAGCGGGAACCGGGCAACGGGGTGGCCCGCAGCCCGGCCGGGTGCCTACCGAGATTACGCCGCCGGGGTCGATGTCGGTTCAAGAGATACGGGGGGCACGTCGTCCACCGGGGCCACTGGGATTGGCGTCGATTCCGATTGCTTCACGACCGCGGTGAACAGGTCTTCGAGGCTCTCGCGCCGCAAATCGATTCGGCGGATGCCCCACCCCTTCACCGCGATCCGGCGGGACAATTCTTCGCGCAAATCCTTGCGATCACGAGTTTTAAGCTCGAACGCGGTCAGGTCGCCGTCGGTCGCCGTCGCCACGACGCTCGCCAACTCGGGTTGCTCGCGCAAGAACCGCGTGACGGCTTCGGCCGGGCCACGCACTTCGACAACGTGCGTCGGTTCGCGGGCGGCAATCGATTTCATTGTGTCGTCGAACTTGATGCGGCCCTTGTTGATGATGATGACCCGCTCGCACACCTTCTCGACTTCGCTCAGAATGTGCGTGGAAAGCAGCACCGTGTGCTGGCCGCCGAATTCCTTGATGGCGGCAAGCGTTTCGGTGATCTGCACGGGGTCGAGGCCGCTGGTCGGTTCGTCGAGGATCAGAATGGGCGGGTCGGCGAGCATGGCGTCGGCCAGCCCTACGCGCTGCCGATAGCCCTTCGAGAGCGTGGCCAAGAGGCGGTTCTGCACTTCCTTGATGCGGCACTTTTCCAGGCAGTGGTCGATACGCGCCGTGCGGCCGTGGCGATCCACACCCTTGAGCTTGGCGCGATACGTCAGGTACTCGCGGACCCGCATTTCGGGGTAAAGTGGCACGCTTTCGGGCAGGTAGCCGATGCGGCGGCGAACTTCCATCGACTGATACATCACGTCGAAGCCCGCGAGCCGGGCGTAGCCACTGGAGGCGGGCTGCCAGGTCGTGAGAATCCGCATGCAGGTGGACTTGCCGGCACCGTTTGGCCCGAGAAGCCCAACAAGTTCGCCGGGCTGCACCTGGAACGAAATGTCGTCCACGGCCAGAACGGTGCCGTAGTTTTTGGTCAGGTGTTCGACGTGGATCGCGGGCGCTGCCATAGTTGGGAAACCGGGGGTTGCTCGCGTGACGGGACGCCTTTTCTTGCTCTCGCAGATGATACGACGTCGGCAAGCGGCGACAAGTTGGCAACCTGCGCTAACATGGCGAAGTGTGTCGGTTTCCCGGTTCCCCTTTGGGGGGCGAGGCTGCACAATAGGTTGTAAGTAGCCTGCCTCAACGCGCAGGGCCATTCCGTGTTTCAAAATAGAAGCAGTATTCACCGCAGAGAACGCGGAGTCCGCAGAGAGAAGACAGAGAAAAGGAGTGGATTCTTGCCTTCTCTCCGGTTTTCTCTCTGCGTCCTCCCCTACTCTACCGGTGAAAATCGTCTTATCTTCAATCGCGGAATGGCCTTGCCTCAAACGAGTCCCCAATGCGTGCCCACCATTCCGACGTTTCCCGCCGCAGTTTCCTGGCCTTCGGTGCCGCCGGGCTGATCTCACTACCTGGGTGGCGGCCAGCGTTTGCGGCGGGGAAACGTGCCGTGGCGAAGTCCGTTCTCGTCGTCTTCGAGCAGGGCGGCGTGTCGCACATGGACACGTTCGACCCGAAGCCGGATGCCCCCGCCGAGCACCGCACGCCGTTCGACACAATTAGCACCCCCGTCGTGGGAATGCGCTTCACCAACCTGCTGACGCGAACGAGCGCCCACGCTGACAAACTCACCGTGATTCGCTGTATGACGCAGCCCAAACCTGGCATCGGAAACAGCCATCCGAAAGGGTCGCAGTACATCTTCAGCGGCGAAGCCCCCGGCGGCGCGGAAGAGATGCCGGACCTCGGATCGGTCGTGTCGCACCGCCTCGGCAGCGAAGCCCGCAACCTGCCGCCGTATATCATGGTGCCCGGCACAAGCGAGCAGGAATACAACACGAAACTCGGGTTCCTGCCGCCGCAACACCGCGTATTCAAAACCGGCGGCAAGCCTCACGAACCAACCTGGACCGTGCCGAACCTCGCACTTGCCGGCATCGCTCCCGAGCGCTTCAAAGATCGCGCCGACTTGCTCAGTAACCTCGATGTCGGCATCCCCGGCGCGGACAAAGCCAAGGACGCCCGCACTTTGGTGAGCGTCCGCGAACAGGCTGAGGACATGCTCACCAACCCTGCCACCCGCAAGGCATTCGACCTGAGCGCCGAACCGCTCGCCATCCGCGAGGCTTACGGCACGGGTCACCGCGGCCAGTGCTACTTGCTCGGCCGCAAACTCATCGAATCCGGCGTGCGGTTCGTCACGATTGACTGCCGTGAACCAGCTTCGGCGCAGTTCCCCGGTGGGAGCAACATGAACTGGGACCACCACGACCACATCTATTCGCAGGGCGAAACGAAGATCAAAGGTGGTGGCGCGGGTGCGGGCCGTTGGGGCATTCACACGTGGCCGATGATGGGTTCGACTGACCGCGCCTTCGCCGCGCTCATCGGGGACATGCACCAGCGCGGCTTGCTTGCCGAAACGCTCGTGTGCTTCGTCACCGAGTTTGGCCGCACACCTCGCGTCAACGACCGCAAAGGCCGCGACCACTGGACGCACGCCTTTAGCTTTGCATTCGCCGGCGCGGGTGTCCCCGGCGGCCAAGTCGTTGGCGCAACCGACTCCGAAGGCGGCTACATCACGACCTCGAAGGCGTACACAATCGAAGATTACGCCGCGACAATCTACGAGAAACTCGGCATCGACACGACCAAGCCCATCCACACGCCCGCCGGTCGCCCGGTTTACCCCGGCAAGGACGGCCACGCCATCGCCGAACTGATGTAGGAGGATTTTGACCGTCCCGAACTTGCTCGCGAATTATACTTCACGCGGCCGGGACTGAGACATTATTGCCCAAATCGTTTGTCGTCAGGACATTCTCGGTAGGCCCGCCAGGGGTTTCGCTACGCTTCACTGCACTTCACCCACTGGCTACACGCCGGTCGCCCTTCGGGCTGCAAAGACAAGGCTCATTCACCTTGCCTTAGCCCGGATGGGCGTCGGACGGTAGCCAGGGGTGCAGCGCTTCGCGCAACCCCTGGCGTGAGGCGTCAAGAGACACGGACGTCTCAATCCGGGCCACGCGGAGTATAACGCCTCCCACTGCTCGCTCACGGACCTTTCCCGACTTGCCCCGCGACCCACAGGAGTTGCCGGGCGATGCCGTGGAGCAGTCGCACTTCGCCAGCGGTGGGCATCGACCGGCCGATGAGTTGCCGGAGGGCGTGCATCAGCGTGTCTTGCCGCTCGCCGAAGAGGAAGCCCACGGCCGTAAGCCCTTCACGCAGGTGTTCAAACATCCGCTCTTGATCCGCGTGTGGGGCCACGACCGGGCCGGCTTCCGGCGTGTGCCGTTCGGCAGTCACCCGCGCCGACCACGCCTTTCGCAACTCGTAGCAACAGATAGCGACGGCTTGCGCGAGGTTCAGCGAGGAATAATCCGGATCGACCGGAACGTGAATCATCCCGTGGCAGCGACCGATCTCCTCATTGCTCAAGCCGTGCGGTTCTGGGCCGAACACCAGCGCGACGGGGCCGAGTTCCGCAGCTGCGGCCATCTGCGGCATGAGTTCCGCCGGTGTGCCGATCATCCCGCTGCGATATGTCCCCGCCGTGAGCGCTGATGTGGCAAGTGTGAAGACGCAGTCGGCTACCGCGTCGCCGATCTCGGGCACGATGCGGGCCGCGTCGAGG
>Ga0105049_10008024_pt1 | contig 12246 bp, 12 predicted proteins | sample MAT06_FD_78087 | JGI IMG/M metagenome (GOLD analysis project Ga0105049, IMG submission 78087) | Freshwater microbial communities from Lake Fryxell liftoff mats and glacier meltwater in Antarctica - MAT-06 | ecosystem: Environmental > Aquatic > Freshwater > Ice > Liftoff microbial mat | place...
TGACGGTAGAAAAGCTCTGGTCGAACCGGGAAGAGTCAGGCAAATCGGGTGTATTCAAGTCTAACCGATCTCCAAAATAATTATGAATGGAGTCATTAATAGCAATGGCGAATGATGAAGTACCTTTATAAAATCCGGCTTTGTTCTTCACGTATTTCAAACTCCGACCATCAACTCCAAACATCAATATCAAATTTCCATTTCCTGATTTGGCGGGGAAACAATGGAAATCAACAGTGACAGAAATCCGGGCATGAGAATATTGTTGAATGCCAAAGAGTAAATGAAAACAAACAATCAGAACTAGGGCAAAACGGAACAGTACCTGTGGCATAAAAGAATGTTTAAGTTTTCAAAAATAGAAAATCTCAATTAGTTATCCATGTTACATTTTGACTTATTCCTGTTTCTTTGCATTAAATAATTCAGGCTATATGAATAAGGAAAAAAAAGAGCCAAATGGAGTAAAAAGGTCAGTTGGAATTTCTGAGGTTTTTGGATATTATTTTCGGAGTAAAAACTCATCACGCCCAACCAACTTTAATATTCGTGCGATGCATACAATCAACAAAATAAGCATAGTGATGTTTCTTCTTGGGGTAATTATGATTATTACCAAACTCCTTCTTCGATGAATCTTGAAGAGATCCGTAGGTATTGTATTTCTAAACCTGAGGTCACTGAAGAATTTCCTTTTGATTCCAGTACTCTTGTATTTAAGATTTTTGGTAAGATTTTCCTCTTAACAGACGTTGACCATTTTGAAAGCATTAATGTGAAATGCGATCCGGAAAAAAGCATTGAACTCAGGGAAAAATTCGACACCATTTTACCGGGTTTCCATATGAATAAGAAACATTGGATTACAGTTAAATCCGTTGGACCGTATTTCAATAAAGACATCTTTAGTTGGATTGATCATTCGTATGAATTGGTGCTCAAGAAAATTCCTGCAAAAGATCGAACCGCATCTCAGAAATTTCAGTTTTGAAAATACTTATAATCCGGTTTTCTTCAATCGGTGATATTGTGTTAACATCACCTGTGATCCGATGTCTAAAAAATCAAATCCCAAACTGTGATCTTCATTATCTAACAAAAAAAAAATTTCACAGTCTACTGGAACACAATCCACATCTGACCAAAATTCATCTTTTTGACGACAATTTTATCTCCACTTTTCAAAGTCTGAGAAAGGAGGATTTTGATGTAATCATTGACTTGCATTATAACATAAGGAGCAAGTTATTTTCCATGTTTTTAAATAAACCAACGTATTCATTTGATAAGGAAAATTTCAATAAATGGCTCTATGTTGTGACCAAACGAGATCGACTTCCAAAAACTCATATAGTAGATCGGTATATGGAATCGACCAAAACTTTGGGCGTAATAAACGATTATAAAGGCCTTGAATTTTTTCCATGTGAATGTGAACGTTTAGACAAGACTGACCTGCCGGATCATTTCGTTGACAGCAATTTTATCATTTTCTCTATTGGAGGCACGCATTTCACCAAAAGAATGCCAACTAACAAATGGTTGGAAATTCTTACCAAGGTTCCATTCCCCGTCATCCTGATAGGTGGAATGGAAGATTTGGTTGAAGGCAATCGGATTGCATTAAGCCCAGTTGGCAAGGATAGAATCATTTGGAATGCTTGTGGCAAATTGACAATAGGTGGCTCTGCAAATCTGATTAAGATGTCGTCTTTAGTGATCAGTCATGACACCGGCATGATGCATATTGCTGCAGCATATAAGAAACCTATTATTTCAATTTGGGGAAATACAAGCCCACGATTTGGCATGTTTCCTTATCTGACCAAAAATTTCAATCTAGAAGTAAATAAACTGAACTGCCGACCCTGTTCTAAAATAGGATTTTCAAAATGTCCTGAGGGTCATTTCAATTGTATGATAAAACAAGACACGAACAATCCAGGGATGTTGCAATTTATTCATCAGGCGATTTCTTAATTTATTCAATACCTGTGTTGCCGGAAATTCAGAGGATAAGAAAATTCGTAGAGGTATGGCTTCCTTTGGCTTTACCAAGAGCGCTCACATATGCAATTGAAGCAGATGAAGAAGTCCTGGTTCCAGGAATCCGGGTCATTGTACCATTAAAAGGCAAGAAACTTTATACTGGTTTTATCTGGAAAATTCTGGATCAATGTCCAGAAGGATTTGAACCTAGGAATTTAATTGAAGTTATTGACCGTCAACCCTATTTCAATGCAAAAAGAATACAATTTATAGAATGGATAGCCTCCTATTATTGCTGTAATATAGGAGAAGTTTTACTTGCATGTGTTCCAGCGGCCCATCGGTTAAGTTCTGAATCCTATGTTCAGATGCATCCTGATTTTGATTGGAGAAAGGAAGATTTGACAAGTGAAGCTTCCTGGCTGTTTTCCAGTTTAGAAAAAAATAAGAAGCTTGCACTGTCTGATATTGCAAAAGTGCTTGGCGCCGGAAAATCCTGGTTAAAAAGTATACGAAACCTTCAGGCAGAAAACAAAATCCTGATTTTTGATACGCTTGTTGACCATTACCGTCCAAGGACTCAAAGCATTTTCTTTCTAACCGAACCATTCAGAACGGAATCCGCACTTGAGATGCTTTTTGAATCCATTCAGGAAAAGCCGGAAGAAGAGAATTTTCTGCTACGGTTTTTAAGTAAAAGCCGGTTTCAAACCGATTCAGGTGGAAGTTGGGGAATTACCAGAGATGAATTCCCGATGACAGATTCAGAGAAAAAAATTTTTCAACGAATGGTCAGAAAAGGGGTATTCGAAATTGTAAAAGAAAAAGTTCAACCTTTTGGGAATCTCCTATCAGAAACAACAGTTAAGTCCATTCTTTCCGAAATTCAAAAGACGGCTTATGAGGATGTTCTTAAAGGTTTTAATTTAGATCTGCCTGTCTTGTTGATGGGGGTTACCGGAAGTGGAAAGACGGAAATCTACATTAATTTGTTAACCCACTTTCTAGAATCAGGAACTCAATGCCTGTTAATGCTACCAGAAATAGCAATAACAGTCCAAATCGTTTCGAGAATGAAAATGGTATTTGGTGATTCTATGGGGGTTTATCATAGCCGGACAAGTCTTCCTGAAAAAATGGAAGTTTGGGAAGGAATTGAATCGGGCTCATTGAAACTGGTAGTGGGTGTACGATCTTCTATTTTTCTTCCATTTCAAAATCTGGGACTCATTATCGTTGATGAAGAACACGACTCCTCCTACAAACAATCTGAACCAAGTCCGAGATACCACGGGAGAGATGCAGCCATTTATCTGGCTCACCTGACACAATCAAAAATTATTATGGGTTCTGCTACCCCATCCGTTGAAAGTTTTTACAAAGCCTCATCCGGAAAATGGCATTTTATACAACTCATTCAACGTTACGGCGAATCTCAACTTCCTGATATTAAGTATGTAGACATGAAGCATGCGATCAGGAATCTGCAAGTAAAACTGGACATATCGCAGAAGGTACTGGATGGTTTCATTGAGACAAAAGAAAACAACCAACAATCCATCCTTTTTCAAAACAGAAGAGGATATGCTCCATACATTCAGTGCGTTGATTGTGGTTGGATTCCGTATTGCCCGGCTTGCGATGTTTCACTTACACTGCATCAAATAAAACGATCATTAAACTGTCATTACTGCGGGCATACAAGTGATATTCCCGGACATTGTATTTCTTGTGGATCAGTTCAGATGGAGACGTTTGGTTATGGCACAGAAAAGTTGGAAGAGTCTCTGAATCAGCTTTTACCTGGCTATAAAATTGGCAGAATGGATCAGGATACAACCCAAAGCAGAAAAAGCTATGAGCAGATTTTGAGAAAAATGAGTACCCATGAAATCGATATTCTGGTAGGCACCCAAATGGTAACGAAAGGCTTAGATTTTGAAAGCGTCACCTTTGTGGCAGTATTCGATATTGACAGGGTTCTTCACTACCCGGAATTCAGAGCAAATGAACGCACATTCCAATTGTTAAACCAGATATCAGGCAGAGCAGGAAGAAGAAAAACTAAAGGAAAAGTGATGGTGCAAACCAATAAGCCCTATCATCCAATCTTTTCAATGGTTTCTAATGGCGAATCCATGCAATTTTATCAACAGGAAGTTTTACATAGGCAGGACTTTTGTTTTCCACCGTTTTCAAGATTGGTGCGGATCACTTCAAGGAATGTGGATGAAGAAAAAGCAAGATTGGCAATTGAAATCCTAGCAAAAGATCTTATTAAAAAGTTGGGAACTGACATTGTTCTTGGTCCGGAAGCCCCTTCTATTAAGCGCTTACGAAATCAATTCATTTTTCACTTATTAATAAAAATTCCAAATACTCTTTCTGTTTCCAATATTAAAACAATATTGCTTGAGGATGTAAAATGGATTTCATCACTGAAGGACCATCGCAGTGTTCAATGGATTGTGGATGTTGATCCAAATTAATCAAAGAACATTAAACAATACCCTTTTCGAAATAATCGACTATTTGCTCGCATGAAAAAGAAAACACTTGGCACCGGGAATTCCTGGTCTTTAGTTTTTACGATTGGCCTTGCTCTGTTTAATCTTGGCATTTTTGGAATGATTTTATTGTCTGGAAGAAAACTAAATGATAGGGTCAGGCAAAACTTCGAAGTTCAAATTTTTCTGGAAAAAGGTTTAGATGAAAATGATTTGAAAGAGCTTCAAACCTTATTTGAGAACAAGCCTTTTGTTGCCCATGTAAATGGAAAAACTGGTTTGAAATTTACGAGTAAAGAAGAAGCCGGTAAGAAATTTATTGAAGAAACAGGCGAAGATTACGCCCGGTTTCTGGGTGAAAATCCATTAAGGGACGCATTTACAATAAAGGTGTCATCCGAATTCCTAACCAGTGAAAAGTTAAAAAAAATTAAAGAAGAAATAACCAAAATACCGGGAGTATTCGAAGTTGTATATGTTGAAAATTTGGTTGGGGCAATTCAGGATAACATAAATAAAATTTCTTCTATAGCCCTTGGAGTTGCAGGAATGCTTCTTCTCACCGCTATCTGGCTGATTCGAAACACAGTTAAACTTTCCGTGTTTTCACAAAGGTTTTTAATCCGAACGATGGAACTGGTAGGAGCAGAATCCTGGTTTATTCAAAAACCCTATTTTAAATCAATGTTCCTGCGAGGATTTGGAGGTGGAATTTTAGCGATAGTCATGTTGCTCACAACTTTACAGTTTATCAGCAATTTCTATCCAATTGTAAAAACGGTACTTATTCCGGAGGAGTTCGGATTTCTATTGGTTTGTCTCCCATTTTTAGGTGCAGTGGTTGGGATAATCAGTACCTGGTTAAGTTTACAAAAATACCAGGGCAAGAAATTGGATGACCTCCATTTCTACTAGTAGAAAGTTGGAACCTTTGCTGTCAATGACATGCAATTCCATTGAATTTGAATCTAAATCCTCAGGTACGTACCGATAACCGGAATAGAATCTGTGTAATCACTAGAAAGGGAACAAAAAAAAGATGCCACCCGGTTATGAGTGGCATCTTTAAACCAATTGGTTTGTATTCTTTTAAACTCCGAATTCAGCCTTTATTTCAGCAACCCAGTCCAATTTTTCCCATCCAAAAAAGGTTAATTTCTTGGTGGTAGTTGTTCTTACTTCTGTTTTAATGCCTTGATTTTCAGAAACAGTAACATAATTTACTTCCTTATCCAATTCGTAACTTTCTCTGCCCATGTGTCCGTAAGCAGCAGTCTCAGAATAGATCGGATTTTTAAGACCAAACCGATCAATAATTGATTTCGGTTTGAAAGAATCCTTAAATTTCTTTTCAATTCGGGATGAGAGCGCTCCATCATTCAGACCAATTTTACCCGTTCCATAGGTGTTCACGTTGATTGAAACAGGTTCAGCCACTCCAATCGCATAAGAAACCTGAACAAGAGCCTGGTCAGCCACTCCCGCAGCGACCAAATTTTTGGCAAGATGCCTTGCTGCATAAGCTGCTGATCTATCTACTTTGGATGGATCTTTTCCTGAGAAAGCGCCACCTCCATGGGCACCTCTTCCTCCAAAAGTATCAACAATAATTTTTCTACCTGTGAGGCCGGTATCGCCGTGTGGCCCTCCAATTATGAAAATCCCTGTAGGATTGATATAAAACTTGATATCAGCATTAAATAGTTTAATGACTCTTTCAGGAAGCTTTGATTTCACCCGTGGCAACAAAAATTCGTGAATATCAGACGCTATCTTATCTGTCATTTGCTTGTCTGCTGCAATTTTGGCTGATATTGAATCTCCAGATGCTTTGACAAAATCATCGTGCTGGGTACTCACCACTATTGCGTCAATACGAATCGGTTGATTGTCATCGGAGTATTCAATAGTAACCTGTGACTTTGCATCCGGACGAAGGTAAGTCATTACTTTTCCTTCCTTTCGGATACCTGCCAGCTCTTTAACTAAAAGATGTGATAGTTCAAGAGTTAGAGGCATTAAATTATCCGTTTCACGGCTTGCATATCCGAACATCATTCCCTGATCACCAGCACCTTGCTCTTTAAATGATCCCTCTCCTTCATTAACACCTTGTGCAATATCCGGAGATTGGGAATGCAATGCTGAAATAACAGCACATGACTTTGCATCAAACATGTATTCATCACTATTGTAACCGATCTTCTCAACTGTTTTCCGGGCTACTTCCTGAACATCTACATAGGCCTTGGTAGTTATTTCTCCTGCAAGGACAACTAAACCAGTTGTAACAAGTGTTTCGCAAGCAACCCGGCTGTCCGGGTCCTGACTTAACATAGCATCAAGAACTGCATCGGAAATTTGATCGGCCACTTTATCCGGATGGCCTTCGGAAACTGATTCAGATGTGAACAAATATGGCATTAGATAACAATAAATTTGAGGCGCAAAAATACACCTCAGATTGGTATCTGCCAGAAAGGATTCTAAATATTGTTTTAAAATTTGATAAAGACTTATAATTCAGGCAAGAAATAGAAACACAGCAGGTTGTTTTGGCCAACTCACTTCTTGTTGAAAATTCCACTCTTTTACTTTTCTTTGAGAAATTATTTGATTTTTTCCCAAAACATCCAAAGCAATGCATAGCCTGGTTTCCGCATTTAAGACCTCAAGAAAAGTATGCCAAAGTGAAGAATTCCGGTAAGGGGTTTCGATGAAAATCTGTGTCCGGTGATTGTTTTTTGACTCTTTTTCCAATTGTATTATTCGGGCATTTCTATCTCCTTTCTCAATAGGCAGATAACAATTAAAACTAAAGTTTTGTCCGGAAAGTCCGGAACCCATTAATGACAATAATATGGCGGATGGTCCTACAAAAGGCCGAACAATGATCCCACATTTGTGTGCTTCATCAACCAGTAAACTTCCTGGATCTGCCACAGCCGGACATCCAGCTTCAGACATAATGATTGAGGATCCAAATTGTTTTATCAAATCCGCATATTTCCTGATTGCATTGAAATCGGTATCTTTATCAAGTACTTCAAATCGGAGTGCATCTATATCAATGCCTAATTTCAGGGAAGAAATAAACCTTCTGGCAGTCCTTACATTCTCGACAAAAAAAAGCCTGGTATCTAAAAGTACTTCTTTGTACTCATCTCCCAGCCAGGAATGATTGGTTGTTTCCGAAACAGGAAGAGGAAATAATATTAAAGCAGGATCAGGTTTCATTCAAGGATAATTTCAAAATTAATTGACTGTAATGTTTAAACAGAATTATAGTCCATCGCAAAATTGGGTTAATCAAATTGATTTTTTGGTACACCAAAATTATTGCTATTTTAATATTTTTTCTATCAAAACTACAATTTCAAAAGGGATATTTGTACCTTTGAAATTGAGTGATAAAAGTACTGCGTCTTTAGTCATAAAGATCGGTATGTTTTAAACACTTTCAAAAAACATGAAGTGAACAATGTTTTTTGAAAGTGGGAAATTTTTAATTGAAAATAAACTGGGCATCCTCCTTTAAGGGTATGGTTTTGAAGAAAGGTTATAAACTTTGGCTTATTGCAACCTTGCTTTTGGCAACGGGTATGCTTTTAGGTGCTGGTTGGGGAAGTAAAGGCAGAAGCAAAGAAGAAGACTTAATTCTTATTAACTCAATCAAATTTCGTGAATTGCTGAGCTTGATTCATTCGGATTATATAGATCTAACCGATACCGATTCTTTGGCAGATGCAGCTCTTGAGTCAATCGTAGAAGAGCTTGATCCTCATTCTTCTTACATTCCTAAAAAGGATGTTTTTGCTGGTTCTGTCCAATTGGAGTCCAATTTTGAAGGCATTGGAGCCGAATTTCAGTTCATTGACGATACTGTGTGGGTTTCGAGTGTGATGAAAGGAAGCCCGTCTGATAAAAGTGGACTTAAAGCTGGTGACAGAATATTGACGGTCAACCGGATTGCTGTAAGTGGAAATAACATTTCTCATCTGGAATTAACAAATCTTGTCCGTGGGCCAAAAGGCACATTGTTGATTTGCGAAATTATCAGAATAAGTAAAACTGAAACGGTTTCTCTTAGTATTACAAGAGATCGGATTCAGAGTAAATCAGTTGAGTTTTTTGACATGCCTGTTCCTGGGGTTGGAATAATTAAATGCAGCCGCTTTACCCACAGTACCGGAACTGAAATGAGAGAAGCAATAATGATTTTGATTGCAAAGGGAATGAAAAATCTGATTTTAGATTTACGTGATAACAGCGGAGGTTATGTTTCAGCAGCTACCAGAGTGGCTGATGAGTTTTTAAAAGATAAGAAATTAATTGTATACACAGAAGGAAGAAATCCTGAGCACAATGCGAAAACGTTCGCCAGTTCATCCGGTCTTTTTGAAGCGGGCAACCTTGTTGTAGTTATAAATGAAAATACCGCATCTGCCGCCGAAATCGTAACAGGCGCATTACAAGACCATGATCGGGCACTCATTTTTGGAAGAAGGTCTTTTGGAAAAGGACTAGTTCAGGCTCCGATCACCTTGACGGATGGTTCAGAAGTAAGGCTAACCATTTCAAGATATTTCACCCCAAGCGGTAGATGTATCCAAAAGGGATTTCAAAGAAAAAAGAAACAAGCCTATTTCAAAGAATTTGAAACAAGACTGGCCCAGGGAGAGTGTTACAATTTTGATAGTATTCATTGCACAGGAAAACCAGTCTTTAAAACCCAAAGCGGGAGAAAAGTGTATGGAGGAGGAGGAATTATTCCGGACGTTTTTGCAGCCCGTGATAGTATTTACCAAAACGACCGGCTTTCAAAACTAATTGACAAAACCGTGTTGTATGCGTTTATTTTAAAATACCACAACGACCATTCTAATGAACTAATTAACAAATCATTGGATGACTATCTCACGAATTTCGAGTTGACTGAAAATAACTTTACCGGACTTTATAGTCATTTAAAAACAAATGAAATTAATCTTTCAAAAAAGGAATTTGAGAAACTAAAACCCGGCTTACAGCTATTTATTAAAGCCGGACTGGCAAAATGTTTGTGGCAGTATGACGGTTTTTACAAGGTGTTGAATAAATATGACAATGAAATAAACAAGGCAATTTTTTATGCCCCGAGGTCTGAAAGAACAATTCAGGCATTGGTCACCAAAAAAACGTTCAAGTCTGAAATGAGTTAAAAACGATTAATCAAATGAAAGTCCTATACATACTTACGCTTCTTCTTTATTTGACGAGCGCAAATAGTAGCGGTCAGGCTAATTTTAAAAATTCTGACGAAGCTGCTTTCAAGGTGATCAAAGCCGAAGAAGTACATAAACTGGAACTGATTGAGCAATTGGTTAATGCAACCCGAAACTTCGAAAACCTAAATGATAAAGGTTCAATCACTATTTTAGCACCTAACAACAAGGCATTTAAAAAACTACCCATCAATACCATTGACTATTTATTAAATCCCGATCATGTGGATGAGTTAAACGATCTTATATCCTATCACTCAATCCAAGGGAAGTTTAGCGAAAAACAAATACGGGCCCTCATCAAAAAAGGGGAAGGCAAAGCGTATTTCACCACTCTTGCCGGATTCTCATTGCTCGCCTATATGGATGGGGAAGGAACCATAATTTTCATGGATCAAAATAACAGGAAGATGCGGTTGATTGAACCCAATTATTCAAAAGGAGACCATATAGTTCACGTAATTGACGGAGTAATTCTACCCCACTCCGCTGTCTATTAGCAAAACAAGGGCAATAATTTATTGCAATTCAATCAGGCTTACGACATTTGCAGAATGATTGGAATTATTGAAGCCGGAGGATCAAAAACAGAGTTGCGGTTTGGGGATCTGGAATCACAGAAATCCGTACAGGGAATAGGCATCAATCCATATTTTCAAGATGATTCTGAAATACATAGCCGTCTTAAAGAAATTTTCGAACAAACTTCTTTGGAAGTAAAAAAAATTCGAAACATAATCTATTACGGTGCTGGTTGCAGTTCACAAGACCAAAAAAATCGGGTACAGAACGTATTGAGAGAACTTCTTCCTGGTATAGACATTAGTGTGGAATCTGATTTATTAGGTGCTGCAAGAGCGCTGTGCGAGGATGAAATGGGTTTTGTGGGAATTCTGGGAACAGGTTCAAATGCGTGTATCTACAATGGAACAACAATAGAAAAAGAAATGATCTCTTTAGGATTCTGGTTGGGAGATGAAGGCAGTGGTGGATATCTGGGAAAGCTTCTTTTTAAAGAATGGTTAAAAGGAAACTTGCCACATCACTTTGAACAAGAATTTGAGCAAACCTATGGTTGCATTAAAAAAGAAGCTCTTCAAAAACTGTATAGCGACCCGAACCCAAACCGAAATATTGCAAAACTGGCTTCTATTGCTATTCAAAATAAACAAAACACATTTTTCAAAATCCTTATTATCCGTTCTTTAGAGAGCTATTTTAAGGAGATAAAACCTTTGTATTCAAATTATAAAGACATTACCTTCCATTTTAACGGATCTATTGCCTGGTTTCTTAAAGAAGAAATCCAATCCATTATCGGATCTTTGGGATATAAAACCGGTAGGATTTCAGACAATCCATCTGCAGAACTTTTCAAGTATCACCTCAATAAATTAAGACGTTAACATTATGGCCACCAACCGACTTTTCCTTTTCCCATACGAATATTCTTTGGACAAAGATGTTTTAACAAAAATCGACGAAGCATTGCTTGTTTTCCTGGATCAATGGAATTCTCACGGTTCACAGATCACTACACGAAACTGGGTTGAAGAAAATCAATTTGTTTTTATTGCAGTGAATGAAGAAACTACTTCTGCCTCAGGTTGCAGTAAAGACACATTATTTGGTTTTTTCAAAAAACTAAACTCCTCACTTGGAATATCGGGAGGTAGACTTAATAAATTTTATGTACAAACAGAGGATAAGATAAGTCTGTTTTCAAAACATGAAATTAAAGAAGCCCTGGATAATGGAAACATTACTCTTGACTCTAATGTGTATCCAACCTGGATTTCTTCAGAAGAAGAATACGACCAAATCTGGAAAAAACCACTGGAGGCTTATTCAATTCTTTTTAAGCTTAACCAATTGAAATAAAATTTTAGTGTGTATTTTTTTGGTAAGAACTAAGAAACCGATACTTTGCGCCTTTATTGTGCGAACCAAGAATATGAAACAAGCCGTTTACTTCGGAATATCTTTGCTGATGCTGGTATCTTCCGCATTCGCTGGCAGCGACACCAAGTCTGCTGATAAAATGTTTAAACAGAAAGGGGAATATGAATCAGCCCTGATAGAGTATAAAAAAGCTCTTGAGGGTGGAGGAAATAAAGCCTACATCAATGCCCAGATCGGGGAATGTTACCGGTTATCAAATCGGATTGCAGAAGCGGCTCCTTTTTACAAAGCTGCGATTGACCTAAACTACAAGGCAGATAGCATCCTTTTTCAATATCCATTTGCTCTTAAAGCATCCGGAAACTATGAGGAAGCTAAAAAAGGTTTTAAAGATTACGTGAGTAACGGAGGCAAGCCTGCCCGGGTTGACCGGGCTCAAAAAGAAATTGACAACCTTAACAAAATCGCTGATCTTCAGAAAAAGAAATTCTGGTACGAAATTTCAAATCTTGAGGCTGTTAATACAGCAGGATCTGAATTTGGACCGTTTCTGGCAGACAATACTCTTTATTTTGCATCAACAA
>Ga0105049_10008025_pt1 | contig 12244 bp, 9 predicted proteins | sample MAT06_FD_78087 | JGI IMG/M metagenome (GOLD analysis project Ga0105049, IMG submission 78087) | Freshwater microbial communities from Lake Fryxell liftoff mats and glacier meltwater in Antarctica - MAT-06 | ecosystem: Environmental > Aquatic > Freshwater > Ice > Liftoff microbial mat | place...
CCGGACATAAATTCCTTCACTCTTGAGCCGCCCGAGAACAAGTTCGTCGAGAAGCGGCAGAGCAAGGCCGATCGCACAGGGACAGGAAACGATCAGAATCGAAACGAAGACCTGCAGGCTCAGTCCTGCGGGAGCTCCGCGGGCAACCCAGTAGCACCCGCCTAGAAATGCGACGATCAGCACGGCGGTGAGGTAACCTTTTAAGATGGGATTGGAAGAGGCGGTTTCCTCTTCGCCGTTTCCCTCGGGTGAACTTTGCATCAACGTCTCGAGCAATGAACCGCTAAACTCATCCAGCGCCGTGACCCGAACCGCAGCGGTTCCATGATTTCTCGCCCCCGCCGGGAGGGTCTGTCCCTTGGTGAAGCGGACGGGCTCCGGTTCCCCGTTGATCCAATCCAGCATCAGGGTTGCACCGCTGTCTCCTAGAGAACTGCGCACGGGCACCAATGCGCCGGGGGGGATCTCCAGTTCATCGGCCTCCGCGACTTGAGCAAAGGAGATTCGACTCGCCTGACCGTTCGCATCGAACCGCCGCAGCGAGGTCGCGTCCCGCTCGCGGGAGCGGAGTTGCCGCCGATTTTTCTCAAGAAGCCGCAGATGCAACCATCGCCCTCCCAACATAAGAAAGGCGAATGTTGCAACAAAATCGAAGTAGATCAGCCGCTCAATCCCGAACAAGGCTCCGACCAACGAACCCATCCACGCGCTCACAAGCCCGAGCGAAACCGGGGTGTCCATGTGAAGCGCCCCGAGCCGAAGCGAAGCAATGGCCCGCTGAAAGAAAAATGATCCCCCGACGAGCACTGCGAGGGTTGAGGAGCCGAAGGCGATGACACTGAAAAGTCTGGCGAGATCATTGTCCGCCTCCATCCCGAGATAACGAGGAAGGGTGAAAGCCATCGTGTTCATGGCGAGTCCGCCGGTCACGCCCAGTCGGGTGATCAGACCCCGGCTTTGCGAGAAACTCCGCTCGTCATCCTCTTCATTGTATCGTGTCACCGGATAGCCGAAACGGTAGAGATCGTTGACGAATCCTAGAACATTGAAATCGCCCTTGCGCCACCAGAGCGTGACAGTGGACCGATTCGTGTTGGCCGAGATTTTGAGAGCCCCATCGAGCTCACGATGGAGCCGCTCAATCAGCCAAACGCAGGCGGTGCAAGATAGATTGGCTACTCGCAGGGTAAGGCGGCAGAGTCCATCCGAATCACCAGCGAGGGATTCCGCCTCGCCGATGGCCTCTCCAAGGTCATCGACCACGCTAACCGGCAGCGACAATGATGTGGCAGGTTCGAGCTTACGATTACCCAAAAGCTGATAAAAGGAACCAAGCCCCCCGGTCTCGATGAATTCGTGAACCATCCGGCACCCCGAGCAACAAAACTCCTCCGACTCGAAGCGCGGCGCAAACCGGGTGCCGCAATGACGACAGTCGCGCCGCGCCTTGCGATCCCCGACCTGCGCCTGAGGCAATGATGGCGGCGGAAGAACGGTCATGGTTTCTCCAGTTCACATCGGCAGGTGGCTCCCTCGCCCTCGTCGAGATTCTTCGCCTGGGCATTGAGAAGGGAAAAGTGCCAGACAAGGGACGCGGCACCGCATAGGGCGAGGCTCCGTTTGGCAATGAGAAAGCCGTTGGCTCCGATTTTACGGGTAGTCCATGCCGAGCCGAGTTGGACGAGGGCGATAGCGGGGATTGCTCCGAATCCGAAGATCAGCATGGTCTCCGCACCTTTGACCGGAGAAGCGGTGGTAAGTGCGATCGCAAGGATTGCATAGAGCGGTCCGCAGGGAAGAAGTGGCGTCGCGATCCCAACCACCGCTGCACGCAGGAGGGGCGGAAGCGAGAAAGCCGTGACACGAAGACGCATCGACAGCCGCCCGAAAAAAGGAATCGTCCCCAGCTTCTTGTCGAGTCCAAATGTGATCGCCAACAAGAACCCGACAAGTAGCAGGGGATACCATGGCAGACCACCGATCTGAAAATCGATCCCGAGAACTGCACCAATACTTCCGGCCATCGCGCCGGCGATTCCGTAACCGCAGAGGCGGAACGCATGGTAGCACCCTACGGAAGCAAGCGCGCTCCCCTGCCCTGCGATTCCCAGCCCGCAGGTGAGCAGCCCGCACATCCCGGCACAGTGCAAACTGGTCGAGAGACCGGCAACGAAAAGTCCGGCCAAGGTCGCAAATTCAGGATTCGGCATTCGCGTGGTGGTTGGGGTAATTGTCTGGAAGTGGTTTTGGCCCGCGCTCATTCGCCAGCCGGATCAGAAAAATCCAACTGACGATCAGAATGACGAACACGAGGACAATCCAGATCCAAGGGCGTTTTCGCAGAAATGTCAGCATGGTCTTACTTAAGGAGGCGTTGTTACTGAAGAAGGTATTTGCTGGGACCGAGGAACTTGACCGAATCAGAAAGGACAAAATCCCCGGGATTCACCGTCGCCTCAAAAGTGACATCAAAACTCTCGGTATACGATTCAAGCGGAATCTGCACAATTACGGTGAGCATTTTCCCTCCCCCCGGCGAGACCGGGACAGGCCCATCAATGCCTGAAACTACCGCGCCAGCAGGCAATTCGTTGGTCGAAAACATGAAGGTGGTCTCGGCATTCTGCTTCGTCACAAGATGGAGTCGGAACTGGTTGCGGACCGTCGTTTCCGTCACGTAGTAGGGAGCACCAGGAAAGCGGACCAACTCCAGCTTCGCCGAGTGCAAACCGGTCAAGAACAGCCCGGCAACAGCGAGTCCCAAACAAAGCATCGCGGTGTAGAGCATAATGCGAGGCCGCCAATAGCGACGGACTTTTCCGGCAAGACCGTTCATCGAGTCGTAGCGAACGAGGCCACGGGGGCGGGAGGTTTTGTCCATGACCTCGTTGCAGGCATCGATGCAGGCGGCGCAGCCGATGCACTCCATCTGGAGACCATTGCGAATGTCGATCCCGGTTGGACAGACCTGAACGCAGCGGCTGCAGTTGATGCAGTCACCGGCATTTGGATCGCTCTTCTTCCCTCGAGGCTCTCCCCGTAATTCGTCGTAACCGATCACCACGGTATCATCGTCGGTCAGAGCGGACTGAATGCGACCATAAGGACAGAGAATGAGACAGAACTGCTCACGGAACCAGCTGAAGGAAAAATAGAGTGCTCCGGTTAGAAAGAGCATTACCCCGAATGCCTTCGCATTGTTCAGGGGGGACTCCTGCATATATCCGTAGAGCCGGGGAATCGAGACGAAGTAAGAGACAAAAATGTGCGCGAGAATCAGAGAGACAACCAAATAGAGGGTGTGTTTCACGATTCGCTTCGACGTCTTCGAAAAGGTCCACGCAGACTGGTCCAGACTGCGTCGGGCGAAGGCATCGCCGTCGATCAATCGCTCGATACGGCGATAGACCTGCTCAAGAAACACGGTGAAAGGACAGGCCCAACCGCACCAAAGCCTCCCAAAAAGGGCGGTGACATAGAAAAGGGAAAACCCGAGACCGGTAAGGAGAAAGAATCCGATCCAGAGATCCTCGGAAAGGAACGTCAGACCGAAGAAGTGGAATCGTCTTCCGGCGAGATCGAAGAAGACGGCGGGGTATCCTCCGGCGGGGATCCAGGGGAGGAGGACGTAGACCGCGAGCAACAATGCCCCAAACACACGCCGCCACACCGTGAAGTTTCCGCTGACATCGGCTGGATGGATGAAGTAGCGGGATCCATCAGCATTGATGGAGGTAACAGACTCGAGGTTGGGCTTTTTGGAGGTGAGCATTCGGAGTGATTTGATTCGGAGTCGCTATGGATCATGGAACTTCTTTGGGCTGATGACTTAGAATGTAAGCAACGACCTGCGCGATTTCAGATGGACTGAGCTGGGTGCTCCACGCGATCATTCCTTTGGTTATATCAGGGGATCCGCTCGTGACGATCTTCATGATCTCAAGCGGCTTGCTTCCATACTTCCATTCCGCATCGTTGAGCGGCAACCCCGGGAGAGCTATCCCGCCGAGCTTAGCCGAGAGATCGGCGCCGTGGCAGGGTGCGCACTTGCCGTCGAAAATGCCCTGGCCGGTTGTGAGATGGCTGGGATCCCTGCTCATCTCAAAAAGCGAATTGTCAGTCAGAGATGCCATCAGGCTATTGAGCTCCACCGACTTCTTCATTTCGATGAGTGCAATTTCCCCATCGATTCTTTCTGCGTCACTCTGGATCCGCAGAGGCAGTTGGTAGTAGGCGAACCATCCAAAAACAAAGAAAACGATCGCTATGTAGAAAGTGAAAAGCCACCAGTTTGGCAGCTTCTGGTCGTATTCCTGGATACCGTCAAACTCGTGCTCGCGCAGGAAAACCTCCCCCGATGGCTTCTCATCTTTGTTCATTTGCTGGACTGATTATTTTCGGTGTTTTCACCTTCGTGATCATCGGTGAGAGGGAGGCGCGAGATACGCTCCACTTCTGATTGTCTCATAAGCAGGGCACGGATGACGATGATTAGAAAAGCTCCTGCTATGAGGCTGAAGCAGATATAGGGAATCGACTCGTGCCACGATTCGAGAATGACGCGTTTGAACATCGGTAGTTTTTGTAGTGGTGTTAGTCTTTCGGCGGCAAGACCTCCTCGGAATCCGTCAGGCCTGGCTTGCGCACCCGCTGATTGTCCGGGATTCCCGGTGTGATCGCTGGGGTCAATCCGTAGTCGGGAACATCTTCAGTCTCGACTTCATCGAAGGTTCCCAACTTCTGCAGGTAGGCGATGAGGGCGACGATCTCCTTCGAGGCGAGATGATCGCGGGCTTGGACTGCGGTGGTCGGTTCCTCTTCTCCCTTCTCGATTTCAAGCGGCACCCGTCCCGCGACGAGGCCTTCGGCGATGGCCAGGGCCTGCTCGCGGGCACGCTGCTCGATTTCCTCGGGGGTCATGATCGGATAAGGAACCCCAATCCGCTGCTGCACTGCGATCTTCGCGGGGAGTGACTTGAAGTCCGTCTCCTTCTGAAAGAGCCATGGGTAGTTCGGCATGCGGGACTGGCCGTTGATGCTGCGTGGATCCCGCATGTGGAGGTAATGCCAGACATCGCCGCGATTGCCGCCTTCTCGGGCAAGGTCAGGGCCGGTGCGCTTCGACCCCCACTGGAAAGGGTGGTCGTAGATCGATTCTCCGAGCCGGGAATAGTCGCCGTAACGCAACACGTCCGGGACAAGCATGCGGATCATTTGCGAATGACAATTGTAGCAGCCTTCGCTCACATAGAGATCGCGGCCGGCAAGCTCAAGCGGTGTGTAGAGCGTCTGCAGTCTGTCCTCGATATTCGCAGCACGATTGACGGTGATGACAGGAACCATCTGGACGACTCCACCAATGGCCACGGCGATGATCACGAGAACCGTAAACGGAAGATAGTTTTCTGAGAGGTCATCATACCATTGGGACCAGGCCGATGTGTTGGCCCGGAACTTCCTCACCGCGAGGATGGCGAAGCCGACCAGACAAACCAACGCCATATGACTGGCGCCGGGCGGCAGGAAAAACCAAAGGATGCCGAAGAAGATCCCCCAGACAGTGTAGGCGAAGGGATCCTGACGGAAAACCGCCCCCCAGGTCATCCGATCCTTCTCCAATGAGGGATCCTCGTAAACCTCCCTGGTCTCGTTGACGGCTTTACCGCCCCGGGCCGTATTCCAAATATTGATTACCAGAAGCAGAAAACCTACAAGATAGAACGTTCCACCGATCGCCCGCAGCAGCATCAGTCCCTGAATTTTGTCCACGGTCTCGACGAATTCATGGGCGATACGGGTCCCGGTTCCATCAGTCTCGCTAAGCATCAATCCCTGGATCACACCAGCGAACCAGAGCGATGAGACGTAGAGCAGAATTCCGACGAGTCCGATCCAGAAATGAAAGTTCGCGAGGTTTTTCGACCAGAGGTCACGCCCGTAGAATCGCGGCGCTAGCCAATAGAACATACCTGCTGCCATGAAACCGTTCCAGCCGAGCGTGCCGCTGTGGACGTGTCCGATGATCCAGTCGGTGTAGTGCGCGAGGGAGTTCACCGAGCGGATCGAGAGGAGCGGGCCCTCAAAAGTGGACATCCCATAGAAGGTGATTGCTACGACGAAAAACTTGATGACCGGATCGGTCCGAAGTTTGTCCCACGCGCCGCGCAGAGTAAGAAGTCCGTTGATCATACCGCCCCAGGACGGTGCCCAGAGCATAAGACTGAAAAATACCCCAAGAAGCTGCAGCCACTTCGGCAAAGCCGTGTTCAAAAGATGGTGCGGTCCCGCCCAGATGTAGATAAACACCAGCGACCAAAAATGAACGATCGAGAGCCGGTATGAATAGACGGGGCGGTTCGCCGCCTTCGGCAGGAAGTAATACATGATCCCGAGAATCGGGGTCGTGAGAAAGAAGGCGACCGCATTGTGTCCGTACCACCACTGCACCAGCGCATCCTGCACCCCGCCAAAGACCGGGTAGCTGTGAACGAGACTCGTAGGAATCTGGAGGTGATTCACGATGTAGAGCATCGCAACAGTGATGATCGTGGCGATGTAAAACCAGAGGGCAACGTAGAGAGATTTCTCCCGCCGAATTTTCAGGGTGAGAAAGAAGTTCAAAGCGAAAACCACCCAGATAACGACGACCGCGAGGTTGATTGGCCAGATCAATTCGGCGTATTCCTTCCCGCGGGTGAGGCCCGCCGGCAAAGTAATCGCCGCCCCTACGATGATGAGCTGCCAGCCCCAGAAGTGAATTTTCGACAGTAGATCCGAAAACGTCCGGGTGCTGCAGAGACGCTGGGTCGAGTAGTAGATCCCCGAAAACATCATGTTTCCGACGAACGCAAAAATCGCGGCATTGGTGTGGAGAGGGCGGAGCCTGCCAAAAGTCAAATACTGGATCCCGTTCGTCTCGAAGATCGGAATAAAACGCAGATGGAGAGTCTCATTGAGGAATCGCGTAACCGTTTCGAACACGTGGCCGTTCACCTGCCAGAAGTTCAGCTGAAATGCGATGAGCACCCCGACGAGCATCGCGACGACGCCCCAGGTGATCGAGGCGATCATGAACCATCTCGGGGTTTGGTCGTCGAATTCAATCGTAATCTTTTTACCTGTCGTATTGGTCATGGTTGTGAAATGGAGTCTTCCGATGGCTTATCCCGGACCGGACCGCCGGGGTCTCCGCGGAACGGCAGAAGAGAGTCCTCGTCCGCGCTTGAGTCCGCATTTCGGCGGCTTGAGAGAAAGAATGTGAGAAACAATATCGCAAAGAGGATACTGAAAAGCGTCGTGAGAAAAATGACTTCCATAGTTGAAGGCGGCACGTTCCACAGACCACGGGTTGCCGCACCGCATCAATTGGCGGATGGTTCCCAAAAATTGCGGCTTAGGCAGGGAGCGGAGAACTCAGCGTTTCGACAGATTAGTCTTCTCCTCAAGGAAGGTAACCAGATCGATGAGTTCCTGAACCGTGATGCTCTGATTGAAGTTCAGCATGGGACTGTTCACTTCCCCGAGGCGGTCCCCGATCCGAACCATCGCCTTCTGGTGCTCCGGAGATATCAGATGCTGCGGGTTCATGATCTCCCTGGCGTAAAGATCACGCGTCCAAGTGCGATGGTTCGTGCCCGCAAGGTGGATGATATCGACCTGAGGGAGACCTAAGTCCGGAAGCTTCACCCCCTCGACAGTATGGCAACGCGAGCAGAGCTTCGCCTCGAAGAGAGTCCTCCCCTTCCCCCCGTCCCCCATCGGAATCACCGGCGAGGATACTTTTTCATCCTGAGCACAGGCCGACCAAGAGGCCAGAAGAGCGGAGATCAGTAGGAGTGCCGGGAAGCTTTGTTTCATGGCCGTAAGCTAGCCGCCCCACTCGCAGGGACATCGCAGGGATTGAGATTCATTCCGCCTCTTTTGTGAATCGTCAGAATCCGAGAAGGATAGGTTGGAAAAAATTGACTCACCGTGTCGAATCGCCCCAAGCGAATCGGTCGAACATGAGAGAGTGATAGCAACCGGGTTTCAGCCGGATCGAGGAGTCTGGGAACGGAAGTAAAAACTCATCACCGACCTGGCTATGCTCGATGGTTTACGGGCCGCTCTGCCACCAAAAGCGCTGATCGACGATTGGCCCTCAAACCATTTTTCCGGACGAGCACGACAATGGATTGTTCGACGACTCGGCAGATTTCGCTCTTCAAAGGGGTGGCCTGAGATGCGGAGAAGATGTCACCCGGACTTTCCGCAGAAGTGTCGATTGTTTCCATCCACTGATCCGGCGAACCCTCTCGAACAAGGAATTCAACGGAAACCTCTCCCCCGTTGACCATCACATAGATGTCATCGTCGTTCTCCGATGCCCCATCCAGATACCACGCGAGTTGCTTCGAACCCTCAGACAAATCAGGAGGACCCGACGGACCGAACCATGTGATATCATCCCGCCAGAAGCGAGACCGGGACAGAGAGGGATGACGCCTTCGGAACGCGATCATCTCGCGAAAAAAGCGAAACACCCCGCGATTGCGGTCCAGACGGGTCCAGTCCAGCCAGCTCGTTTCATTATTCTGGTTGTAAGGATTGCTGTTGCCGTTCTGCGAATTAAGGAACTCGTCCCCCATCCGCAACATCGGGGTGCCGTTGGACAACATGAGCAGGCAAAAAAAATTCTTCGCCTGCTTCCGTCGCAGCGCGAGAACTTCGACCGGAGCCTCGTGATCTCCCTCCCATCCGCAGTTCCAGCTCGCCTCATTCGGCCCGTCACGATTCCCGTGACCATTCGCCCAGTTGTTCCGATCGTTGTATGCCGTGAGATCGTAGAGGGTCAGGCCATCGTGTGAGGAAAAGTAATTGATGCTTTGGTAGGGGTGAAACGAATGCTCTAGCTCGTCCGAAAAGTAGTCGCTGCTGCCGTAAATTCTTGTCATGAGATCGCCGACAAGCCCGCAGTCTCCGCGCACGAAACGCTGAATCGTTTCCCTGTATCCCGAGTTCCATTGTCGCCATAACGTGCCGGGGAAGCGATTCCCGAGCTGGGAGAATCCCGCAGCATCCCACGGCTCGGCGATAAGCCGAAGATCAGCCAGATCAGGATGGGAGGCAAGTTCGCCAAAGATGGGTGCTTCGAAGGGACTGACCGACCCATCGGGATTTCTTGAGAAGACCGAGGCAAGATCGAAGCGGAACCCATCAACCCCGGAATCGACAGTCCAGTGGCGAATGCTGTCGATGATCAACTGCCGGACGGCCCGGTTGCGGGTGTGGATGGTATTTCCGGTACCGGAGAAGTTGGCATACGGCCGGTCCTGATCTCCCGAAAGCATATAGTAGGTAGAGTTGTCGATTCCCTTCAGACTGTAGAGCGGGCCGTTCTCGTCGCCCTCGGCCGTGTGATTGTAAACGACATCGAGAATGACCTCAATTCCTGCGCCGTGGAGGGACTTTACCATCGCCCGAAACTCATCGTGCTGGCAGCACGATTCAGGGCGGGAGGAATAGCCGTGATGAGGGGCGAAAAAGCTGATCGGCATATAGCCCCAGTAGTCGTCGCTGCCGGGATCGAACTGAAACACTGGCATCAACTCAACCGCGTTGATTCCAAGCTCAAGCAGATATGGGATTTTATCCACGACCCCTGAGAATGTTCCGCGATGATGTGGCGCCAACCCTGAACTCTCATGCCGGGTGAAGCCTCCCACATGCATCTCGTAGATGATCAGGTCCCACTCATGACGACGATTTCGCGGAGCGCGGTCAAGCTCTACTACCGGTGACCGAATGTCCCTGAGAACGGCCAGAGGAGCACGGCCCAAAGTCGAGCCGGGCCTTCTTGCGGCTTCCCGATCGTAGGTCTCCGGGAAAAAAATGGACGTCGCGTAGGGATCGAGCAGGAGCTTCTCCGGATCAAATGCATGCCTACTGAAACCAGGCCCGGGTTCTGGTCCGGCGAAGCGATAGGCGTAGTAATCCGCAGCAGTGACTAGGTCTTCAGGAATCCGGCAATGCCAGATCGGTCCCGATTTGTTCGCAAGCGGGTCAAAGTGGAATTGGTGGACCGGTCTCTCCAGATCTCCGGGGGCGAAGAAAAGAAGCTCCACCGTTTGTGCGTGCTTCGAATAGATCGCGAAATTGAACGCATCCGCTCCTTCCACTCGCGAGACGCCGAGAGGGAAGGAGGAGCCCTCTTGCGGTATCCATCGCGGTTGTTCGATGCTTGTTGGGAAACTCATTGGTTGGGGGACTTCGCTTCTAGGAGCCTGTCGGACTTAGCGCGTCTGAGCGAGGGAGTTGCGGTTCGAGTCAGAATTTTCATGAGTTTGAGGAATTTGTGTGAACACAAATGACGAAGACGAGGGGAAATTCGGGCCGAATCCCCGATTTTCGCAGCCGGTCGGGATAAGTCCGACAGGCTTCTCGACCGTTTCGATACTGCCACTCGCCTCCCCTCGAAGAAACACCGCAATCCGGCCCGAGAACGAATAGAGCAAGGAATGAGCGGGAGACAACACGGCGTGCAAAGTCGGAGCCAGGAGCCACGTCAAAAGTGTCGAGATTTCGTTCCAAACCCATCTTTCGTCAAGGAAACATCACTGGTTCAAGAAATGCGGAGTGAATCGCAACCCCGGCGAGGGCGGATCTAGATGCATTCGCTAGAGTTCCAACTATGCCAAACAGAGACTTTCTACTTGACCGCATGGAGCACTTCCTGCGCACGCGGCTATCCGAGGATTCCTACACGAAGGACAAGCCGTTCCGACCAGCGCTAACCATCTCCCGCGAATGTGGCGTGGGAATGGATCTGATCGGCTTGGCACTTGTGGACTACCTCAGCGAAGTGGACGACTCGACCGATCTCGGATGGGCATTGTTCAATCAAGGGATGATCGGGAAGGTTATCGAAGACCACAACCTTCCTAAATCGGTTGCCCCGTTTCTTGCAGAAAAGACCAAATTTCCCGTCACGGAGGCGTTCGAGCAACTGCTCAATCTGCATCCTTCAGAATGGACGCTTTTTAACTACTCCGCTGACACCATTCGCAACCTGTGCCGCCTGGGGAATGCCATCATCGTAGGACGTGCCGGGAATTTTGTAACAGCAGACATGGCCAACACATTTCACGTCAGACTCGTTGGCTCACTCACGAAGCGAATCCAGCACACTGCCGCAAGGCACGAGATCACCACCGAACGCGCTGCCGAACTCGTCAAAGAGACCGACAAGAGCCGTAAAAATTTCGTCCAGCGCTACGCACAAGCCAAGATCGCAACACCGACCAGCTATCACCTCGTGCTGAATACCGACGACATCAACCCTGAGACGGCGGCGAGGATTACCGGCGACTCACTCCTTGAATGGGCCCATCAGAAAGATCGGCAACTCCGGTTAGCAGTCCATGGGAACTTCGCTTGAAGCCATCGTTTCGATCGAAGCGAGTCACCCGCCGAAAAGCGATGATCGAGGTTTTCCCCTCGCCCTCTATTCAGGCCGCTTCACGATGTAAACAGAGCTCCCTGAGCCGGTCACAATACGTTCCGCAATGCGGCCCAGGATCATGGACTCAATCCGACTGCCGCCCCGCGCCCCGAGGACAACGAGATGAGGCTTGGACTCTCGGATATAGGAAAGGATACCTTCGGAATGTTTGAGAGATTCCTGCACCGTCGTTTTCGCCCGCAGGAGTGATATCCCTTCCGAAAGAAGGACGCTTTCGATCCGTCCGTCGAGAAGGGCTTTGTATTCCTGGGCAAAATCCTCGTCCGCGATAACTGAGGAACTCTCCGAAACACCCTCCATCTTCCAAGGGGGGAAAAAGACATGCAGCACTTCGAGTGGCTCGCCAGTCAAGCGGCTGAGATGGCCCGCCATTTTCACCACCGGCCGGTCGTAAGGAGAGAAGTCAATGCAGGCGAGGATGCCGCCCACACCAGGGTTGGGTCGGCGGGTCAACAGGGTATCGCATCGGCACTCCTGCACGATCTGCTTCGCGGTGAAACCGGCCCGATCCGGAGTGAACCCATGACTTCCCCAGGCTCCGAGAATCACAAGATCCGGTTCGAAGGAATCGGCAACCTTGGCAAACTCTTTGACCGGGTGACCGACAACCAGCCTCGTTTCGATGAAAGATTTCGCGGACTGAATTTCGGATGCGAACCCGGAAAGACGCAGCTTGAGATTGCCGATGATCTGGTCGCTGTCGAGATGGGAGACATCAGCAAGGGAATCGATCAAGGTCTGCTC
>Ga0105049_10008026_pt1 | contig 12244 bp, 8 predicted proteins | sample MAT06_FD_78087 | JGI IMG/M metagenome (GOLD analysis project Ga0105049, IMG submission 78087) | Freshwater microbial communities from Lake Fryxell liftoff mats and glacier meltwater in Antarctica - MAT-06 | ecosystem: Environmental > Aquatic > Freshwater > Ice > Liftoff microbial mat | place...
CTCACCGGTATCACCAGGCGCAATCGCGACATCCAGTTCGTAGCCCTGCCCAACGAATCGGGTGCGGGCCCACCAACGCGATGTGAGTGTTTCACCATCAGACGTGCGCAACCGTTGCTCTTCACGTTCGAGCAGCGCTTTCAGCGTATCCGAATGGATTGCGCCAGTCTCCATCACGAAGCTCGTGAGCCCTTCGCGACGTTCCGGCGCAAGTGCCAGCCCCACTGCGCTCAACACACCCGCATGCGGCGGAATCACAATCGTCAGCATCCCCAACCGCTCGGCGAGCCCGCACGCGTGTAGCGGACCGCCGCCGCCAAAAGCGACCAGTGCAACAGAACGCGGATCGATGCCCCGCTCGACGGAAACGCGACGCAGCGCGCGCGCCATCGTGGCGTTGGCGGTGGCGATCAACGCTTCCGCCGCACGCTCGACTGTGACGCCGAGTGGCGCCGACAACGTCTCCATGGCCCGTCGTGCCAACGATGCATCGATTGTCACACCACCGCTCCACTCACCGGCCGCAACATGGCCGAGCACAACGTGGGCGTCAGTAACCGTCGGTCGCACACCGCCGCGCCCGTACGCTGCGGGCCCGGGCACGGCGCCGGCGCTCTCGGGGCCCGCCCGAAGCGCTCCGCCAGCATCGAGCCAACCGATGCTGCCACCGCCGGCTGCAACCGCTTCAACGAGCACACGCGGCAGCGCGATGGGAACACCGGCCACATCGCCGCCACGTTCAATCAATGGCTCGCCATCATCGATAAGTCCGACGTCTGCGCTCGTCCCACCGATGTCGATCGTGAGCGCGCCGCGAATACCAAGCGCGCGCGCAATTGCAGCGGCGCCAGTCACTCCGCCCGCCGGGCCCGAGAGGGCGAGCGACGCAGCATGCTCGGCCGCGTCGTTCGACGCAAGCGTGCCACCAGCCGATGTCATCACGCGCGGGGCGGGATAGCCCTGGGCAGTCAGTCGCGACTTGAGATCGCCCAGGTAACGTCGGACTGCCGGACGGGCATAGGCTTCCGCGACGGTGGTTGCCAGTCGCTCGTACTCACGGATTTCCGGGAGCACATCGTGCGAGCAGATCACATCGCAGTTGACACCGGCGCCTGCCAACGCCGCCGTCAGCGCCTGCTGGAGGAGCGTTTCGTGCGCGGGTGACGCGTATGCGTGCAGGAGTGTGATTGCGACTGTTTCCGGACGGCGTGCCATGACCGCCTGCACCACTTCTGCAATGCCGCTGTCGTCCAATGCATGCAACACCCCTTCGGGCACGACGCGCTCGCGAACGGGAATGACATCATCGCGCGTGACGAGCGGCGCTGGATGATGTTTCGTGAGATCGTACAGCGAAGCGCGCTCCTGCCGGCGCAGCTCCAAGAGATCGGTGAAGCCACTTGTCACGCAGGCCACCACGCGAGCACCTGTCCGCTCGAGGAGCAAATTGGTGACGACCGTTGTGCCGTGCGCGATGAATGCGAACGCTGAGCCGGAGATCTTCGACGCATCAATCGCCGCCAACACGCCGGTTGCGCGATCGGTGGGGATGCTCAACACCTTCGTGGTTAGGATTTCGCCGTCTTCAGCGATCGCCGCGAGATCGGTGAAGGTGCCGCCGACATCCACACCCGCTGCCACTCGCTTCACGTCGAAACTCCGAGTGCGTGCGTGTACGAGATGTTCATGCCGCGCGCTGCATCGGAAGACTGGCGCGTCGGTGCATCGCGTCGTCCGGATCAAGTCTCCACATCGCGATCGCGAGCGCGACGTGCACAGGCACGGTGACGGCGAGAACGACGCCGCTCGACTGCGCAAGCGACGGTATCAGCTGCAACACCACACCGGCCAGCGAAAGCAGCGCAAGCACCGCGCTCATCCCCATCGCCGTCCGTCCGCGCACGTTGCGTACGAGGGCGACCGCAACAGGCCACGTGGCAATGAGCATCAGCGGGTGCAGTTGCAAGAGCGTCAGGTTAGCACCCATGTATGGCGCGTGCTTGGTGACGGTACCGGCCAGCAGCAGCAGTGTGCCGAGCACGCCGCCGAGTACGTACCAGAGCACGACACCAACGCTGAGGAGTGCGCGGGCGACGCGTTGTTTTGCATCCGCGAGTGCAGCGATGAGCCCGGCGAGCGTGAGTCCGAGCAGGGCGGCCGTCGGAACGCGCGACGGCGCTTCAGTGGGCATCGGCACACGATCGGCGGCGAAGATGACCGAGTCGGATGAGACCAGCCGATATCGACTGCCGTCGGGTCTATGCACAACAAACGTGGCCAGATGGTCAGCGAGATAGTCGGGGAGAAAAGCCTCGTCCCATTTGCTGAGCGTCATGTCGGCGTTCCGGCCGAGTGCGATTTGGATCCCCGCGTACGCCGGCAGGGTGGTGGCCATGATGCGCGCAGTTTCCCCGCGCCACGTACGCCCGGCTCCCGGCACATTCAAGGCGGGCTTGAGCGCACCGCTGAGCACACGATCGATGGCATCGCGAACGCGCGTTGCGCAATTGTCGCGATAGTAATCGTAGCGATAGAACTTGTTCTCTTCGCGCGCATTCCACGAAACAAACTCAAAGAGCGCGGACTTCTCGAGCGGTGTGAAGGCCAATTCCTGTCGTCGGATGCTGCGGTTCTGGCTACGATAGAAATCGTTGAACGCCTGCGTATTTAAGCCGGCCGTCCAGTACTTCGTATCGCCGGTGAGAAAATTCGTGAGGAAGTTCGGCTGCTCGAAGTCGAACATCCCCCAGTTGAATGCGATATCCTCCCCTGTGGTGCTGTCGTTTACCACCAACGCCACGTGGCCGAATACGTCATAGACTTCGCTGCCGGGGCCGTAGGTGACAAGCGAGACGGACAGGCGCGCGCCCCTGACCGCACGCGTGCTGTCGAGCATCGCGCTTGCGCCAGGTGGTGGCGGCGGGGCCGTCTGTGCGGCCAGTGTCGCCGTACCGACGCCCACTGCGCATGCGACTGCTAGTACCGGTTGCACAACGCGTTGCATTACAAGTGCCGCGAGGCCGCGTCGCATCAGAAGCGGATCTCTTTCCCGTCGTCAGCGGCGCGATAAATCGCTTCGAGAATGCGGTGCACCTGCACCTGATCTGTTGGCGGCTCGTATGGCACCTGACCCTGAATCACGGCGAGAAAGTGCGCGATTTCGGCGCGATAGCTTTGTAGAAACGGAGTCTCACGCGCCGCCGCGCCAGACGGCGAAACGTCGACCGCACGACCGTTCAGTTCCTTGGTGACCCGGAGCGGGGAGAGACGTGCCGCACCACGCGTCGCGTGTACCTCAAACCACCAGCGATCTTCGTCGCCGATGTAGTTCCATGCAACGTCGAGCGAAACCGACATGCCACCTTCGCACTCGAGCAACACTTGCATCGACTCTTCGACCGCGGCGGCAGCGCGACCGCGCCGCATGGACGCCGACACACGCACCGGCGTGGGCGAATCGGCGAGCCACAGTGCGAGATCGAGCAGCGGGAAACCGTGCTCCTGAAAGGCACCGCCCCCTGCTTCAGCGCGACGATTGCGCCATCCATCCGCGCCGCGCTTGAACTGAAACGCGCCACAGCGGATCGATGTCACCTGCCCCAGTTCCGAATTGCGAATGAACTGATCGAGCGCCTGCACGTCGGTGCGAAAGCGGTGGTTGTGGCCCACGACAAGACGACGGTCGGCCTTGTGCGCGGCAGCGATACAACGCTCCACACCGCGCGCCGTCAACGAAAGCGGACGCTCGCACAGCACGTGCAACTTGGCGCGCAACGCGCTCAGCACGTGCGGCTCGTGCAAATGATTCGGTGTCGCGATCACGACCGCATCGAGTTCGTCGGAGTCGAGCAGCTCCTCGAAATCGGTGAAGACGTCCGGTACACCGAATCGGTCAGCCAGCGCGCGCGCTTTCGCGGCATCGTTGTCGCAGAGCGCGACCAGTGATGCTCCGCGCAGCTTTGCGAGGACCGGAATGTGGGTCAATTGGGCGATAGCGCCCGTACCAACCACGGCGATGCGTACGCCGTCCTTCATGCCGCCTCCGGAGAATAGCGCTTCAGTCTGCGAAACCGACGACAGTTCCCGGGTAGTAGTGGGCCAGAATCGTTCGCGCACTTTGTCCAGCGCGCGCGCGTCCGATTGCCCCCCATTGGCACATCCCAACCCCGTGTCCGTTGCCAGCGCCGCGCAAAGTTACACCAGTCAGGTGTCCGTGATCTCGCGCTTCATGGTCGATGGAAAAATACGTGCTGGACAAGATCGCGCCACGCACATCACGCAACACAGCCCGGACATCGTTTGCACGTACATGCACATCTCCGCGATCCGTGCGCAACAGCAGGTCACCGACGCGTCCGGATGGTGTGCGGCCCGTCACGACCACCCCACGAACCGACGTCGGCTTCGGCGCGTTCGCACCCGCCGCCACCAATGCGCGACGCACCGCTTCGTTCAACTGCGCTGCGTCGAGCTGCGCGGTCCAGCGATTCCGCGGCGACAGGTCGCAGTACGCCTTCCCCGTCGCCGGATCGACGTCGTCGATGGCCTGCAGATACGGCTGACTCTTCGCGTCACGCCAAGCGTCGGTGGGCACCGCGGACCGTCCGCCGCACGACGCCGAATACGGCGCATCCACCAGCAGTCCACCATAACGCAGCACAAGTCCCGCCGTCGCATCGACGGCTTGGTTCACCACGGGATTCTCGGCGTCCGCGCCCGTATAGACTTGATTCTGCACCGTTGCGACCATGTCGTACGCCCCCGTTCGCGGTACCGCCTCGGCACTCGGCACGCGCATGTAGGTGTAGCTGCGGGCCGCGATCGCCTGGGCTTCGATCGCCGCACGATCGCCCTCGAGACGAGTGCCAAGCTCCGGGGGCACCACCCCCTTGAGATAGTCTTCAACGGCCAGCCGGTTGACGACCAGAATGCCCGCGTCGGTTGCCAGAAACCAGAGCTCACCGCGATAGCGATGCCCGTTGTACTTGAGCATCCCGTCAGCAGCGGTTGTGCGCACAACAAACGGCCCCGTCCGCCACGGCGTCGCGTCGTCGCCTTCACCCGCAATGCGCAACAGCCCGCCCTTGCGCTCGATGCGCCACGGCTCCGCTCCGCTCCCCTTCACCAGCAGCTGCTTGCCGCCCTGTTCGTCCACACGCCACTTGGTCGTCGACGAAATGGGCGCCACCGCCACCCCTGTCGCGATCGCCACCCGCGCGAAACGGTCGACGCCATCGAGTCGACCGTGCAGCTCACCGCGGCTTGCACCCGTTGCCACCCTGCCGCCAGGCGTGGGACTCGCCGGCGCGGTGCGCGTGGACGGCGTACAGCCCACGGCAAAGGCGACGGCTGCGACAATCACAGTCATCGCCGCAGCGACAACCGAATCAGGACGCAGCCGCGGCATACCCATCCCTAGTCGCGGCCGGCGAGCGCTGCGCCCAGCGCACGGTCGAGCCGATCGAGTGTCGCATCGATCTCAGCATTACCGTGCGCAGCAGACATGAACGCTGCCTCGAAAGGCGACGGCGCCAACGATACACCACGACGACGCGCGGCATGGAAGAAGCGCTTGAAGAGTGCCGTATCCGACTGCTTCGCTTCTTCGAACGTGTGCACCGGTTCTGCCCGGAAAAAGAAGCCCCACATGGAACCGGCATGGCTGGCCGTGAATGGCACGCTGTGCTTCGCCGCAACATCACGCAACCCGGCCACCAGCTTGGCCGTCTGCGCCGTGATCTTGTCGTGCAAATCGCGCGTGAGCATCCCCAGCGTTGCAATCCCTGCCGCCATCGCGAGTGGGTTGCCGGAAAGCGTGCCAGCTTGATACACCGGGCCGGTTGGCGCGATGCGCGACATGAATTCACGGCGCCCGCCATACGCGGCCACGGGCAAGCCGCCACCGATCACCTTGCCGAGGGCAGTGAGGTCGGGGGTGACATCGAAGCGCTCGCGCGCTCCACCGTAGGCGATGCGGAAACCAGTCATCACTTCATCAAAGACGAGCAACGCGCCCGTTTCGTCAGCAATGCGCCGCAATCCCGGAATGAACTCAGGCGTCGGCTCGATGAATCCGCCGTTGCCCACGATGGGCTCGAGCATGATGGCCGCGAGTGGGACTTCTCGCGCGATCCTGGCGACGGCCTCGAGATCGTTGTACGCACAGGTGAGCGTCAGCTTGGCGAGTGACTCCGGTACGCCCGGCGAATCGGGGAGACCGAGCGTCGCAACGCCCGAGCCGGCGCGTACAAGAAATCCATCAGCGTGACCGTGATAGCACCCTTCGAACTTGAGAATGTGTTCGCGCCCCGTGACGGCACGGGCCAGTCGCGCAACAGTCATGGCCGCTTCAGTCCCGCTCGACGTAAAGCGCATCATCTCGAGATGCGGCATACGCTCGGCGATTTTCTCCGCGAGCTGAACTTCGAGACCCGTCGGCATGCCAAAGCTGGTGCCGTTCTTCATCGTCTCCGCCAACGCATCAAGCACCACCGGGGGGGCGTGGCCAAGTATGAGCGGTCCCCACGAAAGGATGTAGTCGATGTATTCGTTGCCGTCGGCGTCCCACACGCGCGCACCCTCACCACGCGCCGCGACGAATGGCTCGCCGCCCACGCCACCAAACGCGCGCACCGGTGAATTCACACCGCCAGGAAAGCGGGCGCGCCCTCGCGCCATGATTTCAGCGGAACGCGCGCCCGATCGGGACGCCACCTGCTCTTCACTTCCGACAGCGACTTCGGTCACCACACCTTCAGCAGCGAGTGCATCAACGCTCATCGTCCAAAGCTCCCGACAGAGGAAATTCCCGCACTGACGAGCGGCAGCGATCGCGAAGCACGACGCGCCGCACTCTGCGGCAGATCGGCAATTGCGAGCAAAGTCGCCCGGAAATCGTAGTCGTCCACCACCTGCTCGATGCGCACGTCGAGCATCGCACCCGGCGGCGCATCACCACGCACATACGTCACACCATCGATATCGTCCGCCTGCCACGCAGCTCGGCATACCAGAATGCCCGGCTCGTCGTGCGCACGGTCCACGAGCACGCGCGTCTCGCGCTGCAGGAATCGTTCGTAGCGCTCCGACGTGATAGCACGCTGCAACTGCTCGATGCGCTCCTTCCGCTCGCTCTTGATCGAATCGGGCACATCGTCCTCCATCTCGTTCGCGCGAGTCCCTTCCTGCGGCGAGTACGTGAAGCAGCCGACGCGATCGAACTTGATCTCTTCGAGGAAATCGCAGAGGATGTTGAAATCGTCTTCTGTCTCGCCCGGAAATCCGACAATCACCGTTGTGCGCACTGCGAGATCGGGCACAACATCGCGGTAGCGCGCGAGGCGCTCGCGAATAGTGCGCTGACGCTCCGGACGACGCATGCGCGCCAACACCGCGTCGGAACCATGCTGCATGGGCGTGTCGAGATAGCGCACGATTCGCGGGTTTTCCGCGATTACTTCAAGCAGACGTGGTGTGATGCCCGCACTGTACAGATAGAGATTGCGAAGCCACGGAATGGACGTTTCACGCACGAGCGCTTCGAGCAATTCGGGCAATGCAAAGCCATCGCGTCGATCACGGCCATAATGCGCCAGATCCTGCGCAACGAGATTCAGCTCGCGCGCCCCCTGCATCTCGAGCAACTGCGCTTCGCGAATGAGATCGTCGAGTGCAAACGAACGATGCTTGCCGCGCATGAGTGGAATCGCGCAGAACGCGCAACCGTGATCGCACCCTTCGCTGACTTTGAGATAGCGGACGTGCGCTGCGTCGCCACCAAACACGCGAACGCCAGGATGTTCGAGAATCTCCCCACTGATCAGGCCACGCTCGATCAACTCCGGCACAAGACGATCAGTCTCTGACGTACCGAGAAAACAATCGACTTCGGGGAGCGCCTCCTGGAGTTCGCCCTTGTGCCGCTCGATCATGCAGCCGATCGCGAACACCGCCCGGCAGACGCCGTCGTCCTTGAGACGTGTGGCCTCGATAATCGCTTCGATCGACTCAGCCTTGGCAGCGTCGATGAAGCCGCAGGTGTTGACCACCACCACTTCAGCTTCCGAAAGGTCCGTGACTGCGTGCGCGCCGTGCGCCAGCAGGTCTGCGAGGTACCGCTCGGAGTCTACCGTATTCTTGTCGCACCCGAGGGTGACCAATCCGATCTTGAGCATCGGGGAAAGCTAGTCCCAACCGGGGTGGTCGTGTACCGCCGCCGGCGAGATGACTGACGCGCGGTACCGGACGCGCGCCTAGCGGAAATTCCCGAATTGCAACTCGACGCCGAAGTCGCCCTTGCGAAGCATGGTCATGCAATCCTGCAGCGCGTCCTTGTCGGGGCTGGCGACGCGCACCTGCTCGCCCTGAATGCTGGCCGTGATCTTCTTGAGTTTTGCCTCTTTGATGGCAGCGCTCACCTTTTTCGCGGTGTCGCTGTCAAGCGCCATCTTGAGCTTTATCTCGCTGCGCAGAATCTCGTGGCTACCCGGCTTCGCTTCGCCGATGTCGAGATTCTTCACGGGCACGCCGCGTTTAATCAGGCGTCCACGCAGCACATCGATCAGCGCCTCGAGGCGCATCTCGCCTTCGGCTTCAAGCTGGATCAGATCGTCGGCGCGCTTGAACTCGATGAGCACATGCGAGCCCTTGAAGTCAAAGCGCTGCTGGACCTCTTTCGAGGCCTGATTGACCGCATTGTCGACCTCTTGCAAGTCGCAGCCGGTGGTCACGTCGAATGAATAGGTCGAAGCCATGGCGGGTCGAAAAGGTCAGTCGGTGCTTGCCGACGATCAGCCGAGGAAACTCTCGAGCGACTTGGCGCGCGAGACGTGCCGAAGGCGTGACAGTGCTTTCTCCTTGATCTGTCGCACCCGCTCGCGCGTGATGCCGAGCAGTGTGCCGATCTCTTCGAGCGTCATCGGTTCTGCGCCGTCGATGCCGAAGTACAGACGCAGGATTTTTGCTTCACGCTCTTTCAGCCCGCCGAGCGAGTCTTCGATCGCTTCGGTGAGTGCTTTCTCGAAGGTCTGCTCGTCGGGGGTCGGGTTGACCGTGTCGGCGAGATAATCGAGCAGCCGGTTGTCTTCGCCCGGTGTCAGCGGCGCATCGAGCGAGAGGTGCACCTGCGAGATCGACATCGTTTTCGCGACTTCTTCTTCGGTGATGTCCATCCCCTCCGCGATCTCGGCGTGCGTTGCTTCGCGGCCGAGTTCCTGCAGCAGCGAATTTGCGCGCTTGCCGATGCGATGCAGCGTTCCCGCGCGATTCAGTGGGACACGCACAATTCGCGACTGCTCGGCCAATGCCTGCAGAATGGCCTGACGAATCCACCAGACGGCGTAGGAGATGAACTTGATGCCCTTCGTCTCGTCGAATTTGTGCGCAGCGCGAATGAGCCCGAGGTTTCCCTCGTTGATCAGATCGGAGAGGGAAACGCCCTGATTCTGATACTTCTTTGCAACGGAAACGACGAAGCGAAGATTGGATCGAACGAGTTTGTCGAGTGCTTCCTGATCTCCGACGCGGATCCGTCGGGCGAGTTCTGCTTCTTCCTCGCGCGAGATGAGGGGGTACGCACTGATGTCGCGCAGATACTGGTCGAGTGAACCTTCATCGTACGACGACGCCTTTTTCTTCGACTGAGATACGGCCATGGGGACAGCGGCTCGTTAGGGCGGGGGGACGGACCATCGGTGATTGGCACGGCGCGGGTGGCGATCACCGGTGGGCAAAATCAGCAGTGGCAATCGACCAGAAAAACCAACTGCTGGAACCTCACGCAGTAATGCTAACGCGGATGCAGGACCGCGGCACTGGTCGCCCCCGATCAAACTCCGTTAATGCACGACGTTTCCGAAGCGGGACCAGCGAATCTGAGTGAGCCACGCAAACGGCTGCGCCGTGTCGGGGGTGAAACTGTAGTAGACCACCAAGGGTGTGCCACGCAACAAACTGTCCGGCACGAAGCCCCAATACCTGCTGTCGAGGGAATTGTCGCGGTTGTCCCCCAGTACAAAGAAGTGTTTGGGCGGCACAACGATCGGTCCCCAATTGTTGCGCGATGGCCGGTACGCACCATCGGGCGCGCCGCCAGGCGATACGCCAGCGGCCGTGGCTGTATTCACGACAAACCCCTTCTGCCAACGGAAGTCGTCGTTGACCGGATCGACGTTCGGCTCGGTGTGCACGACGTATCGCTCCTGCATCGCGACCTTGTTGCGCACCAACACACCATCGCGCATGGCGAGCGTGTCACCCGAGACACCGACAAGCCGCTTCACGAAATTTTTGCTCGGGTCAACGGGCCACTCGAACACCAGAACATCGCCGATGCGCGGCGCACGAATGGCCGGAAGACGCGTGCCGACGAACGGAATTTCGGCGCCGTACACGAGCTTGTTGACGAGGAGAAAATCGCCCACGAGCAGTGTGCGCTCCATGCTCCCCGACGGAATCTTGTACGCCTCGACGAAGAATGAACGCACCAACAGAAAGAGCAGCACGGCCGCAGGAAAGACCTTGGCCCATTCCCACAGCCACGTCAGCCGAAAACTGCGCGAAACGCGCGTGCGGCCATTCGCCGCGCGCAACGCCGCCGAGCGCAGCGATTCGTCGTGGTCGACGATGGCTGTGACGGTGCGCGCTGGTTCGGTGGGAGCGACTTCGGGCGGATTCATGCTACGCCGGCTGCGAGAAACAAAAGGCGGGAACGCGATCCAGCATTCAAGTATCAGTAGTTGTCGATCTGCGCACGTTGCAGCACGCCTGAGTAGTCGATGTAGCCGACCTTGGTCTCTGAGTAGAACTCGTAGACTTCCCAGCCGCCTTCGCGATGTCCGTTGCCCGTTTCTTTGACACCACCAAAGGGCAGATGAGCTTCGGCGCCGATGGTTGGCGCATTCACATAGGTGATGCCGTTGTCGAGCTCCTGCAGTGCGCGGAACGCCACATTCACGTTGGACGTGTACACAGACGACGACAGACCGTAGCGGACGTCATTGTTTACCGTGAACGCTTCGTCTACTGAACCCACGCGAATGACCGAGAGCACGGGGCCAAAAATCTCTTCCTGCTCAAGACGGGATCCCGCGGTCACACCGGTGAAGATGGTGGGCTGAAAAAAGAAGCCGCGGTCCAGCGCGCCACCGGTTGCCCGTGCACCACCGGTGCGGAGCGTCGCGCCCTGCGCCTGTCCGATCTCCACATAGCGCTCGACTTTTTCGCGCGATGCTTCGTGGACGAGTGGACCGACGTCAGTTCCCGCGACACGACCATCGCCAAGCTTCAACTCCTGCGCGCGCGCAACCAGCCGATCGACAAACGTGTCGTGAATACCATCCTGCAGAATGAGACGGCTCGTCGCGGTGCAGCGTTGTCCGGTGGTCCCGAAGGCGCCCCAGAGCACGCCGTCGATCGCCAGATCGAGATTGGCATCGTCGAGGACGATCTGCGCGTTCTTGCCACCCATCTCGAGCGAGAGCCGCTTATGCATCCGACCACACGTCTCGCCAACGATGCGTCCCGTTTCCGTGGAACCGGTGAACGAAATGACCGGCACCTTCGGATGATCGACAATCGCTTTGCCGACGACTTCGCCCATGCCGTGCACCAGCTGAATGACCTCAGGGGGCAGCCCGGCTTCGAGCAGAATCTCGACCAACACGGTCGACGTGTGCGGCACGTCCTCGGCCGGCTTGAGAATGACCGAGTTACCGCACAGCAACGCCGGAAACGCCTTCCACGTCGGAATCGCGAGCGGGAAGTTGAACGGCGTGATCAACCCACACACGCCGATCGGGCGACGCACACTCATCGCCCACTTCTGACTCAGCTCACTCGGCACGGTATGCCCAAACAGGCGGCGCCCTTCCGTCGCAGCGTAGTAGGCAGTGTCGATCGCCTCCTGGACATCGCCCTTCGTTTCGGCGACGGGCTTCCCCATCTCGCGCGTCATGAGATCGGCAATCTCGTCTTTTCGCGCAGCAAGCAGATCGCCGACACGACGCAACACGTCACCGCGCGCGGGCGCGGGCGTGCGCTTCCACCGCTCAAAGCCACGGACCGCGCTCGCCACGGCACGCTCGACGTCTTCAACCCCTGATGCGGGGAACAATCCGATCAGGTCGTCCTGATTGGCTGGATTGCGATTCTCGAAATGGTCGCCACTCGCCGGCGCGACCCACTGACCACCGATGAAATTCTGAAAAGTTTTGGACATGCCGGAAACTAGCGAGGCGAGGGAACA
>Ga0105049_10008027_pt1 | contig 12243 bp, 16 predicted proteins | sample MAT06_FD_78087 | JGI IMG/M metagenome (GOLD analysis project Ga0105049, IMG submission 78087) | Freshwater microbial communities from Lake Fryxell liftoff mats and glacier meltwater in Antarctica - MAT-06 | ecosystem: Environmental > Aquatic > Freshwater > Ice > Liftoff microbial mat | place...
ACCCTTCTTTGTGCTTTCAAGAAGCTTTCAGGTTCTAGGGTGCCGACTAAAAGCCGCTTCACAACCGCCCACCTTGGGGATTTCAACCACTTCCATTTTAACTCAAAGCCGTCCTAGAAGGACGGGGCTTTAGATCCAGTTTTCCGGTAAATTTATCGATGTAATTTAACTTTAGATTCAATTACCCTATCTAACATTAAGTCATTCCAAAGCTAGGACTTTGACCAATAAAAAACACGTCAAAAAAATCATTCTTAACCCTTAAAGCAAGATTTTCTAGCTCACAAAAATCCACACTCTAAAATGCATCACGGCTAATTAGACATGAAGCAAGCAAGCACCTCAATCACTACCACCATTGAACAAATGGTTCATAAGATTACTTCCTCTGGACGGATTACTCGTGTAGATCAACAGCAGTTTATGACAATGCTGCTTTCTCGAAATACACTCAACTCTACCGAAGAAGCACTGATTAATCGCGTATTTGAACTGCTTCGCGCCGGACGACTCCGCGTTGTCGATTAAGCATCGCGTTTATCAAAATATTTCACGAGCTACAAACCGAGATCAACCCCGACTCGATGGGCACAAGCAAACCCAGAAAAAGCGACAGCGTTGAGTCCCTGTCCAGGGAAGGTGCTGTCTCCCACACAGTAAAGCCCCGGAACTGCCGTCCGGTTAAAGGGCATTCCTAACAATCCGGCTAGCTTGCGAACTGGAATCGGACCGTAAGTGCCATCGTCTCGTCCTAAAAAGCGGCGATGGGTGCGGGGCGTTCCCACTTCTTGATAGTCGAGATAGGTAGAAAGATTAGGGAAGATTGCTTCTAGTCGAGTAATAATTCGAGCCGCCGCCGCTTCTTTCTGGGCTTCATAGTCAGTCGGCGCAAGTCCCTGCCACGTTTCTAGCCAACTGGGGGTAAATGCATGAATAATATGGCATCCAGCAGGGGCGAGACTTGGATCAAGCAAACTAGGAAGAGACACAAAAATAGTGCCTTCCTCAGCTTCTATTTTGTTCCAATCTTCCAGCAAAATATGGTGACATTCTGTTCCTAAAGGAAGCGCTTCCGCCTTAACGCCAAGATGCAAACTCAGAAAACTAGGAGATTTGCGATAGCGCTGTTGCCACTTTTTCTCAGCCGTGGGCATTTTTTCAGGCGGCAGCAATTTTTCAAAGGTATCCCAGCGGGTCGCGTTGGAAACAATCCGCTTTGCCCGAAATGTTTCGCCAGAAGCAAGCTGTACGCCAACTGCGCGACCACTCTCTTCAATGATTTGAGTCACTCTAGCTTTATATTGAATCTGCCCACCATACTTTTCTAAGCCTTGCACGAGCGCTTGAGCAATTTTGCCAACGCCACCTTTGGGGTAGTTGATGCCGCCATAGTGGCGATCGCTAAACACCATGCCTGCATTAATCATCGGCGTGAAATCGGCTGGCACCACTGACCAGCAAAAGCACTCCATGTCAATAAATTTCAGCAGTTCAGGATCGCGAATAAACTGGCGGGCGTAGTCTCCAGCATTTTTGGGTAGATATTTGACTAAACCTAAGCAGGCGAGGGGATGCTGAAAAAACACTCGCATTAGGTAGCGCGGTTCTTCTAAAGACAATAGTTCGATCGCATTTAAGCAGTTAAAAACTTTCCAGCACTCGCCATAAAATCGCCGAATCCCACTTTTTTCGTGGGGAAACCGATCGCTCAATTCTTGCAAAAATTTCTCATAGTCGCGATGAACTTTTAGCTCTAATTCGTTGGGCAAGTGGTAGTGAATTTGCACCGGATCGGCAATAGTTTCAAGCGGCATATCCACGGCTGCCAAAGCGCGAGTCAGAAGATTGGTGGTGCCGCGATCGCCAAACCCAAACATCATGGAAGCGCCCACATCGAAGCGGTAGCCCGATCGCTCAAAATATCCAGCACTGCCGCCAGGAATCACATAACGCTCTAAAACCAGCACCTTAGCCCCTTTGACGGCAAGCTGCGTCGCAGTCACCAATCCTCCAATGCCGGAGCCAATCACAATCACATCAAATTCTGTCAGAGTCGTATTTTTAGAACTGGCGGAGTTAGAAAGCAATTCAAAGCTAGAAGACGCAGGCGAGTTAGGAGACACAAGAGTACGCTATGAAACATTTCAGTCAGGCAAGTGATTGCAATGACTATTTTTTAGTGTATCTGGAACTGCCTCTTGGCGGATTCAGTTTATCTAAACACTGGGCTGTTTCGCAAAAAAATGGGACTAGCCTGCGAATGCTGACTAATCCCACCTGCCGATCCTTCAGAGAGGAGAACACTGAAATCAATATAAGCTTGTTGATATTTAATGTCAACTATATTGAAATAGTTTCTCAATAAACTGATTTAAGAATAAATACGGGTGATCGCATATCCAAATCTGCTCCTGCAAAAATCCTTCAAGGGGAAGTATTATAAGGCAACGCCTACAGCCAAAATGCCACCCCAGCGGTTATGACTATTCAATTGCGGGTTTACGTTCCTCCCCATCCCTTAATTAAGCATTGGCTCGCGATCGCTCGAAATGCAGCGACTCCTTCTTCGCTGTTTCGCACCTCCATGACTGAGTTAGGGCGCTGGCTCACTTATGAGGCAATTCGCGATTGGCTGCCCACTAAAGATGTCACTTTGGAAACCCCTTTGGCTGCTTGTCCTGGCACCTTTGTCGATCCAGAGGTTCCTCTGGCAATGGTGCCGATTTTGCGAGCGGGATTGGCATTGCTCGATGGCGCTCAAACATTGCTGCCCCTCGCCTCAATTTATCACTTGGGTTTTGTTCGCAATGAAGCAACCTTAGAAGCCAGTTGCTATCTCAATAAGCTGCCCGATCAGTTTGATCCTCAAACCCGTGTTCTCATTCCAGAGCCAATGCTGGCAACCGGAGGAACGATTATTTCAGTCATGGCAGAACTCACCCAGCGGGGAATTGATCCGGCGATGGTACGGATTATTTCGGTAGTGACGGCTCCACCTGCCTTGCAAAAATTGAGTGCCGCCTATCCAAGTTTACATGTTTACACTGCTGCCATTGATGAACAGGTGAATGAACAGGGCTTCATCGTTCCAGGACTGGGAGATGCGGGCGATCGCACTTTTGGTACATGAAATGATAGGCTAAACACGAGATACTGAGCAGTAGTCGATTGGTTTCCCTGTAAAGCAAGTAATTTAGTTTGTAATGAGCCAACAAGACGGATTTTCAGGTGGTTTTTTACTGGGCACCATTGTGGGTGGTGTCGTGGGCGGGGTTGTGGGTGCGCTGATCGCCACCAAGCAGCTTGAAAATTCACCTGCAACGGAAGATCCGGTGCTAGGTGCAACCCCTTTAGAGGGTAAACCGACTAAGCGCAAAGGTTTATTTAAGCCTGCTGCTGCCCAAACCGATATGGAAGCAGCGCGTCGCAGTTTGGAAGATAAAATTGCTCAACTGAACGAGGCGATCGACGATGTGCGCCAGCAGTTAGGGGGTGTCAATGGCAGTTTGGTCAGTGATACGAGTGAACAATCGATTTCCAAGAAGCCCTAGGGACAAGGTTAATTCCACGAAGCTAATTCCACGAAGAAACCCAGACAAAAAGTAGAATGTTAAACTAGCTATTAAAGACGTTACGCTCAGGCTGTTTTGCAAGTTATGCAAAGCGCTCTAGCACCCTACAATCGCTACTACGAGTATTACTGCTTATGACTACTGCCTCTCCCCTTGCTCTGTTGGTGTCCACCCTAGCGACCTTCGTTAGTATTTACCTAGCTTTGCTGCTAATCCGAATTTTGCTAAGTTGGTTTCCTAATGTCAACTGGTTCGATCCACCGTTCTCAATTCTGAGTCAGTTAACCGATCCCTATCTCAACGTCTTCCGAAACATTATTCCTCCGCTAGGGGGTCTAGATTTTTCTCCAATGCTGGCATTTCTGCTACTTAGTTTTATTCAGCAAGCTTTGAGTTCCTTCCGCCTTTCTTAAAAGAAATGGGTTGATTGTAGTAGCCAAGCTGATTGTTGATGGCGTTTTGAATGGTGTTCTTGTTTGACTTCAAAACGATGACAAAAGCCTCGCTCATAAATTTATGAGTGAGGCTTTATTTTGATCAAATTCAAAATAGAGAATTCTTCAGCGTCTCACTTTGCCGATAAATCCAGCAGCTTTGAACTGCTCTAATTTTAGAGGCGGCGGCTGATTGGCTGGAACGGTAATTCTTAGCTCAAAATCGCTCATACCAGGAGGAACGGTTTCAATGGAGCCGAGCCGAGTGCGGTTTTCCATGACGGAATTATCATTTGCATCATAAATGCGCCCGAAAATATCGGCGTTGATCACCGGTTTGCCCGACGTGTTTTCTGTTTTGCCTGTGACAATGTAACAGCTAGCAGCCGTTGCGTTGCCGCTGGTTACCGTCCCTTCTGCCACTTCAGCCGAACAGGCATGGTAGGAAATTTCTGAGAGCTTGATTTGAACCAGCGCATTGGCGGGAGCCGTTAACAATGGACTGAAAGTTAGGCTTAGGCTGATGAATAGGGCGATCGCAAATGATCTCAACGGAGTAAGGTGCATACGCTCAGAAAAAGTGTGGGGCGGCGAAACCGTGATTTCCCAGCTTAGCCTGAATCCAGAGCAAAATATGACGTTAGTTCAGTTAAACTGCGGTGCGATCGGTGAGGATTTCGTAGCCTGTTTCGGTAACTAAAACCGTGTGTTCAAACTGGGCGGACAGCTTTTTATCCACGGTAACCGCAGTCCAGCGATCGCCCAAAATGCGGACATACTTCGATCCTTGATTAACAATTGGCTCGATCGCCAGCGTCATTCCCGCCCGCAGCTTTTCATTGGGCATCTCCTTCGTCCGAAAGTTAAAGACTGACGGCTCTTCATGCAGGTTACGCCCCACACCATGCCCAGTAAAATCTTCCACGACGGTAAACCCATTCGCCTTTACGCAATCTTCGATCGCCCCTGCCAAATCAAGTAAATAAGCGCCCGCTTTTACCTGCTCAATCCCTTTGTAGAGAGCTTCTTCGGCAACCCGAATCAAGCGTTCGGCTTCGGGTGCAACCTTGCCCACCGCGATCGTGATGCAGGAATCGCCATGAAACCCTTCAAAATAGGCTCCTGTATCCACTTTTAAGACATCGCCAATCCGAATCGCCTTGCGCCGATTGGGAATTCCATGCACGACTTCATTGTTAATCGAAGAACAAATCGATGCGGGAAAGCCGTGATATCCCTTAAAACTAGGAGTCGCACCCATTTCACGAATTCGCTGCTCCGCATAGGCATCCAGATCTAATGTCGTCATCCCCGGTTCAACCCGCTCTGAAATCTCCTTCAGAACGGTTGCCACGATCTTCGCAGCTTGACGCATGGTTTCAATTTCGCGAGAGGACTTAATTTCAATCCCTCGGCGCTGCCGTTTGGGAGATGGCAGGGCAGGCTTATTTAACAATTGACTGAAAATATTCATGAAAAAATCGAGGTACTACAGAAAGGAAAAAAGCGGGTCAGAGCTTCTTTAAAGTAACTTAAAATTTCTGCCTACAGTCAGTTTGGTTCAATCGGGCAGACTGCAAAGCAATCTTTTTGAGTCGGCGATCGCTGCCACACGCAGCATCCAGTTTCAAGAGATTTACCGTTAGCTCAATCAGCTTCCGATTGGTGACAGCCAGCCTACTTTGCTCGTCAATGGGTGCGAACTGACCCTGACTCGTCCGAGTGATGGCAAGCGGCTCTACCAAAATCCCTTTATCACCGACCATCTCATCACGGATGAAACCATGCCCCAAGTGGTCAGGACTGGCAGAAGTCGATGGAAAACTGAAACTAAAAATCACAATGTTCTCCAAACCAAGGGTTATCATCTAGAACACAATTTTGGGCACGGACAACACCATTTAGCTCCTGCGTGACTCACCCTCAATCTCCTGGCATTCCTGTTCCGCACCGTTTTGCATCTGGTCGGTGTACCATATCATCAGATTCGCCAGAAATGGGGAACTCGCAAAGGTTTCTCTCAAGACATCCTCAGTCTCACTCAGTATTTCCTATTCAGCAGTTGGTAGTATTGAGCATAGAAACTAAGATGTTAATTTCTATGCTTTCGGATTCAGCCCCCTCTCTGGCAACTGAACTCTTCCTCATTTTTTGAATCATAGATTTCTTTCAGAAGTTGGCGATCTATGACATGATTGCGGCAATCTTCTTCTGATTGAACTATTGGGTCAGCTTTATCGCGATCGCTGCTATCTCAGACGCTCATGAAATGGAACTCAACCATCGGACTCACCCTCATTTTGCTGGCATCCATGCTGATTGCGGGGATTTTTAGCGGGATTGCAGGCACAAGTCTGGGGCGCGAAGCGCTAAAAGGCATTACTCAGCCAGACACCCGACCCAACAATTTGGCAAATCGTAAAGGCGATCTTCCTCGGAAAGATGAAGTGTTGATTTTGCCAGAAGATAAGATTATTGCCAACGTTAAAACTCGTATTGGCGGCGGCAAAGTGGCGGCTGTGGCGGCAAAACCCGTTTCCGCTGCGCCTAGCAACGTGGCAACGGCTCAAGCAAAGTTTCCACTTACCACAGAGAGTGAAGATGTAACCTTAGAAATTCGATCGGTTCAACAACAGGGCGATTCTTTAATCATCTCGGTTGGGTTGCGAAATGCAAACAAAGCTCCCGTCAAATTTTTATACAGTTTTTTGGAAGTTAAAGATAACCAAGGTAGAACGTTAAGTGCCAACGTGGAAGGGCTACCCTCTGAGTTGCCTGCCGATAATCAAGTATATGCAGGCATCATTCGGTTGCCGATGGCATCGGTTGATAAAGCGGAAAAGCTGTCGGTGTCGCTGTCAGATTATCCTAACCAGAAAGTTCAGCTAGAAGCTGCTAACATTCCGGTGGTGCGTTAAAAGGCTTATATGCTGGCTGTCAGGAAGTCATCCACTTTCTTTGGAGTGCCGAAGACTCTTTGCTGAGGGTTGAGTCGCAAGTTCTGACTCTTCTTGGAGCGATCGCCATCCAGCTTGCCAGAGCCTTTTATCCTTCAAAAGCTTGGCATTCAGCCAAAACCGTACTTTTGGATCACAGGAAGCGACCATTTCTGCAAACACCCAGATTCCCTGATTTTTTCGATTGGTCACTTGAAAATGTCGCCAGCCATCCACTTGGGCATGGGCTGTCCACTTGGAGCCGACTAGATAGGGAAATTTTTGTTTGCGTTGCATGATTGAGCAGAAATATCCTGATTGACTCGACCTGATCAGCCCGAATCCTAAATAGGGCAGCACCCAGAATGGTTGGGACAAGCAATAGAGCGTAAACCTAGCCCCATAAACCTCTTCACCCCTAGAACCTGACCCCTGACATCTGACACCTGCCATAAGCGGTTCAATCTTTACTGTAAAGGTTAAGGGTATGGTGTTGCAAAACCTGCAACTTGAGCTTAAATAGCATCAAGCTTACTAATTGGCGATCGCCTATGAAATCCTCTACTTTGATGACTGCGGCGCTGTTATCCGTGCTTAGCACCTCCTTACCAGTTCATGCAGAAAACTTAGACCACAGCCGTCAGCTTATCGCAACGAAACAGTGCCCCAAGTGTGATCTGAGCCGAGCCGGATTGGTCTTTGCAGATTTAGCAGGCGCAAACCTGAGCCAAGCCAATTTAGCTGGGGCAAATTTGAGTCAGTCTAATCTGCAAGGGGCAGACTTGCGTGGGGCAAACCTAACTGGAGCGTCACTCAATGGCGCAAATTTAACTGGGGCAAGGTTGGATGGAGCAAATCTTACTGGAGCGGATCTGCGTAAATCGTATTTGACCGGGGCATCGGTAACGGGCGCGATTACCGAGGGAGCTTATTTGCAAGGAGCCGTGGGACTTGCCACCTCGGTCGGAACGCTGGAGGATTTTTATCGCTGGGCATTGGAAGATGAACAGCGGCAAAACTATGCGAGTGCGATTCAAAACTACACTCAAATCATTGCCCGTCAAACTGATTTTGCCCCCGCTTATTTGGGGCGCGGCGCGGCGCGAATGCGGACGGGCGATCGCAAAGGGGCGATCGCAGATACTCGTGAAGCCGAACGCCTGTTTAAAGCGAAGGGCGATACCAAAAGCGCAGAGGTTGCCACCAAAGTTGCACTGCTGTTTGAAACGCCCACACCCGAGGATAAAATAGACAAGGGCAAACCTAATTTTGGTCAGGCGCTAATTGGCATTTTGGGCAGTGCTATGCAGCTATTTTTGTCTAGGTTTTCCCTGCCGTCGTTGTTTTAGCCGCCACCAGCATGTCGCACTGTTGGCTTGGGCGGATTCTCTCGACTGGTTTTATCATCCAGTTCCACATTTTAGTCACAGTCCGAATTTGACTTTACAACTTTGCCCAAGCGCATCGTGATTCTCCCATCCAGCCATGCATCAACTTAGATAATAGTACACGTAATCTATTCACTCGCACCGATCTCGTCTCACAACAACAGCGATCGCCGCCAAACAAAACAGTTGAAATTATCGAGATTGATTCAGCAAGTCCAGGTTACTTTGAACCGATCGCTGAATCGTTTGTGTCATTTGATCGACGGTTGCTATTTTGTTGGTTTGAAACGCCGCGAATGAGTCTTTTAAGTTAACCGGAGTCCCAATCTTGATGGTTACCAGTCGATGCCCTTTTGGGAAAGGTTGGTCAATGTTGAATACTTCTCGTTCTAGCCGAGTCAAAGTATCCATGAACCGCTCTATTGTAGGATTTTCTGCCACATAGCCGTCATACATTGCATCAAAATTCAGTACGCGCCTGATGGATCGCTGGACAAATTCTACGCTCCATGGGAGATCGGTTGGCAATCCAAACTCCAATGGTCCTGTCTTCGTTAGCGTTGCGTTCAAAACCCGATAGACGCGCTCGCGATCGAGGTCGGTTGCCGCCGAAGTTAGCCCATACTGCTGCTCACAGCTTTGCAGGACATAGGCTTTCAAGGTTTTAATGCGGTGATCCCAAGATAGGGTTGAGTCAATCTTCATGCCGTATTCTTGTTCAAGCTGAATCAGCAGTTTTTCGGCGATCGCTCGTAGCCGTTCATAATTGCCCAGTCGCGTCGGCATCTCCAGCTTTTGTTCCAGTTGGGTCAACAGTTTTTCAATCGCAACCGTCATGTCTTGGGTGTAGCGATACTTAATGCTGACCGGCACAGCATAGAGATCGGGAGGGGCATCGCCTTGCTTTACCATTCGGTTCATCGCTTGGAATGCCAACTGCACCGCGCCTGCCCGAAATGGAGTAACGATGTCATTTTGAAACGAACACCCCCCTTCTGGAAAAATGACCAAATGACAACCGGGTTGCGCCAATAATTCCATCGTTTGGATAATACTGGGGCGATCGGCTAAGCCGCGCCGAACCGAGTAGCACCCGATCGCCTGAAAAAAGCGCCCTAACTTACTTTGTAATTGCTCATAGGCTCCTAAATAGTAAAATGCTTGACCCAGCCTGCCAGAGAGCAAAAATATGGCGATCGCATCATGAAAGGTCGGGTGATTGGGCAACAGCAACACGCGATCGTGTCGTAGGGCTATTAACTGATTGAGGCTTTCATATTCCACCTCTAAATCCATTTGAAAGCCCCAACATGCAACCATGGGAGTCAGCGTTTGAATCAGCCGAACGAAAGGCACATTGCGGCGAGGTGGATAAAAATCAATTGACATTCAAAATAGGGAATAGGGAGTTTTGAGTTTTGAATTCGCTATTCGCTACTGTCCGCAGCAGCGATCGATGCCCAAACTGTCTAGCAGCAGGTCACTAACTGCGTTGGCGATCGCAAATTGCCCATAAAAACTGTTGGAGAAATCAAAAGCTTCCATTTCGGTGACGATCGCCATTGTTAAAGAGATTAAATCGTTTTCGCCTTCCATCCGCTGACGCATAAAAATTTGCGCGGCTCGTTTGGCAATCTGCTGATTCACCTGTTCTGGCAAAAATTCGGTGTCCAGCCAGGTCAGCAACGCGGTTTGTAGCCATTCCCCTTCCTGTTCAGGATTTTGGGCAGGGGGCAGCATGATATTGGGAATCGGTTCGACCATTGGTGCGATTAAAAAGTCTCAATCACTTGTTCTATAGTGTAAGCCCGTCCTAGCCACTCAATAGCGCCACAGAAACACCTCTACATAAATAATGTTTGCCCCGGTAAATCTTCCTGGCAGATCGGCTAAACCCTAGCCTATATTTAAGATGCCAAAATCGCGATCGCCAAACCTATGCTGAAGCCCATCATCAAGCTTGCCGGAGTGACCCTACTCATTGCTTGCACGTGGGCGGAGTCTGCCAGCGCCCAAACTGCACCATCTCCAAAACGCGCCCTGATTAAGGAATTGCTGGAACTCACCCGTGCTGGAGATAGCGCCAACGACAGTTTGCGTCAAAGCTTGGCTCAAATGGAAGCCGATTTACCTAAACTACTGTTTACTTTGTTCCAAGACTCAGGTTTGCAGGGCGATGCTTTAAAGCAACGAACCAACGACACAGCGCTGAGAATCATTAAACGATATCAAGAGCGTGTGCCTAAAGTGTTGGATATGAAGCAAATTACCGAGCAAATCAGCTATTCTTTGTATGACAAATTTTATACAGAAGCAGAATTAAAAGATGTGATTGCTTTCTACAAAACCTCTACCGGGCAAAAAATGATTGTAACGATGCCCAAACTGATGTCCGAGTCGAGTCGTATGTCCAATCAGCTCGTCTTGCCAAAGGTGATGAACCTGATTCAAGAAATTGTCAAAGAAGAAATTGGCAAACTCCCTGCAAAGTCGAAATAGGATTAACGTTTGGTGAGCAGTCAGTTTGATGTTCCTTCTATTATTCACGGCTACGCCCAGGGCTATTTTTTAATGGCGGATGAATCGGGCGACGATTTGGGCTGGTATTCCAGTCGGCAGCGGACGCTAATTCCCCTGGACGATCGCTTTCGTTATCCCAAATCTTTACAGCGCGTGCTCAATCAATCGCGGTTCACCGTTGCCGTCAATCGAGATTTTGCCAGCGTTGTAGAAGGCTGCGCCGATCGCGAAACGACCTGGATTTCTGAGGATCTTAAAGCCGTTTACTGGTCGCTGCATCAAGAAGGCTGGGCACATAGTTTTGAAACCTGGCAGGGTGACGAATTAGCAGGCGGCATTTTGGGGATTGTAATTGGCGGCGCATTCATTGGTGAGTCGATGTTTTTTCGGATTCCTGATGGCTCCAAAGTGGCAATGGTGAAGCTAGTGGAACATCTGCGCGATCGCCAGTTCACTTTATTCGATGCCCAAATGATGAACCCGCACCTAGAACGCTTCGGTGCCTACGCGATCGACAATCGCCAGTACAAAGATTTGCTCCGGCAGGCGCTACAACAGCGATGCACATTGGAATAGAGGAAGTGCGAATGACGAAGTGTCAGGTGTCAGGAATGAAATATGAACTATTCGTCATTTTTCGGGTTCTGAGGCTTTTTGAATGCGGCTGGCGAAATACTCTTCGCGGAATTTGAGTTGTTGAGCCAAGGGTAGGGCTTCCTGAAAGGCGGCGATCGCTTCGGGATATTCTTTTCGCAGCAGATGCACTTGCCCCATTTGGTCATAGGCATCCATTACGCCATAGGTGTTATATGCCTGCTTTTCGATTTCAACCAGAAAGGCATACATTCGCAATGCCGAATCGAGGCGATCGTTTGCCCGATAGAGATCTCCTAATTTTTTGAGCGCGTCTGCGGCATGGGCAAACTGCAACAGCGGGATCGCTAGTTTATATGCCAGTTGATAATTGGTTTCGGCTTGATCGAGTTGGGTCAAGCGGCGATGGTTGTCGGCAATTTTGAGGGTCAGGGCAGGAATCAGTTTGGCATCGCCTAACGAAGTCTGATGAAAGGTGATCAGTTGCTCTTGATAGGGAATTGCCTGGGCTGGCTGCTTTGCCTGTTCGTGAATGTAGGCAAGTCGATCGAGGTATAGCGGGAAGTTGATGGGGTCGCGGCGAGATCGCGATCGCACCAATAACTCTTGATAAGGTGTTGCAGCACTTCCATAATCAAACCAGGCAAGGTGGAGTTGCCCCAAGGTAATCAGCGTCGATGCCAGCTTAAAAGCGTCATTCCGTCGTCGAGCTTCTGCTAGCAATTGCTGATAAATTTTGACCGCTGTTTGAGGCAAGCGCACCTGCTGATAGGCAAATCCCAGCGCATCCAGCAACGAA
>Ga0105049_10008029_pt1 | contig 12241 bp, 7 predicted proteins | sample MAT06_FD_78087 | JGI IMG/M metagenome (GOLD analysis project Ga0105049, IMG submission 78087) | Freshwater microbial communities from Lake Fryxell liftoff mats and glacier meltwater in Antarctica - MAT-06 | ecosystem: Environmental > Aquatic > Freshwater > Ice > Liftoff microbial mat | place...
CCATTGCTGTTCACCCGCGACCCACCCGCACCAGCCGACGCCTCACCCGCAGCAGAACCCACGCCAACACCTGCCGAGTAGGGCTCAGCGACGCCGTCAGGGCCGTTCCCGCCCACGGACCCCACCCGATCACCAGACCGAACACCACCACCCACGGGCGGCCGGTCAGGCACCTGATCCCGCTCGGAGACCGGCGCGCCCAGGAACTGCTGCTCATCGACGACGACGCCCTGCCCACCACCGGGCAACGGGGCGTACCGCACCGCTTGCGGCACGACCGGATCAACCGGGGCAGCCGGCGGGGTGAGCGCAGAGCCGCCTGCCGGGCGCAACGCCGGGGACGGCTCGACGGCGTCGGGGCGCTCGCTCTCGACCGGCCTGCCGTTCGAGGTCGGAACCTCCTCCTGACCCCGCGGCGAGGTGAACAGTCCCGGGGTTCCGTCGGGCGCGAGGATGCGCTCGAGAACCTCGTCCCGGGCCGGGAAGGTCTCGGTGTCGACTTCGGGGGGCTCGACCGGCGCCAGGTCCCCGGCACGGTTGGGATCGAACTCGTTCGGATCGATCGGAGTGGAATCCGGTTCGTTCATGCGCGGCAGCTCTTCCGGCGGCGCCGGCCACCCCCCGGCGATCAGGTCACCGATCGGGTCGTCCCGGCGGGGCAACTCCGGAGCCACGACCACGCCGCCACCGTTGCCGGACGGCACGCGCGCCTCCTCCGTCGAGGACGCCGACTCGTCCGGGGACTCGGCCACGTCCCCTGACGGCGACCCGGCCTCGGAAGCAGGTGCTGCGCTCCTGGGCGGGAGCGGGAAGGTGAGGTTGTAGACGCGGTTCGCGCCGAGCAGGCGCCGGACGAACTCGTCCTGCGCCGACGGGTCGACGGTCGTCGGATCCCCACCGGGAAGGTTCCTGAACAAGGCGTCGAGGGGGTCGGTCTGCGCCGTCGCGGTGAGCCGCGCGACCTCGCTCGGCTGCACGGGCACGGCGGCGAACTCCGGCCGGGGTACGACGGAGTCCGGCTCCGTCGTGCCCCGCATGCTCCCGATCAAGCCGGTCTTCGCCACCTCGACCGCGTCCCACGCCTCGCGGGTCGCCACGGCCCCCGGATCGATCTGGAACTGCGTCCAGTAGGCGCTCAACGCCGAGTTCAGCGCCCCCAGGTCGGCCGCGCGCCGGGGATCGACGAGCTCGTTCGGGCTCGCCGACGAACCCGGGACCCGGAACCCGCTCTCACACACCGCGCGCGCACCTTCCTGGCACTCCGTCTCCAGCATCGACAGCTCCACCGGCGTGATCGTCCCGTCCCGCAAGGCCCGCAGATGGTTCCCCGGCAGCACCAACCAGCCGACCTCCGGTGGCACACCGGGCAGCTGATCCGTCTGTGGGGTCCCGTCCGGGCCCGCCGGCTGTGCCTCGCGCAGAAAACGGGACGCGAACAGATCGGCGCTGGCCCCGGGCACGGCGATCCGCCCGATCTCGTCCAGCAACTCCGCCAGCACCGGGTCGTCGGGAGTCGCCAACCTCGCATCCGGCAACATCGGCCACGCGATCTCCCCCGCCCGGTCCAGATCTCCCAGACCCCGCTCGGACACCGCCAGCACCTCGTCCACGGCCTCCGGCGGCATCTCCCCTGTGCTCCCCATCAAGCGCGCCAACGCCTCCACGGCATGGATCGTGGCCTTCGCCGGAGCGTCTTCGCACCGCGCGGCGGCGATGCACAGATACGCCTCGCGCGCCTGCGGCGTCGTGTCAGCCAGAGACAGGGGGATGCGTCGGATGTCGGCCTGGAGCAGGCCGTCAAGAACATCTCTGACCTGCGAGAAGGACTCTCCGGCTCCGTCCGGGAACATGCCGGCGAGATCGAGCCGGAGCTGGTACAGGCTGGTCTGGCGCTCCATGCGACGTGCGTGCTGGTTGTCACGGTCCACCTCGTCTGGGGGCTTCGGCGGGACCAGGCCGGCCCACGGTGACGGCGGCTCCCGGAACGCCTCGGCGTTCACCCCGGTCGCGCGGAGCGGGAACGTGGTCCCTCCCGCTTGGCGGATGTTCTCGTCGAACGCCCCCGTCGGGAGTCCGTGATCCGTCGTCCACCACGGCTCGTTCTCCGCGGTGCCCGCCACGACGGAGCCGGCGACGACGCCGGTGACGGGGGTGGTGGTCCCGAACTGGAGCGGTCGGCCTGACCCGGCGGGATCGTCGGCGCCCGCGAGGAGTCGGTCCAGGACACGCGTCGTTTCAGGATCGGTCACGCCGAGAACCAGTTCGTCCCCGGTGGCGTCGTCCCGGATCGGATCGGCCCCCGACGTGCTCGAGAGGTGCACCGGAGTGGGTGTCGTGGCGGAGGGGTCGGCGAGCCCGGAAGTCGGCTCGGCGGCGTCGATCGCGGCGACGGCATCGTTGTCCGGAGGTTCGGTGAAGCCGGACGGGTCCACATCCAGCGGCGCCGTCTGCGCGGACATGGGCGAGCCGGGCAGACCGCCGGACCCGACGCTGATCGGATCGTCGGCGATCGAGAACGTCGACTCCTCCGCGCGCGCACCGACCGGATCGACGTGCGGCCCGGAGCCGATGTCCACGACCGCGGTCCTACCGGTCGGGTCGAACACCGGTGAGACCCCGGACTCGGTGTCGTCCGACCCGTCCATGACGACCGGGCCGGCTGCGAGGTCGTCGCCCACGCCGAGCCGATCGAACCCCGTGTCCACGCCACCCGTCGGGTCGAACTCGAACCCGGGGTCCGGGACCGCCGAATCCACACCGGACCAGGCGTCGTCGACCGCCGGGTCAGCGGACGCCGTACCGACCCCCAGCACCGCGAGGCCGGCCGCCACGCCGGCTACGACCACCGCACCGGCAGCCGTCGCGCCCGCGGGGACCCGTCGGTCCTCCGTCGCATAGGGGTTGACGAGAGGCAGCCTGCACGAATGATTTGGATTCGTCCGCACCGGACACGCACCTACTCTTCAGATCCGACATTTACGTAGCACACAAGCCTCCTGGTCGGGACGACCACCGAGACATGCCACCCGAGTCGGTCGACCATGCCGATGCCGCCATCGAGCCCAACGAACCGGCCGGCCACCGCGTCGAGCAGTCTGTCGGCCTCGATCCGCCGGCGCGCCGGCTGGCCGGCCGGCCGGCTCAGGTGATCCACCTCCGGCCGGCCGGGGCCTTCTCGAGCGCCGACCGGGACAGCCGGGCCGCCCGCGCGGCGGCCCGGGCGGCAACGACATGCGTCGCCCGGAACAACGGCATGCTTCTTCTCCTCGCTGCGCATTACCGTCCGCGCCGGTCGTACTCGACGATTCGAGGAGCACGGACACGATGTCGCACGATCCCCCGCGACTGCCGCCCCTGGCCAATCCCTACGCAACCGTCGAACGGCCCACCCCGCCGGGTTCTCTCGTGACCGCGGCCGGAGTCCTCGGCATCATCGCCGGATCCTGGCTGAGCGGGGCCGCCCCGGCCGCCGCCGACCCGACATCCGACCCCGGCGATGTCGTCGGAGAGGACTCGTTCGGCGGGCACACGCCTGACTTCGAGGTGCCCGACCCGACGATGGCACCCGATCCGCCGGCAACGGCGGGGATCGGTGTCAGCACCCCGTCGGTGCGGACCGACCCGGTCGTCCTGCCGACGCCTACCGACATCTCGTTCCAGATCCACGACGGTGTCACGCTCACTCCGCTGACCGAGGCCGACCTGGGTGTCGTTCCCGACCTCGACAGCGTCGACCGGCCGGAGTTCGGTGTCACCGGGCCCACCGAGCACACCGAGCTTCTCGGACAGCCCGATCTGCCCGACCGACCGACCGACCTCACCGCCGAACCGCCGACCCCGTCCTCCGATCCGGTCCTGTCCCGGGAGATCGAGCCTGTCCTCTCGACGCCGACGGCCGTCGACTCTGCCGTCGATGCCGACCGGCCTGCCGTCGTGCACACCTCAGCTGTCGTCGAACCCGGGGCGACGGTAGGCGTGGTCGTCCCACCCGGTGCCGTCGGCGGGCTCGATCCCACAACGCCGGAAGCCGGGTCGATCGGCGAGGCGGACACTCCGGCGCTCAGGTCACCGGGGCTGGTCCTCAGAAGCTCTGATCCCGACGAGACGGCCGCCGACCTGGTCCGACGAACGTCGCCTTCGATCGCCGGCATGGTGCGTCACCTCCGCGGCCCGGGATCCCGTCAGGTGTCGGAGATTCGAGGTCAGCGCTGGGGGTACGACGCCCCCGAACGGATCGGTTCGGCCGTCGGCGACGGCGTGTTCGAGTCGATCGTCACGGACGTGGGACGACGCCTGCGGCAGCTGTCGCTGGACAATCCGGGCCTCCCCTCCGGGGCGCAACAGGACGCCCCCGGTCACCTGCTCTCCCCGCCGATCGGTTGCTACCTGATCTGCGACGAGGACAGGGAGACCGGCCGGTTCGAGTTGCGGGTGGCCGACCCGATCGTCGTCGGGAGTCCGGTGGGCAGCGTGGAGGCGATTCCCTACTTCCTGCCCGACGGACGGTGCCGTATCCAGTTCGTCTGCACGAAGGAGTTCGACGGGACCCCGAACGCAGGATTGGAGCCCGCCGACCTCGCGCTGGCGACGCAGCTGCAGGCCGAACTCGACGCCGGCAGGTACTTCGCCCGGTTCGGATGGACCAACTTCGACCTGCTGACGGGGACAGGGGTGGACGCCCGGTTCAACCCCTTCACCGGGCAGTGGGATCCCGACATCGCGGTTCTGCCGGGAAGCCCGCTGGTGACCGACCGGGTCAACGGCCCTGACGGTCCCGCCGCCACCGAAGCGGCTCGGTTCAGCTGGCCACTGCCCCTCGACGTCGCACCGTTCGGGTCCAGCTCCGTGATCTTCGGCGACGGCCAGGACATCCACCGGCCCTCGCCCGACGAGTTGGGCGTAGCCGCCGAGGACGCCGCGCGCCTCGCCGAGTTCGACCAGCGGCTCCGCGGCGGTGCGGCGGCCCCGCCGGGCGCGACCTCGGAGCGGCCCGAAGCCTCCGACCCGCCGTCATCCGCCGGTCGAGTGGTCGCGGACGACGCCGCCGGTGTGGCGGGATACACCCCCGGATGGCAGGCCGGGGTTGCGCGGGAGTTCGAGGCGTTCGACTACAGGCTGCAGCAGCGCATGTCTCGCACACCGGACACGTCGGCGCCGCCGGCCGACGTCGGTTCCGCGGAGCCACCGTCCGAGCTGCCGAGGGGAGCGGAGGCGGGGTCGCCCTCGACCTCCGGTGGGGTTCCGGCCGAGGGCGATCGCGGGAACGCGGCGACTGGGCAGGAACCGGACGGCGTCGATCCGGACGGCGTCGATCCGGACGTGTCCGGCGCCGGTCGGCGGGCGGCGACGTCGGGTGGCCGGGTGGTGGTGCCGGAGCTGGCGCGGCCGGAGGATCCGGTGGGGGACATGATCGCTGGGGGTCGTCCTGGTCCCGTGGTGCGGGGGCCGGATGTGGGGCCGGGGCGTGTGCCGGACAGCGGTCGGGTGGATCCGGAGGAGTTCGACCCGAACCGGACGGCCCGGGACCCGGCGGTGGCTCCGGTTCCGGTGTTGGAGAGGTTCCCCACCGGTGACGAGGAGTTGGAGGCGATCCTGGCCCCGGACGGGGTGGCGGGGTTGTTCACCTCTCCGGGAGGTGGGGCCGATTCGCCTGATGGGCTCGACTCACCTGATCGGCCGGACCGGGTGGAGACGACGGCCACTCGGATGGCTGATGGACGGCCTGCGGGATCGGCGGGTTCCGGGTCGGTGGTCGAGCAGCCGGGTGGCTGGCGGATCAACAGTGACGGGCGGCGTGGTGTGGTGACGGGTAGTACCCCGTTGGTGGGTGATGGGCGTGGCACGTCCGGTTCGGCGACGGTGTTCACCTCCGCGGGGGGTGGTTCGCGAGAGGTGGTGATCGTCTCGCCGGTCTCGGTGGTGGACGGGGTGCGGACGGTGCGTGTTCCGCAGGTGGGTGAGCAGATCGGGTACAACCCGAGCGGTCAGGTCACTTCGGTGCAGCGGTTGGCGCCAGGGGTGTCGGGGCGGGTCACCGCGGCTACTCCGGTCACCACGATCCGGCAGCGGGTGTCGCCTCACAGTCGCCGGCTTGCGGGGACGGGTGCTGCGGGTTCGGTGGGGGGGCGGGTGGACTATCTGCCGGCGCCGCAGATCGGTCAGGAGATTCGCGTGGTCACCCCGTCGGTGACCACCCTGCCCGGGGGTGATCGGGTCATCTCGGCGTTGGTGCCGGCCAACCGGACCCTCAACGCGCAGGGGCGCCCGGAAAGCTTTCAGGTCGACGTCACGGTGCCGATGGTCGCTCAACAGTTCACCGTCCAGGCCCCGCCCCCCTCGTCACCGGCCCTGCTGACCCCGGCCGCCGACACCCCGGCCGCCAGGAACCCTGTCACCACCGCCGGGTTCCGGAGCTCCGCCACACCTGTCCGCGCGACTCGTCCCACCCCGACACCGACCACCGCGACGGTCACGGGCGCTACCCGCGCCGGGACCCGGTCCGACCCGCAGCCGGGGCCGCTGCAGCAACTCGGCAACGCGACGAACGCCTTCATCAACGGCCCGGTCACCCTGCGCCCTCTCGACGGTGACCCGGTCACCACCGCAGGCATGGAGCGATTCGAAGCCACGTATCTCAACGGGGACCGCGCCGTCTACTCCGCCCGCACCGGCAACAGGATCAGCGGCTCCGGCCTACCCCACCTGCCCACCTGGCAGCGCCCCATCCCCCCTGCCATGCTCGCCCCTGCCGCCGGGCGACTCCTCGCCCCCGCCGCCCGGCTCCTCGCCCCCCTGCTAGGCCCCACCATCCGACTCGTCCCCGCCCTCCCCTGAACCGGCCGGCCCGCGCCCCACCGATGCTCGACGCGCCAAGCAGTTCGATCCTGTTGGCGTGGCCAGACCGGACGCGGTCGCGGGCGGTGGCCACGTTCGTCCGGGCAAGCACCCAGGAACACATGCCGCTCGCCCCCGTCTGCGCGGCGATGATCGTGGAGGTAGACCGCCAGCGCTTCGCCGACCTCGACGGGCAGCGGCATCAGCTGGTGATCGTCGCCCTTGCCGGTGATCCGCACCGTGGCGGCGCGCCAGTCCACATCATCGAGCAGCAGCCCGGCGGCCTCTCCCGAGCGCAGCCCCAGCCGGGCCAACAGCACCAGCAGTGCCCCGGTCCCGGGCCGTCATGTCCACCGCGATCATCGAGGCCAGGTCCGCCGCGGACAGGGCTTTCGACCCCTTGACTGCCAGAACGGCCCGACAACACGACTGGCCTGGGCAAACAATGCAACCACAGGTTGCGGTGGTGCTGTTGTGCGCACTTGACGGCAGTTGGGCGCAGGTCGACGCACGCGCCTGCTCCAGATCTGCTCCAGGGCCATCGGTCAATGACATCCGCGATGCGCAGCGATCGCGGGTCAACGATGGCGCACGGTCCAGATCGGCACCCCCCGGCCGCTGGCAGGTGTCGAACGCGCTGAAATCGGCGAGGTCGCCATCCAGACCACGAGGCGATCGCCCGCTTGTTGGAAGCCGCGCTGAGCTGTGTCGGGCTTGGGCGGAGCCCAGTGCGCGTGCTCGGCGGTCCGGGTCGGTCAGGTTCAGCTCGGGGGATCGGCGGCTTGTCGATCTCGGCGTGGACACGGGCCGTTTTCTCCACATTGGGCCTTGGCTGAAGATCGAGAAGTGGAGGAACTTGGACCATTAATCCCTCGCGCTGTCAACCGAGAGTGGAATTGGTCAAAGGTCCGGGGCAGTTCCGATGCCTCGCAGGGTTTGAATTCTTCGCTGCTCGCGGGAGAGCTTTGTTCCAGAGCTTTGAACCGCCACCATGGTTGACCGTGAGGAGTTCCTCAACGCGCCCTACAGTGCACTTATCATCGTCGATAGGTTCAGTGAGATATCGGAGACTCATAATGCTATTCAGAAGCCTCACGAGCGCCACGGTGTCAAAGACGGACAGAACGAAGGGCTCTGGAAGTCTTTGATACTCACGTTTAATGTATTTCGAGCACGGGTCGTGGAATAACTGAGGCGCAATTACGCTTCCAGTACCGGAGTCGACTGCTGGCGATCTGCGCCATCACTGCGCTAGAGAGTTGCACGACTTTCCAACGTAGCAAATCCCGCTACTGGTTGATGCGACAAAGTACAAGCACGTTCTGGCTTCTTCCCATGCGACCGGGAGGCTTATTCACAACCCAGCTGTCAATCATCGCACAGGCCCTCTGAGCTTCGACGATGCGGTGGCGGGTGGTAGTTGTGAATAAGCCTCCAGCTCAGAGATCGACGCCGAGCCAGGACACGAGGTGCGCGAGGCCGTCGGAGCGCCGCCGTTCGGTAGCGGCGAGCATTCGCGCGGTCTCATGAACCTGGGGATGGTACTTGGTCTGTTGCGGGGAAACGCTCCGCGCGTTTCGCAGCGCGGCGAACGCGCCGTTCTTGTCTCCGGCGAGGAGGTGGCCGCGGGCCATGTCGATCCAGTGGTGTCCGATCCTCTCGGGCGGAAACCAGTCCGGCAGTTGGACGCCCTGGGCACGGTTAAGCGCCTTGACGCCGTCCATCGCCTCTACAGCAAGCCCGACTGACCAGACCGCCACGTTGTACCTGTTGAACGCAAGATCGTAGTCGTTGCGGTCCTCGCTGACAGACGCACCAAGTTGCTCGGCCTCGGCGATGTGCGCGTCGGTTGCGGCGATGTCGCCGCACCGGGCGGCAGCGAGTCCAGACTTCAGGTGGAGCTGCCCGTGGAGCGCGCGCCCGGCCTCGTCGTCGAGTCGATGAGATATACGACCGCGGGCACCGTCGAGGAACCGCGATGCAGTATCCCAATCGGCGGTAGCGATGAGTTCACCTGCTCTGTAAAAGTCGGCAGCCGCTGCGGCGAGTTCGTCGCCCGAAAGCGCAGCGGCCCACTCCACTCGGTCGGTAGCCAGCGAAGACAGGTCGGTGTAACCAAGCTTGTAAGCAACTTGCCCGACGGCGGCGTAGCACAGCGCAAGAAGCCCGTAGGCGCGCTCATCGGCCGGGTGCTCGGTGAGGTGCGTACGCAACTCGGCCAACAACGACGGAAGTTCCTCACCGATTGAGGCGAGGTCGCCGGCATGGCGACGGCGTGAGACCGAGCCAACCGCAACGGCGAGCGCATCAATGGGCCGGGGACGGATGCGGTCATCACCGGGCAGTCGGTAGGCGGCGATCTCGCGACGCAGTCCTGGGATGACGCTCTTCACACGCCGGTCGTCTGGGGTACGCGGCAGCTGCGGCTGCCCCTGCAGCTCGGCAACGCCAAGGCCCAGCGCGCGGGCGGCCGCCGCGACGAACGAGGGAGAGGCGGGGACGCGACCTTGCTCCACAGCACGAACTAGCGACACCGACACGTGGGCGGAGCTGGCGAGCTGTTGCTGTGTCAGTCCGGCGAGCTTGCGCTCGGTCGCGACGGCAGACGCGATGCTTGCACCAGCGTTCATGCACATAGGCTACACGGCCGATCCGCCGCGTGTGATTTTCGTAGATTCCGCCCGGTAGCGCTTGGTACTTGTTTGGTAGTTCGCAACTAGATCATGTGGCACATTATCGTTGCCTGTTCTGAAGGAGGACCTAGAGACATTGCCCTGTTGTCGTAGATGTCCCGATCGGAGATATACAGAACGAGATTACCGCAGGAGGTGAAGGAATTGATTCCTCGCTACGAGATCCAAGGTCGGATGATCGAACGCGCCGCCGGCAAGGTCGTCCGAGACGAGGTCAGGCTCGCGTCCAGGGACTCGATCGAGGCGGCGACGCAGGAGGCTCGGGCATTCACGGAGGCAGGGTTCACGGCGTGGATCTTCGAGGTCCGCCCGGGGATCCCGACACCGCACTATGAGCTGTTGCAGCGCACCCAACCGGTCCGGGCGCAGGCGTCACCGCAACCGACATCTTCGCGCCCGACTCGACGTCCTGCGCGCGTCCGGATCGGCGACCTTCGGGGACCTGGCGAGCCGTGACCAACTGGGCCCGAACCAACACACACCGTGAAGATCCGATGCTCGGAGCGGGAACGTGAACAAACGCGACGTCAACGTCGTGCGCTCGACGATAATCGCCGAGCTGGTCGCAGACGGCGTGCCCCACACCCCCGCCGTCACCTCGGCGATGCGCGCGGTTCCGCGGCACTTGTTTGCGCCCGGGGCGTCCGTCGAGGCGGCACACTCCCCGTTCGACCTCTTCGTCACCAAGCGCGACGCATGTAGTGGTCCGCCGTGAACGGCGGCGCGTTTCACGTGCAGGGCCGGTTGATCGAACGCAATGGGGCGGTGGTGGCGCGACGAGACCCGACTGGTGGACGCCGACAGCCACGACGAGGCGCTCCGGATCGGCGAAGTGTTGCGCGGTGACGGGTTCAGGGTTTGGGTCTGGGCGATGGATGCCCGAACCGGGCCTGCCACGCTGGACCAGGTCGAACGTATCGTCCTTGCCTCGCAGGACCGGGCGTGCGCCGGGCACGTCGGGCCGTGCTGGGGCTGCCAGGACGGACATCGTACGGCGCCGCGAAGGCCGCGCTCGACTTCTGCACCCGCGCCTGGGCCGGGGAGCTGGCCGCCACCGGTGTGACCGTCAACGCGTTGGCGCCGGGGCCCACCGAGACGGAACTGTTCCGGGAGAACAACCCGCCGGGATCACCCGGGGAGGCACGCTATCTCGCGCAGGTGCCGATGCGGCGCCTTCGGCCGGCCCGCGGAGCTCGCCGCGGCCATCTGTTTCCTGCTCTCCGACGACGCCGCGTTCATCACAGGGCAGACGTTGCGGGTGGACGGCGGTGCGAGCGTCGGTACTCACCCGTCATAGGCCGCGGCTCTCACCTGCGGCGCGGCGCCAGGCAGCCCGGTATCAGCGGGTGCCGCGCCCACGGCGACAAATCGCCGCCGATCGGGGGAACAGGGGCCCGGCGAAGCCGCGGTGAGTGGGCGCTGAGCTGCGACGACACGCGGCCGGGGACGAGGGTGCGGGCACGGCCCTGGTGGTGATCTTGCAGTTCTCACACCAAGCTTGATCATCGCAGAGCCGTGCCCGCCTCCACGTCCTTGTCGATCGCTGCTGGCGCTGACCAGGTGGGCGGGGTGGAGCTACCCGATCCGGTCGTGCTCGCCCCCCGCCTGCACACCGCGCTGGCCGAGGTTCTCGATCCGCGAGGGGGATCCGGCACCCGCTGGCCGTGGTCCTGACCGCGGTGGTGCGCGTGGTCGAGGCCGGGGCACGCTCGTTCGTCGCGGCCGCCGAATGGGTCGCTGACGGCCGTCACGCCGATCAGTCGCATGACAGCTGTCTCCGTTCGTGATGCCTCGACGCTGATAGGTCGATGACCTCCACGGAGATCAAGATGACGCCGAGGTCTCGGACCTTCATGAGCAGCCCATGCAACGCCGCTTGGTCCGCGACGGCGCCGCTGAGGCTGGTCGTGCCGTCGCTGTGGTGGGTCAGGGTGAGGTCACCGAACCAGGCCGACCAGTGGTCGTCGAGGTGCCCGTCGACACGCAGCCGGTAGCCGGCGGGCACCTGTCGTCGGAGGGACCGGGTCATGAGGACCCGAGCGCCGCCGTCGCCCCGCTGGTTCGCCGCACCCTGGGCCGCCGGATGACGTACTCGGCGACCGCGAGGTTGATGGCCCAGCCCGCACCCAGCATGAGGTCGGTGGTGAGCTCGCCTGCACCGACGATCGCCTCTCCCACGCCCTGGGTGAACACCTGCGTGCCGGCGCCGAGGGCCAGCGCGTAGGCGCGTGTCATCCACGCCCGGTGGCGGGCGACGTCGCCGTGGCGGATCGCGGTGAACCCGAGGACGATGCAGGCGGCCATTCCCGACCCGAACGCGAGCCGGAACACGTAGGCCAGCTCGCCGGTGCCGGACTGGCGGGTGTAGAACTGCGCCATCCACAGAGCCGACAACGCCACGGCCAGGCCCAGCACCACCAGCGCCCGGCCGGCCGCCCGGTCCCAGCCGGGCCGAAGGCGCCGCAGCGCGGCGGAGAACTGGAAGGCGCCAAGGACGGCGTAGGCGACCGCGCAGACGATGTGCACGACCACCGGCACGGGTGAGGCGCTGATGCCCGGGTTCACCGGTAGGAGGTGCGGTCCACCGAACACCTCGACCAGCCGCAGCGACCCGGCGACGGCGGGGATGAGGACGAGGGCGATCAGGGCGACCGGCACCCACCCGGCCGACCGGCCCGCCCGGGTGGGGCGGGCCGGGGCGGGGGTCGTCACGG
>Ga0105049_10008030_pt1 | contig 12241 bp, 12 predicted proteins | sample MAT06_FD_78087 | JGI IMG/M metagenome (GOLD analysis project Ga0105049, IMG submission 78087) | Freshwater microbial communities from Lake Fryxell liftoff mats and glacier meltwater in Antarctica - MAT-06 | ecosystem: Environmental > Aquatic > Freshwater > Ice > Liftoff microbial mat | place...
CGCCGTCGAGTTTCAGAACAGCGATCGGCTGGCGGCCGGCATCAACGACGACTACGAGCTGCTGACTCGGCCGTTCACGGTTCTGCCGGGGGCACGCGTGCCGGCCGGCGGCTACCAGTTCACGACCGCACGTCTCGGTTATACGCTCGGCCAGCAGCGACGGCTCTCAGGCAGCGTGCTGGCGGAACGGGGCTCGTTCTATGGCGGCGACCGCACGACGATCACCTACAACCGGTCGCGGTTCAACGTATCGCCGCGCCTGTCGATGGAACCGAACGTGTCGCTCAACTGGATCGCCCTGCCGTCGGGGTCGTACTCGGCGCGGCTGGTCGGCGGCCGTGGCACCTTCACCGTCACGCCCCTGATGTTCGCCAGCGCACTGGTGCAATACAACTCCAGCACGCACTCGGTGAGCGCCAACGCACGGCTTCGCTGGGAGTACCGGCCCGGCAGCGAGCTCTTCGTCGTCTACAACGAGGAGCGGGACAACGCCGCGCCATCAAGCCTGCCGGGACTGCTCAACCGCTCGTTCGAGACGCGGGGCCCTGCGGGTTGACGTTCGCGACTCGCGTGGTAGATTGGGGTTCTTCCCGTTCTTGCAGGAGACACCCCCTATGAGTGCCATCGCCGACCGCGGATATCGCCATCCAGATGCTCTCGTCTCGACCGAGTGGGTGGCCGCGCACACCGGCGACCCGAACGTGCGCATCATCGAGTCGAACGAAGACACGCTGCTCTACGCCATGGGCCACATTCCGGGCGCCGTGCACGTGGATTGGACCAGCGACCTCAACGACCAGTTGCGGCGCGACTACGTGGAGCGCGAGGGCTTCGCGGCGCTCATGGCCAGGATCGGCGTCACACCCGACACCACCGTGGTCTTCTACGGCGACAAGAACAACTGGTGGGCGTGCTACGCCTTCTGGGTGTTCCAGCTCTTCGGCCACACCAAGGCGCACGTGATGGACGGCGGACGCGTGAAGTGGCAGAAGGAAAGCCGCGAGTGGTCCACCGACACGCCGCGCTTCCCGGTCACGAGTTACCCCGCGCCAGCGCGCAACGACGCGCGCCACCGCATCCTGCGCGACGACGTCATCGCCTATCAGAAGACCGGTGGGCAGTTCGTGGACGTGCGCAGCCCAGAGGAATACGCCGGCACGCGCATGCACATGCCCGACTACCCCAACGAAGGGGCGATTCGCGGCGGCCACATCCCGGGCGCCAAGAGCGTACCGTGGGCCAAGGCGATCAACCCCGACGACGGCACGTTCCGTCCGGCCAGCGAGCTGACGACCCTCTACGTCGAGCAGCACAAACTGGACGCGGCGAAAGATGTGGTGGCCTATTGCCGCATCGGCGAACGCAGCAGCCACACGTGGTTTGCGCTCACGTATCTGCTCGGCTTCGAGAAGGTGCGCAACTACGACGGCAGTTGGACCGAGTGGGGCAATCTGGTCGGCGTGCCGATCGAGAAGTGATGCCGGAGTATCCGGAACGCCTGCAGACGCTGCTCGATGTTTTTGCGGGCGTGACCGACACGCATGAACGCACGCAACTGCTGATCGACTTCGCGCGCAAGTTCAAGGAAGTGCCGACGGAGGTGGCGACGCGGCCGTTTCCGCAGCAGCACCTGGTGAAGTTCTGCGAGTCGGAGGCCTACGTGTGGGCCGTGCCCAACGCCGACGGCACGCTGAAGCTGCACTTCGCGGTGGAGAACCCCTCGGGGGTGTCGGCCAAGGCCCTGGCGGCCATTCTCGACAAGGCGCTCTCGGGGTTGCCGGCCGCCGACATCGCGCGCGTGGATGCCGAGATCGTCGAGAAGCTGTTCCGTCAGAACATCTCGATGGGCAAAGGCATGGGTCTGATGTCGATGGTGCAGTCGGTGGCGGCCCTGGCGAAGCGCCAGCGTTCGTAGCCGCCTTACCGCGCGGCTGGGGCGACCGTCGCCGGGCGCAGCGACAACAAATGGCGCTCCGGGTTTCCCGCGTATACTGCCCGGCGTGACGACCCCACGCCTCTTCTCCGCCCTGGTGCTGGCTGTGGCCAGCGTCGCGTTCCCAACGGTGTCGGCGGCGCAGGCCTCGTCCGGTCCCGCCGCCACGCTCACGGTCACGAGCCCCACGCTCACGGCCGGGCAACCGATTCCCAAGCAGCACACCGCCGACGGCGAGAACACGTCGCCGGCGTTTGCCTGGACGGGCGCCCCTGCCACGACCAGGTCGTTCGCGCTCGTCTGCGACGACCCCGACGTGCTGATCCCGCCGACCAACCCGCAGCCGTTCGTGCACTGGGTGATCTACAACATCCCCGGCGCGGCCAAGGGCCTGCCCGCCAACATCCCGATCGATCCGGCGGCGGCCATGCCGGCCGAAATCGCCGGCGCCACGCAGGGGCCGTCGGGTTTCCGGCGGCCGATCTACCGCGGCCCCGCGCCGCCACCCGGCAAGGTGCACAACTACCACTTCACGGTGTTCGCGCTCGACGTGGCGGAGCTGCCCGCGGGCTTGACCAAGGCGCAGCTGGTCGAGGCCATGGCTGGTCACATCGTGGGCCAGGGCGAACTCGTGGCCACCTACGAACGCAAGCCGCCGACGCCGCCGCCCGGACGCTAGCGTCCGCCCGGCCGGCGTCACCCGACCGCCTGCGCGACAAGGAGCCACATGGCCGACCAGTCTCCGTCCCGACGCGATCTGCTGAAGATCGCCAGCACCGCGGCCGGCGCAGCCGCTGGCGTGGGCGCGTCGGCCGCCGCGCGCCACGCCGAAGCGGCCGAGCAGCGCGCGCGGGCGCGCTCCCGTCCGGCACGCGAACCGCTCACGGCGTTGACCGCGCACGAGGCCGACCTGCTCGACCGCATCGCGGAGTTGCTCGTGCCATCGGATGCCAACGGCCCCGGGGCCACCGAAGCCATGGCCGTGCGCTACATCGATCGCGCGCTTGCCGGCGCGCTCGCCGATCAGCGTGACGCCTACCGCATGGGCCTCGAGGCGCTCGAGCGCTATGCGCGGCAAACGCGCGGCGGGCCGTTCCTGCAGCTTCCCGAAACGAAGCAGATCTCGCTGCTCATCGACGTGGAGAGCGGCACGGCCACCGGCGCCAACGTGGGCTTCACCGGCAGCTCGGCGCAGTTCTTCGGGTTGGTGCGCGGCCACGTGATGCAGGGCACCTTCGGCGACCCCTACTACGGCGGCAACGAGGGCTTCGCGGGCTGGGATCTGCTGGGCTATCCCGGCGTGCGCACGACCGTGACGCCCACCGAGCAGAAGCTGCTGTCGCCGCCCACGCGCGTGCGGCGTTCCGCCTACGACAGCCCGATGTTCAACAAGGCCATCGTCGATACGAAGCCGGCCGGGAGCGATCGCGATGCCGACTAATCTTCCGGGCACCGACGTGGTCGTCATTGGCCTCGGCGCCGCCGGCGGCGTGGCCGTGCTGCCGCTGGCTGACGCCGGCCTGAACGTGGTGGGCCTCGAGGCCGGCACCTGGCTCACGAACAAGGACTTCGCGCCGGATGAAATCCGCAACAACGTGCGCGACTGGCCGATGGCCGTGCAGAAGTGCAACCGCGAGGTGCCCACCCACCGCATGAACGAGCAGGCGCCCACGACCCGCGCCGCCGGTCACGCCATGATGAACGGCGTTGGCGGCACCGCCCTGCACTACTGGGCGCAGAGCTGGCGCCTCTCGCCCTTCGACTTCAAGACGGTGAGCGAGACCACGAGGCGCTACGGCCGCGCGCGCGTGCCCAAGGGCTCTACCGTGGAGGACTGGCCGTTTGGCTACGACGAACTCGAGCCATTCTACGACCGCATCGAGCACGAGATCGGCGTGTCGGGCCAGGCCGGCAACATCCTCGGCGCGCTCGACCCGCGCGGCAACGTCTTCGAGGCGCCGCGCACCCGCGCCTATCCGATGCCGCCGCTGCGCAGCACCGGCTACCTCGATCGCATGACGGCGGCCGGGCGGGCGCTGGGCTGGCATCCGTTCCCCGGACCCGCCGCCATCAACTCCGAGCGCTACCAGGGGCGGATGCCGTGCATGTACCACGGCTTCTGCAATCGCGGCGGCTGCCACGTGGACGCGAAGAACAGCCCCAACGTGACCACCATTCCGCGCGCGCAGAAGACCGGCAAGCTGAAGGTCGTTACCGTTGCACACGTCACCAAGATCGAGGTCGACGGCAACGGCAAGATCACCGGCGTCACGTATGTGACCGGCAAGGAAGAGTTCTTCCAGCCGGCCAAGGCCGTGCTGGTCGCCAGCTACACCTACGAGAACACGCGGTTGCTGCTGCTCTCCACCTCGAAAGCGTTTCCCAAAGGCCTGTCGAACAATCACGGCCAGGTGGGGCGGCACTACCTCTCGCACGCGCAGGGCGGCGCAGTGACCGCGCTCTTTCCGTTCAACTTGAACAGTTGGTACGGCCTGCCGGCGCAGGGCGTGGCCATCGACAACTGGGCCGACGACAACTTCGACCACGGCGGGCTCGACTTCATCGGCGGCGGCAACCTGTGGGTCTATTCGGATCGCCGTCCCATCGGCGCGGCGAACATGAACACGTTCGGCCGTGCGCCCGGCTGGGGCGCGCAGTGGAAGGCGTTCGTGAAGGAGAACGCCGACCGCGTGAACACCGCCTACCTGCAGAAGACGACGCTGCCCTACGAGGGCAACTTCCTGGACCTCGATCCCGTCGTGAAGGACCCGCTCGGCTTCCCGGTGTGCCGCATCACCGCCGACTACCAGGACAACGAGCGGAAGATCAACGACTTCATCCAGGACAAGATGGAACTCTGGTTTCGCGCTGCCGGCGCCATCGACATCGTGCGCGGCCCGCTCGGCACGATGGGCGTGAACACCCATGCCTACGGCGGCACCCGCATGGGCGACAACGTCGACACGAACGTGGTGAACCGCTACGGGTTCTCGCACGAGGTGCCGAACCTGGGCGTGCTCGGTGCGTCAGTGATGGGCACGAGCGGCGCGCACAACCCGACGCTCACCGCCCAGGCGCTGGCGTGGCGCACGGCCGAGCATCTCGTGAAGAACTGGAAGGCGATCGCGGAATGACGGGACGGGCCAGAGCCGCGGCGGCAGCGCTCGCCTGCCTCGCGATCGGGATCACCGCCACCTCGAAGCCCGCTGGCCAGACGAGCGCGCCGACCTGGCCCACGCCACTTGCGGGCCCACCTTCGATTCCTGAGTTCTGGAGCACCGAACTGCTCGAGGACTACGAGCTGCCGCTCGCGACCCGGTCGCGGACGCCGGCGCATGTCTCACGCGCCTACTACTACGCACTGCCCGAGCGTCGCGTCTTCAAGACCTACCCGGTATATCACCCCGATCGCGAACCGGCCGGCTACATGGAACGGCTGCACGCAGCCCAGCCCGAGCTGGTGTTCGATGCCTCGACGCTGCGCACCGAGGCCGACTGGATCGCTGCCGGCCAGCGCGTGTTCGAACTGCCGATCGATGTCAATGGCCCGATCCTCCGGCCCTCGCAGGTTCGCGACGCAGCGTGGTACGCACGGCATCGCGTGCCGGTGGCCGGCGACGGCACGATGCCGTTCGCGCGCTGGGTCGTGCGCGAGCAAGGGAAGGTCGAACTCGGCAACGTGGCCTGCGCGATGTGCCACACGCGCGTGATGCCCGACGGTACGGTGATCCTCGGCGCTCAGGGCAACTTCCCCTTCGATCAGGTGTTTGCAGATGACATCCCGAACATTCCGTCGGCGGTGATGACGCTCGTGGCGCAGGCGCTCATCGGGGCGCCGTGGGATATCGAGACGACGACCCGCCTCGCGGCGATGTCGCCCGCCGCGCTGCGCGACGCCTGGGCGGCGATCCCTCCGGGCGTGATCGCGCGCCAGGGCACGAGTGTCTTCGCGCCGCCGGCCGTGCCGGATCTCATCGGCATCGCCAGTCGGCGCTATCTCGACAAGACCGGCCTCGGTCGCCATCGCGGCATCGCCGATCTGATGCGCTACACGGCGATGAACCAGACGATGGACGTGCTCGGCGACTACGGCGGCTTCGTGCCGGACGCGGCGGATGGCCGCACCCGAGCCGAGCCGGGCCGAGCTGGCTTCTCGGGCGCGAATGACCGCTACAGCGACGCGCAGCTCTACGCGCTCGGAAAGTTCCTCTACTCCCTGACGCCTCCACCGAACCCGAACACGTCCGGCGCCCTCAGCGGCCGTGGCGAGCAGGTCTTCGCGAGGAGCGGATGTGCGCGCTGCCACACACCGCCGGCCTACACGGCGAATGCGCTCGTGCCGGCCGATGGCTTCGCGGTGCCGCCAGCACATCGGCAGCGATACGACGTCATGGACGTGCGCGTCGGCACCGATCCCGCGCTCACGATGCGGACGAGACGCGGCACCGGCTACTACAAGATCCCGTCGCTGCGCGGCGTCTGGTACCGCGGCCCCTTCGAGCACAGCGGGTCGGTGGCGACGCTCGAGGACTGGTTCGATGCGCGTCGCTTGCGCGCGGACTATATCCCCACCGGCTTCAAGGGCGGGGGCGTGGCCACCCGCGCCGTGCCCGGACATCTCTTCGGCCTCACGTTGTCACCCGATGACAAGGCTGCCCTCATCGCGTTCCTGAAGACGCTGTAGGCGTCGCTTCCGCACACGATCCGCAAGAGAGTTGCCGAATTTGGCTAAATTCGGCAACGTAGAGGCCGTATGTATGCGCGCACCCTCGCCCTGGCTGACCTCGTCAGGGGCAAGTCGGTCTTCCTGCGCTGCTCGACGAAGTGCAGGCCATGATCGACCGCAACAAAGCGCTGCGGTTCGTCCTCACGGGCAGCAGCGCCCGCAAGCTCAGGCATGGACGCGCCAACCTGCTGGCCGGTCGCGCGTGGTTTGCCGGCCTCCATCCACTCGTATCGGCAGAGTTCGGCCCGGGCAGCCGCGATTCATCGCTTTGTGGCGGCGGCCTGCGCGAACGAGATGTCGAGAACCTGGTAGCTCGGCCAGTCCTTGTAGTTGAAGTGCCACCACTCGTTCGGTTCCACGGTGAAGCCCTGGCGCTCCATGACGGCGCGCAGCAAGTCGCGCTTGGCGCGCGCTTCAGGTGGTCCACCCGTGTAGTTGGGGTACGAGCGCAGCGTGGACTCGTCGTAGTCGCCAGGCATCGTCACGGCCTGGCCGGTGGCCAGGTCGTAGAGCGTCAGGTCCACGGCGCAGCCGCGATTGTGCTTCGACCCTACTTTGGGATCGGCGACGAACTCGCGCATCGGCCCGCTCGACATATCCCAGAACACCTTGGTGATGGCCCAGGGTCGATAGCCGTCGTGGATCAGCAGGCCGTAGCCGTGCCGGGCCAGTTCGCGGTGCGCGGCCACGAGCGCCGTGGCGGCCGGGCGCTGCAGGAAGGCACGCGCCTCGGGATACACCACCTTGCCGAGGAAGTTGTTGGTGGTGGCGTAGCGGATGTCGAGCGCGATGGTCGGGTCGAGCGTGACCAGCTCCACCAGGTCGGGCGCGCGCGTCGCCTTCGGATCGCGGGGCGGTCGGTCTTGCGCCGCCACGGTGACGCACGACAGCGTGGCCAGGAGCAGCGCCCCGGCCCGAATGGGGAGAGCCATCCCGCCATTAGACACGATTGTCAGACGCGGAAGAAGCGCGTCACCTTGACGACGAAGGCGCGGTTCTTCAGGCCGGGATAGCCGGGGCTGAGCGTGTCGCGTTCGTCGGTGTAGACCACGAAGAACTCGCTGCCCAGCTGGTACTCCCAACGGAAGCGCAGGTTGGAGCTGAAGCTCTTGTCGGTCGAGTTGTACTGCACGAGCGCGCTGGCGAACATGCGCGGCGAAAATGCGTAGTCCGCGCGCGTGCGCAGCAACTTCGCCGTGAAGTCGCCCTGCGGCAGTGTCACTCTCGTGTACTGCGCGGTGGGCTCGATCGAGAACTGCTTCCGCAACGAGACGCGCGCGGCAGTGTAGCTCAGGGTGCGGATCGTGCCGTTCCAGAACTGTCCGAGCTGCGTCGTGATCGTGCCGGCGATGCGCCGCTGGGCGCCCAGCGAGTAGCTGAACTGGACGTCGTCGAAGGAGTAGCCGCCGGCGGGAATGGTCGCGCCCGTGACCACCGCGAATGGCCGCGGCAGGAACTCGTAGTCGCGCGTGGCTTCGACGTTGAAGAAGTCGCTGTTCTCGAACTCCACGCCCAGTTTCCCGACCTGCACGCGCGTTTCGAGCACGCCGGCGCCGTTCTCCAGGTACTCGAGGTCCGCCTGATAGGTCAGCTTGCGGATGCTCTTCAGGTTCTTCGGCCGCGGGCTGAAGCGCACGGACGCAAACGAGCGCGTGAAGTTGTCGCGCTGCACGAACCCGATCTCGGGATTGAAGTTGTCGCCAACTTTCAGGTGCTCGACCTTCGCGCCGTAGCGATCCGCGAAGTAGTCGAGACGGGCCTGGTAGCTGTCGACGCCTCCCTGCAGGCCTTCGGTCTGCGTGCGCGCGTAGTAGGCGCCAACCGTCAGGTTCTGGAACAGGCCCCGTTACAAATCACCACTGACCGAAGTCGCCCGGGTAGAGGAACTGCAGCACATCGCCGACGCGGTGCGCCCACGCCGCCTCGCTGTGGGTGCCGCCCTCGGGCTCGGAATAAGCCAGATCCACGTCTTCCCGCCAGCCCGCTTTCACGAGCGCGTTCCGCAGTTTGCGCGCGTCGGCCACACCCAGGCGACTTTCGGCCGTGCCCATGTCGAGCCAGATGCGCGTGTCGGGCCGCGGCTTGGCCTTGGGCACGTAGCGCAGGATGGCGCGGCGGCCCCACCAGACCGACGGCGACATCACGGCCAAGCGCCCGAACACATCGGCGTGCCGCAGGCCCAGGAACATCGTGGAGAGTCCGCCGAGCGACGACCCGCCGAGCCCGGTGTGCTCGCGCTCGGGCCGCGTGCGAAAACGCGCGTCGATGAACGGCTTCAGCTCGTCGACGAGCAGCCGGCCGTAGGCCTTGGCCAGACCGCCGCCCAGGCGCGGATCGCGGGTGGGCGTGTATTCGTGCACGCGCGCGGCGCCGGTATGGTTCACGCCCACGACGACCAGCGGCTGCACGCGTCCTTCGGCAATCAGCATGTCGGCCATCTCGCCGAGCCGCCAGTGCTGCCCGCGCACGTAGGCGGTGTCTGGGTCGAACAGGTTCTGGCCGTCGTGCATGTAGAGCACGGGATAGCGGCGCCGGGGGTCGGCGTCATACCCCGGCGGCAGGTAGACGGTCACGTCGCGGGCGCGGTCGAGCACGCGTGACGGAAAGGCGATGAGGCGTTCGAGATGGGGCGAAGACACGGTGGCAGTCACGCGCCGGACGAGCCGGCCCTATTAGTATAGAAGCTGAGGATCCCTGACTGATGACGCGCGACTACCGCCGCTGGCACTCTCGTTCGCTCGGCAAGGACATGGAACTGCTGGTCTTCGGCCATGCCGGCCCGCCGGTCGTCGTGTTCCCGAGCTCCATGGGCGCGTTCTTCGAGTTCGAGGATCGCGGCATGGTGGGCGCGCTGCGGCACAAGCTCGACGGCGGCGCACTGCAGCTGTACTGCGTGTCGTCGGTGGACAGCGAGAGTTGGTACGCCACGCGGATGCACCCGCGGCAGCGCATCGAGCGCCACCTGCAGTACGAGTCCTACATCCTCGGCGACGTCGTGCCGCTCATCCGGAAACTGAACTCCCACGACGGCATCGGCGTCACAGGCTGCAGCTTCGGCGCCTATCACGCCATGGCGATGGCGTTGCGTCATCCCTACGTGTTCACCTCGTGCATCACCATGAGCGGCGCCTTCGACATCAGCCAGTTCCTGAACGGCTACGCCGACACCGACGCCTACCTGCTGAACCCGCCCGCGTTCCTGCCGGGCCTGAATCAGACTTATTTCCTCGACCAGTACCGGCGGAACAAGTTCGTGCTCGCCACCGGCGAGTGGGACATCTGCCGGAAGGCCAACGAAGACTTCTCGGGCATCCTCGCCGCCAAGGGCATTCCCCACTCGCTGCACGTGTGGGGCTACGGCAGCAAACACGACTGGCCCGACTGGCAGCCGATGGCCAACGCCTACTTGCCGTAGCTACTGGATGACCACCAGCACGTTGAAGGTGGCGCTCACGGGCATCGCGCCCAGATCCTCGCGGAAGATGGTCCAGCGCGACGCGCCCGCGTCGTAGTAGACGCCGACCGCCGGCACATACACGTTGGAGCCGGGGCCGTAGACGTGCGTCACGTAGACCATGGCGGCGGGGTTGCCGTTCAGCAGCGGATGATCGATCCGCGTGAGATTGCCGGAAATCGTTCCAGCCGTGGCCGTGTGCTGGAAGGCCGGACGCACGGTGCCGGCCACGGCGATGCCGCCGTTGTTCAACTCCAGCGCCGGGCCGGCGCCGAGCGACAACGCCCGTACGGCCGGTCCGTGTTGCGAGATGCCGAACACGCCGGGGCCGAACGCGCTTCGGCCGCCCACGCCCGTGCCGGTCTCGGAGATGCCGTTGACGCCGACCGACGACGTGCTGGCACCAACCACCCCGGACTCGTCGCGGCTCACCCCGCGAATGGCGGAGGCGACGCTTACAGACAGGGTGGGCGGCTCACCCCACTGGGCGACGATGGCGGCGCCCGCCGGCGGCGTGGCTCCGGTGATGATCACGCCGAAACCGTAGGAACCGGCGAGCGTGGCGGCCGACACATCGATGAACCCACCTGGGGCCGGAGCGCCGGTCGGCTCCCGGCGCTCGGGTCCGGCGGTCGCCGCTCCGAGCGCGAACGTGCCAGCGTTGCCCGCGTCGTCGCGCCAGGTGCCGCTGCCGGTGGCGGGACTGACCCGTGCGTCCACGTGCACCGCCCGACCGCCCGGCGTCGTCACGACCGTGAAGCCCAATCCAGCCGTGCCGTCGGGATTCACGACCGCGGTGCCCACGACCGGCGCCCGTTGCGGCGCGCCGCACTGGTCGTCGAACCCGTCGAGCGAATACACGGCGCCGTCCTGATTGATCGTGAGCGTGACGCGATTGCAAAAGGGCTGCAACTGCCACGTGAACGTGCCGAAGGGCTGCGCGGCGGCTGGCGACAGCGGGAAGGCCAGCAACAGCGCGAGCAAAGCCAGCAGACGGATCGTGAACGGCATGCCTCAGGTATCGGCCGGCGGCCGCGCGTCTTCACCTCATCAAACGGAATCGGCTAAGCTGGGCATCCCGGTCGGGCGCCGCGCGCCTGTGGCGGTCCGCCGGCCCACGCGCTCATTCGGAGCCTCGCATGGCCACCATCGGCGTCCTGTTCGGCATGGAAAACGTCTTCCCGGGCGCGCTCGTCGAGCGCATCAACGCCATGGGTGTGGCCGGGGTTTCGGCCGAGTTCGTGCAAATCGGCGGCGTCAAGATGGAAGGGCCGTGCCCCTACCGGGTCGTGGTCGACCGCATCTCGCACGACATCCCGTTCTATCGGGCCTGGCTGAAGACGGCGGCCCTCGCCGGCGCCTACGTCATCAACAACCCCTACTGGTCGAGCGCCGACGACAAGTTCTTCAACTACGCCCTGGCCAAGCGCCTGGGCGTGGCCGTGCCGCCCACCGTGCTGCTGCCGCACAAGGAACATCCGTCGGGCACGACCGACAAGTCGATGCGCAACCTGCTCTACCCGCTCAACTGGGACGAGATCTTCGAGTACATCGGCTTCCCCGCCTTCTTGAAGCCGTTCGACGGCGGCGGCTGGCGCGACGTGTTTCAGGTGAAGTCGCGCGAGGAGTTCTTCGCCAGCTACGATCAGACACGCACCTTGTGCATGACGCTGCAGAAGGCGGTGAACTTCACCGAGTACTTCCGCTGCTACGTGGTGGGCCAGGAGCAGGTGCACGTGATGGCCTACGACCCGCGCTCGCCGTTCCACGAGCGCTACGTGAAGAACCCGCCGGCGTATCCCAAGGGCCTGCTCGAGCGGGTGTCGAAAGACGCCCTCACGCTCTGCCGCGCGCTCGGCTACGACCTCAACACCGTGGAGTTCGCGGTGGAGGACGGCGTGCCCTACGCCATCGACTTCATGAATCCCGCGCCCGATGCCGACCCGCATTCGGTGGGCGCCGAGAACTTCGCGTGGATCGTCGAAGCCGTGGCGACGTTTGCGGTGAAGAAGGCGCAGGAGCCGCCGGCGCCGCCCGACCTGCGCTGGGCGCCGATGCTGCTCAAGGGCCGGCCATGAAGCCGCCCTCGTTCTCGATCGGCATCGAGGAGGAGTACCAGACCGTTGAC
>Ga0105049_10008033_pt1 | contig 12240 bp, 8 predicted proteins | sample MAT06_FD_78087 | JGI IMG/M metagenome (GOLD analysis project Ga0105049, IMG submission 78087) | Freshwater microbial communities from Lake Fryxell liftoff mats and glacier meltwater in Antarctica - MAT-06 | ecosystem: Environmental > Aquatic > Freshwater > Ice > Liftoff microbial mat | place...
CGATCTGCTTGATGTTGTTAAGGCTCTGGGTGCGGGCGGCCGCGTCGCGGACCTTCTGAACCGCTGGCAGCAGCAGGCCGATCAGGATGGCGATGATGGCGATGACGACGAGCAGTTCGATCAAAGTGAAGCCCTTGCGAACGATTCCCGTCACGCTCTGGCGAGCCCTGCGGACCAGACGCAGCGAAGCGAGCGTCATGCCGTGGCCCAGTGATTTCGTCGATTTCATACTTGTGGACTCCTGAAAAAAGAGATGAACGAAAAAAGGCGATACCGGCATCGAGAAGCCGGGACTGTCAAGGAACTTGCACTTGGATCCAGAAAAGGAACAGATAAGGACATTGAACCAAAGAACGCAAGCTCCTGTGGTCAAGGATAGCGGATCTCCTTGATGTTGTCGAGAAGAACTTTTCCTGAAAGCTATCGGATTTCGCCCCGGGTTGGGACAAAGCCTTCCCGCTGAGACGATTCGGGCGTCGTCATCCCGCCGCTGAATGAACTCCCGGAAATGGGCCCAGCGTCGCGGTGATTACTTCAACCCCACGCCGTTCACGATGTTCCGGAGCGGTTCGCCGAGCAGGGCTCGTCGACAGGCCTCGGCGCCTTTGTGCCGCATGTCGAGGAGGCCTTCTTCGGAGTAAAAGGCGGCGTGTGGGTTCACGATCACACGTTCGTGGGCGAGGTGTTTCGGATCGCGCCAGGCCACGAGAAGGGGGTGATCCTCCGGTGGCGGTTCCTCGGGCAGCACGTCGATGCCGGCGCCGGCGAGTTGGCCGCTGGCGATCGCTTCGGGGATCGCGGCTGCGTCCACCGTGATGCCACGGCCGGTGTTCACCAGGAACGAGCCTCGCGGCATCAGGCGGATCGCACGGGCATCCACGATGTGCTTCGTCTCCGGCGTCGCGGGGCAGTGGACGCTCAGCACGAAGCACTGCTTCAGCAGATCGTCGAGCTTCTCCACGCGACGAATGCCGAGGGCCTTGTCGAATCCATCCGCCTTGTAGGGATCGTAGAAGGCGACATCCATGCCGAGGGCCTTGGCTCGCATCGCGGCGGCGGTGCCGATGCAGCCCAGGCCGATGATGCCGAAGACCCGGCCGCGAAGGCGATACAGGGGGCCTTCGGGCGTGTACATCCAGGGGCCGACGCTTCGCTGAAGGCGGCGGTTATAAGCGTTGATGCCTCGCGTCAGCGAAAGCATCAGCCCGATGGCGGAGTCGGCGACTTCCTCGGTGCCGTAGTCGGGCACGTTCGCAACCGGGATGCTGCGCTCGCGGGCGAAAGCCCAGTCGACGTTGTCGTAACCCACGCCGCAGCGGACGATGAGCTTGCAGTTCGTGAGCTTGCTGATCGTGGCTTTCGAGATGCCGATGTTGTGGTAGAGCATGATCGCGTCGGCGGACTCGATTTTGCCCTGGAGGTCGGATTCCGAGATCGCATCGTACGCCGTCACGTCGGCGAGGTCGGCGAGGCGTTCGCGTTCGGGGCGGAGATCGTCCGCGATGAAGTCCGTGACGGCGACGCGGAAGCGAGGCATGGGAGGCTCTCCACAATAAAGGGATACACGACACTCAGTTGCCAGTTGTCTGAAGTCCGCATTCGTGACTTCCGAAGCAGTCTTTTTCCTCTCACTGAGTCCGTTGCACTGTACATTACCGGTGCCCGCCCTTGAGGACCACCATGAAGCGTCGATCCCGTGGCCGTGAAGTCGCCTTGCAGCTGCTGTTTCAGAACGATCAGAATCGCACGGTCATCAAACGCAAGGCGATCGAGCGGTTCGTGAAGGATCGCCTGCCGTCGGACCCCGACGTGGTGCCGTGGTGCCTGAACCTCTTCGACGGCGTACTCGCGGCGCGGGATGCGATCGACGCACTCCTCACGAAGACGGCCGAGAACTGGCGGCTCACCCGCATGCAACCGGTCGATCGCAATGTCCTTCGTCTCGGCACGTTCGAGCTTCTTCACTCGCCCGAAAAGATCGCCGTCGCCGTCGTGATCGACGAAATGGTCGAACTCGCCCGCCGCTTCGGATCCGCCGGCTCCTCCGCGTTCGTCAACGGCATCCTGGATCAGATCGCGAAAGTGCGGAATGACAACCCGACATCCGCACCCGGGCCGCGACGTGGTCTCTCCTGATTCCGCGTCCCCCATTCCGCATTCCGAAATTCCCCCTCCATGCCTCGTGGCTCACCTTTCACCCGGCTGTGTTCGCAGTTCGCCGGGCTGGAAGGGCCTCGCGGTGCGGACCTTCACGTTCACACCCTCGCCAGCGATGGGGCCTTCACGTCGTCGCAGGTCGTGGCGTTCGCGAAGCAGGCGAAGCTGAAGGCGATCGCGATCACGGATCACGACACCATCGACGGCCTGAAGGACGCCCACCGCACGGCCGCGGAAATGCCTTCGCCCACGGTGGAGGTGGTCGCGGGAGTCGAAATCACCACGACCTTCCAGGGCCGTGAGCTTCACCTCCTGGGATACTTCTTCCGCGAGGATCATGCGGGGCTTCAATCATTGCTTGGCCGCTCCTGCGAGCTACGACGGCAGCGGTTCCAGGGATTTGTGGAACGGCTCGCGAGCCAAGGCGTCACGATTCCACCGGAATCGATCACGGCCCTGAAGCAAGTCTCCAGTAGCCTTGGTCGACGACACCTGGCGAGCCTGCTGGTGAGAAGCGGCCAGGCGAGGTCACATCACGAGGCCTGGCACCGATTTGTCGGCCCCGGCACCAGGGGCGTGCCATCACCTGCGTGGCCGGGCATCGAAGAGGCGATCGCGGCGCTACGCGATGCGGGCGGAGTGCCAAGCCTGGCCCATCCGCCGGACTTCCTTGAGGAAGGTGATTTTGAGACACTGAAACAGGCGGGGCTGCTGGCGCTGGAAGTGGTTTATCCCTGGAGCCGTTCGGCGATCGGATCTCGGCTGCGAGCCATCGCGAGCCGGTTGGAACTGCTGACGACCGGCGGCAGCGACTGCCATGGAGCCACGCCGGCCCACCGCATGATCGGCTCGTACACCGTCAGCGGCAAGGAGCTCGGTCGCCTTCGCGATCACGCGAAGGTGGGAGTTGCCTCGTAACTCGGGTCGAGGCCTGCCGCTACTTCTTCACGGGCTGTGGCTGATTCAAGGCCGCGTGGTAGGCGGCCAGGCCACGGTGGAGCGCCGCGTAGGCCTCCGCGCCGTCGCGAGGGGCGGGGCCGAAGAGCAGCCTGTACTTCACCATGTGCTTCACGAGGTCCGGCACGGTCGTCCCTTCCGACGCCCACCGGGAGTTCACCAGCCCGGCGTTTCCACCTTCACGAAGCACCTTCGCCACGCCGTCCAGGTCGTTGAGGAAGCGTCGGGCGGCGGTCGCGTCCTCGAAGGGAAGATCGCGGGCGACCGGGGCCACGCGGTCCCGAGTGCGTTGCACCACGTCCACGAGTCGGGCGACGCGGTTCTGATCAACCGCCTTGCTCGTGCTCGTGCTCTCCGCGACCAGGGCGAAATCCCGCTCGATCTCTTCCTTCAGCAACCGCATCCTGTCCTGGTTGAAGAGCGACGGGAACGGAAGCTGTTGGGGGAAGCGAAGCAGATTCAACGCTTCACCCGCGGGCGAACCTCCAAAGCGAATCTGGGCGAGCAACTCCGGCGGCAGCGACACGCCGGCTGCCTTGGCTCCGCTGCGTTCCAGAGCTAATGAGGCCACGAGGATCGTGTTGATCGCTTCCCCCGAGGCGGTATCCGCTTGCGATTCCGGGGCCAGCGCCTTGCGAAGTTCGATCGGCCCCGTGATCAGTGCGGGATCCTTCAAGCCCTGCACGCCTAGCTTCTCGTAAGCCCATTGATCGAAGACCTGCTTGCGGCTATCCATCGCGGCGAGGTTGCGATCGAGCATGGCCTGGCCGTTGCCGATCATCGCCTGTGTGACGCCCGGCGCTTTGAAAGGCGGCGCGACGCTGGAGGAGTAACTGCTGCTGGGAATCGTCTTGTTGTAAGTCGCGGCGTAAGCCGGGCGGTTGTAGAAGCCGTAGTATCCCGCGGTGGAGCCGGAGTACCAGCGGTTCGCGCTGATGGTGGCGCCATTGACCGCGGTGAAGTTCAAGCTTTGGTACGCGTGCCGGCTATAGCTGAAGTACGGGTTCTGGAAGGGGAACCCGCCCAGGGGGTTCTGCAAACCGTACCCCGCGACGAACTGGGCCGACGCCGTGCCGGGAGCGGCCGCCAGAGCGACGAGCCCCGCCAGGGCCAAGCTGCGAAATCGAATCGTGTGCATCATGAGGAATCTCCGGCAAGGCGTCGAGCGCTGAGCCATCATCGATTATGGCACAGATTCCGCCCCAAGGAAGAGGAGGAATCGCAAGGATTTTTCCGACCCGGCCTGCTCGCGGAGTTCCCTTACCTCGGCGGGCGTTCGCCGCTGGGGATCACTTTCTTCCATTCCTGATGCATCGTTTCGCACTCGGCCGGGCTGGCGTTAAGGACGAACGGCACCGCCTTCTCCTTCGGGACCAGCCGTGCGAGATGCCAGGCCGCCAGACCGCGGATCGCGGGCTTCTCGTGCAGCAGGTAGTCGATCAAAACCTCGAAGGTCTCCGGTTGCCTGAGATCGGCCGCATGGAATCCGAAGAGCAGCTGGAGCACGATTCGCGCCTGCGATTCCGTCAATCCCGCGTCCGCCTGGAGCCGTTCGTACAGCTTGCGATCCTGACCCGGTCCGCGTCCCAGCCAGTGGCGGAGCACGCTGGTGCCGAAGTCCCATTCCTCGCGCGTGCGGGCTTCGCCCAGGAACTGCACCAGGCGGGCGACGTCGTCATTGGCGCCCAGGGCCACGATCGCGATTCGCCTGCGGACAGGATCTTCCGAAGCGAGGAACTTGGTGATCGCCTCGCCTGGGTTCGACGCACGAATCTCACGGAAGGCTTCCATCGTGGCCAGGTTCGGCTTCACCTCGCTGGCCCACCCGGGAAGTTTCGCCAGCGTTTCAGGAGAACGAGGGCCGGCCAAGCTATCCCACTGGATCCGCTGCTTGGCGGTGAGCGAAATCGTCTGCCCGCCCACTTTCACATCCGCAGTGCCCTGGATCACGATCAAGGTGGCCAGCAGCACGGGGCTGGCGGGAGGTTGAGTCTTCATGGGCTGGAAGCGTGTGCCCGCCGCCCATCGGCCGCAGAGTTCCACCACCACTTTCGTGCCAGGCGTCTCCAGCACGATCGACCAGGTTTCGCCTGCGAATCGAACCAGCACCGTCGCTTTGCCACTCGCTTTCGAGTTCGTCAGTTCCACCCGCCCGCGGTCGAGAGTGAGGTCGAAGTCTCCCTCCATCGCGTCGTTGAGTGTGAAGGCGGACTCGAGGATTGGCACCTCCGCTCGATCATCGTAATCCCCCACGCAGCGCAGCGTGACGCTGCCGTTCACCGCGGTCAGGGCGGCCCCGGGCGCCGTGGCGATCGTGTCGCTGGCGTTGATGTCCGCATTCGCGGGAAGAACACGGTAATAATCGTCCCCCACCGGGCGGGCGAAGAGAGTCCCTGCGGGCGACACCCCTTTCCCCACCACCGCGGCCGAGAGCGAACCGGCGAGGGTGGACAGCAGCAATGCCGAGATCAAGGCAACAAATACCCGCATGGTGAAGCGCCAGAGGCCAGGAGGACGTGTCGATTCCACAGAAGAAGTTTACACCCCGATCCCAGGTCCCGTCACCACGTCTTTGATGGCAATCCTCAAAGAGACTCCCTCCGGCTAAACCCCGTCAGCGCTTGACTGGCCCGATCAATCCGCATTTTCGTTCAAGCTACCCATCGCGAAAGGTCGATTCTTCCGACAGCGGAACACTGCGTTCGGCGAGCCATGATCCATTGCGCAAGGAGGCGCGACCGTGCGAGGGCGGCATTGCGGACGGATCGCTGGCCTCGTCTTCAGCCTTGCCGTGGCTCTCACGGTGCAGGCCCAGGACACAGCACGCACCCATTACTGGCCTCGACGCAACTTCGACTTCCCCATCGATCCGGATCAGCTCAACCGGCTTGACGAGAAGCCGAGCGAACTCGCGCTCTTCGCGTCGTACCGCGGCGGGGCCTTCCGGGAAGTCGGCCGCTACGAGCCAAGTCGGCTGCCGAAGGTCAACGGAGGCCGGACTGGCTTCCCCTTCGAGGCCGAGAAGGATGGCGAGTACGAATTCGCGGTGCAGTTCATCTATCCGGGTGGGCGCGTCAGCCCGCGAGCGGACGAGATGAATGGCGAACGCCGGGTGGTCATCGACACGCTGCCGCCGACGGTCCGCATCAACGCGGCCGGCAACGGCGTGGAGTGGGTGGCGGACGACGACAACCTCGATCCACGCACCGTGGCGCTCGAGTGCAAGTTCTCCACGGACTCGAAGTGGTACTCCGTGCCGCCGGTCCGCAGCGATGCGTTCCAGTCCGCGGACCGCTATGCCTGGCAGCTCAAGTCCGGCCAGCAACTTGATGTTCGTGTGAAGGTAAAGGACCGTGCCGGCAACGAGGGCATCTCGCGTGTCGTGCGTGTCCCCGCCGCGGGCAGCCTGACGGCCAACACCGACCCGCTGATGCGACCCAACGCCGACTGGCCGCCGCGAGCCCCGGGTGACACCGAGACGCGGCCGGACGCCTTCGCCGGCCAGCAGGCCCAGATTTACTACGTGAACTCGCTCGACTTCAACGTCGAAACCCAGATCAAGCACATGGGCCGTTCCGGAGTGAAGGCCGCTCACCTGTTCGTCTCGGAAGATCAGCGGAAATGGACCAAGGCCGTCGGGTCGCCGTTCGCGATCATGAAGAAGTCCGAAGACAGTGACCCGAACATCTCGCTGCCTTACCGCGTGACGAAGGAAGGGCTTTACGGCTTCATCGTGATCCCGGAGAGCGGCGCCGGCCGACGCGCTGCCGACCCGGTTCCGGATGCACCCGCGATGGTGCTGGTCGAGGTGGATAACACCAAGCCGTACGCGAAGATCAAGAGCGTGGAAGTGCTTCCCGGCGATGCTCGCGGCCCGAAAGTGGAGTTCACCTGGGACGCCACGGACCGCAACCTGATGGCCCGCCCCGTGAGCCTGGAGTATGCCCTGGACCGCAACGCCGTGCAGTGGCAGCCGATCGTCTTGCAGATCGAGAACAACCTGACGAAGGAATCGGGCCGATATTCGTGGGTGGTGCCGGACGAGAAGCTCTGGCGGTTCTTCGTACGCATCCGCGCGGTGGACAAGGCCGCAAACATGGGCGAGCAGATTTACGAGCAAGAAGTGCTGGTGGACCTCGAAAAGCCCGAGGCCGCGATCAAGGCAGTGCAAACCCTACCCGGCACCGGTGGCAGCACCCCGCCCCCAGGCCTGCCGCCATCACGCATACCAAAGACCTCAACGCCAACCGCACCGAAGCCGACCCTGCCCAAGAATCCCACGCTACCAGGGTTCGACGAGTGAATCACGATCACTCTCTTCGAGTATCAAGACTGGCTTCGTTGCTACGCGAAATCAAGGATTGCAAGATGGAGCGAGTCCCTTTTGAGCGGAAAGCCTCAGTCAGCGTTGCAACCAAATCTTCAAATGTCGCTATCGTGGGTCGACGGACATCCTGAGGATTGATTTCATAATCGGGATAAAAACATAGCGCATCCACGATCACGGGGTAAGGCTCCTCACGATCATGGTAAAGCGTGAGGATTTCACGTCGTAAGCCATTCAATGCTGGAGCGATCACGTCGAGTTGATGTGCGAGGCGTGGGCCTTCTGGCCATCATGCACTCCCCTTTTTGTCGCCACTCGAGACGGAAGAGTATCGGAAGGTGATCGGAACCGTCCGTGGAATCAGGCAATCCATTTCTTGTCAAGAGCGAGGAGTAAAGTCGGGGCTCCCGCCGGATGCTCCGGTTCGGTGCTCCCCCACCAATCAAAGTGCCTCCTGGCAAGCTCATCGACGGATCGGCCTCCGCCAACAGCACCACATTCACATCGAAAGCCCGAACAATTCGAGCGATACGATTCTCCAATCGCTGACCATTGATGTTCCAGAAAAGGAATGTCGTGCTTCGCATGGGCGAGTCACCTCGATTCTGTGCCCATCACGTTGTACACTTGATCAACGTTCTGGAAAGATTCACAATGACAACTCAAATCGCGGGCCTGAGGGATTGTGGCCGTTCGTTCGTCTCCCTTCCCGAGGCTCTTTCGTCCTTCACGAGGTCGTGACCGTGAAATTCGCTCTCTGCGCTGTCCTTGCCTTGCTCGCCTTGCTCCCTGTCTCGGCCCAGCCGCCGGAAGCGAAGTCGCCGACGCTTCGCTGGTTCGGCCAGTCGTTCTTCCAACTCGAAACCGCTCGAGGTCGCAAGATCGTCTTCGATCCACACGCGATCGAGGCGTTCGGCCGGCCCGAAGTGGCAGCGGATTACGTGCTCATCACCCATCCCCACAACGATCACAACCAACCGGAAGTGCTCAGCAACAAAGGCTACAAGGTTTACCAGGGGGTGAAATCTATTGGCACATCGGGCACACGGACGGAATGGGTGCAGGTGAACGAGAAGATCGACGACGATCGCATTCACATCCGCACGATCGGCCTTTACCACGACGCCGTGGGTGGGATGCAACGCGGCAAGAACTCGGCCTGGATCGTCGAGGTCGACGGCCTCACCATCGCCCACCTCGGCGATCTGGGCCATTCGCTCAACGCGGAGCAAGTGAAGGCCTTCGGCAAAATCGACGTGCTGATCCTCCCCGTCGGCGGCATCTACACAATCAACGGGGAGCAGGCCAGGACTGTCGTTGAGCAACTCAAGCCACGCCTTTACGTCGTGCCCATGCATTACGGCGTTCCCAACTTCGACGACCTCCTCGGCCCCGACGAGTTCCTGGAGGGCTTCCCCAACGTGAAGAAGCTCAAGACCAACGAGTTCACCATCACGGACACGAAGCCCGACGCACCCAGCGTGATCCTGATGGACTGGAAGAAAGACGCCGCGCCGGGTCCAAAGAAATGACGAATGACGACGGCCGCTCCGAGCAACCATTCTAATGAGATGTTATCTGTTGTCGTGTAAGAGCTCTCAGCTGGTTTAAGACTGCCCTGCTTATGGACTTTAACCGTAAGGATTATTGGTTCCGCAGGACTTTTCATGCGACCCCTAAATGTTGCCCAGACCACTTGACTGGCATAACGAGTTTTTGCGATCTAATCTTCCCTGATGGCTCCCCTTTAATTTCTCGGGGCCTCGAGAGCGACTCGCAATGATTGGTCGTACATTCTTAGGTCGATACGAAGCCAAACGACTCCTGGGCGAGGGCGGCATGGGGCGAGTGTACCTCGCACGCCAGACGGACCTTGGTCGGGATGTCGTAGTCAAGGTGATGCACGAGCACATCGCTTCGGATGAGAAGTTCCGCGATCGTTTCCAGCGTGAAACGCTCCTGATGGCTCGCTTCCAGCATCCCAGCGCTGTCACACTTTATGACGCGAACCTCAACGATCCGAACGGTCCTTGCATCGTCATGGAGTACGTGAAGGGCCACAACCTCGAGACGATGCTGGCCAAGAATGGCCGGATGAGCGCACCCAGGGTCGGCCGCATCATCGGCGAACTGTGCGAGGTGCTCCAGGCGGCCCATAGCCAGGGGATCATCCACCGCGACTTGAAGCCGGCGAACCTGATGGTGATCGATCCGGACACGCCTCGAGAGCGGATCAAGGTCATGGACTTCGGTCTCGCCAAGTTGATGGAAGGCGAGATGGTGCGAAAGGTGACCGACACCAACGTCGACTTCGCCGTCGGCACCCCGGGGTATATCTGCCCTGAGCAGGTTCGTGGCGAAGAGATGGACCACCGCGGCGATATTTATTCCGTCGGCGTCATGATGTTCGAACTGCTGATGGGCCAGCTGCCATTCAACGGGCCCACCAGCATGGATATCCTGCTGGCTCACGCCACCGAGAGGCCGCCGACGTTTGCCGAACTGGGCCTCGGGGGCTGGGTGCCCGAGGAGGTGGAGGAACTGGTCCACGAATGCCTCGCGAAGGACCCCGCCGATCGGCCACAGAGTGCACGGGAACTGACGGAGCGTTTCGAGACCGCTTTGGATCGGGCGCAGGCTCGTCTCGAAGCCCGTGCCGCTGTGGAGCGACCGTTCACCTCAGGTTCGTCCGGCCAGTTGGCGGGGTTGTCCAGCCCCGCCGCCGAGGGCAGCGGCCGGCTGGCCGTGGCGTCGCCTTCCGCACCGACGGCCGTGCAGACCGTACCCAGCCAGCGAGATCGCGCGTCTCTGCCGTTCCACATGGAAGCCTGGATGCCGGAGCGGATCGCGATCATGAAACTCCGTGGCTTCGTCCACGATGCCGGCGGTGAAGTCCTCGAAAGCCTCCCGGGCCTCATCAAGGTAAGGCTCGGAGGGCGTGGGGTGGCGTCCAACAGCCTTTCCTGGTTTGGCATCGGCCGGAAGTCGTCCAACGTCATCGATGTGGAACTCCACTTGCACAAGCTGGACCCCGCGCTCGACAACAAGCTGACCGTGCATGTCTTATTTCATCCCAGCCATCCGAGCCTGCTGGGCGACCAATCCTGGCGTCAGAAGTGCTCGAAGATCTTCATCGAGCTTCGCGGTTACCTGATGGGCCGTTCGGAAGGGTAACCCTCCCTGCGAGCAGCCGCCTTCCGCTCGCACGCTACTTCAGTCACAACCCATCTGGATTGCCCATCTTCACGCATCGAATCGCTATTGCTGGTCGTTCCCGTTGATCCCGTCGAATCCGAATCGTCGATCCTACCCTTAGACGCGGCGGCCCTGACGTGGGGCCTGAAGCTCGGCGTTCAGTGAGGGAGGTTCATCATGTCACGGTGGCTCTGGAAGCGATCAGCACTGGCGGTGGTGACAGGTTTGAGCCTGAGCGCGGGTTCTTCCCTCTCCGCGGCGGACAAGCCCGCTGCATCCAACTATCAGCCCAACGACGTGATCGTGCTGAAGTCGCAGGGCTGGCCGGATCAGACGGTGACCGTGATCCGCTCCACGCGCCGGGCGGATGGCCGCATCCACACGGAAGTGAAGGATGCCTTGGGCAAGACGTTCACGATGGTGGACGACGCGCCGAACGGGGTGGTGGACAGGGTGAGCCAGGTGGTTCCCGCGGGTGCGAAGGACGACCTTCCGCGTGCGAAGCCTCGTGAGATTGATGCTCCGCCGGCGTCCGCGTTCGCGGCCTCGGATTCGCCACGCAAACGGCTCTTCGGCCGAGACAAGAGCGAATCGACGCCCGCGCCGGCGCCGGCGGCGGAACCGGAGAAAGAGAAGAAGCCGAGCTTTTTGAACCGGCTCTTCAGTTCCAAGAAGAAGGACGAGCCGGCACAACAGCCTCAACAACCGCAGTCGGCTCCGCCGCAGGGGCAGGCGTATCAGCCTCCCGTGCCGACGTATGCTCCGCCGCAGGGGCAGGCGTATCAGCCTCCCGTGCCGACGTATGCTCCGCCGCAGCCGACCTACGGCACGTTGACGGCGCCCGCCACGCAGGCGACTCCGAATCCCTACCCGGCCGTGGGTCAGCCGTCGAACCGCATTATCCCTGGAGTGCCGTCGCAGATGCCGATCGCTCCTGGCACGGGGGATCTCGCGCCGTGGAACCAGGTGCGTTCGCCGTCGCCTGCCCCTACGGTGGTTGCTCCCACGCCGCCGGTTGCAATGGCGGCTCCCACGCCGCCGGTAAAGGCCCCGGCACCCGCGGTGACGACCGGCACGACGCGAATCAATCTCACGCCCGAACCACCCACGGTGAAGCCGCAAGGGGTCGCGGACCCGAGCGTGACGACGCCCTCGGTCGTGGCGCCGACCGTGGTGGCCCCGAGCGTGGTGGCGCCGAGCGTGGTGGCGCCGAGCGTGACATCACCTTCGCTGCCTGCGCCCCCAGGGGTGCCTTCCCGGCCCTCGCTGCCGTTGGTTCCGGTCGCGCCGCCGATTACGGTTCCGGTTCCGCCCGTCGCGATTCCTGCGCTGCCGACGATCCCGAGTCCCTCGTCGATGACGAAGCCCGCGAATGCTCCAGGGATTCGCACCGTCGGGTATTTGAAGACGGAACAACGTCACGATGTGACGATTCTCGACGAGATCAAGCCCCAGGTGAAGATCCTGCGTGAAAGCGACTCCACCTCCGAGCGAGTGTTGGCAGTTCGCTGCCTGGCTGGCGGCCACTACGCCTCGCGGCTTGAAGTGAAGGCGGTTCTCTTCGAGTCGGCTCGCCTCGACCCGGAATCGAGCGTTCGAGCCCA
>Ga0105049_10008034_pt1 | contig 12238 bp, 10 predicted proteins | sample MAT06_FD_78087 | JGI IMG/M metagenome (GOLD analysis project Ga0105049, IMG submission 78087) | Freshwater microbial communities from Lake Fryxell liftoff mats and glacier meltwater in Antarctica - MAT-06 | ecosystem: Environmental > Aquatic > Freshwater > Ice > Liftoff microbial mat | place...
GCGGGCGCGAAGATAGCCCGCCAGCGTCCGCGGGACCGGATTCCTCGGCGTTCGTCGGGGTCCGACCGCGAGCGCAACCACGATCCGGACCCGGCCGAAACCCTGGACGATGGCGATGGCCGCCCTCTGGACGATACTGGAGGGCCCGCCGCGGCCCCCCGGACTCCCTCGTTTGAGCTTCTACAACCTCCACACCCACGACTTCGTGCGCGTCGCCGTCGGCGTGCCGCGCGTCCACCTGGCGGACCCGAGCGCGAATGCGGACGCGGCGATCCGGCTCTTGCGCGCGGCGGTCAAGCGCGGCGCGAGCGTATGCGCCCTGCCCGAGCTCGGGCTCACCGGGTACTCGTGCGAGGACCTGTTCCACCAAGCGGCGCTGCAACGCGCGGCGCTCGAGGCGCTCGAGCGCGTCGTGCGCGCCACGGCCGAAATGCAGGTGGTCGTCGCGGTCGGCCTGCCTTTCGCCGTCGACGGCGAACTCTACAACGTCGCCGCGATCGTGTGTCGCGGGCGCGTCCTCGGCCTCGTGCCGAAGACGTACCTGCCGAACTACCGCGAGTTCTACGAGCTGCGCCACTTCGCTCCGGCGACGCACGCGCGACGGCGCGAGGTCGAGCTGTTCGGCTGCACCGTGCCGTTCGGCGCGGACCAGGTGTTCGCGGTCGAGGGCCAGCCGAAGCTCGTGATCGGCGTCGAGCTGTGCGAGGACTTGTGGACGCCGCTGCCGCCGTCGTCGCTGGCGGCGCTGGCCGGCGCGACGCTGATCCTGAACCTCTCGGCCTCGAACGCGACCGTCGGCAAGTCGGACTACCGCCGTTCGCTCGTGCTGGGCCAGTCGGCGCGCTGTCTCGCGGCCTACGCCTACGCCGGCGCGGGCTACGGCGAATCGACGACGGACCTCGCCTGGGATGGACACGCGCTGATCGCGGAGAACGGCACGACGCTCGCGGAAGGCGAGCGTTTCCGCCGGGAAGAACAGCTCATTTGCGCCGACGTGGACCTCGGACGATTGGCGGCCGACCGCGAGCGCATGACGACGTTCGGAGCGACCGCGCGGCGCCACGCGGACGAGATCGCGCGCTATCGCCGCGTGTCCGTGCCGCTCGAGCTGGGCACCGAGGGTGAGCTCGCGCTCGAGCGCGTGTACGAGCGCTTCCCGTTCGTGCCCAGCGATCCGGTGACGCGCGCCGAGCGCTGTCGCGAGGTCTACCGCATCCAGGTGCAGGGTCTCGCGCGCCGTCTCGAGGCCGCGAAGTCCACGAAGGCCGTCATCGGTGTGTCCGGCGGACTCGATTCGACGCAGGCGCTGCTCATCGCGTGCCGCGCGGTGGACTCGCTGTCACTGCCGCGCAAGAACGTGATCGCCGTCACGATGCCGGGCTTCGCGACGAGCGACCGCACGCTCGATCAGGCGCAGCGTCTCATGAGCGCGTTCGGCGTCTCGGCCTCGACGATCGACATCCGTCCGAGCTGCAAGCAGATGCTCGCCGACATCGGGCACCCGTACGCGCGCGGCGAGCAGGTTTACGACACGACGTTCGAGAACGTGCAGGCCGGCGAGCGTACGAGCCACCTCTTCCGCCTCGCGAACCTGCACAACGCGCCGGTCGTCGGCACCGGCGACCTGTCCGAGCTCGCGCTGGGCTGGTGCACGTACGGCGTCGGGGACCAGATGGCGCACTACAACGTGAACTCGAGCGTGCCGAAGACGCTGATCCGCCACCTGATCCGCTTCGAGGCCGCGAGCGGCGAGCTGTCCACGGAAGCTTCACGCGCGCTGCTCGACGTGCTCGCTACCGAGATCAGCCCCGAGCTCGTGCCCGGCTCGAAGGACGGCCAGCCGACGCAGCGCACCGAGGAGGTCGTCGGCCCCTACGAGCTGCAGGACTTCCACCTCTACTACGTGAACCGCTTCGGCTACCGCCCGAGCAAGGTCGCCTTCCTGTGCTGGAACGCGTGGCGCAATGCCGCGCGCGGCACGTGGCCCGACGTGCCCGATGACGAGCGCCGCGCTTACGACCTGGGCGAGGTCCGCCGCTGGCTGCGCGTTTTCCTCGTGCGCTTCTTCGCCCAATCGCAGTTCAAGCGCAGCGCGATGCCCAACGGCCCTAAAGTCGGCTCCGGCGGCTCGCTCTCCCCACGCGGCGATTGGCGCGCACCAAGCGACGCCGACGCGACGACGTGGCTCGCCGAGCTCGACGCCCACGTGCCCGGCTGACGCAGCGCGAGCCGCTCGATCCGGTGCCTGGCTAACTTTCAGGGGATTCGATTCCGGGGAAACCACCCGCTCGCCGTCGGCGAGCCGCTCGCTCCGGTGCCTGGCTGGACTTTCCTGGACGCGGATGCTGGGGATCGAACCCCTCCCAGCCCGGCGGCGCGTCCCATGTCGTTCCTCGCACTCCTGCTCGCGCTCGTCCCTTCGATGTCGCCCGACGCGCGCGTCGAGGAGCCGCGTCCGGAGGTCTCACGCCTCGTGACCGGCCTCGACGCCGCCGTGAAGAGGGACGGCAAGGAGGACGAGCAGGCGCTCGCGATCGTCGGCCGACTGGCCGACATGTACGAGAAGTGCCTGCCCGTCGAGCGCGAGCTCATCGTCAAGCAGATCGGCCGCGCCCTGCGAGACCCGCGGCAGCGCCCCGACAAGAAGAGCTTCGAGCATCGCTTGGCGATGGCGTCCGCGCAGGCGCTCGGATCGATGGGCGACGCAGGCGCGAAGGAACTCGCTCCGGCGCTCGCGCTCGAGCAGTTCCGCGTCGACGGCGCGCTGATCGAGGAGACCATCGCGCAGCTCGGGCGCACGCGCGCGAAGCTCGCGACGGAGCACCTGCTGGAGATGGCCGGCTTCCGCAGTGTCCACTTCGTGCGCGGAGCGGCGCGGGGAGCGCTCCACTGGGGCGAAGCGGATGGCGCGACGCGCAAACAGATCTTCGAGGCCCTGCTCAAGCCCATGCAGGCCATGGCGGACGAGGCGCGTAGCGACGGCAGCGAAGCAGGCTACTCGGCCAAGCAGACCTTCGAGGGCGCACGCGACAGCGTGTACGAGGCGTTCGGAGTCCTCTCGGGCGGTGCCGAGGTGCGCGACATCGACGCGTGGCTCGCGTGGTGGAACAACAACAAGAACAAGAGCTGGGACCGGAAGAAGCGCTGAAGGATCAGCCGCCCGACTTGGGCGGGAACTCGTCCAGCAACGTCTTCACGGCCTCGCGCACTTCCTCGTCGCGCTCCTCAGGCGTCCACGAGCTGTCGATCGACTTCGACGCCGATCCGCGCCAAATCAGCGCGTTCTGGCCGGGATCGATCACGTCGATGAGCAGCGTGCCCTCTTCGTACTGGTACACGTCGATGTTACGTCCGCCGTGCCAATACCCGCGCGGCTGGTAGGTGTAGCCCCAGTCGACGACGCGCAGGCGATCCTGAGTGCCCACGTGCACCGCGAGCTGGAAGTCGGGTCGCGACACCGTCTCGGTGAAGCCGCGGTTCTTCAGCTCGGCATCGACGGCCTCGCGCACGCGCTTCATGTTGATCGAGTTGTCCTGCTTCTCGATCCAGGCGTAGCTCTTCAGGCCGACGAAGTCCTGCGAGGTGTCGTAGTCGAAGCTCGTCGAGAGTCCCGAGCACGCGGGCAACACGGCGAGAAGAGTGGCGACGACCCAGATGGAGGAATTCTTCATGGCGCGCGACAGCATACCGATCGTCGCTCCGCCGGGGCGGAAAGCCGGCGCCGCGATCAGCGCGCGGCGAGCACGCGCGCGATCGCTTCCATCGACGCGACCGGCGTGCCGGGCAGGATCCCCGAGCCCAGGTTGAAGACGTGACCGCTCGCACTGGCGAATCCGTCGAGCACGCGTCGCGCTTCGCGCTCCACGACCTCGGGCGCGGCGAAGAGGATCGTCGGGTCGAGGTGCCCCTGGATGGCACAGCGCGAACCGACGCGCGCCAGCGCTTCCTTCGGGTCGACGCGCCAGTCGAGTCCGATCGCGTCCGCGCCGCTGTCGGCGAGCACTTCGAGCAGCTGCGACGCGCCGTTCACGTACAAAATGATCGGGGCCCGCGTCCGCGCCTTCATCTCGCGCACTAGGCGCGCGACGTGCGGCAAGAGGTGCTCACGCCACGTGCGCGCGTCGAGCGCGCCGCCCCACGAATCGAAGATCTGCACGGCGTCCGCGCCGGCTTCGACCTGCATCGCGAGGTAGGGGACGAGGTTGTCCACGAGCCGCTCGCACAGCCGCGCGAACGTCGCGGGATCGCCGTGCATGAGGGCCTTGGCGTGCTCGAAATTGCGGCTGGTCCCGCCCTCGACGAAGTAGCTCGCGGTCGTCCACGGTGCGCCGCAGAACCCCAGGATCGCGCGCTCGTCGCCGAGCTCGCCACGCACGCGCGCGATCGCCTCGCCGAGGAACGCGGTGTCCTTGTGTGCGTCGAAATCGCGCAAGGCGTCGACGTCGGCGCGCGTGCGCACCGCGGGAGTGAGCTTCGGACCCTCGCCTTCCTCGAAGCGCACGTCGACGCCCATCGCGGCGCACGGCACGAGGATGTCCGAGAAGATGACCGCGACGTCCATCCCGAAGCGACGGATCGGCTGCAGCGTGACCTCGGCCGCGAGCGCCGGATCGCGCACCATGTCGAGGAACTGGTGGCCGCTGCGCACGGCGCGGTACTCGGGCAGGTAGCGTCCGGCCTGGCGCATGACCCACCACGGCGTACGGGTCACGGGTTCGCGGCGCAGCGCGGCGAGGAACAGTTCGCGAGGTGTCTGTGTCGGCATCGGCGCGAGGATCCTAACCGCCGCGCGCGCTTTCACGCGGCTTCCATTCGCGCAGCGCGAACAGGGCGAACGTCACCGCCCACGCGCCCACGACGTCGATCGAGTAGTGGATGTGCGCCAGCAGCACGGCCGCGACCATCGCGACGTGACCGGCCAGCGCGAGCCAGCGCAGCACGGGCCTGTGCCACACGTACAGCAGGAGGAGGAACGTCGTCGCCGCGTGTCCCGAGAAGAAGAGGTCCTGCGTGAGGTGCACGTGGATCGCGTCGTTGACGAAGACCTCGATCGGCGAGAGCAGCGCGAAGTACGCCGGCCAGAAGTCCGTGCCGGCCGGGGCGACGTCGACGCTGCCCGAGCCGGGTGCTCCGAGCGTCGTCAGCGCGATGCACGCGCCGCGCGCCAGCGAAACGAGGCCGCCGGTGATCATGTAGCGGATCCAGCGCCGCGGCTCGAGCGCCAGGAGCACGCACGAGATCGGCAGGTACGCGCCCAGCCAGGCCCAGTAGTTCAAGCGGTCGACCCACGGTACGTAGGGTAGGTTCTCGAGCAGGACGTCGTGCGCCGCGGGGCCCGCGCGACCCTCGGCCCACAGTGCGCAGAGCATCATCACCGCGTAGCACGCGTAGCGGAACGCGAGTGCGCCGGCGAGTTTCGGCCACAGCGCTGCCAGCGCGCGCCACCACGCGCGCTCGGGGACTCGCGCCGATTCCGTCACCGCCTCCATCCGTGGACGGTATCGACGCCGTGCTCCGCGGCGCAACGATCGCGAGCGGGGCTCCGCCGGTTCCGCGCGCCTGCTACGCTCGGTTCGTGCGCGCACATCTCCTCGTCCCGTTCGTCCTGATCCTCGGCGCTTGCGGGGACGACAAGCCGCGGACTCCGAACGTCCTGCTGATCTCGATCGACACGCTGCGCGCGGATCATCTGGGTTGCTACGGCTACGGGCGCGCGACGAGCCCGAACCTCGATCGGCTGGCAGCCGAGGGCGCGCTGTTCGAGCAGCACGTCAGCTCGAGCTCGTGGACGCTACCCGCGCACGCGGCGATCTTCACGGGCCTGTCCGACTCGGGTCACGGATGCACCGACGTGGACAAGGCGCTCGAGCCGCGCTTCGAGACGATCGCGGAGCGTTTCCAGTCGAACGGTTACGCGACGGCGGGATTCTTCGCCGGCCCGTTCCTCCATCCCGCGTTCGGATTCGGGCAGGGATTCGACCAGTACACGGACTGCACCTCGTACGGCGCGGCGCTCGACGCGGCGAACCCCGTCGACTGGGCGAAGGACGACACGACGCGCAAGGCCTCGCACGAGGACGTCGCGAATCCGCGCACTTTCGAGGCCTTCCAGCGCTGGTTCGGCGCGCGCGAGGAGAAGCCCTTCTTCGCGTTCGTCCACCTGTGGGACGTGCACTACGACTTCACGCCTCCGCCGCCGTTCGACACGCGCTTCGATCCGGACTACACGGGCTGGGTGGACGGGAAGAACTTCTTCTTCGACGAGCGCATCGGCCCCGAAATGGCGAAGCGCGACCTCGACCACCTGATCGCGCTGTACGACGGCGAGATCGCCTGGACGGACACGTACCTGGCGAAGATCCGCGACGAGCTCGAGCGCGCGGGCGTGCTCGACGACACGGTGATCGTCGTCACGTCCGATCACGGTACGGAGTTCTTCGAGCACGGCTGGAAGGGACACCGCACGACGCTGTACGACGAAGTCATCCACGTGCCGCTCGTCGTGCGCTACCCGAAGTCGATCCCGGCGGGGATGCGCGTGTCGGCGCAGACTCGGTCGGTCGATCTCGCGCCGACGCTGCTCGAACTCTGTGGTCTCGGAGAGCTACGCGACATCTCGGGGGTGAGCTTGCTCGACCTGATACGCGAGCCCGTCCTGCGCACGAGCGCTGGACCGCGCGCGATTTCGGAGCTCGACAGCGTCGGCCGCTCTCTGATCTCCGTGCGCGAGAAGGGCTGGAAAGTCATCGGCGACCGATCGCGAGCGACGGCGCGCACGTTCGATTTGCGCACGGATCCGGGCGAAAAGCGTCCGATCGAGGATTCCGCGTCGCCGCTCGTCGCGACGGGCGCGGAGGCGCTCGAATCGGCGGGGACCGAGCTGCAGCGGTTGTCGGAAGCGCACGCGGGCGCGTCCGCCGGTTCCGCGCCGCCGCCGGGCGTGCAGAAGCACCTCGACGATCTGGGCTACACGGGTCAGGACGCGCCGCCGCGAGAAGGGCCGCGCTAGCAGCCCGTGTCCTCCGCGCGGCCGACTTTCCGCGAGGCACTGCGCGTGTGGCTCGGTGTCGGGCTGAACAGCTTCGGCGGGCCCGCAGGTCAGATCGCGGTCCTGCACCGCGAGACCGTCGAGCGCCGCAAGTGGATCGACGAAGCGCGATTCCTGCACGCGCTCGATCTGTGCATGCTTCTTCCCGGGCCCGAAGCACAGCAGCTCGCCGTGTACTCGGGGTGGATCCTGCACGGCGTTCGCGGCGGGCTCGCGGCGGGAATCTTGTTCGTGCTGCCCGGTGCACTGGCGATGCTCGCGTTGTGCTTCCTCTACGTGGAAGCGCGCGATCTGGGCTGGTTCCAGGCGGTTTTCCTGGGCGTGAAGTGTGCGGTCGTCGCGCTCGTCGCCGGCGCGGTCTGGCGCGTCGCTGCGCGCTCGCTGAAGACCGCAACTGCGTGGTGCGTCGCCACCGCCGCGTTCGGCGCGACGTTCGTCCTCGGGATCGCGTTCCCGTTCGTGGTCGGTGCGGCCATCGCGCTCGGGATCGTGATCGAGCGGCTGCGGCCGGGCTCGCTGCGGCCGCACGAAACCCCCGAGCCCATCGCGGCGGAGCTCGAACGGCCGTCGATCGCGCGTTCGCTGCGCACGGCGATCGTCGGGCTCGCGCTGTGGCTCGCGCCGGTTTCGATCTTCGTCGCGCTCGATCCGGGCGGCGGTGTGCAAGCGGCGATGGCGCGCTTCTTCACCGGCGCTTCCGTCGTGACGTTCGGCGGCGCGTACGCGGCCCTGTCCTACACGGCCGAGCACGCCTCGGCGGCCGGCGGTTGGCTCTCGCCGGGCGAGATGGCCGACGGGCTCGGCCTCGCCGAGTCCACGCCGGGACCACTCATCCTCGTTCTGCAGTTCGTCGCGTTCGTCGGTGCGTACCACCATCCCGGCCAGCTCGCGCCGGTCGTCTCCGCGCTGCTCGCGTCGGCCGTCATGTTGTGGACGACGTTCGCGCCGTGCTTCCTGTGGATCTTCCTTTTCGCGCCGTGGATGGAGCACGCGCGCGCGAACCGGCGCATCGCTGCGGCCTTGGCGGCCGTGACGGCGGCCGTCGTCGGCGTGATCCTCGATCTCGCGGTGTGGTTCGCGATCCACGTGCTTTTCCGCGAAGTGCGCGCGCTCGAGCTCCCTGGCGTGCGCGTAGAAGCACCCGTGTGGTCCTCGATCGACGCGTGGGCGCTCCTGCTCACTGCACTGGCCGCGTTCTTGCTCTTCACGCGTCGCTGGCCGCTGCTCGCGGTGCTCGCGACGTGCGCGATCGCCGGCGTCGTCGGCCGCGCCTTCGCGTGACGGTCAGTAGAAGACCGAGCGCGTGCGGTGAGGTTGTGCGCCCGAGCGGCGCGCCTCGCGAGCGCGCTCGCGCAACCAGCGGTCGACTTCCACCGCCGTGACCTCGGGCAAGCGCGCCTGGATCTTCGTCGCGACGCGCTCGAACGCGTGGATGGCCGCGGCGCGAATCTCGACCTCGCGCTCCGAATGGGCCGGGACGATCTCGCCGTGGTCGACGCGCTCCGTGAGCTGCGCGTCGTACGACAGCACGCCGGCTGTCCGCAGCGCGAGCGCGCACTCCGCATCCGAGCTGGGCGCTAGCTCGCGCATGTCCTCGAAGCGCCCGAGTCCGTCGCCATTCGCCTCGACCGCGAGGTCGCACACCAGTCGCTGCGCGCGGTGGAAGAAGGGGACGTCGATACCGCGGTAGCGCTGCACGTCGTTGAAGTAGGGGATCGTCGAGAGCGATTCGCACAGGCGCGCCGCCGAGCCCTGCGCGGACTCGACGAGGCGATCGAACGAACCCTCGTGGCGATCGATCAAGTAGCGGCCCAGATCGCGCACGGCGCGCGTCTGGAGCTCGACGAACTCCGCTTGCGGCGGATCCTCCAGGCCCTGGCCGCGCAGCTGGGCGACCTCGGCCGCCGTCGCGTGGACCATGTCGCGCGGCGCGGGAGGCCCCGAGGTCGCGAAGAGGTTTGCGAGGGCCGCGTCGAGGTTGTCCGCCGCGGTTTCCGCGGCTTGAAGGCGCAATTTGGGCTCGTAACCGCTGCCAAAGCGCAACGCTGCGCGCAGGACGAGGAACGTCAGCGCGTGGTCGGGATCCAGGCCGCTCGGCAAGGGCAGCGGCGCGGTGGGCGTGAAGAGCTCGGCCAGCTCGTCCGCTTTCTGGGTCAGGACGCCGACGTGCGCCGCCCGCTCGGCCACGACGCGGGCTCCGCGCCGGACGTGCAGGAACGAGACGCTGGAGACGGACGCAGATGACATCCGGGGCTTCTAGCACACGACTCCACGCGAAGCGAAGCGCGATTCGGCGCCCAGCGTGCCGAGCGCGCGGAGCGCGTGAAGAAATCACGGGCCACGCACCGGGGAAGTGGCGCCACCCGGATCCGACCGTGCGACGGCTCGGTCGCGTCACGCGCTCTCAGCGCGAGCTGCGCGCGAGACGCACTCCGCTGAACTGCCAGCGCGCGTCGGGCGCGAAGAAGTTCCGGTAGCTCGCCCGCACGTGTCCGCGTGGAGTCGCGCACGACCCGCCGCGGAGGACGAGCTGATTGATCATGAACTTGCCGTTGTACTCGGATGCCTCGCCTTCCCACGGGCGGTAGCCGGGGTAGGGCGAGTACGCGCTCGACGTCCATTCCCAGACGTCACCGAACATCTGGCGCGGGCCACTTCCGGCCGGCGCTGCGCGCGGGTGGGGGACGCCGCCGTCGGCCAGATTGCCCGTCGGAGCGATGCCGGTCGCCGCGTGCTCCCACTCGGCTTCGGTGGGCAGACGCGCTCCGCTCCAGCGCGCGAACGCGTCGGCTTCGTACCAGCTCACGTGGCACACGGGCTGCGCGGGATCGAGCGGACGTTCGCCGGCCAGCGTGAACTCGGTGCGCGCACCGTGGCGCGCGTGCCCCGCATCGTCGCTCTGTCGCCAATGGAGCGGCGCCGTCCACCCGTGAGCGCGAACGGCGTCCCAACCCTCCGACATCCACAGTTCGGGCCGCGCGTAGCCTCGAGCATCGACGAACACGAGCCACTCGGCGTTCGTGACGGCGCGCGACGCGAGCCCGAACGGCTCGAGGAACACGCGGTGACGCGGCGTCTCGTTGTCGAAGGCGAACGAGCCGCCTCCGTGGCCGATCTCGGCGATTCCACCTGGAAATCCGAGCCATTCGAGTTCCATCGCAGCAGCGTGCGCGAGCGACGATCCTTCGCGGTAGACGGGCGAGAGCGGGTTGCAGCCCAACAAGTACTTGAGGTCGGTGAGGATCAGCTCCTGGTGCTGTTCCTCGTGGTGAAGGCCGCGCTCGATGCGTTCCAGCGTGCCCGCATCGACGTTGCCGCGCGCGAGCAGCGCGCCGAGAGCGGCGTCGACGTGCGCGCGATACTCGAGGACGTCCGCGAGGCTCGGACGCGAGAGCACCCCGCGTTGCACGCGTTCCCACATCGGCCCGACGCCGACATAGTAGGAGTTGAAGAGTTCGCGAAACGCCGGATGAAACGGCCGGTAGCCCTTCACGGTGCACGCCAGCACGAACGTCTCGAAGAACCACGTCGTGTGCGCGAGATGCCACTTGATCGGGCTCGCGAACGGCGCGGCCTGGACCTGGCAGTCCTCGGGCGAGAGCGGCTCCGCGAGCGCGCGCGTGGCGGCGCGCGTCGCAGTGAAGCGCCGCGACAGGACTACAGTCGATACGGACATCGCGAGGATCGTAGCCGCTCGCTGCATCGGCCGTCGCGGCCGGACTGCGGCTTCGGTCGAGGAGATCGCCCGACACGGTTCGTGCGAGCTGCGGCGCGTGCGGGGTTCCTCGACGGAGGAGGGCTCGATCCGATGCCGCGGGAATTGCGCTCTGCGAGCATCCTCGCGAATCTTCCGCTCCGCCGGATCGCGCGGCCAGCGCAGGCGGGCCGGATCGGGTGTTCTCAGCCCTTTGCGGATCCGCGTGCCGAGATCAGCTCGTCGAGCTCCTTCTGCAACCGCGGCAAGATCGCGTCGTAGGGGAACGCGCCGAGCTCCTCCTCGCCGCGCTTCAGGTTCACGAGCGTCGGCCCGCACCACAGTCCGAGGTCCGCGTCGTCCGTCTCGCCCGGGCCGTTCACGCGGCAACCCATGACCGCGATCGTCAACTTGTGCGCCTTCGCGTACTCGGTCATGCGCTTCACATCCGCCGCGAGCTCGATGAACTTCTCGTTCTCGACGCGGCTGCACGACGGGCACGCGATGATGTTCAAGCCGTCGAAGAAGTTCGGCGGCACCGAACGGAACCGCCCGGCCTCGATGTCGCGGATCAGCTCGCGCCCGACCGCGATCTCGCGGCCCTTGTCGTCGAACGGCACCGTCAGCGAAACGCGCAACGTGTCGCCGATGCCGCGCGCGAGCAGCTGCTCGAACGCGATGCGCGTCTTGATGATGCCCTCGGGCGGCATGCCGGCTTCGGTGACGCCCAAGTGGATCGGGACGTCGGGGCGCTCGGCGGCGAAGCGCATGTTGGCCTCGACGACGAGGCGCGGATCGCTGTCTTTGATCGACACGACGTAGTCGGTGAAGCCCAGCGCATCGACGAGCGCGCAGTGGTCGATCGCGCACGCGACGATTGCCGACACGTGGTCGTCGGGAAAGCGCGCGTCGTACTCGGGCGCGATCGAGCCGGCGTTGATGCCGATGCGGATGGCGCAGTCGTGCTTCGCAGCCTGATCGACGATCCACGCGACCTTGTCGCGCGTCGACTTCTCCTTCTCGTGGTGATGGAGGTGACCGGGGTTGTAGCGGATCTTGTCGACGTAGGGCGCGACGTGCTCGGCGAGGCGATAGCTCTCCTGCAAGTCGACCGAGAGTCGCGCATCCGTCTGCGCGCGCAGCTTGGCTAGCGCGTCGACATCCGCGCGGCTGTCGACGGCGATGCGGATGAGGTCCGCGCCAGCCTCCTCGAGGATGCGGATCTGTCGCAGCGTCGCCACGAGGTCGCGCGTCCGCGTGGCGGCCATGCTCTGGACGGCGATGGGCGCAGCACCGCCGACCTCGAGGCCTCGGATGCGGATCGTGCGCGTCTTGCGGGGCGGGATCATGAAGCGGAGCATCATAGATCGCCGAACCCCGTACGGAGTCAGGTGAGTTCGTGCAGGGTCCTCTGCGTACGGAGTCAGGTGAGTTCGTGCAGGGTTCGCCGCCGCGCCGTCAGCAGCACTTTCGCGCTCGGGCGAACCCTGCACGAA
>Ga0105049_10008036_pt1 | contig 12236 bp, 12 predicted proteins | sample MAT06_FD_78087 | JGI IMG/M metagenome (GOLD analysis project Ga0105049, IMG submission 78087) | Freshwater microbial communities from Lake Fryxell liftoff mats and glacier meltwater in Antarctica - MAT-06 | ecosystem: Environmental > Aquatic > Freshwater > Ice > Liftoff microbial mat | place...
AACCCGGTCGGTAACGCATGAGCAACTCGGCACAATGGACGGAAGCAACAGGCGTATTGTCGGGAACCGAACGAAAATGGCGAGCGTTTACCCAGGTACGATGAAGTTGTCTGCGTTTAGCCGTGCCGCGGAGTCTTCGGAGCGAAGCGCTGTGTAAGGAGACAAACCGGAGACCGCTCCTTTGCCCCTTTCAGGCCTCTGGGGCGTTCCGGCGGCCATCCGATTTGGTTTCCACGCGAAGTTTCAATACCCTGCGTTCTCTGTGCCCTCTGCGGCGAAAAGATTCTGCATAAAACCTACTTCCCGTTCGGACTCGTCACGTAGGGCGTGAGGCCGCCTTCGCCGGGCTTGATCGTTTTCGACTGCGTTCCTCGCGTTTCTTGCACGAAGACTTGGAACGGGTCGCCGCTGTAACAGACTTCGTTAAAGAACGCGAAGACGGTTGCATCGTCGGTGCGGAACATCGGGCCGAGTTTGCCGGCGGTGGTGGTGTAACTGAAGTTGCCGAGGATCTCGCTGATGCCGCCGTTTTTGGTATGCAACAGTGTACCGCCGCGTTCGGTTTTGTAACCGAGCACCCAGAGTTTTCCGCCATCGTTGGTAATGTGCGTACCCTGGTTTTCGACGTTGAGTTGCCGCGCCCACACTTGCTGGCCGGGGTTGAAACGCATGTCGTCGGTGACGACATCCTCAATGAACAGATCGCCCGCTTTCTTGCAGGTGACCTTCTTCGTTTCGAGGCTACGCAACACGATGGTACGCGACGTGTTGATCTCGATGCCGCCGTTGATCGGCGCAAAATGCTCGATGAACACGACTTTCGCGTCGCCGTCCTCAACGATGAAATCGGGTTTGGATTGCGATGTGTAATCGATCCAGTTACCGACGCCGAGGATGCGCCGAACTTTGCTGCGAATCTTTACGGGCTTTCGAATCGCGTACGAACCGGGGAAAAATACCGTCGTCGCGCCACTGTCGATTGCCTTCTGGATCGCATCGGCGGAGTCTTTGTTTCCCGTCGGGTCGGCACCGAACTTGTCGACGATGGCCCAGTTCTTCGGGTTGTCCCACGGTGCCTCGGGCGTTTCGCGGATCGGCAAATTCAGCGACTTGACTGGCACATCGAACGGGTTACTCGCCAGTCCCTGATGCCATTCCACGATGTTCGGGCCGGTTTCACCGTTCGGTTTTCCTTCCGAGACGAGTGCCGTCTGGTACCCGGTTGTCGTGATGTTCCGCGCGAAGAAAGGAGCCTTACCGACGACGATGGCGGTGCTTGCCCCTTTTGGCGAAGTTAATTTGCTATCGATGAGCACGGTGAAGCTCTTCGCGTCGATGGCGGGTACGTCGTTGACGCTCTCGAGTCCGCGAATGCTGATCGACTGCCCGAGGTTAGCGAGGCCGACTTTCGTCTGGCCCGTCAAACGGATCCGTTCGAACGTCTGGCTGTTGACCGAACCGGCACAACGGATACCCGTCTCGAAGCCTTGCACGCGGAGGTTTTTCACGAGCAGCGGGCCGTTCATATCGCGATGGCCGAGGTCGAACCCGATGAAACCTTGGCCGTCCTGCGACACCACATCGACGTCGCGCACCGCACCGGTGTTGTTCGAATAAAATTGCAATCCGACCGCACCCGCATTGCCGTTGCCGACGTCGAATGTGACGTTCTGAATGTAGTTGTGGAACCAGTCGGCCGAGCCGTACCCGCCGCACCACATCATCGTTTGCGGGGCGTTCGCATCGGGGAACGCCTTGTCCTTGAGGCGAAAGATCGTCTTCGCGGTACTCTGCCCCTGAATGAAGTTGAAGCCCCACGCACCCTGATTCTGGCTGTTTTTATTCGACCACATCAGCGGCCGGGAAATCACATACGTGCCATTCGGAAAGTAGAGAATTTTGTGCAAACCCATCACATCGAGCAGGGCTTTCTGGATCGTCGCGGTGTTGTCGGTCGTGCCATCGCCCTTCGCCGAATACGGGGGTTTCGTGATGTCCACGACGGCAGACGAGGCCGGAAACGCGATGGCGGGAACTTCCGCGAATAATTGCGGAGTGAACATCGTGAGAGCGAGCAAACTGAGACTGCGCATAGCGGTTACTCTTTCCAACGCGGGTGCGAATGAAAGAGTATGCCGGAATCGCGCCGCTAGCGCACGAAAAGATTCGAGATTTTCTGGTGAAGACGCCCACTTGCCGATAGTCTGTTTGCGTACGTTGAGACGCAAACAGAGGGAATTCAAGTGCCGCAGAAACCGATCGAGACGACGGTCGAATTCCTGTCGAATCCGCACCAATCGTCGCCATCCGTTTCGGAAGAAACCGCGAATGCCTGTCCGAGCGAGACTTACGAAATGCCGTATTTCGCACTCCCCGCGCAGCCAGGGGAGATCGGGCGGCTCGGCAAATATCGCATTCAAAAAGAACTCGGTCGCGGTGGCATGGGGGCGGTGTATCTGGCGTTCGACGAACGCTTGCAACGCCAAGTCGCGCTGAAAGTGATGCTGCCGAAGTTCGCCACAAACCCAACGGCCAAGGATCGTTTCCTTCGCGAAGCGCGTGCTGCGGCGCAGATCTGTTCCGACCACATCGTGAACATCTACGAAGCCGACGAGATCGACGGGACGCCGTACATCGCGCTCCAGTTGTTGCAAGGCTATCCACTCGATGACTACCTGAAAAAGAAGGGTTCGCCGTCGCTTTCGCAGATCGTCCGTATCGGCCGGGAGGTGGCAATCGGCCTGGCGGCCGCGCACGAACTGGGCTTAGTTCATCGCGACATTAAGCCGAGCAATGTCTGGCTCGAAGCGCCAAATGACCGCGTCAAGATTCTCGACTTCGGACTGGCGAAACCGGCCGAAGGGGCCGAAGTGGCCGAACTGACGGCATTGGGTGCGGTAGTCGGTACACCCGCTTACATGGCTCCCGAACAGGGGCGGGGCCTCACGATCGATGGTCGCGCCGACCTCTTCAGTCTCGGTTGCGTGCTGTATCGCCTGTCGACGGGCAAACCGCCGTTCGCGCGGACGACGCTGATGAGCATCTTGATTGCCATCGCCATCGAAGAACCGACGCCGGTGCGCGAGTTGAACCCGGATGTGCCTCAACCGCTCGCGGACCTCATTCACCGGTTGTTGGCCAAGAACGCCGCCGACCGGCCCGCCGATGCACAGGCTGTGGTGAAAGAATTCGACGAGATCATCGAGCCGACGAGGAAATCGGGTGAAGGGATCCCGCACGGACTCGACTCGCCGATGACGGTGAGCGTGCAACATAGCCGCGAGTTGGCGGACATCGACACGTCCATGGACTCCGAAACGGAGAAATCGCAAGTCGATGCGAGCCTATCGTCGCCACGCAAGTTCCCCACGATTCTGGCCGGTTCGCTGTTGTTCGCGCTGATTGCGATCGTTGTTGCGGGCGTCATCTTCATCAAGATCACGAATAAAGACGGCACCATCACCGAAGTGAACGTACCCGCGGATTCGAAGATCGAAGTCGATGGCAAGACGGTAGCGTCGGTAACGAAGGTTCCGGAAGTGAAGATTCCGGAAGTGATAGTAAAGCCTCCGAAGCGGGGTCCGAGCCTGCCCGCCACGTTCAAAAACACGTTGGGCATGGAATTCGTGCGCGTGCCGAATGGAACAGCATGGCTAGGTGGGATGGCCGGTGCCCTTGGGAACGTGAAGGTCGAGATCGTGGCCGACTTCCACCTCGGTAAGTACGAAGTGACGCAGGGCGAATGGCAGGCCGTGATGGGCAAGAACCCGAGCCACTTTACTTTTGCCGTACTGGGCAAGGACCAATTGAAAGGTGTGAACGTGAATGATGTGCCTCGCTTACCTGTGGATTCGGTGTCGTGGGACGACTGCCAGGCGTTCATCGCGAAGTTGAACGACAAGGTAAAGGAGACGGGATTCACGTATCGTCTGCCAACGGATGCCGAATGGGAATATGCGTGTCGCGGCGGGTCGGTCACGCGGGACGCCAGCGGATTCGACTATTGTTTCACTTATCCTGGCAACGGGATCACATCCAAGCAGGCGAACTGCAATGGGGACGGGACGCTGAAGCGGACATCGGTCGTGGGGTCGTACCCGCCTAACCCGTTCGGCCTGCACGACATGCACGGCAACGTGTGGGAGTGGTGCGACGACGATGGGCGGATCGAGGATGGCATCCCACATAAAATTCATCGAGGCGGTGGTTGGTACAACGATGCCCGCCACTGCCGCGCCAGTTCCCGCGATTACAGCCCGGCCGATATGCGGCTGCAAGGCATCGGCCTGCGATTGGCGCGAGTCTCGGTCGATGGCCTGGTAACGAGAGTCGATCGCGACCGCCAAGCGGCCGAATGGCTGTTCGCACGCGGCGCAAATTTCGGTTACACCAATCTCAGCGGCTACCATTACGTTGTCGTCGCCAAAACCCCTACTTTTCCTGCTGGCGAATTCAAACTCGATAATTTCAGACTCGTCGGCAAATTCGCCGACAGAGATTTGGCACGATTTCAAGGGTTGAATCGGCTCGATACGATCAGTCTCAACGATACCGATGTCGCCGATGCCGGGTTAGAGTCGTTGGTCGAACTGCCCAAGTTGGAGAAGCTTTACCTCGAAGGCACTAAGATCACCGACGCGAGCCTCAAGCGACTGGCCGGAGCGAAAACGCTGAAACTGCTCCAACTCAATCGAACGAAAATCTCCGACGACGGACTGAAGCAACTCCACGGCCTGAGTGCGCTGGCAGAAATCCAACTCCACAAGACCGCCGTCACAGCAGCCGGTGTTCAAGCGCTCGCCGAGGCCCTGCCGAAGTGCAAGATCGAGAGCGATTTCGGGAAGCCGAAGTAGCCCTCTCGCTTCGCGACAAGTAATTGGGCTTCCCTCGTTCGCCGGTTTTGGTATGTGCTTCCTCGCAGGGGTTCGTAGGGGGACGTTTTCTTGTTTGGGGAGTATCGCATGGACGCCACACAAACGCGCACGGGTAGCCACACGCACAATAGCCGGTCTGAAAGTTTGCCGCTGGAACAGATCAAACAAAATCCGTATCAGCCGCGGAAGCGATTCGACGACGAAGAGTTGTCGCAGTTACGCGATAGCATTACGAATCACGGCATCTTGCAGCCGTTGGTCGTTCGCAAAATGGGCGACGGGTTTCAACTCATCGCCGGGGAGCGTCGATTGCGTGCCGCGAAGGCCGCCGGGTTACGCGAAGTGCCCGTTCACGTCGTCGATTTCAACGAACAGCAAGTGTTCGAGGCCGCGCTCGTCGAGAACATTCAACGCAGCGATCTGAACGCGATCGAGAAAGCAACGGGGTTCAAAGAATACCTCGAACGCTTCAAGATGACGCAAGACCAACTCGGCGCGAAGCTCGGGCTGGATCGTACCACCATCAGCAATCTCGTGAACCTGCTGAACCTGCCCGACGACGTGCAAGATGCCGTGCGTCACGGGACGATCACGCTCGGCCACGCCAAGGTGCTGAAGGGCGTCGCCGATTCGAAATTGCAGTCGAGTTTGTGTAAAGACATCATCGTTCGGAGCCTGTCGGTTCACGCGCTCGAACAGCAAATCAAGCTGCTCCGGCAAGAACCCGCCACCGCCGCCGACTCGGGTTCCAAGCGCGAAGCGACCGCACCCGCCGAAAAAACCGCACACGTCACGAGCCTCGAAAACGACCTGCGCCAGAAGTTCGCCTGCCGCGTCGAGATCAAAGTGAAAGCCAAGGAAAAGGGCCAGATCGTCATCGGCTTCGATAACAACGACGACTTCGAGCGGATCATGCAAGTTCTGAATGGCTAAACTCGTTTAGCCGCGCCGCGGAGTCCTCGGAGCGAAGCGCGGGCTCGGCGTATCGGATAACATTATCAACGGGTTAACGCCCCGCGCTTCTACGCAAAGCCTGCGCGGCGCGGCTAAACGCGGACGGATTCTGGCACGTCGTTTAAGATGGCATGGCGATTGCGGATGAAGCTTCGTGTCTGTCACTCACACGGAGCTTTCCCGATGGCCGCACGAACATTTACCACCCACAACGACATGCCTGCGGATCGCCGCGCTTCGGTTGTGGCACTTATTAACAAGCAATTGCTCGATCTGATCGACTTGTACACGCAGACAAAATATGCACACTGGAACGTGAAAGGCCCGCATTTCATCGGGCTGCACGAACTGTTTGACAAGCTGGCGGAGGAAGTCGAAGAAGCGATCGACGAAGTCGCCGAACGCGCCACATCGCTCGGCGGGGTGGCACTCGGTACTGCACGGCACACCGCCTCACACACGCGATTGACGGAATTTCCAGGCGAAACGTTCGATGGCGTCGCCGTGGTGACGGCGCTCGTTGAACGATTCGCTGCAGTCGGTAAAACGACCCGTGCCGCTATCGACGAAGCCACGAAGCTCGAAGATACCGACACGGCCGATCTGTTTACGGGAGTCTCGCGCGACCTCGACAAATCGACGTGGTTCCTCGAAGCTCACCTTCAGAAGTAAACACCGTGCCGAACGACACACCGCCTTTGCCCACGCCCAGTACCCGCAGCCGCCTGCCGATCTGGGGTGGGCTGTTAGCACTTTTCTTGCTCGTTCCAGGCATCGGCGTGCCGATTCTGCTATCGCTCTTTGCCGAACCCGCGTTCCAGTCGTTCGACGAACTCAACGCCGCCGACATTCGCGCCATGGAAATCTTCGTGCTGAATCGCCCGGATCGCGGCCCGGACATCGGCAAGATTCGCATCTTGTTCCCCATCGCCGAAACCGATCACCCGCTGCTGCTGGCACACTTTTTGAAAGCAAAACGGGTCGACCAATTGCCGCCGAAGGTCTGGCTCGGGCGGCTCGTCGTGAAGCTGAAAAACGGCAAGAAACAGGACGTATTGCTTTATCGCGTCGGCGATGAAAACGACCCGAAGAACAAAGTGAAATTGCTGTTTAAGATCGGCCAGTATCAGTACGAAGCCGGCCCCGCCGACCCGCTGACGGCACTCCTCGACGAATGCGTCGCGAAGGGGTAGTTATGCGGCAGGTGGGAACGTCACATCGCGATACAGGTCTGCCATCGGGATTTCGTTGGGTATCGATGCGAGTGTAAAATTCGCGGTGATCGAGTGATGCATCACGACGGTCCACGCGCCATTGGGCTGACGCACGAACTGTTCGGCGGTTCGTCTTGCGAGACGAGGATGTATTCCTGCAACGACGGCATTTGCGTGTAGTGACGAAACTTGGTCGTGCGGTCGTAACGCTCGGTGGAATGGGACAACACTTCGAAAATGACACGCGGGTTCATCATCGACTGGTCGTCGTGACTCGAAAAGATCGCAGTTCCGCAAACGATGACGACATCGGGATAGGCGTAAAGCCCGGTCGGATCGACGAGAACTCGCTGATCGCTCGAATACGATCGGCACGATGTGCCCTTGAGACGGTTGAACATCTCGCTAACCAGATTCTCTTTGACGATGTTGTGCTCGTTGTTCGCACCCGCCATTGCGAACATTTCGCCGTCGTAAAACTCGCTTTTGCTGACAGCCTTTCGCTCGATTTCCAGATACTCAGTGGCCGTCATTTTGCGTTTCGGTATCGCGATCATCACGATCTCCAGTTAGCCACTACGACCGCACTTCCACCGGGATCGCCTTTTCGGCGGGGAAGTACGCGCGGCTCAATGCGGCGTGGGTGGCAAATAGCAGGCCCGTGAAGACGATGTCGCTGGCGAACGTGCCACGGTAGAACGGAATTGCGCCGATGTAGCAATTCAGCAAGCCTTCGAGCGAATAGCCGTACGGCAATGCCTGGGTTAGCCACGAAACGAAGTTCGTAACGAGGAAGAAGCCGAGGCCCGAACCGATCGTTGCGAGCAGAATCGCCACCGGCGATTCGGACTTGCCGACGAACTTCTGGCCGCTGATGACGTACCCGACGAGGCAGAGTGCGACGATCAATCCCGAGGCAAATTCGCCGATGCTGTTTTCCAGCAACGGATTGAAAAAAGAAAGGTACCACGGCGTGTAAACCGGGGTCAGTCCTTGCTGATACCACAACGCGAGATCGGCGAGCGCGTTGATTCCGAGAACGATCGGGATCGCGTAACGGAGGCTGAGCCGGGCACCGGCGAACAGCGCTACGGCACCGACGGGGGCAAAGTTGAGCCAGCGATATTCGTTCGGCACGAGCCGCACGACGGCGGCAAACGCAGCGGCCGCTACGACGAGTGCCAGCGTCATCGGCAAGGAATTCTTGACGCGAGGCGATTGGGTGAAGTTTGTGTTCATCCCATGATGTTAGGTACGCACCGCTCCAGACGCAACCCGGATACACTGAGACAGTCTGTGGAGTGCGCAACGTTCCTGCTGAAGTTTGAGGATTTCCATGCAGACCGACGACAATATGCTCGGCATTCCGGTGGGTCGAAAAACCGCGACGTTGCCAGAACCGGTGCGGCCGCAAACGGTGCGCGAGCCGGAACTGCGCCCCGGCGAAACCGAGTTGGGCCGCCCGACGAACATTCCGCACGATCTGCGATTGCTCACGGATGAAGACCGCAAGCGGATCCAAGCCGAGGACGAAGCGCAGGCGGTTCGCGAACTCGCCGAGGCCGAGGAACTGCTGGCGTCGGACCCCGAAGTCTTCGGCTGGCTCGGCTTCCTGTCGCACCCCGTGGCGTTCGCGTTCCTGATCGGCATGGCGGCGATTCTCGCGCTGTTCCTTTACGCCCAAGCGATGAGCGTACTCGGCTCGCTTGCGATGCAACCGGCGTGGGCGCAAACCGTCGGTTACACCGGGCTGGCGCTCCTTGGGTTGTGCGTGCTGTACGCTGCCATCCGGCTCGGCATTCTTTACTATCAGCTACGCCGAAACCGGCAGATTCGCCTCGCGGGCCTGCAAGAACTCGCGAATCGCACGCGGCTACGGTGGTTGGCCGACGCGAAAACGACCGAGGCCAAAACTCAACTCGAAGAGTACATGCGGCTGTTCCCGATCGGTTCGGATAAGCAACGCAAATCGCTTTCGAAAATCGGCATCTCCGGCGACCGCGTGCGTGCGTTGGAAGTGGCTCGCGAAACGCTTCTGGACCCCGCGAAATTCGCATCGTCGGGCCAGTGGTTCGGGCAGTTCCGCGAGACGTTCCAGAAATCGCTCGACGACGCCGCATCCGAACGAATCGCGTATTGGTCGAAGCGGGCCGGGGTGATTAACGCGACGGCACCGAACGGGCTGATCGACTCGCTGGCGACGACATTCTTCGGCTTCGCGTTGCTTGCAGACCTGTGCCGAATTTACAATTTGCGTGCCGGGCGAACGGGTACCGCCGTGCTGTTGGGCCGCGTCTTCTTCAACGCCTACCTCACCGGCCAACTGACGGAACTCGAAAAACTCACCGAAGACCAAGTCAACCAGATGATGGGCGAATTCGCCGCCGCGCGGGTGTTGTCGAAAGTCGGCACGCGAATCGGCGGCGGCGTGTTGGCATACTTTTTGTTGAAGCGTTTGGGCAAATATGCCTGCCGTCTGTTGCGCCCCGTGGCGTAGCGAGGAATCGTTGACAGGGATTAGTCGTTCGTTGTTAGCTCGATTCCGAAGTCGCGGATCGTGAAGAGGGGTCGGAAATCGTACTTCACGAGCGCTTCGCGGGCACCCTGTAGTCGATCGCAAATGCAGACTGCACGCACGACCGTGGCACCGAGTGCTTCCACGGCTTCGATAGCCTGCAACATACTCCCGCCGGTCGTCAGTACATCGTCGATCACCACGACGCGATCCCCGGCTCTCACCTGCCCTTCGAGGCGTTCTTTGCTGCCGTACTCTTTGGTTTGCTTGCGTACGAAGAAGCCTTCGAGCGAACGCCCGTTGCGGTGAAACGCGGTGAGCGCCGCCGCCGCCATCGGGATCGCGCCGACTTCCAGCCCGCCGATCGCTTGAAAATCGAGGTCTTTCGTCGCCTCGTACAGTTCGTCTCCGAGTAGCGAAATCGCCTCCGCGTGAAAGAGCACCTTCTTCGAGTTCACGTAGTAACTCGACTTCTTACCCGAAGCGAGCGTGAAATCGCCGAACTGGAGTGCCCGTTCGCGAAAGAGATGTCGGAGGCGTTCACGTGGTGTCATTTTCTTCCAAAGCTTTCAGCAGTCAGCGATCAGCAGTCAGTCAATCCGGTATTGTGGGTATACGTAGTGTTATCATGCAGGACACTGAGCGGGCGACGTGGTCGTACCGTATTTGATTGCCTGAAAGCGGATTGCTGATAACTGAAAGCGTACGATGCCCTACACCGAAACCGAAATTGCCGCGAAGCTCGTCGAGCATGGGCTTACCGATTGGTACCTCGAAGACGGCTGGATTCGCCGCAAGTTTAACACCGATGGTTGGCCGCAGACGCTGATGGCGGTAAACGCGATTGGTTACCTCTGCGAGGCGGCGTGGCACCATGCGGACCTGAGCATCACCTGGGGCAAAATCTGGGTGAAACTCAAGACGCACGACAAGGGCGGCATCACCGACAAAGATTTTGAATTAGCCAATGAGATCGAACGCATGGTACTCTGGCGTCCGGCGGGTGGTGCGTTGGGCACTGGCAACCCGAAGAAATTCGTCTTCACCAAGTGAGAATCATGAAAGCACTCTCTGCGTTCGCGTTTGCCGTTCTCGTCGGCGTGGCCTCGGCGGAAACGCCGAAAGACACGTTCCACTTCGCCGAAACGAAAGGCGAATTCGTCGACGTGATGCGCGGCGACCGCAAGGTGTTGCGGTTCGTCAATAAGTCGCGCGACGGTGCGACGAAGGAATCGCATTATCTGTCGTTCAAGCCATTCCACCAGGTGTTCGACCCGAAGACCGGCGAGATGCTCCTGAGTAGCGGGGCGCACCCGAACGTGAAAGAGTACCTGTTCCCGCACCATCGCGGGCTGTTCTTCGGCTTCAACAAAATCACGTACGGTGAAAAAAAGACGGCCGACATCTGGCACGGCACGAACAACGTTTACAGCAGCTTCGACAAGATGATCGCGACGAAAGCCGACGACAAACAAGCGAGCCACACTGCGGCGATTAGTTGGCACGGTACCGATGGCGAGACGTTTGCCGAGGAAGAACGCGAAGTGACGGTGCGTACGATCGGCGACGGCACCGAGATCGATTGGTCGACGGTGCTGCGTACGAAGTTGCCGAAAGTGCGATTGGATGGCGATCCGCAACATGCCGGGTTCCACTTCCGCGCCACGCAAGAAGTCTCGAAGTCGACCGCGAAACAGACATATTACTTGCGTCCGGACGGCAAGGGCAAGGAAGGCGAAACCCGCAACTGGGAACCGAAGAACAAGGACGCAAAAACGATCGGCTTGCCGTGGAACGCGATGAGCTTCGTAACCGGTGGCAAACGGTACACGTCGCTCCGCATCAACCACCCGAGCAACCCGAAAGAAACCCGCGGCAGCGAGCGCGACTACGGCCGTTTCGGCGACTACTTCGAGTTCGACCTGACGCCCGCCACGCCGCTGAAGCTAAAGTATCGTGTCTGGGTGCAGGAAGGCGAAATGACCGTCGAACAGTGCGAAGCGAAAGCCGCCGCGTTCGTGAAAGCGGACTGACGCGCGGTACGATGAACGCAACCGGCGGGAGAAACCCCGCCGGTTTGTCGTGAGTGATATACATTGTGAAGACGCGTTTACTAAATCGTGACAGACCTGCCAGAGAATCTTCCACCATGCCCGAAATGAGCGAACGGCTGCTCGATCTGGCTCAAGAGTTCATTCAGACTCGCGGCTACAACGCGTTTAGTTACCGCGATCTTGCCGAAGCGACGGGCATTACGACAGCGAGTATTCACTATCACTTTCGAACCAAGAGCGACCTCGGGCAGGCCGTCGTCGTTCGTCATCGCGAGCGGTTGATCGCCTATCTTGCGCATGTCGTTGCCGCTTCGCCGACGAAAACCGTTCTCGAAATTGCGGAAGATAACGGCATTCGCATCGACTACGATTGCCGTTCCGGTATCTGCGGGCAATGCAAAACCAAACTCGTCGAAGGCCGCGTCGCGATGGATACCCAAGACGCACTCGACCCGATCGACCGCTCGAATCAGATCATTCTCTGTTGCCAGGCGCGCTGTCTCGATGCGGTCGTCGTCGATACGTAGCGAAATCACTTCAACGCGACGCCGCGCTCTTTGAGTGCCGCCATCAGCTTGCTTTTGTCGGTCTTCGCCGGGTCGATGCGCGCCGTAATGCGTCCGTC
>Ga0105049_10008044_pt1 | contig 12230 bp, 9 predicted proteins | sample MAT06_FD_78087 | JGI IMG/M metagenome (GOLD analysis project Ga0105049, IMG submission 78087) | Freshwater microbial communities from Lake Fryxell liftoff mats and glacier meltwater in Antarctica - MAT-06 | ecosystem: Environmental > Aquatic > Freshwater > Ice > Liftoff microbial mat | place...
CACCAGCAGCCGCGCCGACGTCTCCGCGTTGTAGAACTCCGGCCGCGCCTCGATCTCGGCATCGGGGTTGACGACGCGCAGGCGCTCCGCCATCACGGAGACCTTGCTCTTGCCGAGCGTGCCCTTCATCGCGTGGAGCTGACGGTTCACGTTGGTGACGCAGATCCGATCGTAATCGACCAGGATCACGCGACCGACGCCGCTGCGCACCAGCGCCTCCGCGGCGTGCGAGCCGACGCCGCCGATGCCGAACACGGTCACCGTGGACTTCGCGAGACGCTCGATCCCGGCGTCACCGATCAAGCGGGCCGTGCGGTCGAAGCGGCGGTGCGTGGGCATCGCGCGCATTCTTCACGGAACCGGCCGTTCCGCCAAGTCCGGACTTGGTCTGCGATCACAGCGCGTTCTGGCCGACGTTGAGCGCGCCCCACGTCTGCGCCGTGGTGCCACCCGTCGTCCAGTCCGCCTTGTTGTTGGTGTCCTGGTCGCTGAGGCGCTGGATCGTGCCGCCAGCCTGCGTGGTGCCGGTGGCGTTGAGGTCGTCGACAGCGTTCGAGTGGAACACCGCATTGACGTATGCCGCGAGCGCCGGATCCCACTGGCTCGCGGCGCCGACGAGCGCGGCGGCTTCCTCGGTGCCCGTCGCGGTAGTGTTGCCCGCCGGGTTGTCGCTCAGGAACACCGCGTCGATGATCGCGTTGGTGTTGTCACGCAGGGTGAACACGTTGTCGGTCGCCGTCAGGCCGTTGTCGGTCACGTAGAAGTCGAACGCGGTGTCGAAGTTGTTGCCGAAGGTCGCGCGGAGCTGACCGTTCTTCGTGGTCGTCTCGTTCGCCGCGGTGCCCAGGTTGCAGAGGTTGTTGTTGCCGGCCGCGTGGACGATCACGAAGTCGTTCTTCGCCACCGTGAAGCCCGCCGGGAACGTGAAGGTCAGCTCCGAGTTGCCGGTCTTGCCTTCGCGCTCGGTGATCTTGAAGCCAGCCATGCTCCCGCCCTCGGTCACCCGCAGCTCGATCAGGTCGCAACCACTCGCGATGTTCGCGTTGACCTCGTTGATGCGCAGCTTCGCGAGCGTGACGAACGCGGTGAACGACGCGCCACCCGACACCGGCGTGCCCTGCAGGTCAGCCGCGTTCGCGATCGTGACGTCGTAGGTGGTGCCGGTGACCTGCGTCGTCGTGGTCAGCGTCACGGTCTTGCCATCGACGACGGCCGCGCTCGCGGTGAGGCCGTTGGTGAACGTGAAGTCCGAGCCGTCCGCGTTGACGCTCGACGGCTTGATGTGGCGCGAGAACGTCAGCACGACCTGAGTGGCCGAGGTCGCGACGGCGGTCGCGACCACGGGCGCCGGGCAATTGGTGATCGTGGCATCGCCGGCGACGTAGGCCGGGAGCTGGGTCTGCGCGTTGAACCGGCCGACGGGCACGTTCGTGAGCGCGAACGTGCAGGTGTTCACCATGTCGAGGGCGTCGACGAGCGTGACCGGCGCGCGGAACTGGAGGTTCGCGTCGCCGGTGATGCCGGCGGTGTTGATGCCGGCGCGCTGGAAGCCCTGGCCGCTGCCCGCGAAGGCCTCGAACGCGGTGCCGGTGACGTTGACGAGGCGACTGTCGAAGTCGCCGACCGCGGCCACCAGATCCGTCGCCGCGCTGACATCGGTCGAGAGCGTGGACACGTCGGTGCCCTGCGAGATCCGCGTCAGGTTCGTGATCCCCTGCGCACGCCGCTGGCTGCCGACGGTGCCCATCTGCGTGATGTCGAAGCTGACGACGTCACCGACGACGAGCGCCGGCGTGGTGGTCGTCGGATCGACGGAGACGAACAGGCCGAGACCGGTCTGCTCGCGCTGGATCGTGAAGCCGGCGGGGTCATTCGTCGTGCTGCCGATCTGCGGCTTGAGATACGTGACGACGACGAGGCGGATCGGCAAGTTCAAGCCCGAGCCATCGGCCGTGCCCTTGGCGTCGGCGATGCCGTCCGCCGGCACGGTGTCGGGCGTCGTGTCGGGCGTCGCATCGGCGGCGCCATCCACGGGACCGGGACCGTCGGCGGTCGGGCCATCGGGGATCGGTTGCTGACTATCCAGAATGCCGGAAGGGGTGTTGCCACCGCCGCACGCAGCGGCAAACAGCACGAGCAAGGCGAAGCGCATCGACGTCTCCTTTTTGAAGACGCCCTCATACCACCGATGCGCACGGATGCAGCGGGCGGTTTTCCCTCGGATCTGTCACGAGAACTTCACCTAACGTGCGAGCACCGCCGCCGCCTTCTTGTCGCGCGTGGTCGTGCCGCGCCCGAGCTGGCCGTGCTCGTTGTCACCCCAGCAGGCAACGGTGAGATCGCCGCGCAACGCGCACCCGAAGCCGTAGCCGAACGCATCGCGCCCACGGCCGATGCCGACGTCGATCGCGTTGCCGACGCCCTTGATCGGGTGAGCCTCGAGTGCGGTCGTCGCCCACGACGCGGAGGCGGCTTGATCCGGGAGCCCTTGCTCGTCGGAGAGGAAGCAGTCGACGGCGCCGGTGACGTCCGCGGTGCAGATCGGCGAGTCGCCTGCGACGATCGCCTTGGTGGCGCGCTTGCCGGTCCAGCGGATCAACTTCTCGGGGGTGCGCTTCCAGAAGTCGTCGATCAGCGAGCGCCAGCAGCGCGCCTCACCCGCGGCGGAGCGAACGCACGCGTACATCTCGCCGAGCGAGACCTCGACCGGGATCTCGCCGCGCGGGAGGTTCGCCTGTGCCGGCGCGATGCCATCGCGCCAGCACAGGAGCTTGGTCTTGGTGGTCGCGCAGAACTTGCCGTGCCCCATCGCCAGGGAGGTCGCACCGGCGAGCCTGGTGATCGCCAGCTTCGGAGCAGTGATCGACTTCGCACCGATCGGGATGGTGCCCAGCGTGGGCCAGCAACGGACCTCGGTGGCGAGCGCAGCGCAGGCATGACGGTTGCCGACGACGATCGCGCGAACCGTGCCATCACCGAGCGGCATCTCGACGGGCGTGCCGAGCCCGACGCCCGCGAGCTCGATGCTGCCACTCGTGCCGCCGACGCCGACCTTGAGATCGCCACCGGCGCTGCCCCAGCACCACACGCGATCGTCGTTCGCGATCGCACACGTGTGCTGCGAGCCGGCGACCACGGTCTTGATCTTCGGCAGCCCACCAACGACGTGCGGACGCGTCACCGACGTCGGCATCGCCTTGCCCGTGGTGTCGATGCCGACCTGGCCGGCGGCGTTGTCGCCCCAGCAGACCACGGTGCTGTTCGCGGTCAGCCCGCAGACATGACCCTGCCCGACGGAGAGCTGGGTGATGTCGCGCAGCGGCGGCTCGGCGTGGGCCGCGTGACTCAGGAACACGAACGCGACGGCGATCCAGCGACCCATGGTTCGTTGTAACGCGCGAGCACGGCGTCCGCATGTTTCATTCTATCGCTCGTTGTCGAGCGTCTTCATCTGCGCTTCGGCGTAGCGTGCCGGCGATCAGCGAGCCCGGAACGGCCTGCTCGAGCGCGCATCGATCAGCGGCTGGTTGGCGTCGACCGCGGCTAATCGCGGCATCTACGGACGGGAGTCGTCCGGCGCGCTCGCCTTGGTACCGGTGAGCAGACCGCGCGCGAGCACGCCGTACGCGGTGACGCCGATGCCGTTCGAAGAGCGCCGGGGAACGTCGTGGCCTCTGACGACGACGAGCCGTTCGCGCGCGCGCGGATCGTCGAGATCGCGCGCGCGTTCACCAGCTCGCGAACAGCCGGCGTGCGTTCGCGGAGGTCAGCGCGGCGATCGCCGCGGGCGTTTCACCACGGGCCGCCGCGAGCCCGGCGATCACCGCGGGCAAGAACGCTGGCTCCGAGCGCCCGCCGCGATGACCCTCGGGCGCCTGATCCGGGGCGTCGGTCTCGACGAGCAAGAGCTCCGCGGGAATCACCCGCGCCGCCTCGACCGGACGCCGCGCGTTCGGATAGCTGATCGGCCCCGCGAACGAGAACGTCATCCCGAGGTCGCGATAGACGCCGACCTGATCGGCGCCGCCCGAGTAGCTGTGGAGCACGCCACCCGCGCACTTCTCCTCGCGCAGGATCTTGGGCGCCAGGTCGTGCGCGTGCAGCACGTGAACGATCACCGGCTTGCCGAGCGCACGCGCGACCCGCAGGTGCATCCGGAACAGCGCCTCCTGGAGATCCTTCCTGGCCGTGCCGCCGTCGAGCCCGCACTCGCCGATCGCGATCGCATCACCGGAGAGCTCCGCCAGCCGTTGCTCGAGGTTCGCGAGCTCGTGGTCCTCGAGCTCCGGCACGACCTGCGGATGCACGCCGATCGCCCAGCGCACGCCGGCGTCGTGGTGCCGGGCTGTCAGCGCGCGCACCGCGTCCCACGTGCTCGGTCGCACCGCCGGGATCAGCATCCCCGCGAGGCCCGCCGCCGTCGCGCGAGCGATCGCGGCATCGCGATCCGCGTCGAACGCGGCCAGGTCGAGGTGGCAGTGGGTGTCGATCACGTCCCCCGAGCCTACGAAACTCCATTGTTGATGACCACTCGCGTAGGATCCCGACGTGAAGTTCTGGCAGCGCTGGCTGCACTGGTACGAGTCCAGCGAGTCGCCGGTCGCTCGCTGGATCCGCGCCGGGCGTGATGCGTTGCTCGGGGAGATGCCCGCACTCGCCGGCGGCACCGCGCTGTTCGCGATCTTCGCCGTCGTCCCCACGCTCGCTGCAGCCGTCGCGATCTACAGCGTGGTCTCCGATCCGGCGGAGATCCAGCGCCAGCTGCGCGGCCTCGGGACGGTGCTGCCACCGAACGTGATCGGCTTCATCAGCGATCAGCTCGAGCGGCAGACCCAGCGCTCGAGTCGCGACCTCGGCTTCGCCCTCGTCGTCAGCATCTTCGCCGCCGTGTTCTCCGCCCGTGGCGCTGCACGCGCGATGGTCGATGCGCTCAACCGCGCCTACCGCGTGCGCGAACGCCGCGAGTGGCTGGCAAAGACGCTGGTCACGATCGCGATGGCCGCCGGCACGCTCGTCGGCTTGATGCTGATGCTCGCGGTGGTCGTCGCGCTGCCCGCGGTGGTCGCGCTCGTGGGCCTCGAAGACTACGGTCTGGTCCGCTGGACGCGCTGGCCGGCGTTGATGACCGTGATGTTCGCGTCGCTGGTCGCGCTCTATCGCTTCGGACCGTCGCCGCGGACGATCGCCACGCGCCACCTGTGGCCGGGGGCGCTGATCGGCACGGTGCTCTTGATGCTGGTGTCATGGGCGCTGAGTGAGTGGGTCGAGCGCGTGATGGACTACAACGTGTGGTACGGCGCGTTCGGCACCACGATCGTCGTCATGCTGTGGTTCTACCTGTCGACGATCGCGATCGTGATCGGCGGCTTCGTCAACGCGGAGCTCGAGCGGCACGCGGGTGCGCCCGAGCCCGATCGTTCGATGTACTAGAGCCGCGCGATCGCCGCCTCGTACAGCGCGTCATCGATCGTGAACGTGCCGCGGATCGTGGTCCCGCGAAACGACGCGCACAGATTCACCGCCGCGAGCTCCTCGCGATGTCGCGTGCGCAGCGCCTCCGGCAACCGCCCGGTCTCCGCGAGCTCGCGCAGCACGAACGGACTGGCCAGCCCGATCGCCTCGTAGGTTGGAACCGGGACCATGCGATCGAGCCCGGTCAGCAGGCGCGTGCCGAGGGCGAGCGGATCGAGTGCACCGCTCGTGGCGTCGATGATCTGCATGCAGGCATCGCGATAGAACGGCAGCAGCGTGCTCGCCGCGGTGAACGAGCAGACGCAGTTGTTGACGCGATCGTCGACCAGGTTCGGCTCGATCCACACCTCGCGACACAGGTAGTGCTCGCGATCCTCGGGGAGGTGCAGCGGCGCGAACACGAGGACGTCGGCGTCGACCCAGACCGCCCGATGGTAGCCCTCGGCGAGCGCGGCGGCGATCGCATGTAGGCGGCCGAGGTCGGCGCGCATCGCGGGTAGGTGTGCGGCCCGCAGCTGGAGCCGGGCGGGCAGGGGATCGAACAGCTCGTCGCCGAGGAACCGGTACGCGAACCCGCGGGAATCTGCCCACGCGCGCACCGAGGTGAGGCAGCGGCGCAGCCAGTCGGGCACGTCGTGCGCGCGATACGACTGGATGACGAGAGTGGCGGGCGACCGCATGACCGCCGTATGATGAGCCGGTGCGTCGCATGTCGTCCATAGCTCGAATGCTGTGGACCACCGCGGCCATCGCCGCGTGCGGTCGCGTCAACTTCGAGCCGTTCGAGCTGGTCGGTCGCGCGGTCGTGCCGCCGACCCTCGACCTGGAGGCGCGTTGCGGCGCGACCGAGGGCGCGACCGGCGAGCTCGAGATCCAGAATGTCGGTGACCTCGATCTCGAGGTCCTCTCGGCGACCGTCGACGGTGGCTTCGCGGTCCTGACGCCGTTACCGCTCACGCTCGCACCCGGCACCGGCACCAAGCTCGAGGTGCGTGCACCGGCCGCGGTGATCGGCACCGATCAACCGGGTGGCATCAAGGCTGGCGTGCTGACGCTGGTGACCAGCGAAGCGGCATACGAGGTCGACGTCTCGGCGACGATTCGCGGTGCCGAGCTCGCGGTCACCAACGTCGAGGGCAATCCACTCGTGCTCGATCTGGAAGGCACCAGCGGCGCGTGTCCGTCACCCAGGCTCGTGCGCCTCAGTAACACCGGAAGCGGCGACGCCCAGATCACGTTCACCGCGGCGTCGGGCTTCGCGCTCGGCGGCTTCTCCGGCGGCCCACTCGGCGCGAGCGCGAGCAGCACGTTCACGGTTCGACCGGCCACGACTGGTGCGTGCTCCGGCGCCGGCACGATCTCGTACGTCGCGACCGGCGAGGTCTGCAGCACGACGCCGACGGTGCTGCAGGCGACCTTCGTGATCACCGGATCGTCGAGCTGCCTTTGTAGCTGAGTATGCTGGCCATCATGGCCCGCTGCATCGTCCTCGTTCCCTATCTCACGCACATCGAGCCGGCGTGCGAGCGCGGCCTGCGCGAGCTCGAGAACCGCGGCCTCGAGGTCCGGCGCTATCCGGCGACCGCCGCGGTGGATCGCACGCGCAGCGAGATGGCGACCGCGGTGCTCCAGGAGGGCTGGGACGAGCTGATGTGGATCGACTCCGACATCGTGTTCGAGCCCGACGACGTCACGCGCCTCCGTTCACACGACCTGCCGATCGTCGCCGGTGTCTACGCGAAGCGCGGCGCGGGCGGACTCGCGGTGCACCTCGAGGCAACCGCGACCGAGCTGCGCATCGGCGAGGGCGGCGCGCTCACGGTCGTCCGCTACGTCGGGATGGGCTTCCTGCTGCTGCGTCGCGCGGTGTTCGACAAGGTCGCCGAGACGTTCGCGCTGCCTCGCTGCAACACCAAGTTCAACACGCCGGTGGTGCCGTACTTCCTGCCGATGGTGATCGAGGACGCGGCGACGGCCGGCGGGTACTGGTATCTCGGCGAGGACTACGCGTTCTGCGAGCGCGCGCGCCGTGCAGGTCACGCGATCGTCGTCGATTCGACGATCCGCCTCGGGCACGTCGGCAGCTACGTCTACGGCTGGGAAGACGCAGCGCAGACCATCCCGCGCGTCACCGGTGCCGTGTTCACCGTGCCTCGCTGAGTACAAGCTCGGCGAACGTAAGGGCGACCTGATCCACGCGCCGTCTTTCGTGGTCGAGCATGCCGCTGATGTCGACCGCTCCTTCGGCTGGTTGCGCCAGAACTGCAAGTGCAGGTCTTAACTCGCAAGTGCAAGTGGCACTGACTGGTGCAAGTACAGGTGCAACGACTGACCACCAACTTCCGGTGGCCTGTACTGAGCGACGGCTGGTACATCCAGTAGGTGCCGGTGTGTGGACGCACTGCGCGAGATGACCGCCGAACCGCGGCGAGGTTGCCTTCGCCGCCTCAACGAGCGCGTGAACCTCGGGCACCGCCGTCGCCCGAAACGGCGAACGCCGCCCGGAGGCGGCGTTCAGTCACACGCTGCAGAAGTGATCACATGCGCGAGCCGAAGAACTTCGCGGGCGCGAGCGTCGCCGGAGTTCCCGCGTAGCTCATCTCACCCGTGTACGTGCCGGACTGGATGTCGTCCATCTTGCCGTCGTTGTTCTTGTCGACACCGCGCGCGGCGCCGGTGAGCGAGAACTGCATCGCCGAAGCGTCGATGTTGTCGAGCGCCTTGTAGAGCGCGGCGCCCGCGGCGGTCAGGCCGCTGTTGCAGGCCGACTCGAACGTCGACGGCGAGCCGATGTCGATCGCCTCGAAGACGTACTGGCCAACGGCCTGGCAGTTGACGAGACCGTGGAGGATGTCACCGAGGTTCGACGCCGACGGGTCGATCATCGGGATGACCGCCTGGTCGATCGCGATGCGCAGGACCTGGCCGTACTTCATCGGGACGACGTGCTGGCTGAGCGCGAGCTGGCCGCTCGTCGACAGCGTGACCTGGAGGTCGACCTTGGTCGGCTGGATGTTGTAGTCGGCGAACGGGAAGTCCATGTCGACGTTGTCGATCTTGAAGTGGAGCCCGTCGACCGTCTTGCTTGCCTTGCCGGCCGCGTCGATCGTGAGGACCTCGGTGGTGCCGAAGTTGTGCGTGACCTGGCCGAACGCATCGCCGACCTGGACCAGCTTCGCGAGGAAGTCCGGCGCGATGTCGAACAGGCGGTCGTTGAGGTAGCCCGAGACGAAGCCCGTCGAGCTGGTGAGGAAGTTCTTCACCGAGCCAGCCGGCAGCGCCTTGATCAACTCGTCGAGGATGAACTTGGTCGGGTCATCCGGGTCGTCGGTGGCGGCGATGAAGTAGTTCGCGACGGTGCCGGCCGTGCCGGGCGCGTTGGTCGCGATGTCGAACGTGCTGTTGACGCGGAAGGTGCCCTCGGGCGTGGTCGGCACCGGCAGCGGGTCGTCCGGGTCGTCCGGGTCGTCCGGGTCATTGGGGTCGTCCCCCTGTGCGTCAGTAGCGCAACCGGTGGCGGCGAGGAGGCCGAGGAGGAACGAGAGGGACAGGTTGCGCATGGTCATCATTTTCTTTTTCTCCGTCGAGGATTGGTGATCAACCACTGTGCAGCGGGTGTGCCACGCGCCTGGTCACACGTTGCGCTGTTCGATCAACGCGTTACCGGATCCGAGCTCCATCAACGGCAACTCCACTGGTCGGGTTCAGTGAATCCGATGGAGACGGGTGGCCATGCGCGTCAACGATCACTGCGATCGCGCCACGATCCTCGTCGACAGATCGCGCCGAAACTGAAAACGGCGACGAGCTGTGAAGCTCATCGCCGTCCGGCTCTCAAAACCAAGGAGCCGAAAAAAGGAACCGGCCGAGGCAGAATTACCTCGACCGGCCCAGCCATCCTCGACGCTACGAGCTGGCGCTCGCTGCATCGAAACCAATTACGAGCGGGCTGAAAATTACATGCGCGAACCGAAGAACGTCGCGCCCGCGAGCGGAGCCGGCGTACCGGCGTAGCTGGCGGTACCGGCCCATGCACCGGTCTGGATCGTGTCGATCACGCCGTTGTTGTCCTTGTCGAGCGCCTTCGCGGTGCCCGCGAGGCCGAGGTCGAGCGCCGAGCTGTTGAGGCCGGCGATCTTCGCGTAGACCGCGTCGGCTGCCTTCTGGAGGCCGAGGTTGCAGGCCGTCGCGAACAAGCCCGAGCCGGGACCGAAGCCGACGGTGTCGATCACCGCGTCGTTGACGGCCACACCGACCGCGTTGCAGTCGACCTGGTTCTGGAGGAGCTGCGTCAGGTTCGACGCGCTGGGGTCGAGCGAGGGGATGATGGCGGCGTCGAGGCCGATGCGCAGGACGGTGCCGTACTGGAGGCCGATCGTGTGCTCGCTGAGCGTGAGCTTGCCCGATGACTCGAGCGACATGCCGACGCCTTCCACCGCGATCGGCGTCGCGCCGTAATCCGCGAACGGGTAGTCCGACTCGACGTTGTCGATCTTGAAGCGCGCGCCGGTGACGGTGTGCTTCGCCATCCAACCGTCGCCGCTCGCCGCGACTTCGAGCGTCTCGTTGAGGCCGAAGTTCTTCGCGATCTGACCGAAGTCGTCGCCGACGGCGATGAACGTGGTCAGGAAGTCAGGGGCAATCTGGAGCAGGCGGTCGTTGATGTAGCCGGCGACGAAGGGCTTCGCGCCCTGGAGGATGCTCTTGAACGTGCCGCTGGTGTTCGCGATCAGCTGATCGAGGATCCAGTTCGACGGGTCATCCGGGTCATCCGTCATCGCGATGAAGGCGTTGGTCACTTCGCCGACCTTGCCGGGGAGGTTCGTGGCGAGGTCGAAGTTCGACTTGACGAGGTACTTGCCCGACGCGTCGATGTTCTCCGGCAGCGGATCGGACGGGTCCGAGGGATCCGACGGGTCCGAAGGATCGTCGGGTGCGGGGGCGTCAGCGGCGCAGCCGGTGAGTGCGGTGGTACCGATCGAGAGAGCGAAAGCGAACTTGGTGAGGGTCTTCATCTGGATGGCTCCGGCTTGGGTGATGTCCAGCCAATGTGCAGCGCATGTGCCACGCGGTTTCGGCGCGCTTCCGACGTCAGGTTGCACAGTTGCGTCGTTGGTGGCGGATCGCGTTGCCAGCGACTCGCGTTTTCGTGGAGCCAGCTGACCTCGATCCGGCCTCCGAAATAGCAGTGGCAACTCGACTGGTTACTGCACACGCCTGTCCGCAGGGATCGGATCCTGGCCGGGTCGCGCGATCAGCTCAGAACCCGCAGGTCTGGCCCTTGTTCTGCCCCTCGAGCCAGGTCTTCAGCGGTGCGAAGTACTCCAGGATCGCCGTCGCATCCATCTCACGCGAGCCCGTGAGGTCGAACAGGATGTCCTGCCAGGGCTTGCTCGCACCCGCTTGCAGCATCTTCCAGAACGCCGCGCCGGCTTCCTTGTTCTTGTAGATCGAGCACTCGTGCAGCGGCCCTGTGTGACCGGCCTTCTTGCACAGCGCGCGATGGAACTGGAACTGGAGGACCCGCGCCAGGAAGTAGCGCGTGTACGCGACGTTCGCCGGCACGTGGTACTTCGCGCCCGGATCGAAGTCGGTCGCCTTGCGCGCGGTCGGCGGCACGACGCCCTGGTAGTTCGCGCGCAGCTTCCACCAGTGCTCGTTGTACTTGTCGGGCGCGACCTTGCCGGCGTAGACGTCCCAGCGCCACTTGTCGATCACGAGCCCGAACGGCAGGAACGCGATGCGCTCGAGCGCGCTCTGCATCTGCGTATTGATCGTCGCCTTGTCGTTCTTCGCGACGGTCTTGAGCAGGCCACGCTCCTTGTAGTAGGCGGGCGTCATCGACAGCGTGATGGTGTCGCCGATCGCCTCGTGGAAGCCGTCGTTGGCGCCGTTCTGGAACAGCATCGGCTCCTTGTAGTAGGCCGCGAAGTAGTAGTCGTGGCCGAGCTCGTGGTGGATGACCTCGAGCTCCTCCTGCGTCTTCTGGATACACATCTTGATCCGCAGGTCGTTCGCGAACGTGACGTCCCACGCCGATGCGTGACAGACGGCGTCCTTGCCTTTCGGCTTGTCGAACATCGAGCGCTCCCAGAACGTCGCCGGGAGCTCGGGCATGCCGATCGACGTGTAGAAGGCCTCGGCGAACTTCACCATCTTCTTCGAGTCGAGCGTCTTCTCGATCACCGGTGTGACGTCGACCGAGGTCTGCCCCGGGAACGGCTCGAGCTCCTTGTAGAGCCACGTCCACGACTGCGCCCACATGTTGCCGGTGAGGTGCGCCTTGATCGCGCCAAGCTTCGGCTGAACTTTATCTCCGTACATCTTGTTGAGCTTGCGGCGCGTGTAGCAGTGCAGCTGGTCGTACAGTGGCTTCATCTGCCCCCACAGCCGATCGGTCTCGGCCTCGAACTTGTCGGCCGGCATGTCGTAGCCGCTCTTCCACATGTTCGCGACGTCGGCGAACCCGACGCCCTTCGCTCCGCTGTTCGCGAGCGGCACGAACTTGTTGAACGGATCGCGAACCGAACGCCCGACCGAGTCGTGCCAGCTGGTCCACACCGAGAGCAGCTCGTCGGGGTTGCGGCTCTTCTGCAGCACCTTCGACGCGTCGTCGATGCCGAGGCACTCCTCCTTGCCCGCCTTCTTCACGCACGCCTTGCCCTTGCCGTAGATCGAGCTCATCTCGGCACCGATCTTCGCGAGCTCGTCGGCCTGCGCCGGATCGTCGGGCGCCGGCTGACCGGCGAACTTGAGCA
>Ga0105049_10008046_pt1 | contig 12230 bp, 14 predicted proteins | sample MAT06_FD_78087 | JGI IMG/M metagenome (GOLD analysis project Ga0105049, IMG submission 78087) | Freshwater microbial communities from Lake Fryxell liftoff mats and glacier meltwater in Antarctica - MAT-06 | ecosystem: Environmental > Aquatic > Freshwater > Ice > Liftoff microbial mat | place...
ATGGTTGAAGGTTGAAGGTTTAGAGCGCTACTAACCATCAACCTTCAATTAAGCTCAATCACTTCACAATTTTTCATTTCCTTACCGTTAATTACAAAACGAATCAAGGTTCTTACTTTATGCCAGCCCTGCTTACCGGCAGCACCGGGATTCATGTGAAGACAATTTAGTTTTTCATCATACATTACTTTTAATATGTGCGAATGCCCACTAATGAAAAGTTGTGGCTGATGTATCAATATTTCTTTTTTGGTTGCAGGATTGTATTTAGGCGGGTAGCCGCCAATATGCCGCATCATTACTTTTACGCCTTCACAATTAAACACCATTTGTTCGGGATAATGCGCTCTTACATCGGATCCGTCGATATTGCCATAAACTCCCTTTAAAGGCTTGAATGCCTGTAGCTTTTCTGCAACTGCAATTGTCCCAAAGTCGCCACCATGCCAAATTTCATCGCAGTTTTTAAAATGCTCAAAAACAGCTTCATCTAAATAGTGATGCGTATCTGATATAAGCCCGATCGTAGTCAAAATGGATGAGCAGCGTGGTTTTAAAATTATAGAAAAATAATGTTATTAAACTAGGTGTGACCCGAATTCAAAGGTTTGTTAGTGGTGAACAATTCATCATTCACAATTCATTATTCACAATGCACAATGCACCATTCATCCTTCATCATTCACGATTTATTCTTCACCATTCACCATTCATTATTCACGATGCGTCATTCATCACTCATCCCTCATCACTCATCATTCATCAATGCGTATTCGGATTGTAGGCAATGAAAAAGATATTGTAGTTTTTATAAAACTGTCCACAGAATTCTTCTTTAGAAAAAGCTTGTTTGGCGGCATTGAAATATTCAATGGTGGAGATGCACAATCCACATTCTGCAAATAGATTAAAAATGTCTTCGGGGCTGGTGCCATAAATATCTGCACCACCCAATCCGCATTCGAATAAAACAAGCGGTTTATTTTTTGTCAATATTTTTCTTGCTCCCTGCAGTACCTGGTATTCCGCTCCTTCTACATCAATTTTAATTAGGTCTATTTTCAAATGCCCAGGAATCATGTCATCCAGTAATTCCATTTGAACGGATAAAAGGGTTGGTTCCTGACCAATTAGTTTGTTTCTTTCCAGAAAGCCGCTTACGGCAGGTCGGCCGGGGTAATAATTAAAAGTGGTAGATCCTTTTTTAGAGGAAAGGGCGCAATTGAAAACAGTTGTATTTCGGGAAAATTTTTTCTTAAGAGAAGTGTACAAATCGGGAATTGGTTCAAAAGCGAAGTGTTGTCCCTGTGGAGCGGCTGCCACAATTTCCATCAGGATATGGCCCAGATTGGCGCCAATATCTATACAATTGCTGTCTTTTTTTAAATGTTTCCTGATGAGCTCCGTGGTTTGGAAATCGTATTTGTCAACCGGTAGGCGATAGAAAGCTTCTGTTAAACGGTAAACCTGGTACAAAGCTTTTTTAGAAATCACCTTTAACCAACCCGGAGTATAACTGCGTAAAAAATTCTTCATGATTATCGTGTATGGATTCAACCTGGTATTGTAAAAAGTAGCAATCTGATTCCAATCACTATTTGAAAATCAACCCTGTGAAACCTATTTTGCGACAAAAATAATTGTAAATCCTTTATTTTTCCCGGTTTTAATAATTCGTCTGTAAAGAGAAAACAATTTTTCACCCGGATCCGGATATTTATTTTAAATTGAGTGATGCCATTTCGCCGCAATTTTATTTATGCGATTGACCAGCGTAGCTGGAAATATTATTTTCTGATGCAGGCACTTTGCAAAAGCGATTGAGGCAATCGGAAATCACCTAATGTACGCTTAAGTTAAGTTTCAAAAAGTAACAGTAACTCTTTATCAAATTTAAATAGTAACGATGCCGCACTATCATACTTTGGGTACCATCCCACACAAACGCCACACACAGTTTCGTAAACCAACTGGAAGTCTTTATGCTGAAGAGTTGTTTTCAACCGAAGGTTTCAGTAACGATTATTCCTTATTATACCATCACTATCCGCCCACTGAAATTATAAGAACCGATCAGCCGGTGAATGTTCAGCCGCATATTGCAGAGGAGAAGATGCTTCAGCACCGCAGCTTTGAAGGTTTTAATATCAAACCGGAGAAAGATTTTTTGCTTAGCCGGAAACCAGTGTTAGTAAATAGCGATGTGTACATCGTATTGGCTGCTCCCCAACATAGCATGGGCAGTTATTTTTATAAAAATGCCGATGCCGATGAAATGATTTTTATTCATGAGGGCAGTGGGGTTTTAAAAACCATGTATGGCAATATCAATTTCGGTTACGGCGATTATTTGGTAATTCCCCGGGGCACAATTTACCAGTTGCACTTTGCCACGGAGCATAACCGGTTGTTTATTGTAGAGTCGTTTAGTCCGATTCGGTTTCCCAAAAAATACCTGAGTAAATATGGGCAATTGCTGGAGCATGCCCCTTTTTGTGAAAGAGATATCCGTCCTCCGCATCAACTGGAAACGCACGATTCAACGGGTGATTTTTTAATTAAAATAAAAAAGAAGGGACTGCTATATGGTATCCATTATGCCCATCATCCTTTTGATGTGGTTGGATGGGATGGCTGCTGTTATCCCTATGCATTTTCAATTCATGATTTTGAACCCATTACAGGAAGGGTACACCAGCCACCACCGGTGCATCAAACATTTGAGGCCAATAATTTCGTAGTATGTTCTTTTGTGCCCCGGCTATTCGATTATCACCCCGATGCCATTCCTGCTCCCTACAATCATAGCAATATTGATAGTGATGAAGTGTTGTATTATGTAGATGGCGATTTTATGAGCCGTAAGCATGTTACCCGGGGAATGATCAACCTGCATCCTGCCGGCATAGCCCATGGTCCGCATCCCGGTGCAGTGGAAAAAAGTATTGGCGCCAAAGCTACCAGCGAACTTGCGGTAATGGTGGATACCTTTCATCCGTTGCAATTAACCCGTGAAGCCCTCGAAATAGAAAATGAAGGATACGTAATGAGCTGGGCTGAATAGGGCAATCGTGGTGTCGTTGAAATACAATCGTATTGATTCAAGGAAATACACGTTCGGTTAGCTTTTGAAGGTGTTACCGGGTACATAAAATAATTTCAATAATATAATCTTGTTATTTTCTAAAAAGTGGTAAATTCAATTAAATAAAAACGATTAGCTATGATTCAATTTAAAGAAATTAAAGTAGGCGATTTTTTAAAAGCCAATAATGATGGCGACATCCTGCTGGGTGAGGTTACGAACCTGAACAAAGATGAAAAACAGGTTTGTGTAGATACCGGCACCCAGGAATTTTGGTTTGAAACCAGTCAGCTTTCGCCGATTCCAATTGATGAAGAACAATTGATGAAGTTGAAATTTACAAAAGAAGCGCATGAGGATGGTACAGTTAAGTACCTGAAAGGTGCCTTCAGAATTTTAACTCCATCCCAGGATGATTTTTCCAGAATGGAAATATGGTATCGGGATGAAAGAAGACATATCATGCAACCGATTAGCATTCACCAGTTGCAAAATCATTTTCACGACATGACAAAAGTATTGTTAAACGACGAGTCGTTCAATTAATCACTCAAATTATTATAAGAGCATCTCTAAAAACTTACCTTTTCCTCTCTTTTGTCGAGGACCCCGAATTTTTCGGGGGAGAGGAATTAAAGGTGAGGTCAAATAAAAAAAATGAGTTTTTAGAGATCCCATAAATAAAAAAGCCTGGTATTATTAACCAGGTTTTTTTATTTATAATAATTTGAGGCTATTTTATATCTGCTGAAATCAGGTTCGTTTGTTGATCGGTGTTGTCTGTAATGCCCAGATAATTCAGATTGATTTTATTGATGGATTGAATGACCCCAAATTTTTCGGCATAAAAGGTTTGTATATCTGTAGATAATCCACTGGCGGGAATAGGAAACCCGCTGACAGACACCGAAAGGGTAGTGGTAACGTGATAAACGTTATTATAAGTAATACCTTTTACCACTTTGGTTATTCCTTTTGCAGTTACGGTATTATTGAGTGTGGCATTTATAGGAAAACCATTGGCAGTTACTGCGAAAGACTGGCTCCAGCTTGCTCCGGCAGCCGCATTGTCTTTTAAATAAATGTATTCAACAAACGATCCGCCAATAGCAGCCGGTAAACTTCTGAAATTTAGATAATCATTGCCGGTAATATTATAGTACTCATTACCACTTCTGCTATTTGTATATACGTGGTAAGCCTTGCCATTGATAGTTGAATCTCTGCTGGTAGATGTTAATTTAAACGTAGTAGTGGAAGGAGCTGCGTTGTTAATCAACTCGTAATTCCAGGAACTGCCTGCGGTTAAACTCATAAATTTGAATGTTGGAACGGGAACAGGGTCGGGCGTATCCTTTTTTTTACAGGAAATACAAAGCAATGTTGCGGTCACAATGGTTAAAATTATCTTCTTCATGGGGAAATGGGGTTTTAGTTGGTAAATATCTGATTTTTTTATTAATAATTAAATTAATCCTCCTATCTTTGCGCTCCAAAAATATGGCTAAGCAGGCACTCATCAAACAAGACGGAACAATTTTAGAAGCACTCAGTAATGCTATGTTCAAAGTGAAATTAGAAAATGGTCACGAAATACTGGCGACCATCTCCGGAAAGATGAGGATGCACTACATTAGAATATTGCCGGGGGATAAAGTTGGTGTGGAAATGAGCCCTTATGATTTAACAAGGGGACGGATAATTTTCAGGTACAAATAGCCAGTACTGGTTAAAACTGCAAAGCGATTATTAATAAATAAAAAAAAAAACATGAAGGTTAAAGCTTCAATTAAGAAAAGAAGTGTTGATTGCAAGATTGTAAGAAGAAAAGGTGTCTTGTTTGTGATCAATAAAAAGAATCCTCGTTTTAAACAAAGACAAGGGTAAAAATTGGTCAATGATCAATGGTGAAAACCATCTAAACAAATCATCATATTAACAAATCAACAGAACTATGGCTCGTATTGCCGGTATAGATTTACCAAAAAATAAAAGAGGCGAAATAGGTTTAACCTACATATTTGGAATAGGTCGCTCCACGGCTCAGTATATTTTAGATAAAGCTGGTATCAGCTTTGATAAAAAAGTAAATGAGTGGAATGATGACGAACAAACTGCCATTCGTAATGTAATCAACACGGAGTTCAAAACCGAAGGTGCTTTGCGTAGTGAAGTTCAGATGAATATTAAGCGTTTGCTTGATATCGCCTGTTACCGTGGTTTACGTCACCGTAAGGGATTACCGTTGCGTGGTCAGCGCACCCGTACCAACAGTCGTACTCGTAAGGGTAAACGCAAGACAGTTGCAGGTAAGAAGAAAGTAGCTAAAAAATAATTAACTGATACCAGGGCTTGTACCTGGTTTTAGTTGTTTATAGACTTACAAACTTTTGAACAAGCGCCGGATCGCTTCTAAGTCAGCAGGAGGGTTTGTTCAGTTCCGTTAGTTTAAAGCGAGCGGAAATTTTTTTAAAGATTACCTATTTAATTAATTATGGCAAAAGCACAAGGCAAATCACAAGGCGGAAAAGCAGGTGGTAAAGCAGCAGCGAAGAAAAGAATTGTAAAAGTTGACAGTTACGGAGATGCGCATGTAACGGCTAGTTTCAACAACATCATTATCAGTTTAACCAACAAACAAGGTCAGGTTATTTCCTGGGCTAGTGCAGGAAAAATGGGTTTTAGAGGTAGTAAGAAAAACACACCTTATGCAGCACAGATGGCTGCTTCAGATGCAGCGAAAGTGGCAATGGATGCAGGTTTGAAAAGAGTAGATGTATTTGTGAAAGGTCCGGGTTCAGGACGTGAAGGTGCTATCAGGGCATTGTCACAATCTGGAATCGAGATCAATATGATCAAAGACGTTACACCTTTGCCTCACAACGGTTGTCGTCCTCCAAAAAAGAGAAGAGTATAAAGCCCCTAAATTCCCTAACGGGGACTTTGGAGTTTTATGATTTTTATACTATTTATTAACGGGTGCAATATTCATTTTATGATTTTTTAATGTTGCATCGTCACTAAAAAATCCCCAGTAAATAATGGCAAGGTACACAGGTCCTAAAACAAAGATCTCCAGAATTTTCGGAGAGCCTATTACAGGTAACGGCAAGTGGTTAACTAAAAACAGTAACCCTCCGGGAATGCACGGTGCAAACCGCAAACGTAAAACTTTAGGCGAATACGCCTTACAGTTACGTGAAAAGCAAAAGGCAAAATACACCTATGGTTTGCTTGAAAAACAATTCCGTAAAACATTTGATGAGGCTGCAAGGCGTAAAGGTGTTACAGGTGAAAACCTGATCAAGTTACTGGAAGCACGTTTGGATAATGTTGTTTTTCGTATGGGAATTGCACCAAGTCGTCAGGCTGCACGCCAGTTGGTTAGTCACAAGCACATTACTGTTAACGGCGACGTTTTAAACGTTCCATCTTATTCAATGAAGCCGGGTGAAACAGTGGGTTTGAAAAATAAGAGTGCGGTAAATACTTCTATTACTGGTAATGTAAGAGGCAAAAATGCAAAATTTAGTTGGGTTGATTTCAACGAAACTGAATTAAAAGGTACTTTCATTGCATATCCTGAAAGAGAAAATGTTCCTGAAAATATTAAGGAGCAATTGATCGTGGAATTGTACAGTAAGTAAGCCCCCTGCGCTCCCTGAAAGGGGAACTTGAAATAGTATAATGGGCGTTGCATGTTGCTGAAAAAGTACAAGTGAGTGACACAACGATGATCAATATAGAAATATAGCTGGTTGCATAAATATTAAATTAACATCCTTGTCTCCCTTCAGGGGATAAGGGCTAAAAAAAACAAAATACAAATGGCCATTTTAAATTTTGTTAAGCCCGATAAAATCGTACTTCAGAAAGCAAATGATTTTGAAGCACAGTTTGAGTTTCGTCCGCTTGAACCTGGTTATGGTGTAACAATTGGTAATGCATTGCGTCGTGTATTGCTTAACTCTTTAGAGGGTTATGCGATCATTGGTATTAACGTTGTTGGGGCTGACCATGAGTTTGCAACCATCAAAGGTATTACTGAAGATTTAACTGAAATTATATTGAACCTGAAGCAGGTTCGTTTTAAGAAGAAAGTAGAGCATGAAGTTAGTACTGAAAAAATTTCCCTTTCTATTAAAAATAAGACAGAATTTACTGCTGCAATGATCGGTGAAGCATCGCCGACTTTTGAAGTGATGAATCCTGAATTGATCCTTTGTGTAATGGATAGCAGTGCCAAGCTGGATATCGAAATTACCATCGGCAAGGGCAGAGGTTATGTGCCTGCTGAAGACAATAAAGAAAAGAATAATCATTTCGGATACATTGCGGTTGATGCAATTTATACACCAATCAAAAATGTGAAATATACCATCGAAAATACCCGTGTTGAACAACGCACGGATTTTGAAAAACTGATTATGGAAGTAATCACAGATGGTACCATTCATCCTGAAGAGGCTGTTAAGCAAGCGAGTCGCATTCTGATCCAGCATTTGATGATCATTACTGATGAGAACATCACTTTTGACACCAAAGAAGATAAGAAGGAAGACCTGGTTGATGAACAAACTTTACAATTACGTAAAGTATTAAAGACACCACTGGAAGATTTAGATCTTTCGGTACGTGCCTTTAACTGTTTGAAAGCTGCTAAGATCAATTCATTGAGTGAGTTGGTACAGTACGAGCAGGAAGACCTGATGAAATTCAGAAACTTTGGACAGAAATCGTTGAGCGAAATTGAGCAGGTGCTGAACGAAAGAGGGTTGGGTTTTGGAATGGATTTGAGCAAGTTGAAGTTGGACGATGAATAAATTAGCTAATTAGCCAATTTGCTAATAAGCTAATAAAGTGGTCGAGGTGCGGATACTCTTCTAAATTTGAGGAATTGGCACATTAGCACATTATCAAATTAGCACATTATTATTAACAAGTACGCTGCAAATCCTGACACGGTGCAGTGGAAATTTAAAACAAACATGTCATGCGTCACGGAAATAAGAATAACAATTTAAGCAGAACCGCTTCTCATAGGAAAGCGTTGTTGATGAATCTTGGTTGCCAGTTGATTACTTTCAAAAGAATCACAACCGCATTGGCTAAAGCAAAGGCTTTGCGTACTTACATTGAGCCATTGATTACAAAAACAAAGGCAACTGAATCTAAAGAAAGTATCATGCACAATCACCGTATTGTGTTTAGTTACCTTAATGATAAAGCTGCTGTGAAAGAACTGTTTACAGTTGTAGCTCCAAAGGTTGCAAGTCGCCCGGGTGGATATACCCGTATTATCAAATTAGGTCAAAGAACCGGCGATGCTGCTGAAGTAGCGATGATTGAGTTGGTTGACTTTAATGAGATTTACGGTAAAGGTGTTTCTACTACCGCTGCTGCTGAACCAGCTAAGAAAACAAGACGTAGTGGTGGTGCTAAAAAGAAGGCCGCTGATACATCCGCTGTTGAAGAAGCTGTTGAAGTGAAAGCTGAAGATAATGCCGGAACTGCAACTGAAGAAAAAACAGAAGCATAAATTGAATAAAGCATCATTTATATAAGGCTCCGATTTTAATATCGGAGCTTTTTTTATATAATTTTTTTAGCGGTTGGGATATTTTTGATAGGGTTTAATAACCCTCCAGCATTGGGTTTGGGAAAAGCCTTGTAAATTTAATTCCTTGTTTTTATCCCCGTTTTTGGGTTGGGCATAAAAATATTTGTTTCATAACCAATTGAATTGTTTTCTTTGCAAAATTTCTATTAAAAATGTCAACGCTTACGCAACAAAAAATAGCCATTTTATTATTGGAAGATGGCACCTTGTTTTACGGTAAATCATTTGGGAAAATTGGTACTACCACCGGTGAATTGTGTTTTAATACCGGGATGACTGGCTACCAGGAAGTATTTACCGATCCAAGTTATTTTGGACAGGTGCTTATTATGAACAATGTACACATTGGAAATTATGGGATAAAATCGACAGATGTTGAAAGTGATACAGTGAAAGTAAAGGGGGTGATCGGTAGAAATCTGGAAGAACAATATTCCCGTTTTATGGCAGATGATTCTTTACAGGCTTATTTTGAACAACAACAGGTAGTAGCGATCGATCATGTGGATACAAGGGCATTGGTGGCCCATGTACGCACACAGGGCGCCATGAATTGTATTATCTCATCCGATATAACAGACATTGAAATACTAAAGGCAACATTGGCTAAAGTACCTTCCATGGATGGGTTGGAATTGGCTTCGTCCGTATCAACAGAGGAACCTTATTTTGTAGGGGATTCCGAAAGTAACATCCGTATTGCAGTGTTGGATTGTGGTGTTAAGAGAAACATCTTAACCTGTCTTGCTGCAAGAGGTGCTTATATAAAAGTTCATAATTTAAAAACCACTTACAACCAGTTGAAGGAGTTTAAACCCAACGGTTATTTTGTCAGCAATGGTCCCGGCGATCCGGCTCCATTGGACTATGTGGTGAATACGGTAAAGGAAATTCTTGCTGCTGGTACACCCTTGTTTGGCATTTGTTTGGGCCATCAACTATTGGCTTTGGCAAATGACATTCCTACTTTTAAAATGCACCACGGACACAGGGGTTTAAATCATCCTGTAAAAAATATCATCAGCGGTAAATGTGAAATCACGACACAGAACCATGGTTTTGGGGTGGATCCTGTTGCTGTAAAGGCATCAGACAAAGTGGAGATCACGCACTTAAATTTAAATGATGAGTCTATAGAAGGTATTCGTGTAAAAGGAAAGCCGGCTTTTTCGGTGCAGTATCATCCTGAAGCAACGCCAGGGCCTCATGATAGCAGGTATTTATTTGATGAGTTTATTGAGCTGATCAATCAATATAATTAAGCCAGTTAATTTTTATTGAGATACTTTTTCAGCTATTCTGAAAATAAAATAGATGTCACCAGGCTTTAGCTTCCACACAATTATTGATAAAGTCTTTGCTATTCAGCAAATGTGGACCTGAAAAAAGCTTTTACACCAGATCATATTTTGCAGCCAGTTTAATTAAACTGGCTGTGTTATTTACAGCAAATTTGGTAAGGAGGTTTTTGCGGTGGCTGTCTACTGTATGTAAACTCAAAAATAATTTTGCAGCGATCTGTGGATTGGTCTTGCCATCGGCAATTAACAGCAATACTTCTTTTTCCCTGCTGCTGAGTATGGGAATATTGGTCAGCGCCTGTTTATCATTCGAAGAAAGATTGATATCAAGACTCATGTATAATTTTCCTTCATGCACACTCAGTATGGCCTCTTCAATCTCTTCTTTTGAGGCACTTTTAACTAAGTAACCCGATGCCCCGTTCTGAATCATTTGCGCAATATAACTTCGCTCTTTAAATGTACTCATGGCAATAACCTTCACCAGCGGAAATTCATTTTTAATTTTCAATGCCAGTTCAATACCGCTTATCTCGGGCATATTAATATCGGTGATCACAATGTCCGGCGCAGTTTGTTTTATATTTTCAATCGCATCGTACGCATTGCCAGCCGTACCACAAAGCTCAACAAAATCTATCTGCTTTAGCATGCTGCGCATTCCTTCCAGTACCATGGGGTGATCATCCACGACCAATACTTTTATCTTATCCATTATGCTCAATTATACAGTCAATATGCACGGAGGTTCCCTTGCCATCCTTCGTTTGAATATCCAATTGTCCTTTCAGGTAATCTACCCTGGAGCGAATATTTTTTAAACCGGCACCTTGCACCACAGCTTCTTTGTCAAAGCCTTTTCCATCATCTTCTACCGTAATGGTCAAATTATTTTCCTGCCGCATTACTTGTGCCAATATGGTGGATGCCCCGGAATGTTTTACTGCATTGTTAAGCAGTTCCTGCACGATGCGATACACCACCACTTCGGTGGCAGCATCCATTCGTTTCTCAAGCCCGTGAAACTGGCTGTTAATTACAAAAGGCTGCCCTTCTGATAAACCTTCACAGTAATCCTGCAGGGCCTGTTGTAGCCCTAATTTCATTAATGCTTCTGGCATTAAGTTATGGGCCACACGGCGCATTTCGCTGATGGATTCATCCAGCTTGCCCAGGGCGTTGTTAAATGTTTTGCCCATTTCTTCTGATAAAATTAAATTTCCTTTCATAGCTCCCAATTGAAGTTTAACACCACTCAATAATCCGCCCAGGCCATCGTGTAAATCTTTCGCCATACGGCTTCGTTCATCTTCCTGGCCTTTTAAAATAGATTGTGTGGCAAGTAATAATTTTTCGTTTTCCAGTTCGGTAATTTTTTGTTGCTGCAATTTTCGTTTTTGTGTATAAGTGCGGTAAGAAAGTAACGATATAATTAAAAGTGCTACAGTACTGCCTATTAACACATAGTTCAATGTACTCTTTTGCCGGATAGTGACTTGCTGCAATTGTAACTGCTGTTCTTTTTTTTCTGTGTCAAACTTTTTATCAAGTGTTTGCACATTCCGTTGCATTTTTTCACTAAAAAACATTTCGGATAATTCTATACTTAAGCGTTTGTAATAATCGTGATTTTTTAAATCTCCTTTTACCAAATTCAACTCTGATAAGATGTCTGCAAAAAGCTGTAAGGGTTCAAGATAATTTCTTTGTTGTGCCATAGCAAAACCAGTTTTAGCTTCCTCCTCACTCTTTTTAAAATCTTTATTATAAAAAGCAGCCAGGGCCAAACCATAAATATTGTTTACCATATTAAGGCTATCACCCAATTTCTTTGCCAGTCTTAATCCCTCAATAGAATAAAAATTAAGGCTGTCATACTTGCCCTGCTTTATTAAAAGACCTCCGATATTACTTGTTACATTGGATACAATGTTGTCATAATTTTCTTTTTTAGCAATCAGCAGCGATTCCTGCAAGACAGAAATTGCCGTATCATATTTTTTTAAACTGGTATAGGCATTACCTAAATTTGATAACACATTTGCAATAGCATACTTATTTTCTGACTTGCGGGCAATTACTAAAGCCTTTTGATGATACTCCAACGACTTATTGTATTGTTTTGTTTCCCTGTATATCACACCAAGGTGATCGTAGACGAGACTTAACCGGGCATCATTGTTTGTTTTTTCAAAATACGCTATTGATGGTAAAAGATATTGCA